>ERZ724521.32-NODE-32-length-45103-cov-5.384834_pt1 | contig 45103 bp, 36 predicted proteins | sample MGYA00376054_ERZ724521 | MGnify/ENA primary metagenome ERZ724521 (study PRJEB28724, sample SAMN07190883) | activated sludge metagenome | isolation source: activated sludge of sewage treatment plant in Hong Hong | place: Hong Kong | collected 2016-03-17 ... | reverse complement strand
GCCATCGACACCGCGATGGGGGCGGGCGGGTTGTCCGGGATGTACTCCATCGTTGTCCCGTACTGTGGAGCGGGGGTCTCTACGTACGTGGTGCCGTAGCAGCCGCTCGCTCCGGCCAGCGCGCAAAGCGCCGCAAGAACTCGCTTCATGAGAGGTCTCCTGTATGTCTGCGCCATTTTACTTTCTCCGACGGGATCATCGCCAGAATTCTTCTCTCCGTCGCTGGAGGAGCCCCGGCTGTGGACCTGTCAGCGGTTGACACAGTGCGCTCGCCCGGTTGCGCAGGGGCGGCCTGGGTCGAGCTGGCTCGTCTGGACGATTGTTTGACATCGACGCTCACCGCACTGTATGCATGTTCTACGCCATGGACTCCAAGCAAGCTGTGAACACTCCTGTATCCGACGCTGAAACGGCCAAGACCGAAGGCACCAAGTCGCCACACCGTGAAGTGGTGTTCTCGGGGATGCAGCCGTCCGGTGGCTTCCACATTGGCAACTACCTGGGCGCGGTGCGCGACTGGGTGACGCTGCAAGACCAGCACCGCTGCTTTTACTGCGTGGTGGATCTACATGCGATCACCCAAGCCTACGATCCGCAGGCGATGCGGGCGCGGGTGATGGACATGGCGGTGGAGCTGCTCGCGTGTGGCATCGATCCGAACCGAGCGACGCTGTTTGTGCAGTCGCAGGTTCCCGAGCACGCGGAGCTGGCCTGGGTGCTGAGCACGGTGGCTCCCTACGGAGAGCTGTCGCGGATGACGCAGTTTAAGGAAAAGGGCGAGCGGGCCGACTACATCAACTGTGGTCTGTTTACCTATCCGGTGCTGATGGCGGCGGACATTCTTCTGTACAAAGCGACGCGCGTTCCCGTCGGAGAAGATCAGATTCAGCACCTGGAGCTGACGCGCGAGATCGTCCGTCGCTTCAACGGTCGCTTCGGGGATCCGGCGGTCTTTGCCGAGCCCCTGCCGCTGCATCGCTCACCGCTGCGGATCATGGGACTCGACGGAAAGCAGAAGATGTCGAAGTCGCTTGGCAACTATGTGGCGATTTCTGACGAGCCGGATGTCATTCGCAAGAAGATCAGCGGCGCGTTTACCGACGAGCTTCGCCTGCGCAAAAAAGACCCCGGTCATCCCGAGAGCTGCTACGTCTGCGGCCTGGAGCCGTTCTTTATGTCCGCCGAAAAAGTGGCGGAGTTTCACGACGGCTGTCGCTCGGCCAAGATTGGCTGCATCGACAGCAAGCGCGCGCTCGCCGAAGCGATCATCGCTCACCTTCAGCCGATTCAAGAGCGCAAGCGAGAGCTGTTGGCCAAGCCGGGTCTGGTCGAAGAGATCCTGCGTGACGGAGCCGCCGTGGCTCGCAAGGTGGCGGCGCAGACGATGGTGGAAGTGCGCGAGCGCCTGGGCTTTCTGCCGCTGCCTACGTAACGACGCTTCGTTTGGGATCTGGGGATTCGCTGGGCTCGGTATACTGCCTACATGCACGGTTTCCCCAAGCTGCCTGGTTCCTCGGATTGGCCGCGTCACAGCGGTCTGCTCTGTCACATCACGTCGCTTCCTGGCCCTGGCGGCACGGGCGACCTGGGTCCCGCCGCGTATCGATTCGTGGCCCAGCTTGCGCGCGCCGGTCAACGGGCGTGGCAAGTGCTGCCGATCGGTCCGACGGGCTTTGGTGACTCGCCGTATCAGACGGCATCGGTGCTGGGTGGAAATCCGCTGCTCATCAGCATCGATCGGCTGATGGAAGACGGCCTGCTTCCCGCTGGCATCACCAGCCTGGCTCCGGTTGAAACCAGTGAAGCGGACTTTGCGGCGGCGCAGGCGTACAAGTGGCCGCTGTTTGAGCGCGCGTTCCGCAAGCTGTTTGCCGATGTGCAGCATGCGGCACTGCGTGCGGAGTTTGGCGAGTTTGCGGAGCGAGAGCGCGCCTGGCTCGACGACTACGCGCTGTTTATGGCGATCAAAGAAGCGCAAGGACTGCGTCCGTGGACCGAGTGGCCACAGCCGCTGCGGGATCGTCAGCCGAGCGCGCTCACCGACATCAAACAGCGTCTGTCACTTCGCATGGACCTGCACCGCTTTGTCCAGTGGCAGTTCGAGCGTCAGTGGCACGCGCTGCGCAAAGCCGCGACGGAGCTTGGCATCGAGCTGATCGGTGACGTTCCGATCTTTGTGGCGCACGACAGCGTTGAAGTGTGGTGCGATCGCAGTCAGTTTTTGCTGCATCCCGACGGATCGCTCAAGGTCCAGGCCGGGGTTCCGCCCGACTATTTTTCCAAGACCGGCCAGCTGTGGGGCAACCCGCTATACAACTGGGAACGAATGCAGGCCGACGGCTTTGCGTTCTGGCGTCAGCGGATTCGGCGTGCTGCGTCGCTGTTTGATCGCGTGCGCATCGATCACTTCCGAGGCTTTGCGGCGCACTGGGAAGTTCCAGCGGCGGATCAAACGGCGGAGTTTGGTCGCTGGGTGACGGCTCCTGGGCACGCGCTGTTTGAAGTGCTGACGACGCATCCCGATACGCAGAAGGTCCGCTTCATTGCCGAAGACCTGGGGGTGATCACGCCCGACGTGGAAGCGCTGCGCGACCGCTTTGCGTTCCCCGGCATTCGCGTCCTTCAGTTTGGCTTCGGAGACGATGACTTTTACGACGGTCGTCCCTGGGCGTTTCGCAAGAACCTCGTCGCGTATAGCTCGACGCATGACAACGCCACGATCGTCGGCTGGTATCGCGGAGAGCCGGAAGGCACGCGCAGCGACGAACAAGCTCGACGAGAACGCGACAAAGTCCACGACTACCTGGGCCACGTTCCAAGCCCAGACTACGCGCACTTTGCGCTGATTCGCCTGGTCATGGGCACCGCCGCCGAGACCGTCATCATTCCGGTTCAAGACGTGTTAGGACTGGGCAACGTGGCGCGCATGAACACACCGGGACTGCCGCAAGGCAACTGGCGCTTCCGTCTGCGGAGCGGTCAGCTCGACGATGGCAGCCTGGATCATCTGCGTCACATCACCAAGCTGTACGCGCGCACCCAGCGCTAGTCCGCACTGCCTTGCGAGTCCAACATGTCCGACGCGATCAAACAAAACGAACACATCTACGATCGGCTGTGGGCTCGTCTGCCGATTCCTCCGCACAGTGAGTGGCCGATCTGGCCGGAGCTGGAAAAGGAAATCCACGGTAGCGCGCGGCTCTTGGAGATGGGCGCGGGGGTGCTGCCTCGGATTCCCATCGATGGCGGCTTCTTTGTCGATCTGTCGCAGTCGGCGCTGCGCAAGCTGGATGTGCATGGCGGTCACGGAGTGCGCGCGGCGGGTCCGCTGCCGTTTTGTGACGAAGCCTTCGATGTGGTCTGTGCCTTCGAGGTTCTTGAGCACATTCCCGACGACGAGACTGTGCTAAGCGAGCTGGCGCGGGTGATTCGTCCCGGCGGAGCGCTGTTCTTTTCCGTTCCCGTCAATCCTGCGCTGTGGACCGGCTTCGACGATGCGTGCGGACATGTCCGTCGCTACATTGCATCGGATCTGGCGCAGCGACTGGACAGCGTCGGCTTGGTTGTTGAGCGCTGGACCACGCAGCCGAACAAGTTCAAAAAGCCCATCGGAGATCTGACGGGATCGTTTCTGCGCGCTCTGTCGCACTTTCCTCGGCTGACGATCTGGCTGAAACAAAAAGCGCTTCAGACGGAGATGAGCCGCAGCTTCACCTGGCAGACGGGCGACATTGACCAGAGCCACGAGATCGGCGGGCTGATTGCCATCGCACGCAAGGTCTCACGTCCGAGCGCGTAGCATTCCGCCGTCCTCTTGCGCAGCATCATGCGGCTGCAAGGGCCGGATCGTTACGACCTGCAAGGTGCGCGGTCGCAAGTCCGGGCCCAGTCGACTGTCGGCGTCTGTCGGTGCGCATACGCCGCCGCTGAAATCCCGAAAGCGTCCCCGATCACAACGTCGTCCGCCTTGGCTGTTGGTCCACCTGCATTGACGGAAAGCGGTGCCGCAAAGGTTCCATTGGTGCTGCCCGCCAGGTAGCTGACCGTTCCCTGCGCGCCGTGAGAGATCGCCAGATCCAGCTTGCCGTCCTGGTTGAGATCTCCGACTGCGATGCCCGTCGAGCCGACCGGAATCGTCATCGACGAAGGCGTCTTGAACGTGCCATCGCCATTGCCGAGCGCGATCGTCAGCGAGCCCATGCCCGTGCCGCCGCCCGGATTGGCAACCACCATGTCGAGCTTGCCGTCGCCATCGAAGTCACGCAGCGCCACCGCGTTGGGCGAGTTGCCCGTCGACACCGGCGTCTTGGCCGTAAACGTACCCGTGCCCGTGCCCAGCAGCACGCTCGCGGTGTTGCTGCCCGAGTTGACCACGACTGCATCCAGCTTGGTGTCTGCGTCGATGAGTCCATACGCAATCGCGCGAGGCTGCGTACCCACAGTCGTCGTCATCGCCGTGCCGAAGGTCGCTCCGCCCGTTCCCGGCAGCAGGCTCACCATGCCCGGCGTCAGCAGCGACACCAGCACATCGGGCTTGCCGTCGCCCGTGAAGTCAGTGACCACCAGGTTGCGCGGACCGTTGAGCGAGCCCATCGCCGTGCTGGCAGCGGGCATAAAGCCGAAGGTGTTGCTGCGATAGCGCAGGATGTTGCTTGCGTTGCCCGACTTGCCGTCGGGATTGGTCACCACCACTTGCGTGGCTCCGCAGGTGCCCGCTTTGCCCGGAACCGTCAGCGTGATCGTCGTCGGCGAGGTGACCACCACGTTGGTGGCCGCCGAGCCGCCGATCATCACCGTCGCGCCCTGCACAAAGTTCTGTCCGGTCAGCACGATCGTAGTGCCGCCGGTGTTGCCGATCGCATCGGGCGCGGCCTGCGTGACCACTGGGGCCGCGACCGTCGTCATGTCGACTTCACCGCCGGTCATCGTCATGTCAGGGGACGAGCCGCCTGCATCGGTGCCCGACGTGGTTTCGTTGTTACAGCTTGCGATGTAGGTCAGCGCGAGCGCCGCTCCCAGTCCAAGACCCAGTAGCGAGCGAGTAAAGCGAAGCTTCTTATCGTTCATAGTTGCGAACCTCCAGTAATAGAACCCGCAGAGGGCCAAGAATTCCCTTCCTCGCCATGTTGGTTGCCTACGCTCCGAACCGCAAGACATGAGCCGATCCATTGGCCAATAAACAGAGCGAAGGTGGCCTACTAGCAATCGCCAATCAGGCAATTTCACGCGAACATCTACCGAAAGGAAGGGAACAACAGGCCGATTAGTTACACTGGCTCAGTAGGACGCTGACGTTGCCTGCCCCACCGTTGGAGCTGATCAGATCCGGCTGTAGGTCTCCGTTCAGATCGCTCGATGCCACATAGAAGGGACCATTGCCGACGGAGTAGACCGTTCCGTTGCCGAACTTGCCGCCCGTCGCACCCAGCATCACGCTGACGTTGGTGCCGAGCTGGTTCGCCGTCACGAGGTCCAGGAAGCCGTCGCCGTTCAGATCCACGCTGATCAGGCTGTTTGGGCCCATGCCGCCGGTTGGCGTCGTTTGAAGCGTCGCCGAGAACGAGCCAGCACCCTGGCTGAAGATCGTGGTGACGTTGTTTGTGCCAGAGTTCGCGACCGCCAGGTCCAGCTTCTGGTCCCCGTTGAAGTCGGCGTCAATGAAAAGGATTGCTTCGTCGCAGATGGCTGAATTTATATTGATTTCAATTGAGCAAAATTGATGCGTAAAAGTCAGGCTGTGTGGATGCGTGTTGCGCATCAATACATCGAGCGGGGTGAATCGATCCGCAGCGCGATCTCATTGAGGCACTGCGTGCGAGTTCGCGAAATGTGGATTGTGCTGAAGTGTCGCAATACGAAACCGACGCGGGAAGACCGGCGGCTGTGTCAGCTCAGGATGTGTAGGAAGATAGCAAGATGCTGCGCTGGACAGTCAGCAGGCAGAGGCTGAAGCAGCGCGGCCAACGGATGGGACGGCGAGCGAGGCGCTTACTGCGGGAGACGATTGCCTCGGCACACGCCTTTTAAGCAGACCGAGCCGCCCTGACACTGCTTGCTGTCGGTGCAGGTCGACAAGCAGTAGGCGTTGATGCAGCGGAAGCCACCCGAGCCGCAGTCTACGTCGAAGACGCACTGCTTGGTCGTCGGTGCGGGATCCTCGACGCACGAGCCAGACAGACAGACTTGACCGAGTGCGCACTTGGAACCGGCGGCGGCGCAGGACGTCGCGCAGGCGCGGTTTACGCACTGGCTGCCGGATGCACACTGCGAGTCTGTGGTGCACAGCGCGCCCGCGATGCCGCAGGTGGCGGAATCGGACGGACGGCAGCGACCGGACATGCAGCTTTCACCGCTTTTGCAGGAAGAGCTGTCTTTGCAGGCATCGACGCACTTGGCGAGGTTGCAGACCCGATTGGCTCCGCAGACGGCATCGCTGTCACAGGTGGTAACGGTGCCCGAGGGCGGCGGATCCGTCGGCTTGGTCGGGTCGCCAGGGACCGGATAGCAGTTTTCGCCAAGACAGGCGTAACAGCCGCTCTGATCGCAGTAGCGGCGCTCAGCCTGTGCAGGATCTTTTTCACAGCCCGGCAGCGCGGACAGGAGCGCTAGCGCAAAGGGCACAACAACGGTTGCAAGGCGACTGGTTCCAGCTCGGGAGATCGCAGTGCGGAGCATGTTTTTCCTCCAGCGACAGAGCTTTTCAAGCTTTTACAGTTCCATCCTACAAGCCCCGTGCCGCATTGCTAGCGTGTTTTCTGTGCTGACGCGCATTCGGGAAATCGGTCACCAACGAACCCGGCTGTGAACAATCGTTAACGAATCGATAGTGAACCATGCTTCGCGTCGAAGGGTGCGCTACGATGCATGCGACATGCGAACGTCTGCTCGGAAACTTGGCGCAGTCGCTGCCCTTGTGTGGTCTACGGTGGTCGCTGTGGGTGGCGCTGGCTGTGCCGGTCGATCGACTGTAAGTCCGGCTGCGACACTGCGTCGCTATGCGGATGCGATTGCCACAGACGATGCGCGTGCGGCGTATCAGCTCTTGTCTCCATCGCTGCGTAGTGCAGTTCGAGTCGAAGACTTTGAAAAGCAGTGGCACGACAATCGTCGAGAGCGAGACGAGCAACGACAGCTGATTTTGACGATGCTTTCGCGTCGGCATCCGTCGCTTTCTGAGCGGGCAGAGCTGCGGCTTGTGCAGGGCTCTGTGATTCATCTTTCGTCGGTGTCGCAGACGTTTGGCAACAGCTGGGTGCTGTCCGATGCGAACTTGCGTTCGGTGTCGGCGACGACGCCCCAAGAAGCGCTGCGGCTCCTTTTGCTGGCGGCAGAGCAGCGCAACTTTTCAGCCCTGCTGCGGATTTTGTCGTCGGAACAGCGGCAAGCGCTAGAGGCGCAGCTGTCTGAGCGGATCGAGCGTCTGCGGGCGGCGCTGCTGCGACCGAGCATCGAGGTGAGCGGGGATCGCGCGCGCATTGAGTACGATCCTCGGTTTTTCATCGAGCTGACGCGAGAAGGCGGAAGCTGGCGCGTGACGGATTTGAACTAACCGTCGATGCTGGAACGAAAGCGCTTGGTCTGCGGCAGGCAACCGTCGCTAGTGACTGTGTAGCAAAAAGAACAGCAAGAGCAGGCTGACCAAGAAGAATCCGACGGCGGCACTCGCAAGCAGCGGCAGCCAGATTCCACCTTGCGACGGCTGGGGCTCGGGCGCTTCCGGCTTGGCGGCAGGCTGCGGTTCCAGGTTCAGCGGCGGATCGCTTCGATCGAGCGAGCGCAGCATCGCTTCGAGTCGCTGCTCGACCATCGCCATCGTCGGTCGCTCGCTCGCGGTCTTGATCAGCATGTCTTCGATCAGCTTGATCAGCTCTTTGGGCGTCTCGGGCACTTTGTCCCCGAGCGGCGGCGGCGGCGTATACAGATGCAGCGAGCGCAGTCGCGAGCCTTCACTCGACGGAAACGGCGGTCCACCTGCGACGGTTTCGTACAGCACGACTCCGAGCGAATAGACATCGGCCTTGCCGTCGACCTTGCTGGCTCCGAGCCACTGCTCTGGCGCCATGTATTCCGGCGTTCCCAGCGCCACACCGTCGCGGGTCTTCACCGCTTCGGCACCTTCTTGCTGATGTTCCGCCGCCAGCTTCGCCAGTCCAAAGTCGAGGATCTTGACGCGCTGACCACCGGGCACCGTGTCGTCGCGCATCACCATCACGTTGTCGGGCTTGAGGTCGCGATGAACGATCTTTTTGGCATGTGCCGCGCGCAGTCCCGACGCCACTTGCCACGCGAGCCGCACCACTTGCAGCGGCGACAGCGTTCCACGAAAGCGACGCAGCGACTGACCTTCCAAAAACTCCATGATGAGAAACGGCATTCCGTCGGGAAACTTGCCGTGATCATGGATTTCAACCATCGCGGGATGACGAATCAGGTTCGTCGCCAGCGCCTCGTTGAAGAAGCGCTTCACCAGATCTGGATTTTTGCACCAGTCGGGATGCAGCACTTTGATGGCCACTCGTCGCTGAAGCGAGACATGCGCGGCTTCGTAGACTTCGCCCATGCCGCCATGCCCGATGCGCCGACCGATGCGGTGGTTGCGGACAATCTGGCCTTCGGTAAGAAGCGGCGGCATTTCTACAGAGTACAATAAGCGCCTTTGCAAATTCAGCAGCCGATGCTGGGCCTTGCCAAGCTGCTCGTCGGTCGCTAGGGTGCGCTCGTGCCGTGGATAGCGCGGCGTCTACGCGACGCCAAAGTTTTTGCAGCGTGTCAGCCAAGTGGAGAGCTTGCGGTCGGTCCCGATCAGCGGGTCGATATCCTGTATCGCTCGGGGGGAAAGCTGTATCGAGCGTCAGCCAAGAACCTGTCGGAAGACGAAGATACGCGCGTTCACAGCGACGAAGAGGTTCATCCGGCAGACGAAGCGGCAGATGCGGCTGCGAGCGCTCCAAGCGCAAAGACTCCGAGTGCAAAGACTCCGAGTGTGGCCAAGTCCGCGTCGCCTTCATCACTATCGGGAAGCGCGGGCCAAGAACCACACCTGCGACAGTCATCGTCCGCCGATGCGGTTCACATTTACACCGACGGAGCGTGTACCGGAAATCCGGGTCCGATGGGACTTGGGGTGGTGCTGCTCGACCCAAGTGGCGCCACGGGCAAGCCGATTCGTCGAGAGCTGAGCGAGTACTTGGGCATCGGAACCAACAACATTGCCGAGCTGACCGCGATCTTGCGGGCGCTTCAGATCACCGACGCAAGCCGTCCCGCTGTGATCTACACCGACTCCAGCTACTCGATTGGCATCCTGTCACAAGGCTGGAAAGCGAAGGCCAACCAAGAGCTTGTCGCCGAGATTCGTGCGCTGCTGCGGACGTTTTCGCAGGTTCGCTTCGTCAAGGTGGCGGGACACGCGGGCGTGCCGGAAAACGAGCGCTGCGATGAGCTGGCTCGTCAGGCGGTTGGGCGGCGGGCCTGACATGATGACAAAGTTTGAGCCGCTTCGGCTGACATGATGACGCAGCGTGGGGGAGACCTCGACGGTGACAGACTGGCACCTGGCTTGCAGTTTTTCGCGGTTGTCTCACCACTTCCCGTAACATGTGCTGGCTTTGCCAAGGAAGACAGCGATGACCCAGTTGATTTCGGACGCTATGAAACAAGATCTTCGTCGGACCGCGCGTAGCCACTGGCTCGGCCTGCTTTCGCTGTGTCTGTGGCTTGTGTCTGGTTGTGCGACGGTTCAGACGATTCCGGGAACCAAGATTGCTGACACGCCGCTCAATCGAACGCTGCTACAGCGCGTCGAGGAATATCGCGTGGCGATGGAGCAGCGTGAAGCGGGCAAGCTGCTGACGCTGGCGCATCCGAACTACTACGAAGACTCGGGAACTCCGACGGCGCAAGATGACTATGCGTACGCGGGGCTGAAGCGCGTGCTGGAATCGCGGCTGTCGTCGGTGCGCTGGATGCGCTATCTGGTCCGCTATCGTGACATCAAGGTCAGCGGCGATCATGCCAGCATCGACATTCGCTACGACCTGAGCTTTCAGCTGATGACCGAGCTTGGCGAAAAGTGGGAGCGTCGCCAAAACGACAAGCGGCTGGAGCTTGTCAAGGACGGCGACCGCTGGCTGTTCATTTCCGGGTTTTAGCCGCCTTGGCTGCCGTCGCAAGCTGAGTCAGCAGCGCTCGATCTTCGGGAAGCTGCGACGCACGCAGGCAGTCCACCGCTTGAAGCCGCACCGCAATCGGCAGCGGCCCCGCCGCAATCGCTCGCACTCTCGATAACACCGGCATTGGAACAGAGGCTGACACCGTCGCACCCGGTCTATTTGGCTTGGGCAACGTCAGCGGCCAGCACAGCTCCTGCGACGCAGCCAGCGCGAGCGCATCGTCCGGCTGACTCACCAGCGTCAGAAGCTCTGGCCGATTCGCTTGCTGATGCAGCACCGACAGCGCCGCCAGCACCGCCGTTCGCAGTGGCACTTGTTCACGCTGCGCCAGCGCGAGCAGCCGGGGGGCCTGCGCCTGCCAGCTAGAGATCGGCAGCGACAAGAGCGCCGACACCGCCACACTTCGGGTCAGCACCGGCAGGCTGCTCTTTTCCGCCATCGTCACGAGTCGCAGCGGCAGCACCGTCACATCCGCGCCACAGCCTGGGTCGTCGGCTTCCTCACAGCGCAGCGAGCGTCCGAGCACTTGACTCAGCCGCAGCAGCGCATCCGACGCCGCGTGTCTGATTCGCTCGTCGGTCGTCTGTTCGAGCAGCTCGCTCAGCGGTAACACCGACTGCGCAGCCAGCTCGGGATTGTGCTCTCCCGACAGCGCCAGCGCCTTCAGCGCCAGCAGCGCCGTGCGTCCTTTGTCCGTCGTCGGTCGCGTCGCCAGCTTCAGCAGTCGCGTTGGACCGAGTCGCGTCGCCAGCCGCTCTAGCTCCACCACGTCGCTGGCTGCACCGGGCAGATCCACGGGTCGCGGCATCACCACTTCGGGGAGCAAGAGCAGAACCAGCGTTTGCAGCGTCAGCATGTTCAAAAGCGCGCCGAGAGGCGTCTTCATCATCTTCGCACAAGCGAGCCCAACGTCCAGCGAGCCGTGCCACGTCATCTTTTGTAAGTACGCAGTCGGGTTGGCGATCTCCGCAATTGACGAGATCGGCATGGGAAAGTAGCCTCACATTCGTTCAGTCCTTTGTGAGGTCCGTATGCCCCGCGTCAAAAACTCAACCCACGTTGCTGTCGATGGTGTAGCTCCGACGGCAGAGACTCGACGCCCGCTCACCACGCGTCAGAAAGAAGTCTTGTCGCTGATCAGTGAGTCGATCGATCGACGCGGATATCCTCCGACGCTGCGTGAGATTGGCGAGCGGCTCGGCATTCGTTCCACCAACGGCGTCAACGATCACCTCGTCGCGCTGACCAAAAAAGGCTACTTGCAGCGTCAGGATCTGAAGTCGCGAGCGCTGCGTGTGATGACCGCCGAGACGAGCGAGCCGCCGCCCGAGCGTGCGAGTGATGTCGTCGAGGTTCCGCTGCTGGGACGCGTCGCCGCCGGACAGCCGATCTTGGCGCAAGAGCACCACGAAGATCGGCTGCGCGTCGATCGCTTGCTCATCGGGAACCATCGCGAGATCTTTGCGCTGCGGATTCAAGGTGACTCGATGATCGATGCCGGAATCAGCGACGGTGACTTTGTGTTTGTGCGCAAGCAAGCGACCGCCAACACCGGCGACATCGTCGTCGCGATGATCAACGACGAAGCGACCGTGAAGTATTTCTATCCCGAGCCGGATCGGATCGTCTTAAAGCCCGCGAACAGTCGGATGCAGCCGATCTACGTTCGTCGCGATGAGTTCCGTCCGGTGAACCTGCTTGGGACCGTCGTCGGGCTGTATCGTCGCTTTGGCGCTGCCAACTGATGCCGCGCGAATCGGACCTCGCACGCTGTGCGCAGTGTCTGACCGTAGCGGACGCGGTGTTCCCAGCGAATAGGAAACGCAGGATGACGCTTAGAGCGGATCGCTGGGCGTGACGGTGATGACCACGGACTTCGAGGTCGGTGTGCGGCTCTTGTCGGCGTGACTGTCGAGCGGAATGAGGACGTTGGTTTCGGGAAAGTACGTTGCTGTGCAGCCGCGCGGAATCGGATAGGACACCGCGACAAAGCGTCGGGCTGTGCGCACCGTTTCCGCAAAGTGACTGTGCAGATCGACCAGCTGCTTGTCCGACAGACCGCGCTCGGTGAGATCTTCTTCGTTCATCAAGATCACGCGACGACCGCCGAAGATGCCTCGATAGCGATCGTTTAGCCCATAGATCGTCGTGTTGAACTGATCGTGGGTGCGAATCGTCATCATCAGCAGCTCTCCCGGTCGCAGCGTGTGCGTGGGCAGCGGCGAGACCAGGAAGTTGGCGCGCGCGGTGTCGGTCACAAAGCTGCGCTCGCGGGCCGTGTTGGGAAGGATAAAGCCATCCGTCGCTCGAACGCGCTGGTTGAACTGCTCAAAGCCCGGAATCGTCGCTTCGATGTGATCGCGAATTCGATCGTAGTTGTCGCGCAGTGCCAGCCAGTCGATGCCGTGACGGGAACCAAAGACCGCAGTGGCCAGCTCGCAGATGATTGCGACTTCGCTTCGTAGCGCGGGCGACGCGGGCCGCAAGTGTCCTTGCGAGCGATGCACCACGCTCATCGAGTTTTCCACCGTCACAAACTGCGGACCGCTTGCTTGCACATCGATCTCGGTTCGTCCCAGACACGGCAAGATCAGCGAGCCACTGCGGCTCAGCAAGTGACCCCGATGCAGCTTCGTCGAGATATGAACTTGCAGTTGGCAGCGCAGCAGCGCCTCGGCGGTGACTTCGGTATCCGGCGTCGCAGACAAGAAGTTTCCACCGAGCGAGACCAGCACCCCGATCTTTCCTTCGCGCAGCGCCGAGATCGTCGCCACCGTATCGAGTCCCGGCTCATGCGACGCGACAAAGCCAAAGCGCTGCGTAAGTCGGGCCAGGTAGTCGTCATCGACCTTCGGCGTGATGCCCATCGTGCGGTCCCCTTGCACATTCGAGTGACCTCGCACCGGACACAGACCCGCGCCCGGACGTCCGATGTGTCCGCCGAGCAGCAGCAAGTTTACCACCTGCTGAATCGTCGCCACCGCCGCTTTGTGCTGCGTCAGACCCATCGCCCAGCAGGCAATGATCCGTCGCGAGCGTCGCCACACCTCTGCGGCTTGACGGATCTGCTGACGAGACAGCCCCGAGCCCTGTGTCACGTCATCCCAGGACACCGCATCGAGATCGGCCAACAGCTCGTCGATGCCCGTCGTGTGCTCACGGATAAAGTCCCAGTCGAAGATCTGCCCCGGATGCTGCCGTTCCAGCGTGAGCAGCTCTTTCATGATCCCTTTGCACAGCGCTGCGTCTCCGTCGATGCGAACCGGCAAGAGCATGCTGCTGATCGGCGTTCCTCCCAGCATCAGCTCCGTCGGATTCTGCGGATGCGCAAAGCGCTGGAGCGCCGCTTCCGGCAGCGGGTTCACCGCGACGATGTGACAGCCTCGCTGCGCGGCTTTTTGCAGCACCGACAGCATGCGCGGATGGTTCGTTCCAGGGTTTTGCCCGAAGACAAAGATCGCATCCGCTTGCGCAAAGTCTTCCAGCTGAACCGTGCCTTTGCCGACGCCAACCGACTCTTTGAGCGCGACACCGCTCGACTCGTGACACAGGTTTGCGCAGTCGGGCAGGTTGTTCGTCCCGAGCATCCGCACAAACAGCTGATACAGATACGCGGCTTCGTTGCTGGTTCGTCCCGATGTGTAAAACGCCGCCTCATGCGGAGACGACAGCTTGCCAAGCTCGCCTGCAATCAGCTTGTACGCCGCGTCCCACGCAATCGGCTGATAGTGCGTTCCACCCGGCGGCAGATAGACCGGCACTGCCAAGCGTCCGTGCTGTCCCAGCTCATAGTCGCTGTGCTGCTGGAGCGCTGCGACGCTGTGGTTCGCCCAAAAGTCTGCATCCACCCGTCGTCGCGTGGTTTCCCACGTAATCGCTTTGGCACCGTTTTCGCAAAACTCGACCGTACCGCGCTCGTCGGGGGATTCGGGCCACGCACAGCCCGGACAGTCGACGCCTTCGGGCTGGTTGAGCTTGAGCAGCGTCTGAGCGCCCCGCACAAGTCCGGTGTCATTGCGACGGATCTCATGCAGCGTGGACCAGATGGCACCGAGGCCGCCAGCCTGACCTGCGCGGCTGCCTACCGTGACCAGACGGGAATCGTCGGGAGTCTGCGTCCCACGGGAACTATCGACGGAGTTTGACATTCCAAATTGTCCTTCGCAGCGTCTACATCCTCGTCGCAATACAGCGGTCCGTGCTCGGTCTGTAGGCGCTCGAATCCACAGTAGACGTTCATGCGCGCTTCGCGCAAAAAACCAACCAGGGTGATGCCTGCGGACCGCGCGACCTCCAGCGCCAAGCTCGACGGAGCGCCAATCGCCACAAACAGCGGAATCGCCGCCATGCGGGCTTTTTGGACCAGCTCGAAGCTGGCGCGTCCCGACACCAGCAGCAGATGTCCGTGCAGCGGCAGCGCGTCTTTGCGCAGCATCGATCCGATCAGCTTGTCGACGGCATTGTGACGGCCCACATCTTCGCGCAGCGCCACAAGCGACAGCGTCTCATCGAACAGCGCCGCAGCATGGAGCCCGCCGGTCTGGTCAAACGTCGCTTGGTTCTCTCGCAGCAGCAACGGAAGCTTCGTCAGCGCTTCCACGTTCATCGTCGGCCAGCCCCGGCGAACTGGCTCACGAGGCGTAGCCGACAGACCTTCGACGGTGCTCTTGCCGCAGACACCACACGCGCTCGTCGAAAAGAAGCTGCGCGACAGCCGCTCACTGACCAGCGGAACGTCTTTTGAGAGCGTCACCACCACCGAGTTTCCGTCTGAATGCGGGCTGTCCACCTGGATCACCTGCGACGGGGAATGAATCAGCCCTTCGCCGTACAGAAACCCGAGCGCCAGGTCCGCGTCTTCTTCGTCTCGCTGGCTCTGTCGTTCCGACGGTGTTCGCATCGTGATCGTCAGCGGCTGCGCGTCGCTGTGCGGACCTTGCTTCACCCAGATCTGGAGCGGCGCTTCGACACACAGCGGCTCGACGCGCTGGGACTGTTTGCCCCCGTCGACGTGAAACACTGGAACGCTCTTTACTCGCCGTGCCATGCGCGCACAATAGCGAGCCTTCGGTCCGGCGCTGCGCAAAATGTCACGGAATCGTTACAATTCAGTGCGCACAGAAGCCCGCGAGCAGCGGAAGCTTTGGGGGATTTTCAGCCCGTTCCAGTGGTTTTTGACCCGCTGGGTCGGCTTTCGGGCATGCAGGCCAGGTTTTCGCGGCCTGGTAGGGTTTTTCGCGGCCTAGTAGGGTTTTTCGCCCGGTTGCAGCGTAAAGGCCGATGCGGGTGCGTAGGTTCCGTTCACCGTGGTTCCGCCGTTGTGAATCGACGGGAAGATCGGCTGCATGCTCTGCGGGAAGCCGAACGTCGGCTTGGTCAGCGCGTCGAGCTTCGCTCGCTCTTCCGTCGTCAGCTTGACAGCCAGCGCTTTGACGTTGTCTTCCAGCTGGCTGAGCCGTCGCGCCCCAATGATCGTCGAGCTGACTCCCGGCTGCGACTGCACCCACGACAGCGCCACGCGCGCCACCGTCGTGTCTTTGGCTTTGGCAATCTCTTGCAGCGCATCGACGACGGCATAGGTTCGCTCGTTGAGGAAGTAGTCGAGGAATGGGCCGCGATCGCCTTTGACCTGACCGGCGTTTTCCCGTGTGTACTTGCCACTGAGCGCGCCACTCTTGAGCGGCGACCACGGCGTGATGCCAAGTCCCAGCTCCAGCGCCATCGGAACCAGCTCTTGCTCTACCGTTCGCTCGAGCAGCGAGTACTCGATCTGAAGCCCGATGAACGACGACCAGCCTCGGAAGCGCGCCGTGATGTTGGCCTCAGCAATCTTCCACGCGGGCGTGTCCGACACGCCAATGTAGCGCACCTTGCCCGAACGAACCAAGTCGTCGAGCGCAGCCATCGTCTCCTCGATCGGCGTGTGAACGTCCCAGTTGTGCAGCCAGTACAGATCGATGTAGTCGGTCTGAAGCCGTCGCAGCGACTGCTCGCACGCCGAGAGGATCGACTTGCGACCCGAGCCACCGCCGTTTGGATCACCGGGATAGAGGTTGCCGCTAAACTTCGTCGCGATGACCAAGCGATCCCGTCGCGCACTGTGTCGTCCGATGTGATCACCGATGATCTTTTCCGAGTGACTCTTGGTGTAGAAGTTCGCGGTGTCGACGAAGTTTCCACCCAGCTCGATGAAGCGATCGAGGATTTGCTGCGATTCTTCGACGCTGGATCCCCAGCCGAGATTATCTCCAAACGTCATTGCCCCCAGGCAGAACGGGCTGACACGAAGTCCAGAGCGGCCAAGCGTTACATAGTGATCGAGAGCCATGGTTTCTCCTGTGACTGTCTGAGACCGGACGATGCGTGGTATGGTTGGTTCAACACCCACTTAGTTTCAAATAATGCTTGTTCCAGTTTAGACAAGTTTAATTTTGAACTATCTGCACGGCAAGAGGAGACCCACAACATGGACGCGGCCAAGATCTGGTCACTGAACTATCGGCTGCTGATGTCGGTCTTGGGCAGCGTCGCGTCGGAGCTGGCTGCGCTCGGGCTGGAACCCAAAGAGCTGTTCTTGCTGTCGGAAGTGGACGCAAATCCACACCCAGCGGCGCTGGCGAGCGCACTGTGTATGCCCAAGCCCACGGTGACGGTCTATCTGAAGCGGCTGGAGTCGGCGGGCTTTGTGCGTCGAGACATCGATCCGGCGGATCTCCGAAGGCATCGCTTGACGCTGACGCCGATGGGACGCTTGGTGATGCAGAGCGGACAGGATCTGCTGATGAAGGTGTTTGGCGAGCGGCTCGGACGGCTGGACAAGCAGGAACAGGCCCAGCTTCAGACGCTGCTTGAAAAGATGGGCTAAGCGCGGCGACGGATCGTAGGGACGGTGGGCCCCGGGGCCGATCGCGTCGATCAGCCTTCGGGGAGATCGGACAGGCGCGGCAGGTTCTTGGTCTTGTCTTCCGACTTTTTGGCGCGCGGCTTGTCGCTCTTCGGCTTCGCGTCGGCAGGCTTGGCCGCAGCGGGCTTAGCGTCAGCGGGCTTAGCGTCAGCGGCCTTTGGATCGGCGGGCTTGGCGTCAGCGGCCTTTGGATCGGCAGGCTTGGCGTCAGCGGCCTTTGGATCGGCGGGCTTGGCGTCAGCGGCCTTTGTTTCCGGCTGCGGCGCGGCAGGCGGCGGGGTGGCTGCTGCTGCTGCTGCTGCTGCTTCGGCGGCGCGCTGCTTGGCGGCGGCTTCGTCTTTGGCGACGGCTCGCATGTGCAGCACGTAGAACACCAGTGCGGTCACAACGATCAGACCCACCAGGATCGGCATCACCGGCAGACCGGCTTGTTTGCCTCGGCGGTGACGACGCTCCTCGGCGTCCAGGTCGATGTGATCGTGACGCAGGCGTCCGCTTGGCTCGGCGGGGATGCTCGGCTCAGGTCGAGTCGTTCCCGCTGCTTGGGCCGTCGCTGCGTGGTTCGCTCCGTTTGGCGAAGCTTCCGTCGAAGAGGTCTGTGGTTTGGGCTCGTCGCTTGGCATCGTGCCCGGCCAGCATAGCAGCGGCGGGCCCGTTCCAGCAAACCCACTGTCTGAATGACGAGCACTGCGCGGAGTGACCCGATGGCCGGAGTCCGCCGAGACCTTGGGCGCGGAAAAATCTTCGAGCAAACCGGACCCTGGCTGGACCGCTCGCTTGGCGCTGTACTCACGACGGTAAGACGCGCTAACATAGTCAGGAAGTAGCTTGGGGGAGCCTATGACCGCTTACCGACTCACCGGCAACGATTTAGTTAAGACGCCGTGCCATGAGTGCTCTGGTCCTGCGTGGCTGCGCCGACTGCTCAGACGAAAGACCGCGCTTGGCAGCCTGCTTGTGCTTCTGCTGTCGTTCTTTTCGGCCTGTAGCAGCGAGGACGCGATCGTCCTGCAAATTCGGCCTCCATCGGGCGTTTCGATTAGCGAATACGCTGTCACGGTGCAAGACCGCGAAAAGCGCGTGATCTTGTATCAGTCGGGCATTCAGCCGGTGGCGGCGGTCAGCAAAGGGCGCGACCTGTTTTCGCAGCCGCTGCGACTGGGTCTGAAGCTGCCGCAGAAGGCCGAGTATCTGGTTCACGTTCGTGCCGCCGAGGACAAGCTGATTCCCGACGGTGTCATTCCGAACTCGCGCCAGTCTGAGTTCTTCTTCGCGGAGGTCGTCAGCGTCTCGGGAACCCAGCAAGTGGATGCCGATCTGCTCGAGGTCGATCCGATGCTGGATCTCGACTTCGATCACTTTCCCGACGCTGTGACGTGGACCGACGCGGTCAAGGAAGCCAAGGTCAAGTATCAGTCGAAGCTGCATGTGCTCGACTGCGTGGATCGTGATCCGGGCCCGACGGAGATGAAGCTTCCGACGGGACTGTACGCGGTGGACATCAATCCGCTGGCCAAGCCGCGCTGTGGTCTGCCGTTTGATGTGTCGTGTGGAGACAGCGTTCCGCAGTGTCAGGATCGCGATGGCGACGGAGATCCCGAAAGCACGGACTGCGACGACAGCGATCCGGCGCGGTTCAACGGCAATCCGCGTCCGCGCAACTGCTGTGAGTGTACCGACAAAGCAAGCTGCGCGACGAACCACAACAAGCTCAAGGACATGACGGCGTGTATGCCGGCGCGCTGCGACTCTGCGACGGACTACGACTGTACGGGCAAGATCGTTCCGTGCTTTGTCGACGATGACTGCGACGGTTATTCGCCAAACGATCCGGTGGTGAGCCAGCGCGACTGCGACGACACCAACCCAAACATCTATCCGGGCGCGAAGAAGAACTGCGCGGACACCAGCAAAGACTGGGCGTGCGACGGCAATCCGTCGGGCGGCTGCGTGGACTGCGATCTCGACGGTGACGGCTATCAGCGCGACGACAAAGCGCAGGGTGGAATCTGTCCGACGGCGCAGTACGTTTCGTCGGGAAAGAAGATCGACTGCGACGACAACGATCGCGGCGTGTTCCCCAGCTCGACGTCGTATAACGGGGCCAGCCAGATCATGGGCCTGATGGATCTGAAGGGCAGCGAGGGTGGCGGCTCGAAGCTGGCGGCGATGCGACAGCTGTGCGCGAATACGCAGGTCGATGGCACGACGGCGCAAGATGCGGACTGTGACGGAACGGCGCGCAGTGGCTGTCCGGCCAATCCGACGACGTGCGACAAGGACATGGACGGCTTCCCGAATGCGACGGCGGGCTGCAACACGCTCGGGCTGCCGGTGGACAGCAACGATGCGGACTATCAGAGCTTCCCCGGCGCGCCGGATCGCTGCGGCGACGGAAAAGCACAAAACGGTGTCGCGGATACAGCTTGTACCAATGACACCGACGGAGACGGCTATAACGCGGATGCGGACTGCGACGACAACGACAAAAATACGCATCCGTGGGCGGCAGAGCTGTGCGACGGAAAAGACAATGACTGCGACGGAATCATCGACGAGCTAAACCCGGACGACAAGGGCGCTCGGATGGTCGAAAAGAGCCCGGTCACGAACAAGAACGTGATCATGTCGTGCACGGACTTTGCGCTCGGTGAGTGCAATCGAACGGTGGCAGCGACGGGACTGAAGACCGGACGCTGCGTCTGTAGTGGCCTGAAGCCGGGCGCGCACGACAAGACGGGCATCAAGGCGTGTCCAGCGACGCGGGACGATACGACGACGGCTCCGAAGTGCTTTGGTGCGCAGCAGAAGGAAAAGCAGACCTGCGAGTCGGTGGTGGCCAATCGCAAGGATCAGGACTGCGACGGAAGACTGGATGCGCCCGACGGCATGAACCTGCTGGAATACGGTCAGGTCTGCGGTGTGAATACGGGAACGTGCATCGCGGGAACGGTGGGCGGCTGTGACTACACCAAGACCAATCCGTTTTCGATCGATACGGGCTACGCGGTGTCACCGGCTTTTGACGAAAAGCGGAAGTATCTGACCTGCACGGCTGCGACGGGACCGACCAAGCAGCTCTGCGATGGAAAAGACGAAAACTGCAACGGCGTCAGCGACGACTGCTCGGACTATGGAGCGACGAACTCGAGCTGCTGCAAGAACGTCGCGATGTGCGTAAACATTGCCACGGACTTTACGCACTGCGGCAACTGCTCGACGGCGTGCAACGCGATGACGGCCAACGCGTGCGTGAACCAGCAGTGTATGTGCGGCACCAACCCGGCCTGCAACGGCGCGCGCGATATGTGCAAAAACGGCACTTCTTGCGTCGAGTGTCTGGCCAGCGCGGACTGCGACGATCCGGCCAAGCCGGTCTGCAAAGGCATGGATCACTGCGTCGAGTGCGTTGTAAACGGCGACTGTGCGGATGCGGCCAAGCCAGCGTGCGACGGCACCACCGATAGCTGCGTTCCGTGCACGGCGGCGTTTGGCTGCAACGGTGCGACGCCGAAGTGCAAGGAAAACGCGAACCCGGCGATGAACCAGTGTGTCGAGTGTCTGGCCAATGCCGACTGCGCGGGCGTGGCGGGCAAGCCAGCGTGCGATACGACGACGAATCAGTGCGTGCCGTGCTTGGCGGGCTTTGGTTGTACGGCGCCGAACGCGCAGTGCAAGGTGAACGCAAACTCGGCGATGAACCAGTGCGTGCAGTGTCTGGCAGACGGAAACTGCTTGGGAACTCCGGCGACTCCGGCGTGCGATCTGGGAATCAACAAGTGCGTGGCTTGTACGGCGGTGAACACGATGGCGTGCGTCGCTCCGTTTTCCAAGTGCTTGACCAACCTGGACGCGAACAAGAACAAGTGCGTCGAGTGTACGGCCAGCGCGCAGTGCGGAACGTCAAAGCCACTGTGTGACACCGTCACGAGCAATCGCTGCACCGAGTGTCTGGTCAACATGGACTGCACCAGCATGTCGACTCCCAAGTGCTTGGTCGATAACACCGACGTGACCAAGAATGCGTGCGTGGGCTGCTTGATGAACGCAGACTGCATGAACCCGACGCCGATCTGCGAGATGACGACGACGCACAAGTGCGTGGCCTGCCTTGCGGACGTCGACTGCGGCGCTGGGAAGTACTGCATCACGAACGCCAACCCGCTGCTGAACAAGTGCGTCTCATGTCGAAACGATGCGGACTGCGGCGCTGGAACACCGGCGTGCGATATCGCGACCAAGACCTGCGTGCCTTGTCGTGCGAGCGGTGCGGTGCCTCACGTCGGCTGCATGAACCCGACGGCTGCTTGCTTGGTGAACGCAAACCCCGCCATGAACATGTGTGTAGAGTGCACGATGGACGCACACTGCAACGGTGGCAAGACCTGCCAGATGGACAACACCTGCGCGTAAGCTGGCTGGTGTGACTGCGTGCGCTGTTGGATGCGCGGTGACTTCATCGCGCTCCGCTCACCTGGACGTCTCTTCCGCGCTACCTTTTCAACGTCATGATGCACAAGACACTGCGTTCGAATGGCTGTCGGCTTAGCTACTACGTGGAAGGACAGGGTCCTTCGGTGGTGCTGATTCACGGAACGTCGGTAGGAGGAAGTGCCTGGCGTCCTCAGCTGGATGCGCTGGTTCCGCACTTTCGCTGTCTGTGGTTTGACAATCGCGGGTATGGACAGAGTCTGCCGATTCCTGCGGCTCTTTCCGTCGAAGACATGGGCGCAGATGTGCTGGCGCTGATGGATGCAGAGTCGATGGATCGCGCGCACCTCATCGGTCATTCCTTGGGTGGAGCGATTGCGGTCAGCGCAGCTTCCCAAGCGCCAAGTCGCGTGCTGAGTCTGTCTCTGCTGAACACGTTTGTGTCAGGAAAAACGCCGCTGCGACTGGATCCACTGCTGCTGTGGAAGAACCTGCGATCGATGATCGGAACGCTGTCGATGCGTCGACGTGCGCTGCTGGAGCTGATGATGCCAGCGTCCTATCTGGCGCAGCACAACGTGGACAAGCTGGCGCAGCATGTGAGCGCGCTGTTTGGTCGCGAGATAGGAACGCTGCCGCGCGTGGCGATGAAACAGATTGCGGCGATGAGTCGCTTTGATTCCGCAGCGCTTTTGCCGAAGCTGAAAGGGATTCCTACGCTGGTGATGAGCGCTCGGTATGATCTGCTGACGCCACCGTCGGAAGGAAAGCGACTTGCAGAGGGTCTAAATGGTCGCTACGTAGAGCTTTCCGATGCCGCGCATGCTGCACCGATTCAGTGTCCTGAAGAAGTGAACGCACTGCTTCTGTCTCACCTTCGCGGGTAGCTGCGGAGATCTCTGTCTGCTGCTCTTTTTCGTCGCTACTTCATTCCCATCGCCAGTTGATAGTCGATCGCAGGCAGCAGCTGAATCTGTCCGATGCGTGGCAGCGGAAACGGAACGAAGCCGCGATCTTTCCAGATCACCCACAGATAAGAGGAGTCTTCGAGGACTCTTTCAAAGCGAAACGCCACACGGGTGGGAATGCCTTGCGGACTGACGGAAAGCACGGTCGCGGTCATGTTGGAAAGCGTCACTTGCTGACCCACGGACATGGGCAGAGACGGACTCCGAAACACACTACTGAGCGGATCGTGAAGGAATCCTTCGCTGGGCTCTAGTACCAGGGTTTTTTCGTCGGTACGCGTGACCAGTAGCGATCCCCTTTGCACCACAGAGAGCAGCCGAATCGCATCCCCCAGCTTCTGGGTCTGCAAGAACCGATAGCTGACCGAATAGACCGCAACCAGCGGATCGGGCGCGTTGAGCATGACCAAGGTGTGATCAGGAAACAGCTCACTTGGGGGCAGTGTGGCCGCTGCGCGCGGAACGATCGATCCAAAGGTACTCGCCAAAAAGGAAATCCGCAGCGGCAGAAGGACACTGGCCAGTGCGATGTGAATCAGCAGCAGTGAAATCGCGATGGTGCTTCGTAGTGCGCGTCGGATTCCGTGGTGCTGCGCGCGCGTTTGCCACAGCACGGTGATGAGCTGACTGAGCAGTCCGAACGCGCCCAGTCCTGAGCAGAGCAGCAGTCGATCTCCGGGCCATACCGCACAAACGGGCAGCAGAGACAGCGTCATTCCGGTCGCAAAAAAAGCAGCCGTCTTGGCCGTGTGGGACTGCAACTTCAAGACGCGATAACAGAGCAGGGAAAAGACTCCCAGACACAGCGAAGCAACGAACGCCGCAGCAGGCAGAATCGAAGTCGGAGTCTGCATCCAGACATCAGCGGGCGGCAGTCCAAGCTGCGCCAGCAGGAGCAGCGGCAAGCGAATCAGCACCGTCGATAGATAGTGCAGCGGCTCGCTCGCCGGATCGATGTACATTCCGCTTCCGGCACTGCCATATCCTAGCAGCTTGTAGGTTGCAGCCCAGAGCACTCCGATGAGCGCGTAGGGAAGAAGACTGAGCAGTCGCGTGCGCAGGGGTCCTTGTTCCATCCACACCACGTAGGCAAACAGATATGCGGCAGCTCCGACGGCAGTTTCCCCGGAAAGGAGTCCGAGCGCAAAGCACAGCGGACCGACAAGCTTGCCGCTTGGAAAGGATCCTTGTCGATAGCGGATGAAGCAGAGCAGGGCCATGGCAGAAAACAGAACCGCCCACAGCGCGTTGCGATTGGCAATCCACATCACCACCATGGAGTGCGCATCATCGACGGCAAACATCAGGACTGCGAGCGCGGCGGTGAGCGTCACACCAAGCAGTCTTTGATACAGGGTTCCCAGCACGTACACGATGCCAAAAAAGAGAAACAGACTTTCCAGATGCATCAGCCACGCGGCATCGGGCCACAGCCGATAATCCAGCGCGTGATGCAGAGAGCTAAGTGGACGAAAGAACGCGAGCCGCAGGTTGGGAGTCGTCCACCACGGCCACAGACCTTGCTGAAGGTGATGCTGAAAGTAGCTGCGATCTGGACCTTGAAAGTGAAACAGATCCAAGTCTCCGCGTGGACCGCCCGGAAAGCGGAACTGTGGCCAAAACGTCAGTCGCTGCGGATAGTCATCGAGCATAAAGCCGGCACTGAGCGCAGGAATCATCAGCACAAACGTCAGCAGACAGATCCACAGCAGCAGACGCTTCGATGAAGCCATCGAGTTGATCCACGAACGAAGAGACGAAAACAGAGACGCAAAGACTCTCTTCATGGTGCCTTTCCTGCGCTGACTGTAGCGCGAGGTCTGCGTGGTGTGTTGCACAGAATCAGCGAAAGGGGCGAATACACGTACAACGCCAAAGAAGACGCACCACAGACGCAAAAAACTGTGCGATGATCGGGAGCTATGCACAGGTCTGTGGAGGGAGTCTGATGCTAGACCGTATGACGCAAGGCCGCTGGCTTTGGTCGCTGGGATGTCTGTCCCTTTGCGTTCCGCTGTCGGGATGTATGAAGCGGAGCATCGGTGCCGCAGATGAATCGGCGCTGCCTCGGGAAGGTCGCGATGCTCCGCAGCCGGCTGCGCTGAAAAACTTCCTCAAAGACAAGGAAGTGAAGACCACACCGGGTCTGTTTGTCACCTACTCCTACCGTACCAAGACGTACATGCTGGTGCAGGGCAAGCAGCTGGGGAAGCCGTTTCTGATGACGCTCGCAGTCAGTCAAGGAACCGGACGGCGTGGCTCGGATGTGCTGGGTACGCTGACCGGAATGATGCTGCAAGAGCGGATGATCATGCCGGTGCGTCACGGAAATCGCTTGTATCTGATCGAGCAGCCGCATGCGTACTTGGATCAGAAGGACGCTTGGTCGGCGGTTCATCGGACGTTTTCTCCGACGGTGATTGCTTCTCTTCCGATCTTGGCAGAAGACCGCGCAGTCGCAAAGGAATCGGAAAAGGAATCGGAAAAGGAATCGGAAAAGGAATCGGAAACAGACGCAGCAAAGGAATCAGGAAAAGACGCAGCGCGGAGCAAGCGTCGAACGAAAGAACCGACAAACACCGGCGATGTGCTGGTGGGACTGGATGAGCTGCTGCTGGAAGATCTGCTGGCGGGTGCTGCGATTGGACGCGATCATCAGAAGGCATCACGCAAGCTCAGCTATGTGGAAGGACTGAACGGAACCTCGCAGAGTACATCGCTGCGGGTTCGTCTGGGATATCAAGCTGCGACCGTTACGGATCTGGGTCACGAGGTCAACTCGGTTGGGATCACGTATTCCTTTTTGCAGCTCCCACAGATTCCGATGCAGCGTCGGGCCGCCGATGATCGGATGGGCACCTTTGTGAAGTCCTTTCGGGACTTTCACAGCAAAAATCCCAAGCAGGAATCGCACGCGGTGGCGCGCTGGCGACTGGAACCTCATCATCGAGAAGGAGACCTGATCGTTCCGGTTCGTCCGATTGTGTTCTATCTGGATCCGGCGACTCCCAAAGCGTATCAGCCGTATATTTTGGACGGAGTTCGTCAGTGGAATCGTGCGTTCGAAGCTGCGGGCTGGAAGGATGCGATTCGTGCGGCGGTGCTTCCGAGCAAGACCGCGCTGGATGATCCGCGCCTCGCGGTGATTCACTGGGATGTGGGGGAACACTCGCTTGGGGGAAGAGGCTCTCCGGTGGTTGATCCGCGCTCGGGAGAGATCCTGACAGCGTCCCTGATTCTGTCGAGCAGTCCGGTGCGCGAAGGTCTGCGTCAGCGTCAAAAGTGGCTGAGTCCAACCGATGCAGAGACACCCAGCACGGCGCTCAGTCAGGATGAAGAGGAGCTGTCTGCGGTTCTGGGTCAGCAGGGAGACGTTCTGCGCGCGCTGCTGCTGAGTCAAAAAGCGATCCTTCCCAGCGATTCCCTTCCTGATCCGCTGATTGGACAGAAGCTGCGCTATATCGCGATTCACGAAGCCGGTCATGCGCTGGGACTTCGCCACAACTTTCGCGCAAGCACGCTGTGTCCGTCCGATAAGCTCGGTGATCCAAGCTGGCTGAAACAGAGTCCTTCGATCGCGTCGGTGATGGACTATCCAGCGATCAACTTGCCCAGCGGATCTGGATCGGAGTTTCTGCCGGACTTTCCCTATTATCCGCTTAGCATTGGTCCTTCGGATCTGCTGAGCATTGCGTATGCGTACTCTCCTGATCCGCTGTATGCCGCATCGCTTGCAAGCCAGGCCGCACAGTGGGGTTATGTCTTTGGCAGCGACGAAGAAGCGAACTTGGATGCGGACCCCTCTGTGCAGCGCTGGGACTTGGGAAGTGAGCCACTTGTCTGGGCCAAAGAGCGTACGCAGAAGATCAAAGAGCTGTGGCAAAAGCTCTCGCAAGGGAGCCTTCGTCCAGGTGAGCGTCCGGCGGATGTGACCCAGCTTGCGCGCTCTCTGCTTCATGACTATCGCAGCGCGGTCGGATCGGTTCCTTCTTACATTGGGGGTCGCTACGGATCGCGTGATCACATCGGGGATGCATCGTTTCATCCCGCTGCGCGTCCCGTCGAAAAGAGCAAGCAGAGTGCGGCGCTGACGTTTCTGCTAAGTGATGTGTTTGCGGAAAGTACGCTGCCGATCACTCCGATGCTGGCGCAGCAGCTTGGGGAAGACTATCTGACTCCGCGCAGACTGGCTGGTGCTCGGCAAGTGATGACTCCGTTGTGGCGACAAGTGCTCGAGCTGCGGCTTCACACGCTGGAAGAGCTGCTCGATCCTCTGCGCGTACGGCGCATGATCGATGGCGAGCAAGCGTTCGGACGTGACGCGGTACTTACCGTCGGAGAGCTGCTGTCACAGCTGACCCAGTCGATCTGTTCCGATGTGCTCAGTGGACCCTCTGCACCGATCTCTCCACAGCGCAGAGAGCTTCAGCTTCGCTACGTAGAGCGGCTGAGTCAGCTGGTGCTGCACACGTCACCGGAACGCATGCACGCGCGTGCGCAAGCGCGCTATCAGCTTCAGCTACTGGATAGCAAGCTGGATGAACAGAAGGCCAAACGCAGTGCGCTGGATGTCGATACGCGCGCGCACCTTAGCGATCTTTCAGATGCGATTTCTTCGACGCTGAGCGGCTCTCGAGTGATTCATCAAGGTCACGATGGACACGCGCACACTGGGGTCTTGGAACCGCTCGATTGATCGGCCTGTTGGGGGCTCTGCTTCGGAGACCCCGGACTGGGGAAAAAATCCCACCCCCTGATGAGTGTTTTCCCACTTTCGCGACGGAAAAAGCGCAGTCATAACTCTGTACAGATGGCGGTCGCGTCGTGCGGCCAAGACGGATTCTTTCGCGGATTCCTTCCCCCTTGCAGACAGAGGTCTTCCTATGACTCGTACTCGTACGCTTCGGTTTCTGTCCCATATGGCGATCTTCTCTTGCTCCGCTGCGATGCTGGTGTCTGGTTGTGCGCAGAACCAGCCCGATGCCGCGTCCACGGAAGAGGAGCTGCTTGCCGCTGCGGTGACTGCGAAAGGCTCGTCGCTGCGTACGCTCGGTTTTGAGTCCGCATCGCTCGATTCAGTGAGCAAGCAGCCCGTGTTTCTGTCCGGTCGGGTGGCGGCCTCTGTTCGGAGCGGAGAAGAAGCGCGCGACTTTGCGATGAACATCCTTTCGCGCTCGCTGCGGCTCGCTCCAGAGTCCGACTTTGCGTTCCAGCGGGAAGTGCGCGAGCCCGATGGCTATCGCTATCTGCGACTGGGTCAGACGCACGGAGGCATTCCTGTGCTCGGTGGCGAGCTGACCCTGCAAGTGGCCGAAGATGGCGCGGTTCACTCTGTGCTGGGACGTACGCTGCCTGCGCTGCGAATCGGAACGCGACCCTCTCTGAGCGGAGATGCTGCGCTTTCGACGGCGCTGGCGGGCCTTGTCAAAGACGGAAAGCCGCTGACGCACAAGGCTCCCACGCTGGTGATCTTCGGGGATGAGGAGTCCGGCAACTTGGCGCTCGCCTATCACGCGGTCGTCGAATACCAAGGTGCAGAAGGTCACGCGTTTGAAGATCTGCTGATCGATGCGCACAGCGCTCGCGTGCTGTCGCAGGTCTCGCGCATTCACACCGGGCTCAGCCGATCGATCTATGACGGCAAGAGCAAGTGCCTTTCGACCGGCAGCGAGCTTCCCGGCACGCTCCTTTACAACGAGGGCGGAACCAGCACCGACACCATTGCCAACGCCGCGTACACCAACACCGGCTCGACCTACTGGTTCTATAAGAACTTCTTAAACCGTGACTCGTATGACGGCGCGGGCGCGCTGCTCAAGTCGTCGGTTCACTTCACGTTCTCGACGGGATTTTCGTGCTCTGGCGCGAACGCGGCTTGGCTTGGCGATCCCTACAACCAGATGGTGTACGGCGACGGAGACTCGACGACGTTTAAGGCGCTCTCGCTTGCCATCGACGTCACCGCGCACGAGCTGACCCACGCTGTGACCGATAAGACCTCAAGCCTGGTGTATTCAAACGAGTCTGGCGCGCTCAACGAAGGCATGTCCGATATCTTCGGCGCAGCGGCGGAAGCGTGGGTTGCGTCTGGTGGTAGCTCGTCGGGCAATCCAGCCAGCATCACCGCGACCGCCAACACCTGGAAGATCGGTGAAGAGGTCGCCAAGGCAGGACTTGCCGGCGGTGCGCTGCGCTTTATGAACAACCCGACCGCCGACGCCTACAGCAAAGACTATTACCCCGAGCGCATCACCGGCACTTCGGACAACGGCGGCGTTCACGGCAACAGCGGCATCGCCAACCTGGCGTTCTATCTGCTGTCGCAGGGCGGTACACATCCGCGCGCCAAGACCACAGTGTCCGTCACCGGCATCGGCATCGAAAAGGCCACCAAGATCTTCTTTAAGGCCAACACCGCGATCTTGACCAGCTCGGCCAAGTTCCAAGATGCACGCAATGCCACCGCGCAGGCTGCCAAGGATCTGTACGGAAGCTGCTCGGAAGAGTGGGTCAATACCCAAAAGTCGTGGGACGCCGTCGGAGTTCCCGGCACCTGGACGCCTTGCGGAACCGGAGACACGGTTGCTCCGACGGTCAGCCTGACGGCCCCGACCGCTGGATCGACGCTGACTGGTTCGGCTGCGGTATCGGCCACTGCCAGCGACAACATTGGCGTCGACAGCGTCGACTTCTACGCGGGCACCACCTTGATTGGCAGCGACAACACCGCGCCGTACTCGATCAGCTGGAACACCACGACCGTCGCAAACGGAACCTACAGCATCACGGCCAAGGCCAAAGATGGCGCAGGCAACGTCGGAACCTCGACGAGCGTATCGGTCACTGTCTCGAACAGCGGCACCGGCACCAGCCAGAACGAAGCCGAGCCAAACGGATCGTTTAACCAGGGCAACGTCGTCTCGACCTCGGGAACCACGGTGAACGGCTTTATCTCGTCGAGCGCAGACGACGACTACTTCAAGGTCACGCTCGGCGCGGGCAAGACGCTACAAGCCGATCTGACGCCGCCGTCTGCTTCGGACTTTGACGTGTACATCTACGATCAGTCGAAGGCGCTCGTCGCCAAGAGCGAAAAGGATGCCGGCCTCGTCGATTCCGCCAGCGCCACCAACAAGGCCGCCAGCGCCGGAACCTTCTGGGTCTACGTCAAGTACTACTCGGGCGCGTCGAAGGTGAACCCGTACAAGCTGAAGCTGACCTTCTAGCCCATGTCGCTCCGTCGGTCACGATCCCGATCGGCGGAGCGCTTGGCTGTGTCGCCCGTGCTGCCGCTTCGATTCGTTTGCACCCTCGCTGCTTCGCGCTACTGTGCGACGCATGGCACAGAGCAAAGCCTCGAACGTCTCCGCCTATCTGGAAGAGCTTCCCGTCGAGCGTCGCGAGATCGTCTCGGCGATTCGCTCGGTCCTCTGCGAAAACCTGCCGCCCGGTTTTTCCGAGACGATGGTCTACGGAATGATTGGCTACGTGATTCCGCTGTCGGTGTATCCGAACACCTACAACGGTCAGCCGCTGACGGTGGCGGCGCTCGCGTCGCAGAAAGGCTATGTGTCGCTGTACCTGATGTCGATCTACGGCGATCCAGCACTCTCAACGTGGTTTGTCGACGCGCATCGGCAGCTTGGCAAGGTGCTCGACATGGGCAAGTCGTGTCTGCGTGTGCGGAATCTCGACGACATCTCGCTGCCGATTGTCGGTCAAGCGATCGCCAAGGTCAGCGCCGAGCAGTTTGTCGCGACCTACGAAGCTGCGCGTGCGCAGACCCGCACCGCGACCCGTCGAGCCAACGCCCGCTCCACCAAAACCCGAGCAGCGGCCCAGCCGTAAGTGGGCCAAATCATGACGGTTTTTCGTCGTCAGAGTTGACAGATCGACCTGTCGCAGACCACATTGAGCGTCCACATGCACTTTTTGTTTCGCAGGCTCTCGGTCCCACAGACGCTGCTGCGATGTTCGCTGGTTGTCGCTGTGCTGTATCTGGCTGGGTGTGCGGCCTTCGTCGAAAACTTTCGTCCGGTGATCTACGGCAAGACCGCCAAAGAGAACTACGAAAAGGGCATTCGCTCGATGAAGGGCGAAAGCAGTCTCGACGCAGCCAAGTACTTCAACTACGTCCGACAAAACTGGCCGACGTCACGCTGGGTGCCGTGGGCGGAGCTGGGCTTGGCTGACTCCGCGTTTTCCCGCGAGGCCTACATCGAGGCCATCGACGGCTACAAGACCTTCATCGCCAGCCATCCGCGTCATCCCAAGACGGTCGATGGCTACTGCGCGTTCAAGATCGGTGAGTCGTACTTCAAGCAGATTCCGTCGGACTTTTTCGTGCTGCCACCGTCGTACGAAAAGGATCAAGGCCCGGTCATTGATGCGCAGCGAGAGCTGACGAGCTTCCTTGATCGCTACGGACAGAGCGCGTATGCCGACTCGGGTCGCAAGCTGCTCGCCGACGTGATTCAGCGCCTGGCGGATCATGAGCTGTACGTCGCTCGCTACTACCTGGAGCGAGGCCGAACCAAGGCCGCGATCGGTCGACTGGAATTCGTGGTGCGTGAGTATCCACGGGCGCGGCGTGATGCGGAAGTGCTGATGCTGCTCGGGCAGGTGTATCTGAAGCAAGGGGAGCCCAAGGATGCGCGCGATGCGTTCCGTCGCCTGGTGATCGAGCATCCCGACGACTACCGCATCGAGCAAGCCAAGATCTTCCTCGACTACATCGGCACTGCGTTTGGCGACTTGCCGCCACCTGCGCCGCTTCCTCCTCGGAAGAGCCCTGGTGCGAGCCGATCCACGGCTTCCGACGACAGTGAGCTACTGCCGCCCGAGTAGCTCGTCACGGGCGCCGCTTGACGTCTTCCGTGGGCAGAAACTACACTAGGACGCTTACTAACCTCTGAACAGCGGTTTGCTTTCGTGGCCAATTCTGGAAATAAAGAAAAGCTCATCGAAGCAGCGCAGCAATTGGCTGAAAAAGGCCAGTTTGACAAAGCGCTTCGTGAATATCTCAAGGTTGCCGCCGAGGACGAAAACGATGTCCTCGTTTGGGTGCGGATCGGCGACTTGTACGTCAAGCTCGGTCAAAAGAGCGAAGCAATCGCCAACTATCAGCGCGTTGCGCAGCTCTATATCGCCAGCGGTCAGCCTGATAAAGCCACTTCGGTTTATCAGCAAATTCTTCAGCTCGATCCGAAGTCCGCTGATACTTATATGTCGCTAGGTGGTCTGTATCGCGACATGAACAAAGTTCCGCTGGCTATGCAGCAGTTCGAGCTGGCGGCGCAGCTGTATTCACGGGTTGGCAAGCACGCGCAGTCGCTGCGTGCCGAACAAGCGGTGGTGGATCTGGCACCAGAGAGCCTGCCGCGTCGGATTCGCTTGGCTGAGCTGTACTCGAAGGAAAGTCTACCGACGGAAGCGGCCCGCGAGTTTCGTCAGGCGAGCCTGCTGCTCAAGAGCCAGAATCGCATGGACGACTGGGCGAAGGTGGTGGAACGTCTGCTGTTCCACGCTCCGTCGGATGTTGCGATATCCAACGAGCTGGCTCGGTACTATCTGTCTGTGAACGATAGCCTGCGAGCACTGTCACGGCTCCAGACTTCTTTTAAAGAACATCGTAACGACAAAGAGCTGCTTGAGCTATTGGCGCAAGCCTTTGTGAAGCTGCAAAAGCCGGACAAAGCGATTGCTGTGTTGAAAGAGCTGGCGCGGCTTCATAACGATCGCAGAGCGGCTGAGTCGGTGTATCGCAAGGTGCTGGCCATTGATCCCAGCGACGTGGATGCGCAGGGCGCGGTGGGCGGTGGCTCGCTGCCGGCTGCTTCGGCTGCGCAGACCCACTTTACGTCTGCACTGATTCTCAATTCTCCCAGTCCGGGGCCGGTGCCGTCGTCGAAGTCGTCGCCGATTCCTGGTTCTGTGGTTTCGGCGGGGCGTCCGACGCCACTGGTGGTTCCAGCCATGCAAGCACGTACAAGCTCCGACATCACGCCGGTGGTGGGTGTTCGTCTCGATGGTACGGTTCCGCCGACGACTCGTCCCGTCGAGCAGCTGAGCGATGAAGAAGAGCAAGATCGCGTGCTCAGCGAGTCGGACTCGTTTGTACGGTTTGGGCTCAAAGGCAAGGCGCTGGAATCGCTGCGCGCGACGCTGTCGCATCGACCGCACCTGCACAAAGTGCGTGAAAAGCTGGCCAAGGTCTACGAATCGCTGGGTCAGTTTCGTCCCGCGATTGCCGAGCTGCGAACGCTGGCCGATCGCGCCGTCAGCCACGAAGAGCAGTCTCGCTATCTGCGAGAGATCCTGCGGCTGGATAACCGCGATGGAGCCGCGTCGGAGCGTCTGCGTCGAATCAGCGGTGAGTTTAAGCCGGTCTCGTCGCCGTCTGTCGATGAAGATGAGCCGGTGATCGAGATGTCAGCGTCGGAAGATGACGGTCCGACTTCGCCCAATCCGGTGGTGTCGACCCGTGGAGAGCCGCTGCCGTTGCCGCCTGCTCCGTCGGGGCCGCCAAGCCGTCCTCCGGTGTCAGACAAGCCATCGTCGCGTCAGTCGTCGCCGTCGCAGCGCAGTGGCACGCTGCGAGAAGAGCTGGCCGAGGTCGAGTTCTTCATGCAGCAGCGGATGTTCGACGATGCCAAGCGGCTTCTGCGCCTGCTGTCGTCGCGGTATCCGCACAGTCAGACCGTTCAAAACAAGCTGGCCGAGCTGAGTGGAAGTAGCTCTGCATCCGACGAAAACCTGATCGAGCTAGAGCCCGAAGAGCTTGTGCCCGACAGCACGCCGCCGGTTAGCAGTCCCGCGCTGCCGCCCGCGAGCAAGAAGGCGCCGCCGCTTGCTTCGGCGCGTAGTATTCCGGTTCCTCCGTCGGGAACAACGCCGCAGCCGGCTGCGCAGGACAAGAGCGGACCGATCGAGACACGCGATCCGAGTGAGTCGTATCAGCGTGGCATCGCCCATCGCAACCGAGGTCAGCACGCGCTGGCGATTGGCGAGTTCAAGGTTGCGATGCAAGAGCGCAAGCTGGCTGGTCGGGCGGCGCTGATGCTCGGGCAGTGTTATCGCGATCTGTCGCAGCTTCGTGAAGCCGTCGAGGTCTTCAAAGAAGGTCTCTACATGCCGTCGGTGTCCGACGCAGACTTGGCAGAGCTGAACTATCAGCTCGCGCAGTGCTATGAGCGACTGCACAACAACAAAGAAGCGATCTACTTCTATCAGCAGGCGCAGCAGACGCAGCCGGGTTACAAAGACTCGGCGGTGCGAGTGAGCGCGCTGCGTCGCTAGTCGATCGGTTGTGACGCGCTGACGAGGGGACGGCGCGTCGGATCAGGTCTTTGGGATGTTGGCTCGATGGAGCGTCGCGTGCCGCTAGTACTGTAGGCCGCGATCTTTGCGCAGCTTTTCTTCGTCAAAGCCTGGCTCGACGTAGATGCGACGAAGGTGCGGATACTTCGCGCGCAGTGCCGCTTCCAGATCGTTGATCTTGCTCTCGAGCGCATCCATCGTCAGCTCGCGGGCGAAGCGAATCTTGATCGCGGCCAGCACTTCCTGCGGCGCAATGTGAATGGTTCGCAGGTGAATGACCGCGAGCACGCCCGGCTGCTGCTCGGCCAGCGCGATGATCTGCTCGTGTTCTTCCTTTGGAACCGCTTCGCCAATCAGCAGGCTCATCGAGTCTCTTCCGAGGAAGATCGCCACCACCAGCAGCGCCATACCGACGACAATCGACGCCAGTGCATCCCACAGCGGGTTTCCGGTCAGGTGACTTGCGACGATTCCGATGAGCGCCACCGCCAAACCGAACAGCGCCGCGAGATCTTCAAACAGCACCGTCAGCACCGTCGGATCGCGCGCATCTTCGATGGTCTTTTTGAGCCCTTTGCCCGCCGTCATGTGCAGAAACTCCTGCACCGCCGCACGCAGCGACCAGCTCTCCAGCACCAGCGACACGCCGAGCACGATGATTGCCCACTTCACATCACCGTGTGCGGACGCTTGTCCGTGCGCGATGTGCCACAGCTTTTCGCTGCCTTCCCAGATGCTGACCGCCGCACCGATGAGGAAGATGCTACCAGCGACGATGAACGCCCAAAAATACGTCTCGGTGCCGTAGCCAAACGGATGAAGCGCGTCGGGCGGTCGCGAGCTGCGACGCATTCCGATGAGCAAGAACGCCTGGTTCGACGTGTCCGCCAGCGAGTGGACCGCTTCCGCCAGCATCGCGGTCGATCCACTGATCGCTGCGGCCACAAACTTAAACACTGCGATGAGCAGGTTGATGATCAGCGCCACCACCACCACGCGGTGTCCGCCGCTGTGGCCTGTTGGCTCTTGTTCGCTCATGATGTTCCCCCCTTTACGGCACGCGATCTTGCAGCGAGTCTCCCGACGCGATGGGTTTGTCTCCAGCCGCGAGCAGCAGTCGCAGCCACAGCTCACCGATGCCTTCGCCTTGTTCCGCTGCGCAGACGAGCGCTTTTCCACCCAGCACCCGCGACAGGATCTGCGCCGCTGGCTTTCGCTCGGACTTGGCCAGCTTGTCGGCCTTGGTCAGCACCGGAATCACCTTGCGACCGAGCCCGCGCAGGTACGTTGCCAGCTCGCTTTCGTCGAACAGCAGCTCTTCCACCTGCGGAGACATCACCCTGCGTGCGTCGCACAGCATTGCCACCGCGCGCAGGTTTTCCCGGCCACTTAAGTACTCTTCCATCATCTTTTGCCAGCTGGCGCGCTCGGTGCGGCTGACTTCCGCGTAGCCGTAACCTGGCAAGTCCGCGAGCAGCACGTCGACGGGACGCTCGGGGCCGCTTAGCGTTGCACGGAAAAAGTTGATGAGTCGCGTCCGTCCCGGCGTCTTCGACACCCTGGCCAGACCGCGACGACCGAGCAGCGCATTGAGCAGCGTCGACTTTCCCACGTTGCTGCGACCACAGATGGCGACTTCAGTCACGGTGGGCGACGGCCACTGCGTGCGGGTTGGTGCGCTGGCGACAAACTCGCTGCGAAGGATATGCATAGGCGGGCTCATTGTACCTTGGGTTCGACTAGGCTTTGCGAAGGACCAGGCTGACGTTTGCGCCGCCTTGCGAGAGCGTGGGCAGCAGCACATGACGAACCAGCGCGTCACGCGGCGAAAGGACAAGCCCCGGCAGGCTGCGACCTGGATCGGGCGCTTCACAGTGTACGGTTCCTGGCACTTTTTGTGCGCAGAGCGACCACAGGGCCGCACCCAGGCGTACACCAGCGGAGGTCTGCCACTCGCCACACTGGCCAATGACCGACGAAATGGCGACGTGCTCTGCTGCGGGTCCAAGCGCTTGTCGGAGCGCGCTTGTTTCCATCTCATCGAGCGAGCTTCCGTTGCCCGCACCAGCGACATAGTCGATCTGGTCTGCCGTCAGGCCCGCAGCTTGAAGGCTCTTGGTGATCGCCGCGCCAGCTTCGGATGATGCCGCGCCAGCTGCCGACCAGCCGACTCGAGCACGATGATCACCCGCTCGACCCACGCTTGATAGATACGCGAGAGCTGGACCGCTCAGCGTCCGATCCGCTCGCTCGAGCAGCACCACCACGGCACCTTCACCGGGCACGATGCCTTGACCACGCGCTTCGTAGGGATGAATCGGCGGACGCTCGGCGGAAGCCAGATCCGGCGACAGCAGCGACATCTGCGACAGACCATGAACCAGCCACGGCGACAGCTCATCGCAGCCACCACACAGCACAGCATCGGCCCGGTCGGTTGCGATCAGCTCAGCGCCGGTTGCGATCGCTTCGGGCAGCGACAGCTCGCGGTGATTGACGGTGATGTTTGGTCCGGTCAGACCCAGCTCAATCGCCAGCAGTCCCGACGACGCATTCATGACCGTATACGGAAACACTGCGGGTGACGCGGCAGCCATTCCGTCAGCGATGAAGCTGCGAACAAACTCAATGGTGGAAGAAAGTCCGCCGAGTCCAGTGCCGAGCACCACACCCACGCGATCGGCTCCATGCGTGCGAACGGCAGCGGATTCCGTCGGAGCGACACCGGGAGCCAGACCCAATGCTTCACGCGCAGCAACGACACACATCTGCGCGAGCCGTGGCATGCGACGACGCTTCCCCGCATCAATATGGGCTTGCGCGCCAAAGTCATCGACGCAGCCAGCCCAGAGCGACTGACCTCGCTGCTCACTCGGAAGCTGGCTCGATAGCTCGACAGATCGACTGAATGCGGAGCGTCCTTCGGCCAGACCTGCGAAAAATGCCTGCCGCGTAGCGCCGAGCGGTGTGACCAGCCCGAGTCCGGTGATGGCCACCTTCGGCAGAAGCGAGACGCTAGACATGGCGCTATTTGCTATCATGCAAGCCATGGCGAAAACGAAAAAAATGGCAAGCCTGCTTCGAACGGCTGCCCCTGCGGTCGCCGGAGCAGTTCTCCTCGCTGCCCAGCCCGCAGAGGCCAAGATCCTCGAAGGCTACGTCGATGTGTACGTCGGCGGGATGTACGGCACTCCGCCCAAGCTCAGCTCGATCGTGACCCAGAAGTCCGAGCAAGCGGGCACCACCAAGGGCGCCGACTTCTTCGACTACAACTCCGGCGGACTGCTGGGCTTGCGCGGCGGCGTCGAGGTCCTTCACACCGACGTCTACGTTCAGTTCGATCAGTTCGTGACGATGCAGGGTTTTTCGGGCTCGACGATCCAGGGCATGATCGGCTGGGACTTTGAGCTGGGCTCGGGCGCGTGGCGTGGCGTTCTGGGCGGCTACGGCGGACTCATCTTCGGTCTTCCCTATCGCACCGAGTATCCGATCGATCGCAAGCAGATCGCGTGGTTCGGACTCGGCGCGGAAGGCCAAGCGGGCGTCGAGTACTACCTAAATCGCTTCTTCGTCCTCAACTTCACCGGCACCTTCGGCTACCACTACATGCTCGCCGGGGCAGAGCAGGTCATCATCGACATGGCGGGCAATACCGAACAGACCCGCACCCACGGCTTCCACCTGCTTGGCAAGCTCGGTCTGCGCTTCCAGCTTGGCATCTAAAACCTGTGCCGAGACACCGGGCGGTTTTGCTATCGTCCGGTCATGAGCGACCCAGGAAAGCCCGTTGTTATCACTTGTGCTCTCACCGGAGTCCTGACCGATCCGACCCAGCATCGCGTGCCGGTGACCGCCGTGCAGATGGCGCAAGCCGCTGCTGAAGCCCGCGACGCTGGTGCCACGGTGGTTCACTGTCACTACCGACAACAAACCCCAGGAATGGGTCGCTTTCCGACGTGGGAACCCGATGTCGTCGCGGAAATTGACGCAGCGATTCGCGCGCGCGTTCCCGACATCATCGTCAACATGTCGACGGGAGTCATCGGTCCTGATGTCAGCGCGCCGCTGGCTTGTCTTGCGCGGATTCGTCCCGAGATGGCCGCGCTCAACGCTGGATCGCTGAACTACTTGCGGGCACGCAGCGACGGACGCTGGGCCTGGCCGCCGATGCTGTTCGACAATCCCGTCGATAAGATCGAACAGTTTCTGTCTGCGATGAACCAGATCGGCACCGTTCCCGAGTGTGAGTGCTTCGACACGGGCATCGTTCGCTCGATCGGCCTGTTTCGGCAGGTGGGTCTTTTGAAAGGTCCGATTCACGTCTCGCTGGTGATGGGTGTTGCGTCGGGCATGCCGTGTAAGCCCGAGTGGCTGCCGCTCATCGTCGCAGAGCTTCCCGAAGGTGCGCACTTTCAGACGATCGGCATCGGTCAAAAAGAAGTCTGGCCGGTTCATCGTCGCGCCGCCGAGCTGGGTGGTCACTTGCGCACCGGCATCGAGGACACGTTCTATCTTCCCGACGGAACCAAGACCGATTCCAACGGACGCCTCGTCGATGCGCTGGTCAAGCTGGCGCGGGAAGTGGGCCGAGAGATCGCGACGGCGGCTCAAGCGCGAGAGATCCTCGGTGTGCTGCCGGTTCCCCACGGACCTTCCAGTTCGTGAGCGACGGGACGACATCGCCTGCGGAGCGCTGTCTCTCTCTGTGCTGTCTTGAAGCTGGGCGTGGCCGTCACCTGGCGGAAGGACTGCGCGAATGCGGCTATTCGGTTCGTCTGGCCTCGTCGCTGCCCGCACTGCTCGCAGCAACCGATGCGCAGCCTATTGATCTACTTGTCGTCGAGCTTCCGTCGCTAGATGATGACGTTGTTCGATCGCTTCATCGACGCTGTCCGACGCTGATTGTTGCGCTCAGTCCGCTGTCCGTCGGGGATGCTGCGCGGCTCATTGCGTCTGGTGCGTACGATGTCTTGCCGTCGCCGCTTCGTCTGTCCGAGCTTCGCTTGTCGCTCGAAAAAGCCGCAGCCCGAGAAGCCAGCCTCGGAGATCGTCGAGCCGCTCGCTTTGCGCCCACGCAGGTTCGCAGTGCTGAGCCGATCGCTTCCGTCGCTGCACCTGTCCCAGCCGGAGTCATTGCCGAGTCCACAGTGATGCGCGGACTGCTTGCGCAAGTCGCGCGTGTTGCGGTTCATCCGACGTCGGTGCTGCTGCTCGGTGAGTCGGGAACTGGCAAAGAAGTGCTGGCGCGGACGATTCATCAGCTCTCGCCGCGTCGAGACGGTCCGTTTGTTGCCATCAACTGTGGTGCGCTGCCCGAAGCGCTGCTTGAGAGCCTGCTGTTTGGTCACGTTCAAGGTGCGTTTACCGACGCGGTGCGCGATCAGCAGGGTGTCTTTGCCCGTGCGAGTGGTGGCACACTGTTTCTCGACGAGATCGGTGAGCTGCCGCTGGCGCTTCAGGTCAAGCTGCTGCGTGCGCTGCAAGAACAGAAGATCCTGCCGCTCGGGGCCAAAGACGAGCTGTCCGTCGATGTTCGCGTGATCGCTGCGACGCTGCGTAACCTCAGTCGAGAGGTCGATGCCAAGCGCTTTCGTGCCGATCTCTATTATCGTCTGAGCGTCGTCGAGCTGCTTGTTCCTCCGCTGCGAGAGCGCCGCGACGATATTTTGCCGCTGGCGGTTCATTTTTTGCGTCGAGCTGCGCAGCGTCTCGCTCGCCCGATCGTTGGAATCACCGAGCCCGCCGCGCGTGCGCTTCTGCGCTTCGACTTTCCCGGCAACGCGCGCGAGCTGGAAAACCTGATCGAGCGCGCCGTGGTGCTGTGCGATCACACCCAGCTGGATGTGACGGATCTGCCCTATTCGGTTGTTTCTCCGTCGCTGACACTTGATCATCAGCGCGTGGCTGCGACCGATGAAGCGGCGGACAGTGACGGGGACGTTACAGATCTATCGGTCAAGGCTGCGACGGCTCGTCTGGAACAGCGGCTGATCGCAAGAGCGCTGCACAAGACGCGCGGCAATCGCACCGCGGCGGCCAAGCTGCTTGGGCTGTCGCATCGGGCGCTGCTCTACAAGCTGCGCGAGTACGGCTTGGCGAGCGAAAAAGAGCCCTAACGTTTCAGATTCCTGGGGACTTTGCGGTCGATCTCGCAGCGGCTCGGCGAGCCGAACCAGACGCAGCGAGGACAGCGATTGACCAAAGGCCCCAAAAATAGGTAAAAATGTATGTATGTTCCGAGATAGCTTGCGCACCCTCGTAGAGAAGTCTGATGGCGCGGTCGCTGGACTGCTGATGGGCTTTGACGGCATCGCTGTGGAAAGCTATGCCAAAGACGCTCAGAAGCTCGACATCCAGACCGTCGGCATGGAGTTTTCGTTCATCCTTGCCCAGGTCAAAAAAGCTGCCGACATCATCGACGGTGGTGGTGTCGAAGAAGTCAGCATTCGCACCGAGCGCCTGACCCTGCTGATTCGCGTCCTGTCGAAGGATTACTTCGTCGCGCTGGCGCTGCTGCCTTCTGGCAACACCGGCAAAGGTCGCTATCTGCTTCGCGTCACGGCTCCGCAGATTCAAGCCGAGCTGTAATCGCGTATTTTCGATACCGATAGCGTTCTATGTGCTGAATGTGCATAGGCAATATCGGTATGTGGCTTCGGGGAAGCTCTCTTTTATGATATATTTCTCTGTATGAGAAAATATCTAATCGAGAGTCTATCTTCCTTGAAGTCACGCTTCTCCCGCTTGGTCTGCGCTGCGGCGCTGCTCGGTGCTGCCGCTGGTGGCTGTGGTGCGGTCACGGAGCAAGAGCTGACGCTCGCGGAGCAGACCCTTCACTATGATCTGATGCTGAATCTGAGCATCCCGCCTGCCTATCAGGGAGTGAAGGTTACTTGTTCCAATGGCTTTATCCAGTGCTCGGCACTGCCTGGCCTATTGGGATTGACCAGCAGCTATCAAGTGACCGGACTGTGCGATGAGCCAACCATGCTCTGCGCAGGTGACATCAAGCTGCTTGTGCTGTTTGTGGTCGATTTCTCGCAAGATCCAGCCTTTACCACGGGTTTTGCGCAGTCCAATGCCGACAATATGCGAGATGTACAGCTTTTCTATACCGCGCAAAACGGCGTTGATATCGACATAACCAAGATTGAAACCTACATCGGTCCCGACGGCATTCGCAGCACCACCGATCCGCGCGCTGTCTACTTGGGCACCGTCGGACCTCTGCCTCGCAAAGGTCAGATCAGCGACAACGGCAGCCCGCTTCCGGTGCCCGATGGCTCGCCCGCACACGATGTCTTCGTTGGTGCGATGCGTGATCCGTCCAAGCCGCTCAACGTGCTGATGGCTGTGACGGCACGCTACATCTCGGGCGATGCAGTTCCGTCGAAAGGCACGATCGATGTGAAGCTCAAGCCCGTGGTGAAGATGCTCAGTCGAGACGAATAGCCCGCCCGTCGCTGTGTCCACCTGTCCGCAAGGCCTGCGCGTAAATCCCTGGGTCTACCGATTCGAGGGCAGTTCCGACGCAGCCGCTGTGATTGGCCAGTGCTTGTCTCGCTGGCTCGACGTGATCGAAAACAGCCCGACACGCAGACCGCCATTGCGCAGCCAGTGCTCGTCGGAAATTGTACCTGCCGCCTGGGCCAGCTGTCGCTGTGTCGTCAAGATCGCCAGCCCAAAGCCCGGTGATCGTCGCTGAAGCATGCCAAGTGATCGATACAGTCCGACGAGCCGAGGCTCTTTGAGCCTTTTTCCATACGGCGGATTGCACAGAATCAAGCCCGACTGCGTCTTCGGGAGCGTCAGCTTTTGAATGTCGATGCAGCGCAGATCGAGCTGCGCAAGCACGCCGGCTCTCTCGGCATTGCGACGGGCCAGCTCGATCACGTCGGGATCGCGATCGCTGGCGACGATTGGGTTTGGCAGACTGGTCTTTTCCTGCGCGCGTGCTTCGTCGACAAGCGCTTGCCACAGCATCGGCTGATGTCCCGGCCAGTCGAAGAAGGCAAACCGACGGGAAAGGCCTGGCGCGCGTCCGAGCAAGATGTGTGCAGCCTCGATCGCCAGCGTCGCGGATCCACACATTGGATCGCACAGCGTCTGCGTCGGCTGAAAGCCTGCCAGCATAAGCAGCGCTGGAGCCAGCGTCTCACGCAGCGGTGCGCCGCCATCTTCTTGACGATATCCTCGTCGGTGAAGTAGCTCTCCCGATGAATCGACAGACAGCGTGAAGCGATCGGACTCGCCGCGAATCAGTACATGCAAAAGTGGTACATCTTCGTCCGCGACCAGCGAAAGACCTGCGTCCGCAAGTGCGCCTTCGACTCGCTCGGCGAGCGCTCCGGTGTGAATCAATCGACAGCGATGCGCCGTCGCAGAGACCTTCAGCCGAACCGGACCTTGGACAAACTGAGACCAGCGAAGTGCGGCTGTTTTCCGACGCAGCTCCTCGAAGTGTAGCGCAGTGACGGTTCCGACCCGAACCAGCACGCGCGTCGCCAGCCGCGTCCACAAATTGACCCGATACAGCGTCGACAGATCGCCGCGCAGCGTCACACCACCCGGAACCTGCACCGGATTTGCCGACGGAACCAGCGTCGCCAGCTCTTGAAACAGACACGGTTCTAGCGACGGAGCCGCGATCGCAAACAGCTCAAGCTGCGTCGAAGATGGCAAAGAAACGCTCCACTTCACTGGGCTGATTGAACGCGTGCGGAGCGAGTCGAATTCCACCTGCGCGACGGGCAAACGCAACCTTGTTTGCCGCCAGACGAGCCGCCACCACAGAGACATCACCACGCGGCACAAACGTCACAATCGGCGAGCGCAGCGCACTTTTGACCGGCAGCAGAAGCTGTGCGCCTCGAGTGGCCAGTCCGGTGATCAGTCGGTCCGAGATCGACAGCGCCGCCTGATGCAGGTTGTCGATTCCAAACGACAGCAGCCGATCGATCGACGCACCCGCAGCGACGGCAGACAGCAGTGGCGGAGATCCGGGCTCAAAGCGCTTCGCATCCGGCCTTGGGCTCCGTCGTGGATCGACCGCTTCTTCCGGCGTGCCATAGGTCATCGCTCCGTGCAAAAGCGGCTGAAGCTCCGTCGCACGCCCAGGTGCCAGCGCCAGCACTCCTTGCCCGAGTGGACCACACAGCCACTTGTGCGAGCCTCCGCAGACGGCATCGACGCCCATCGCCAGCAGATCAAACGGCAGCACACCGAGTCCTTGAATCGCATCGACGACGAGCCACGCTCCAACTCGTCGACACGCTTGGCTTAGCGCCGCCAGATCCAGCACCGCTCCCGTCTGATACTGCACCCAAGACACCGCCACCACGCGCGTCTGTGGACCGATGGCTGCGAGCACACTTTCCGTCGGAAGACTGAAGTCCGGCTCGGACTTGACGACGCGAATCAGTGCGCTCGCTCGCTGCGCAGCGACGTGCCATGGATACGCGTTCGATGGATATTCCTGATCCGTTGTAACGATCTCGTCGCCGGGCCGAAGGTGTAGCCCCAGCGCCACCTGCGAGATCGCCGCCGCGCAGGTCTGCATCAGCGACACATCCTCGGGTCGGGCACCGATCAGACGAGAAAACGAAGCGCGCGCTTGCTCATACTGACGAAACGCGCCATCGAGATCGAACCAGCCACGTCGCAGATGCTGGCTCATCTTTTGGATCGCAGCCTCGGCAGACAGACACATCGGAGCGACGCCCGCGTTATTGAACAACACCACGTCGCGGTCGATTGCAAAGTCAGAACGGAACTGTTCACCGACGGACTGCGCTGTGCTCATGTGGGTTATCCTGCGGCCTGAATCAGGTAGGCCTTGATGAACTCGTCTAAGTCTCCGTCGAGCACCGCATCCACGTTCCCGAGCTTCAGCTCGCTGCGGTGATCGGTCACCAGTCGATACGGCGCCAGCACGTACGAACGAATCTGGCTGCCCCACTCGATCGACTTTTTATGGCTGTTCGCTTCGTCGATCTTGGCTTCTTGCTCGCGTAGCTTTTGGGCATACATCATCGCGCGAAGCATCTTCATCGCCGTCGAGCGGTTCTTGTGCTGCGAGCGCTCGGACTGACACTTGGCGACGAGCCCCGTCGGTTTGTGGATGATCCGCACCGCGCTCTCGGTCTTGTTGACGTGCTGACCACCTGCGCCGCCCGATCGCATCGTCTGCACTTCCAGGTCTTCGTCTTTGATGTCGATCTCGATCGAGTCGTCGATCTCGGGATAGACAAACACCGCTGCAAACGCTGTATGCCGTCGCGCATTCGAGTCAAACGGCGAGATCCGCACCAGCCGATGCACGCCGCTTTCCGCCTTCAGATAGCCGAACGAATTGAGCCCACGCACCGCGAAGCTCACCGACTTGATGCCCGCTTCTTCGCCTTCTTGCAGATCCAGCTCTTCGATCGCATAGCCTCGTCGCTCGGCCCAGCGGTAATACATCCGACGGAGCATATCGGCCCAGTCTTGCGCATCGACGCCACCGGCTCCCGCATTGATCGACACGAGCGCGTCGGTGTGATCTTGTTCGCCCGACAGCATTCGTCGCAGCTCCATCGCTGCCACGCCTTCTTCGATGCGCGTCGCTTGCGTTAGCGCTTCCGTCGCTGAGCCTTCGTCTTGCGCTTCTTCCGCTAGCTCCAGCAGCACCGACGAGTCTTGTAGTTCACGCTGAAGACGAGTCCACTCCCCGACGACTTGCTTGTGACCAGCCTGCTCTCGCAGAACCGTCTGCGCTTTGTCCTGCTGATTCCAGAACGCCGGGTCCGACGAGATCTGTTCAATTTCGAGCAGCCGCTCTTCCAGCTTCTCGATGTCAAAGATGCCCTCGAAGAGCAGTCAGCCGCTCCCCGAGGGACTCTAGAAGTTGATGGGTCTTTTGAGTCTCAATCGCCATAGGTGGCAAGGAACTAGCACAAAAGAACGCGCCTGCGCGGAGCGAATCGGACCGGCGCCACAATCGATCGCGCTGAGCAGCTAAGATCGCAACTCGTACCATGGTCGGACCAAAAAGTGGGCTGATTTTGGGGTGTTATCTACGGCTTTTGGCTTCGCATCCTTCTCGTCGCCATGGAGCTTGACCCTTGCGCAAACGGCGCAGGTGGTGGTATAGGCGGAGATACATTTTGGTAGGAATCCACGGAAGGTGGGCCCGCCCGGACCCGCCTTTTTTTTTCGAAAGAAGCCATGCGACCCGTTGACCTCAAAGCACTAACCAAGCTGATCGAGCCAGCCGTAGATGGCCAATGCTACGAGCTTGTCGATCTGGAATGTACCAACTTTCCAGGTGG
>ERZ724521.30-NODE-30-length-45391-cov-6.912718_pt1 | contig 45391 bp, 45 predicted proteins | sample MGYA00376054_ERZ724521 | MGnify/ENA primary metagenome ERZ724521 (study PRJEB28724, sample SAMN07190883) | activated sludge metagenome | isolation source: activated sludge of sewage treatment plant in Hong Hong | place: Hong Kong | collected 2016-03-17 ... | reverse complement strand
GACTACACGGTGTTCAACGCCTCGGCCGTACAGGTAGGCCAGGTGCACCTGCAGTACGGCTAGGACCCCGGGAATGGAAAGCCGACGCCGGAGGGACGGCGATCCCGCCCCCGTCGACAAGCTTCCGGATGCGGGCATGGACCGCGAGCAATTGCTCGCGGCCGCAAGCGGCTTGTGCGGGCCGAACCCGGTTGCCGCCGCAGCCCTCGGTGCCCTGCTGCGACGGCTTGTCGCGCAGCCGGGAAGCTGGCCGGCGCAGGCGCGGCGCATGGACCGTCTGGGCCTGTCGGCACGTCACCTGATCGGACCGCTCGCGGACATTCTCGATCTTCCCGGCGAACTTGCCGTGCTGCAGTTGAATCCCGCCAGCTTCCTGCTCCTGCACCGCCAGGAACAGCGCTGGCAGGTCATCGATGCCGATGGCGAGCCGGTCGGCGACGTGGCCGATCATGCCGCGGATTTGCTGACCGAGGGCATCGTCCTGCGCATGCCTTTCGCCGGCTTCGACGTCGGCGGCATCGGGTCCCTCGTCGCGCTGTGGCCGGCCCTGCGCGCAGCGTGGGCGGAAGTCGGCATTGCCAGCCTGTTCATCAACTTCGGGTTGCTGCTGCTGCCGGTGTTTTCGATGCTGGTGTACGACAAGGTCGTGAACAACGGCGTATTCGAGACGCTTTGGGCGCTGACCATAGGCATGCTGCTCTATGTCGTCACCGATGCCGCGATGCGCTTCGTGCGCAACTGGTCCACCGAGCGTATCGGCACCGACCTGACGCGGCGCGGCGACGAGGTGTTGTGGCGCAAGCTCGTGGCACAGGTGGATTCTCCGCCCGGCGGCTTCGCCCGCTTTCTGTCGCATTACCGGGATTTGTCGCTGTCGCGCGACTTCGTCTCGGCAGCCTATCTGTTGGCGCTTGCCGACACTCCCTTCCTCGTCCTCTACCTGCTGGCGGTGGCCATCGTCGCCTGGCCTTTGGCGCTGCTCGCACTGCTTCTGGTCTCGCTCTACGCCATGGCCGGACTCGCCATCCAGGCCCGTGCCAACGCGCTGGGCCGCGACGCCGAGCAGGAGAACACGCGCAAGCTTGCCTTCATGGGTGAGGCGCTCAATACCCTCGACGTGGTGCGCACCGTGCCCGGCACCGGGGCCTTCCTGCGCCGCTGGCGGGAGCTCTCCGACCGTGCCGCGCTTGTCGACGGGCGCCGACGCCTCATGGCGAGCCACCTTTCGTCGCTCGCCGTCGGCGTGCAGACGTTCAGCACCGTCGTCATGCTGGCGGCGGGCGCCTACCTGATCGACGCGCGCCTGTTGTCCATCGGCGGCCTGATTGCATGCAACCTGCTGGCCGGCCGTGCGCTCGCCCTGGTCGGCTCGCTTTTCCTCGTGATCGGCAAATGGCAGGACTTCCAGCGTGCAGCCACCCGCATGGAGGCGAGCCTCGAGGAAGTGGAGGAGCGGTCCTGCACGCCGCGACCGCAAGTGACGGGGAAGATAGCGGTGATCGGGCTGAGCAAGCGCTACGCGGACCGGCCACCCGCGCTCGAGGAAGTGTCCTTCACCCTGGCGCCGGGCGAGCGCGTGGCCCTGCTGGGGCGGCCGGGCGCGGGCAAGACGACCTTGTTGCGCAGCATGGCCGGCTTGTGCCGGCCCGACGGCGGCCGCATCCTCATCGACGGCCTGGCGCTGGAGGACATCTCGCGCATCGACCGGGTGCGCTGGCAGGCATGGAAGGCGCAGGATCCTGCGCTGTTCGCCGGCACGCTGGAGGACAACCTGCGTGTCGCCGGCGCGCCGAAGGACGCTGAACGCTTTGCCCAAGCATTGTGGGCGAGCGGTCTGGAGGACGAATTGAGCAGCGGGCGCATGACCCTGGGCATGCCGCTCGCCGAGCGGGGCGGCAACCTTTCCGGCGGCCAGCGGCAGAAGGTTGCTCTGGCGCGTGCGCTGGTGCAGCCCAGCCGCATCCTCCTGCTCGACGAACCGACCCTGGGCCTCGACCCCGATGGCGAACGGCTGCTCGCGGCGCGTCTGCCGCAACTGCTGGGCGACGAGTCCGTGCTCGTCATGACGACGCACAGCGCGATCATGCTGGCCATCGCCCCGCGCATCATCGCCCTCGATGCCGGGCGCATCGTTGCCGACGGCCCGCGCGAAAAGCTCGTGCGCGCCGCCTGAAGCCCCGCCCAAGAGAGGGTTAATCCCGACAAATTTCATCGGGTATAGTGGCGAACCGTCCATAGGTGCGCCATGACTCCTCCGCTCAAGAACCGGCTTGCCGGCGCGTCTTCGCCGTATCTGCAGCAGCACGCCGAAAATCCGGTGCATTGGCAGCCGTGGGATGCGCAGGCGCTCGACTACGCGCGCGCCAACGACAAGCCGATACTGCTCTCGATAGGCTATTCGGCCTGCCATTGGTGCCACGTCATGGCCCACGAGTCGTTCGAGGATGCCGAAGTCGCTGCGGTGATGAACCGGCTGTTCGTGAACATCAAGGTCGACCGCGAGGAGCGTCCCGACCTCGACCAGATCTACCAGACCGCCCACCAGATGTTGACCCGCCGCGCCGGGGGCTGGCCCCTGACCATGTTCCTTTCGCCCGACGGCACGCCATTCTTCGGCGGCACGTATTTCCCGAAGGCGCCGCGCTACGGGCTGCCCGGCTTTGCCGACCTGTGCGAACGTGTCGCAGTTGCCTATGCGGAGAAGCGAGCTGAAATCGTGGCCCAGGCCGACGAGCTGCGCCTCGCGCTTGCCGATACCGTGCCCGAAGCGCCGGCGCCCGGAATCAGCCTCGATGGCAGACCCTTGGAGGCAGCCGCGGCGATGTACGAACGCGGTTTTGATCGCCGCTATGGTGGTTTCGGCGGTGCGCCGAAGTTTCCCCACCCGTCCGACCTCGCCTTCCTGCTGCGGCGGTCGCAGTCGGAGTCGCGCGAAATTGGACTGTTCACGCTACGGCGAATGGCCGAGGGGGGAATCTACGACCAGCTCGGCGGCGGCTTCTGCCGCTACAGCGTGGATGAGCGCTGGGAAATTCCGCATTTCGAAAAGATGCTTTACGACAACGGGCCCTTGCTCGGCCTGTGCGCTGATGCCTGGGCGCTGACGGGGGACAGGCTCTACGAAGATGTCGTGCGTCAGACCGCGGCCTGGGTGATGCGCGAGATGCAAGGTGCCGACGGCGGTTTCTTTTCCTCGCTGGATGCGGATTCCGAGGGCGAGGAAGGAAAGTTCTACGTATGGGACCGCAACGAAGTCCAGCGTCTGCTAGCCGCGGACGCATGGGAGGTCGCGAAGCGAGGCTGGGGCCTCGACGGCCCGCCCAACTTCGAAGGAAGCCATTGGCACCTGCGCGTCGCCGCGGCGATCGGTGAATCCGCGCGCCCCATGCTGGAGCAGGCGCGTGAGTGCCTGTTCGCCGCTCGCGAGTTGCGTGTGCGGCCCGGCCGCGACGAAAAGGTACTGACCAGCTGGAACGCGCTGATGATCGAGGGCATGGCCCACGCCGCGCGTGCATTCGGCGAAGCGGCATGGCTGAACTCGGCGCGGCGCGCGATGGATTTCGTCAAGGCCACCCTGTGGCGCGACGGCCGCCTGCTGGCCACGGCCAGGGACGGGCATGCCCGCCTCGATGCCTATCTCGACGACCACGCCTTCCTGCTTTCGGCCCTGCTCGAGTTGATGCAGGCGGAGTTCCGCCCCGACGATCTCGCCTTCGCCGTCGCGCTGGCGGATACCCTGCTCGAGCGGTTCGAGGACAAGGCAGCCGGCGGCTTCTTTTTCACTTCCCACGATCACGAGGCGCTCATCCACCGCCCGAAGTCCGGGCACGACAATGCGACACCCTCCGGCAACGGGGTGGCAGCCTACGCGTTGCAGCGCCTGGGGCACGTCGTCGGCGACTCCCGTTACCTTGTCGCGGCGGAAAAGACCTTGAATTGGTTATGGGCTGACCTCATTCATTCCCCTGGCGGCTTCGGCACGCTGCTGCTCGCGCTCGAAGAAGCGCTTACTCCACCGGAAATCATCGTCCTGCGGGGACCCGCTAGTGATCTCCCGGCGTGGCGCCGGGCACTTCGCGCCGATCCGGGACGGCTCGTTCTCGCGATCCCCAATGGGACTTCCGGACTTCCCTTGACCCTGATCAAGCCCGAATCCGCTGAAGTCAACGCCTGGGTATGCCGCGGCGTTAGTTGCTCAGCCCCGATAGGACGACTGGAGGAGTTGCAGTGAAGGCGCAGCCGATGTTCAGTACCGGCCGATTCGGGTAATATCCGCGCCTGTCCGCTGGTTTAAACGTCACTTATCAACTACAAGGAAAGCTCACATGAAATCGGTACTGATCTCCGCGCTGGTTGCCGCCGGCGTCATGGCCTCGGCCCCCGCGTTCGCCAACAAGGACCTCGCCACCAAGAGCGGCTGCATGGCCTGCCACGCGGTTGACAAGAAGCTCGTCGGCCCCGCCTACCAGGACGTCGCCAAGAAGTACAAGGCCAGCGACGAAGCCGCGCTGGTTGCCAAGGTCAAGGCCGGTGGCAAGGGCGTCTGGGGCCAGGTTCCGATGCCCCCCAACGCCGCCGTCAAGGACGAGGACGTCAAGACCCTCGTCAAGTGGATCCTCGCCGGCGCCAAGTAAGCGCGCTGCCGTTATCCAGAGGGCCGGTCCGCACCCGCGGGCCGGCCCTTTTCGTTTGTCCCATCGGTGCATTGACAAGCCCCACGCGGGACGGCAAGAATCCGTGCGCTGAATTATCATTGCCGGATACTCGACTTGAACGGAGCAAAGTCATGAACTTCCCCCGCAATCCCCTCGTGCTGTCTGTCGCCACCGCCATGACGATCATGGGTTGCAGCAAGGAAGAGCCGCCACCGCCTCCGCCGGTTCAGGCCCCGCCGCCGCCCCTGGTGGTGAAGATCGGCAGCGTCGCACCCCTCACGGGAGGCATTGCGCATCTGGGCAAGGACAACGAGAACGGCGTCAAGCTGGCGATCGATCAGGCGAATGCGGCGAAGACCCGGATCGGCGGCCGCGATATCCGCTTCGAAATGGTATCGGAGGATGACCAGGCCGATCCCAAGGTGGGCAACACCGTCGCGCAGAAGCTGGTCGATGCCAAGGTCGTCGGTGTCGTCGGCCACCTCAACTCGGGTACCACGATCCCGGCCTCGGCCATCTACAACCAGGCGGGCCTGCCCATGGTCTCCGGTTCGGCGACGAACCCGGCACTCACGGAGCAGGGCTTCAAGGGCGTATTCCGCGTCGTCGGCCGTGACGACCAGCAGGGTCCGGCCGTTGCCAACTACCTCGCAAGCAACAACAAGCCCAAGCTGGTTGCCGTCATCGATGATGCGACGGCCTATGGCGAAGGCCTCGCCAACGAAGTCGAGAAGACGCTTAAGGCGGCCGGCGTCAAGGTACTGCCGCGCGAGAAGGGCACCGACAAGACGGTCGACTGGAAGGCCGTGCTGACCAAGGTCAAGGGCAAAAAGCCGGATGCCGTGTTCTATGGCGGCATGGATGCCACCGCCGGCCCGCTGATCAAGCAGGCGCGCGAACTGAAGATGACGGCGACCTTTGCCTTTGGCGACGGCGCCTGCACGGACAAGATGGCTGAACTGGCCGGACCCGCTGCCGAAGGCCTGCTCTGCTCGCAGGCCGGCATTCCGGTGCAGGCGGCGGGCAAGAAATTCCTCGATGCTTACAAGGCCCAGTTCAAGTCGGATCCGATCCTCTACTCGCCGTTCACCTACGACGCCGCCAACCTGCTGATCGCCGCCATGAAGAAGGCGAATTCCGTCGAGCCGGCGAAGTACCTTCCGGCGCTTGCGGCCAGCGACTTCAATGGCGCCAGCGGCAACATCCAGTTCGACGAGAAGGGCGACCGCAAGGACGCCGAGATGACCATCTTCACCCTCAAGGACGGCAAGATCACCCCGGTGGCCATCCTCAAGGGCGGCAAGTCGCTCACGCTCGACGAGTACGCCGCGCTGATGACTCCGGCTCCTGCCCCCGCCGCAGCGCCGGCGCAGCCTGCCGCAATGTCCGGCATGCAGGGCATGGCGGGAATGGCAGCACCTGCCGCCGCACCGGCTGTAGCGGCCCCTGCGCCTGCAGCGGCCCCTGCACCTGCAGCGGCCCCGGCACCTGCCGCCGCGCCGGCCGCAAAGCCAACCGCACCCGCACCCGCCAAGTAGGCGGACTGCGCCACAGCAAGGACGGGGAAGCCGCTCAAGCGCCTTCCCCGTTTTTTCGGCCATGGACATCCTGCTGCAGCAGATCATCAACGGGCTGACCACGGGCAGCGTCTATGCCGTCGTCGCCCTTGGCTACACCATGGTGTATGGCGTGATCCAGCTCATCAACTTCGCCCATGGCGAGGTGGTGATGATCGGCGCGATGGTGGCCTTCTCGGTGATCACGGCACTGGCGGGCAGCGGCCTGCCCGCTTTTGTCATCGTCCTCGCCGGAGTGCTCGCGGCGCTGCCCGCCTGCATGCTGCTCGGCTATCTGCTCGAACGGGTCGCCTACCGGCCGCTGCGCCATGCCCCGCGCCTGGCGCCGCTGATCACGGCGATCGGGATGTCCATCGTCCTCCAGCATCTCGCGCTGATGGCCTGGGGCCGCAACCCGCTGGCCTTCCCGCAAATCGTGGACAACCGGGTCTTCGCCATCGGCGGCGCGGCGATCAGCAGCGTACAGATCTTCATCATTGCGCTGTCCCTGCTGATGATGGCCGGCCTGGTCTTGTTCGTCTATCGCACCCGCTTCGGCATCGCGATCCGCGCCACCGCAGAGAACGTCCACGTTGCGGGGTTGATGGGCGTCAACGCGGACCGGGTAATCGCGGCAACCTTTGTCATTGGCGCCGGTCTCGGCGCCATTGCGGGGGTCATGTACGGCAGCTACTACGGAATTGCCCACTACACGATGGGCTTCACGCTTGGCCTCAAGGCGTTTTCGGCAGCGGTGCTGGGGGGCATCGGCAATATTGCGGGAGCCATGCTGGGCGGCATCCTGCTCGGCCTCGTCGAGGCGCTCGCCACCGGCTACATCGGCGAGGCGAGCGACCTCTGCACCTGGGCCCTGACCCACGGCTGGCTCGGCGAGTCGTGTGCCGACGGCGGCAATTTCGTGCTCTTCGGCAGCAACTACCAGGACGTGTTCGCCTTTCTCATGCTGATCCTGGTACTGGTGTTCCGGCCTTCCGGCCTGCTCGGCGAACGCGTGGCGGAGCGGGCATGAACACGCGCGAACGCGTCGGCCTGGTGCTGGTTGCCCTTGCGCTGGTGGTGCTGCCCTTCGTACTCGCCTCGGTGGGCACGGCCTGGGTGCGCATCGCGAACCTCGCGGTGCTGTTCGTGCTGCTTTCGCTCGGCCTCAACATCGTCGTCGGCTATGCCGGCCTGCTCGACCTCGGCTACGTGGCGTTCTTTGCCGTCGGCGCTTACGTGTATGCACTGCTTGCCTCGCCCCACTTCGGCCTGCACCTGCCCTTCTGGGTCATCCTGCCGATCGGCGCGGCACTGGCCGGCATTGCCGGCGCGGTACTCGGTGCACCGACCCTGCGCCTGCGCGGCGACTACCTTGCGATCGTCACGCTCGGCTTCGGCGAGATCGTGCGCATTTTCATGAACAACCTCTCGGCGCCGGTCAATATCACCAATGGACCGAAGGGCATCAACCGCATTGACCCCTTCCGCGTCGGGCCGGTCGACTTCTCGGCGACCGACCGTGTCGCCGGCCTGGAGTTCAGCGGTCCGATCAAGTACTACTACTTCCTGCTGCTGGTACTGCTGGCGGTGATCGTCGTCAACCGGCGCCTGCAGGATTCGCGCATCGGCCGCGCCTGGGTTGCCATCCGCGAGGACGAGGTCGCCGCCAAGGCGGCCGGTATCGATACGCGCAACATCAAGCTGCTTGCCTTCGCCATGGGCGCCTCCTTTGGCGGCATCGCCGGCGGCATGTTCGCCGCAATGCAGACGTTCGTCAGCCCGGAAAGCTTCGTCCTCAACGAGTCGATCATGATCCTCGCCATGGTGGTGCTCGGCGGCATGGGCAACATCTGGGGCGTGATCGCCGGTGCGGCGCTGCTCTCCTTCGTCCCGGAGCTGCTGCGCTATACCGTGGAACCAGCGCAGCGCGCCGTTTTCGGCCGCATGCTGGTTGACCCCGAAGTGCTGCGCATGCTGATCTTCGGTCTTGCCCTGGTCCTCACCATGCGCTTCCGGCCGGCCGGGCTGTGGCCGGAAACCCGCCACCGGCGCGAGATGGACGAGGCGAAGTGATGGACGCGCCCGTATCCGGTGTGCTGCTCGAGGCGCGCGGCATCAGCAAGCGGTTTGGCGGCGTCCAGGCCCTCAAGGACGTCTCGTTGACCATACGACGCGGCGAAGTGTACGGCCTGATCGGACCCAACGGCGCCGGCAAGACCACGCTGTTCAACGTCTTCACCGGACTCTATCCGCGCGATGGCGGCGAGGTTCTGTATGCCGGCCGTCCGCTCGACCTGGCCAGCCCGCACGCGGTGGCTGCCGCCGGTATCGCGCGCACCTTCCAGAACATCCGGCTCTTCGCCAACATGACAGCCCGCGAGAACGTCATGGTGGGCCGCCACCTGCGTACCCGGGCCGGAGTGTTCGGCGCCATCCTGCGCACCCCGGCCGAGCGTGCCGAGGAGGCGGCGATCCGCCGTGCCGCCGAGGAATTGCTGCACTATGTCGGCATCGCCGATCGCGCCGATGACCTGGCGCGCAACCTTTCCTACGGCGACCAGCGACGGCTCGAGATCGCGCGGGCCCTGGCCACGGAGCCGGGGCTGCTGGCGCTCGACGAGCCGGCGGCCGGCATGAATGCGACCGAGACGGCGGGCCTGCGCGAGCTGATCGAGGGCCTGCGCCGCGACGGGCTGACCGTGCTGCTGATCGAGCACGACGTCAAACTCGTCATGGGACTGTGCGATCGCGTGGCCGTGCTGGACTACGGAGAAAAGATCGCAGAGGACGTGCCCGAGGCGGTGCGCGCCAATCCGAAAGTCATCGAGGCCTATCTCGGGACCAGCCACTGATGGACGTGACGCGATCCACCGACGGCCACCCGATGCTCGCCGTAGCGAACCTGCGGGTCCGCTATGGCGGAATCGAAGCCGTCAAGGGCATCTCGCTGGCGGTGGAGCGGGGAGAAATCGTCTGCCTGATCGGCGCCAACGGCGCCGGCAAGACGTCGTCCCTCAAGGCGCTCGCGCGCATGATCCCGAGCACCGGAGAGGTCAGCTGCGCCGGCGAGCGCATCGACGGGCTTGCCGCCCACGACCTGATCGGGCGCGGTATCGCCCTGGTGCCCGAGGGACGCGGCATCTTCGCGCGTCTGACGATTGCCGAGAACCTGGCCATGGGCGCCTACCACCGTGATGACGATGCGAACGTCGCCGCCGACCTGGAGCGTGTCTACGGGCTGCTGCCGAGGTTGCGCGAACGCACGCGCCAGGTCGCCGGCACGCTGTCCGGCGGCGAGCAGCAGATGCTGGCCATCGGCCGTGCGCTGATGGGACGGCCGCGCCTGCTGCTGCTCGATGAGCCGTCGATGGGCCTGGCGCCGTTGATGGTCGAACGCGTCTTCGAAGTGATACGCAGCGTAGCCGCCGAAGGCGTTACCTTGTTGCTGGTGGAGCAGAACGCGCGTCTGGCGCTGGAGACCTGCTCGCGCGGCTATGTCATGGAAAGCGGGCGCATCACCCTGGCTGACGAATCGGCCGCGCTGCTCGCCGATCCCCGGGTACGGTCCGCCTACCTGGGCGAGTAGCCCTCGGGAAAATACTTCTGTGCCATGCGCCGGGTATAGGCCACCAGGTTGGCATGCCCCGCAGCCGACTGCTTGATGGGCGTCTCCAGCGGCACGAACAGGATGTTGGCGAGGAAGGCGGTAGCCGTCGCGTCGATCGAACTGGGCTGCGCACCGAGGAAGTACGGCTTTTCGCCGAGCAATGCGGCCAGCGCATTGACGTCGGCAATGCCGAAGGCGTGGATCTGCTCGGGCGTGTGCCGGCCCATGCCGTGGCCGTTCAGCTCGGCGCGCAGGCCGCGCCGCGCGATGACGGGCACGATGGCACGCAGCGGCCAGGGCATGGAGGCGAAGAACGCCGGACGCGTCAGGGCCCAGCCCGGCTCACTGATCCAGCGGTCGTAAAGCACGGTCCAGTAGAGGTGCTCCTCGATCAGGCGCTGGATCGCCAGGGCAGTGGCGCGCTGGCCGGCATCGAGGTGGGCGTCGAGCGGGTCGCCGTGCTTGCGCTTGAGGTACTCGATGACGAGACCGGAGTCGGCCATCACGGTGCCGTCGTCGTCGATCCAGGGCAGCTTGCCCTTGGGCGCTTTATGCACATCTGCCGTGTAGTGGTTGCGATACGGCAGGCCGGCCATGCGCAAATAGAGTTCGAGCTTGAGGCAGAACGGGCTGGCATTGGGCAGCCCGAGCGCCGGCGGGAACTGGTGGAGGACGATCATGCGGCGGCGGCGGCAGTGGCCGGGGCGAAGTTGAACGCGTCGGCGAAGAACTCCTCGGGCGGCAGGCCGCGCGCGATGAACTCGGCCCGCGCCGCGTCGATCATGGCCGGCGCGCCGCAGGCATACACCTGGAACCCGGACAGGTCGGCGTGGTCCTCGAGCACGGCGCGGTGCACCAGCCCGGTACGGCCGGTCCACCCATCGTCGGGCCCTGCCTCGGAGAGGACGGGCACATAGCGGAAGCCCGCGCAGTTGCGCTCCCATTCCGCGGGCAGCCCGGGCAGGTAGAGGCCGGCGCGATTGCGTGCGCCCCAGTAGAGCGCCATCGGGCGCGTGCTGTGGCGGTGCAGCGCATCCTCGACCAGCGACTTGATCGGGGCAAAGCCGGTGCCGCCCGCGAGCAGGATGGCCGGCTTGGTCGAGGCTTCCCGCCAGTGGAAGGTTCCGTAGGGTCCCTGGAAGCGCAGGATGTCCTTCTCCTTCATGCCGGCGAAGACGTGCCCGGTGAACTCGCCACCGGAAATCAGGCGGACATGCAACTGGAGCAGGCCATCGTCGTGCGGCGCATTGGCGATGGAGAAGGCGCGCCGCTTGCCGTCCTTGAGCAGGAACTCGATGTACTGGCCGGCGAGGAATTGCAGCCTCTCGTTGGCGGGCAGCTTGAGCCCGATGACCATGACGTCGTCGGCGACGCGCTCCATGGTTTGTACGCGGCAGGGCAGGATGCGCACGGGAATGTCCGTCGCCGAACCGACTTCGCGGCACTCGAGCACCAGGTCGTCGAGCGGCTTCGCGCAGCAGAACAGCGCCATGCCGGCGTCGCGCTCGGCGGCCGGCAGCGCATTCTCCTGCGCGGCGCCGTGGTCGACGCGGCCTGCAAGCACTTTGCCCTTGCAGGCGCCGCAGGCGCCGTTGCGGCAGCCGTAGGGAAGCGTGAAGCCGGCATCGAGCGCGGCTTCGAGGATGGTTTCGCTGCCGTCGGTATCGAAGGCGTGACCGCCCGGCTGGAGGGTGACATGGAATCGTGCGACTGGGGCCATGCGATAATTGTCCAATGCGTAGATTGCTGATAGTCGGCTGCGGCGACGTCATGCGGCGCGCCCTGCCGCTGCTGCGGCGACGCTGGCACGTGCTGGCCCTCGTGCGCCAGGCCGACCCGCATCTGGCCGCGCTCGGCGTAACCCAGATCGAAGGCGACCTTGATTCCCGCGCATCGCTGACCCGCCTGGCCGGCATTGCCGACGCCGTGATCCACAGTGCGCCGCCGCCGGCCGACGGCAGCGACGACCCGCGCACGCGCAACCTGATCGCCGCCCTGCAACGCGGAAAAAGTCTACCACGGCGCATCGTCTACATCAGTACCAGCGGCGTCTATGGCGATTGCGGCGGAGCCCGCGTCGGCGAGACGCAGGCCGCTGCCGCGCGGTCGGCGCGTGCGGTGCGCCGCGTCGCGGCGGAGCAACGTCTGCGCCATTTTGGCCGCGGCAGCCTGCGCCCCTGCCGCGTCAGCATCCTGCGCGCTCCCGGCATCTACGCCGCCGACCGCCTGCCGCTGGAGAGGCTGCGCCAGGGCCTGCCCCTGCTGCGGGCAGCCGAGGACAGCCACACCAACCATATCCACGCCGACGATCTCGGCCGCGCCTGCATGGAAGCCTTGGCGCGCGGCGGCGCCAACCGGATCTACAACATCAGCGACGACTCGGCATTGGCGATGGGCGACTGGTTCGACCTGCTCGCCGATGCGCATTCGCTGCCGCGCGCGCCGCGCGTTTCGCGCGAGGAGGCGCAGCGCGCCGTGTCGCCGCTGCAGTGGTCGTTCATGTCCGAGTCACGCCGCCTGGACAACACGCGCATGAAGCGCGAGCTCCGGCTGCGCCTGCGCTACCCGACGGTGCGTGGCGGCATCGGCACATCCGTGGAGGACGCCGCATGCTCTGGGTAAAGGCCTTCCACATCGTGTTCGTCGTCAGCTGGTTTGCCGGACTCTTCTACCTGCCGCGCATCTTCGTCAACCTGGCCATGGTCGCGCCCGAGAGCACCGCGGAGCGCGAGCGGCTGCTGCTGATGGCGCGCAAGCTGTTCCGTTTCATGACTCCGCTCGCCGTGCTCGCCGTGGCGCTCGGCCTTTGGCTCTGGTTCGGTTTCGGGTTCTCCGGCGGCTGGCTCCACGTCAAGACGGGGCTTGTCGTCGGCCTCATTGGCTACCATGCCTGGTGCGGCCGGCTGCTCGCCGAATTCGCCGCCGGTCGTTGCACCCGGTCGCATGTCTGGTTCCGCTTCTTCAATGAAGTTCCGGTGCTGGTGCTGGTCGCCATCAGCGTGCTGGTGGTGGTGAAGCCTCTCTGAGGCGGCGCAGGCGTGCACGAATACTTCGCCACCTGCCCCCGCGGCCTCGAAGCGCTGCTGGCCGAGGATCTGGCGGCAGCCGGCGCCAGCGGCATCGCTACCGTCCCGGGCGGAGCGTCGTGCCGCGGCGACCTGCGCACGGCCTGCCGCATCAACCTCGAATCGCGCATCGCCACGCGGCTCCTGTGGCGGGTGGCGCAGGGCGATTACCGCAGCGAGGCCGACGTCTATCGCCTCGCCCATGACGTCGCCTGGCCCAACCTGTTCTCGGTTGATCGCTCCATCCGGGTATATGTCACCGCGATCCGCTCGCCGCTGAAGAGCATCGAGTTCATCACCCTCAAGGTCAAGGATGCCGTCTGCGACCGTTTTCGTGCCGACACCGGGCGCCGCCCGAGTGTGAATACGAAGTCGCCGGAAGTCCGCGTCCACCTGTTCCTCACCGATCGCCGCGCCACGCTGTACCTCGATACCTCCGGCGAGCCGCTGTACATGCGCGGCCACAAGCTGGCCAAGGTCGGTGCCCCGCTCAAGGAGAATCTCGCCGCCGGCATACTGCGCCTCGCCGGCTGGGCGCCGGGCACGCCACTGCTCGATCCGATGTGCGGCAGCGGGACCTTCCTGCTCGAGGCGGCACAGATCAGCCTCGACGATGCGCCGGGACTTTCGCGCGACGAAGGGGAGTTCGGGTTCGCTCAACTCAAGTCCTACGATCCGGTGCTTTGGCGCGAGTTGCGGCGCGAGGCGGCGCAGCGACGACGCGAAGCCACTTCGCTACCCCTGTTCGGCAGCGACCTCAGCGCCGACGCCGTTGCCCGTGCGCGGCAAAACCTCGCCGGCGCCGGGCTCGACGGACTGGTCACGCTGGAGCAGGCCGACCTGCTGGCCCGCGCGGCTCCTGCCCCGTCCGGGATCATGGTGGCCAATCCACCCTACGGCGAGCGGCTCGGTGAAGCGGCGGAGCTGGCGGCCTTCTATCCGCGCCTCGGCGACGCACTCAAGCAGCGCTTTGCCGGTTGGCACTGCTGGTTCCTCTCCGCCGATGCGCAGCTGCCGAAGCTGATTCGCCTGCAGACCTCGCGCCGGATACCGTTGTTCAACGGCGCGCTTGAGTGCCGCCTCTACGGCATCGAGGTGGTCGAAGGCGGCAGGCGACCTAGAAAAACGGCTTGAAGTAGGGCCAGAAGACCTGGGTGCAGATCACCAGGATGACTGCACCCATCACCCACTTGCTGCGCACCAGCATCAGGAGCAGTTCGCCCAGACCGCTGGCCTGGCTTCCGCTGGCATGCCGGACGACCTCGCGCTCGGGAGCGTATTCGCCGCGATGGCTGCGCGTGATCACGGTATCGCGCGATACCGTGGGATCGTCGAACGGGTCGATGCGCTGGCGCGACTGGTCGGACTCGTCGACGCGGCGATAGGCCTCCTCGACGCTGACATGCTGGACCCGGGCGACTTCGAGCGCGCGCCGCATCTTGTTGGCCTGGTAAAGGAACAGCACGTCGCTGGCCACTTCGACCGGCAGGCCGCGGCGCGCACCGTCACGTGCATCCATCACGAGGCGGCTCAGATAGGCGTCGAGTTCGGCCGTGCCCCAGGTGGCACAGACCTTGTCGGTCAGGTGGCCGATCGACTCAAGCGGGGCACGGTCTTCCGGCCGACCCGGCGGGGTTTTCGTATGCTTGTTCATCGGAAGCGGGGACGCCGGCACGATGCCGGCGCGAGAGGTGTCGCCTTGCGCAGCGGCACCATGCCATTATCCTGCAATTATACGATATCGAGGTGCTGGATGCCGCTGGTGCGGTCCGCCGCCTGGGAATCCTTGCCCTGCAGCTTGATCATCAGCCGCACCTCGTTCATGGAATCGGCGAAGCGCAGGGCGTCGTCGTAGCTGATGCGGCCGGCCTCGTGCAGGTCGAACAGTGCCATGTCGAACGTCTGCATGCCGAGTTCCTTCGACTTCTTCATGATCTCCTTGATGCCATGCACCTCGCCCTTGAAGATCAGGTCAGCGATCAACGGCGAGTTGAGCAGCACCTCGACCGCCGCGGCGCGTCCCTTGCCTTCCTTGACGGGAATCAGGCGCTGCGAAACGACGGCCTTCAGGTTCAGCGAGAGGTCCATCAGCAACTGCGGCCGGCGCTCTTCGGGGAAGAAGTTGATGATGCGGTCGATCGCCTGGTTCGAGTTGTTGGCGTGCAGGGTGCCCATGGCCAGGTGACCGGTCTCGGCGAAGGCGATCGCGTGTTCCATGGTATCCCGGTCGCGGATTTCGCCGATCAGGATCACGTCCGGCGCCTGGCGCAGCGTGTTTTTCAGGGCGACCTCCCAGGAGTCGGTGTCTACCCCGACTTCGCGTTGGGTGATGATGCAGTTCTTGTGGTCGTGCACGTACTCGACGGGGTCCTCGATGGTGATGATGTGGCCGTAGCTGTTCTGGTTGCGGTAGCCGATCATCGCCGCCAGCGAGGTCGATTTGCCCGAGCCGGTGCCGCCGACGAAGAGCACGAGGCCGCGCTTGGTCATCGCCACGTCCTTCAGCACCGGGGGCAGCTTGAGGTCGTCGAACTCCGGAATCTGCACGTTGATGGTCCGCAGCACCATGCCGACGCGGCCCTGCTGGACGAAGGCGTTGACGCGGAAGCGGCCGATGCTGGCGGGCGAAATGGCGAAGTTGCACTCCTTGGTCGCCTCGAATTCCGCCGCCTGCTTGTCGTTCATGATGGCGCGGGCGAGTTCCTGGGTATGCTGGGGTGAAAGCGCCTGTGTCGTGGCCGGCGTCATCTTGCCGTCGATCTTCATGGCCGGCGGGAAACCCGCGGTGATGAACAAGTCCGAACCCTTCTTCTGCATCATCATCGTCAGAAGCTGGTACATGAACTTGAGGCCTTCGTCGCGTTCCATGGTGCAGATCTCCGGTCGTTTCTTCTTGTTTCAGCCGCGTTTAGCGGCTCCAACTAGTAGCCTTCCCGCGAGGGGAGGATGGGAGGGTCGGGCGTAATTTGCCGCAAGGATAACTTCCCGGGCGTCAGCCGGGGAAGTTGTCCTTGTTGGCCGCCTTGCTGCGCGCTTCGGCCGGCGAGATGATGCGCTTCTTCACCAGGTCCTGCAGGTTCTGGTCCAGGGTCTGCATGCCGTACTGCTGGCCGGTCTGGATCGCAGAGTACATCTGCGCCACCTTGGCCTCGCGGATCAGGTTGCGGATCGCCGGCGTGCCGACCATGATTTCGTGCGCGGCGACGCGTCCGGACCCGTCCATGGTCTTGCACAGTGTCTGCGAGATTACCGCCTTCAGCGATTCGGAGAGCATGGCGCGGATCATTTCCTTTTCCGCCGCCGGGAAGACGTCGATGATCCGGTCGATGGTCTTCGCCGCCGACGACGTATGCAGGGTGCCGAACACCAGGTGACCGGTCTCGGCGCCGGACATGGCGAGGCGGATGGTTTCCAGGTCGCGCATTTCGCCGACGAGGATCACGTCCGGGTCTTCGCGCAGCGCGCTGCGCAGGGCGTTGTTGAAGGACAGCGTGTGCGGGCCGACTTCACGCTGGTTGATCAGGCACTTCTTGGTTTCGTGGACGAATTCGATCGGGTCCTCGACCGTGAGGATGTGGCCGTACTCGTTTTCGTTCTTGTGGTTGATCATCGCCGCCAGGGTGGTCGACTTGCCCGAGCCGGTCGGTCCGGTCACCAGCACCAGGCCTCGCGGCTGGTCGGCAAGCTCCTCGAAGATCTTCGGCGCCTTGAGGTCCTCCAGCGAGAGGATCTTGGACGGAATCGTCCGCATCACCGCCGCAGCGCCGCGGTTCTGCACAAAGGCATTGACACGGAACCGCGCCAGGTTGGGCACGGCGAAGGAGAAGTCGCACTCCAGGTTCTCTTCGTAGGCCTTGCGCTGGCCGTCGTTCATGATGTCGTAGATCATCGCGTGCACGTCCTTGTGCTCCATGGGCGGCAGGTTGATCTTGCGCACGTCGCCATGGACGCGAATCATCGGCGGCAGCCCCGCGGACAGGTGGAGGTCGGAGGCCTTGTTCTTGACGACGAAGGTGAGCAGTTCGGTGATGTCCATGAGGGCGGTCCTGTGGAAGGGTGCGATATACTTTGCAGGCGCTATATGACAACAATCGCAGCCAACTTGCAAGCCGTGCGTGCACGCATCGCTGCAGCCTGCGCCGCTGCGGGGCGCCCGCCCGAATCCGTGCAGTTGCTCGCCGTTTCGAAGACTTGGCCGGCCGACCGGGTGCGCGAGGCCGCCGCCGCGGGTCAGCGCGCCTTCGGCGAGAATTACGTGCAGGAGGGAGCGGACAAGGCGGCGGCCCTGGCCGGGCTTTCCCTCGAATGGCACTTCATCGGCCCCCTGCAGAGCAACAAGACGCGTGCCGTGGCGGAATCCTTCGACTGGATGCATTCCGTGGACCGGCTCAAGGTCGCCGAGCGGCTCGGCGCGCAGCGCCCGCCCGCACGGCCGCCGCTGCAGGTCTGCATCCAGGTGAATGTGTCCGGCGAGGCCTCGAAGAGCGGCTGTGCGCCAGAGCAGGCGCCGGAACTGGCCCGCGCCGTCGCCGGGCTGCCGGGGTTGCGGCTGCGCGGCCTGATGGCGATTCCCGAGCCAACCGACGACGAGCGCCTTCTGCGCCGGCGCTTCGCCCTGCTGCGCGACCTGCGCGAGCGGCTCAACGCCGAGGGCCTCGGCCTCGATACCCTGTCGATGGGCATGTCGCATGACCTCGAGACGGCGATAATGGAAGGCGCGACCATCGTTCGGGTCGGCACGGCAATCTTCGGGCAACGGGATACCAAAGCATGAGAATCACCTTCATCGGCGGCGGCAACATGGCGGTCGCCCTCATTGGCGGCCTGCGCAAGCAGGGCTATTCGGCTGCTGCGATCCAGGTCGTCGAGCCTGTCGAGGCGGCGCGCGAGCGCCTTACCGAGGAATTCGGCATTCGTTGCGCAGGGGCCATAGATGCAGCGACCCTGGCGTGTGACACCCTGCTCCTTGCCGTCAAGCCGCAGCAGATGCGCGATGCGGTGGCACCGCTGCGGGGCCGGCTGGCCGCGCAACTGGTGGTCAGCATCGCCGCCGGCCTGCGCATGGCCGACATTTCGCGCTGGTTGGGCGGCTATCGCAAGCTGGTACGTGCCATGCCCAACACGCCGGCACTGATCGGTGCCGGCATAACCGGGCTTTGCGCCGACCCGGCGATCGACCTCGAGGAACGTACCAACGCCGACAGGATCCTGCGCGCGGTCGGCAGCACGGTCTGGATCGAGGACGAGGCGCAGATGGACGCGGTTACCGCCGTATCGGGTAGCGGACCGGCCTACGTGTTCTATTTCATCGAGGCCGTCGAGGCGGCCGCCCGCGAGCGCGGCTTTGATGCCGCGACGGCGCGCCGGCTTGCCGTCGAGACGTTCTTCGGTGCTTCGCGCCTGGCCGAGGAAAGCCCGGAATCGATCGCCACCCTGCGCGAGCGGGTCACGTCCAAGGGCGGCACCACCGAGGCCGCGCTGCAGTCGTTTGCAGCGAGCGGCATCGCAGCCGCCGTGGCGCGCGGCATCACGGCGGCCGAGACGCGCGGCCGCGAGCTGGGGGACATCCTGGGCCGCGACGAATGCTGAGGCAGATCCTCCTCTTCGTCATCGATTCCGTCTGCGGCTTCTTCACGCTGGCGCTCCTGGCGCGCTTTGCCCTGCAATGGGCGCGCGCGCCCTTCCGCAATCCGCTGGGCCAGTTCGTCATTGCCGTCACCGACTGGATGCTGCGCCCGGTGCGGCCGCTCGTTCCCGGCCTGTTCGGCCTCGACATGGCCAGCCTGCTGCTGGCCTGGCTCTGGCAGGTGGTCAACCAGGGTCTGGCCCTGGGTCTGTCCGGCGTCTTCGCCGTGGTTGCGCCGGCGCCGGCCCTGGTGGTGGCCGTGCTCGCGGCAATCGAGCTGCTGCGCATGGGGCTCTATCTGGTGTTCGGCGCGGTACTGATCGCCGCCATTTTTTCCTGGGTCAATCCCTACGCGCCGATGGCGGCATTGTTCGATGCCCTGACCCGTCCCCTGCTGCGGCCGTTTCGCCGCCTGATCCCGCCCGTCGGCGGCGTCGACCTGTCGCCGCTGGTACTCCTGCTCGTACTGCAGATCGCCCTGTTCGTGTTAGCCACGCTGCGCAACGGCGTGCTGCCGGCCATCATCTTCTGATGGACTGGCTGGTCGCCGACGGCGACGGCGTGGTGCTTCGGCTGCATGTCCAGCCGGGCGCAAAGAAGACCGAAGTCGCCGGGCAGCACGGCGATGCGCTGAAGATTCGGCTCGCGGCGCCTCCGGTGGATGGCAAGGCCAATGCCTGCCTGGTCGCCTACCTTGCCGACCTGCTCGGCGTGGCAAAGTCCGCGGTCAGCGTCGTCTCGGGGGAGTCGGCACGCGCCAAGCGCGTCCGGATTGCCGGCATCGACGCCGGACTGGCGCGCAACGCCCTCAGCTGAGCGTGCCGTCGTAGGCCAGGTGGCCGTCGATCAGGGTGTAGCGCACGCGGCCCCGCAGTGCCGCCCCAAGGAAGGGCGAGTTCTTCCCCTGGCTTCGCAGCGATTCACGCGTAATGCGGAATTCCGCCGCGGGATCGAAGACGCAGATGTCGGCCGCCGCGCCGGCAGCCAGCGTGCCGGCCGCGATGCCGAGGACCCGTGCCGGATCGCAGGTAACGCGCGACAGTGCGGTGGCCAGGGGAACCTTCATCTCCCTGGCCCACTTGAGGGCAAGCGGCAGCAGCAGTTCAAGGCCGGTGGCGCCGACGCCGGCCTCGTCGAAGGGACGCTGCTTCTCGTCGTCATCGACGGGGGTGTGGTCCGAGCACAACGCATTGATCGCACCGGAGGCGAGCCCAGCGCGCAAGGCGTCGCGATCGGCCGCCGCGCGCAGCGGCGGGTCCATGCGCGCATGGGCATTGAAGAAGCCGATGTCGGCATCGCACAGGTGCAGGTGGTTGATCGATACGTCGCAGGTCACCGGGATGCCCGCGGCGCGCGCGGCGACGATCATCTCCAGGCCGGCCGCGGAAGAGATGCGCGTGAGGTGGACGCGGGCGCCGGTTTCGCGCGCCAGTTGCAGAATGGTGGCCAGGGCGATGGTTTCGGCCGCGACCGGGATTCCCACCAGACCGAGGCGCGCCGATACTTCGCCGTCGTGGGCCACGCCGCGGCTGGCAAGGAAGGGATCCTGCGCCTGCAGCCAGACCGGGAAGCCGAAGGTGGCCGCGTACATCATCGCGCGCAGCAGGACCTGGGTATCGACGATGGCGCGGTTGGCCTGGCCGAAGGCGATGCAGCCTGCCTCGGCCAGTTCGGCCATTTCGGTCAGCGCCTTGCCTTCGAGTTGTGCGGTCAGCGCGCCGACGGGATGGACGTGGGCGAACTCCGGCAGACGGGCGCGGTGTGTAAGCATTTCGACCAAACCCGGCTCGTCGAGCACGGGATCCGTGTCGGGCGGACAGGCCAGGCGCGTGACGCCGCCGGCCGCCGCCGCGGCCATTTCGGATTCCAGCGTCGCCTTGTATTCGAAGCCGGGCTCGCGCAGCCGGGCAGCGAGGTCGACCAGGCCGGGGCAGACGACGCAGCCCGTGGCATCGAGCACGCTGTTCGGCTCGAAGCCCGCCGGCGCGGTGCCGACGCCGACGACGCGCCCTGCCGCGACGAAGAGATCGAGCGACTTGTCGATCTTGTTGGCCGGGTCGATCAGGTGGCCGTTCCTGATGTGGATCTTCATGTTCCCGCTCCCGCCAACATGGCCATGACCGCCATGCGCACGGCGATGCCAAAGGTAACCTGGGGCAGGATCACCGCCTGGCTGCCGTCGGCGACGGCCGAGTCGATTTCGACGCCGCGGTTCATCGGCCCCGGATGCATGACAATGGCGTCGGGCTTGGCCAGCGCCAGCTTCTCCAGCGTCAGCCCCCAGGACTTGAAGTACTCCTGGCTCGACGGCAGCAGCGCACCCTGCATGCGCTCGTTCTGCAGGCGCAGCATCATCACCACATCGACGCCGCGCAGGCCCTCGCGCATGTCGTGGAATACCCTTACGCCCATGCGGTCGATGCCGCCCGGCAGCAGGGTCTTGGGCGCGATCACGCGCACTTCGGGCACCCCCAGCGTCTTCAGCGCATGGATCTGGCTGCGCGCGACGCGCGAGTGCAGCACGTCGCCGACGATGGCGACGGACAGCGCGGTGAAGTCCTTCTTGTAGTGACGGATGGTGTACATGTCGAGCAGGCCCTGCGTCGGGTGCGCATGGCGCCCGTCGCCGGCATTCACGACGTGGATGTGGTCGCGCCCGGTGGCGGCCAGGTGCTGCGCGATCAGGTAGGGCGCGCCGGACGAGGCGTGGCGCACCACGAACATGTCGGCCTGCATGGCGGCGAGGTTGTCCGCGGTGTCGAGCAGGGTCTCGCCCTTGTTCGCCGAGGACGTACTGATGTTGAGGTTGATGACGTCAGCGGAAAGTCGCTTGGCCGCTATTTCGAACGTGGTGCGGGTGCGCGTCGAGTTCTCGAAGAACAGGTTGAACACGCTCTTGCCGCGCAGCAGGGGGATCTTCTTCACTTCGCGCTCGGCGACTTCGGAGAAGGGCGCTGCGGTGTCGAGGATGCGCGTCAGCACGTCGCGCGGCAGCCCCTCGATGGTGAGGAGGTGCTGCAACTCGCCGTTGCGGTTGAGCTGGGGATTGCCGGCGAAGCCCGTGGTGTTCATTTCTCTATCAAACGGAAGGACAAGCGGCCATCCGGCGCCCGCTCGAGGGCGAGCATCTGGGCGGCGGGAAGGCGCAGCGAATGCGGGCAGAAATCCGGTGCGATGGGCAGTTCGCGGCCGCCCCGGTCAGCCAGCACCGCCAACTCGATGCGGGCCGGCCGGCCGTAGTCGAACAACTCGTTCATCGCCGCGCGAATGGTGCGGCCGGTGTAGAGCACATCGTCGACGATCACGATGTGTGCGCCTTCGACTTCGAAGGAGATCTGCGACTTCTTGGCATTGGCGTGCAGTCCGCGCTGGCCGAAGTCGTCGCGGTAAAACGATACGTCGATCGCCGCTGTCGGCGTGGCCAGACCGAGCGCGGCATGCAGGCGCTCGGCGACCCAGACGCCGCCGGTGTGGATGCCGACCAGCGCCGTCGTTGCCGTATCGACGCGGCCGCGCATGGCATCGGCCAGCGCCGTGACGAGGACTTCGGCGTCAGGCAGCATGGCGTGCGGCCGGCGGGGCCGAGAACCAGGCGTCGAGGATGACGCAAGCGGCCTCGGCATCGAGATGCGCCTTGCGCTGCTTCCAGTCGAGCCCGCGGCGGCGCAGTCCGGATTCGGCTTCGGCGGAGCTGAAGCGTTCGTCCACCGACTCCACCGGCATGCCGAAGCGGCCGCGCAATTGGTTGGCGAAGCGTTCGCTGCGTGCAGTCATTTCATGCGGGCTGCCGTCTTCGTTGAGTGGCCGCCCTACCAGCAGGAGGCGGGGCTGCCACTCTTCGATCAGGGTCGCGACGGCGGCGAAGCGCGCTGAATTGTCGGCGGCATCGATGGTGGTCAGCGGGCGCGAGGGGCCGGGCCGGCCGCCGTCGAGCAGGGTGCCGAGGGCGACACCGATGCGCCGTGTGCCGAAGTCGAAGGCGAGCACCGCGCCTGCAGCCTCAGGCATGCCCGGCCACCTCGGAAAGTCGGGCGAAATCGATGCCGAGCAGTTGCATGGCCGCCGGCAGGCGCTCCTCGGCCGGTACGCCGAAGATGATGCCGGCGTCGGCCTCGACGGTGAGCCAGGCGTTCTGCGACAGTTCCCATTCGAGCTGCCCGGCAGACCAGCCGGCGTAGCCGAGGCTGACCAGCACCTCGGCCGGCTCCCCGGTGCTGCCCATCGACTGCAGGATGTCGCGCGAACTGGTCAGGGCGATGCGATCGCTGACGTTGAGCGATGACTGCCAGGTGCCGGCCGGCCGGTGCAGCACGAAACCGCGGTCGGTCTGCACCGGTCCGCCGAAATAGACGGGCAGGGCGGCGAACCGCGCTCCGGCGTCGCCGTCCTCGAGCGGGATGCTGACGCGGTCGAAGAGCCCGGCGAGATTCATCTCGGTGGGCCGATTGACGATGATGCCGATGGCGCCATCCGCGTTGTGCTCGCAGATGAAGGTCAGCGTCCGGGAAAAGTTCGGATCGACCATGGCCGGCATGGCGATCAGGAAATGGTTGGCGAGGCTAACTGTTTCCATGAACTTGGCGTCATTGTAATCTTTCGGGCCCGTCCCGAATACCCCTGATTGGATGTCTTCCGCCCTCGTCTGGTTCCGTCGCGACCTGCGCACCCATGATCACGCGGCGCTTTGCCAAGCGCTGGCCGGTCATTCGGCCGTGCATTGCGCCTTCGTCTTCGATACGACGATCCTCGATCCGCTGCCGCGCCGCGACCGGCGCGTCGAGTTCATCCTGCGTGCCGTCGAGGAGCTGGATGACGCGCTGCGCCTGCAGGGCGGGGGCCTGATCGTGCGCCACGGCGATCCCGTCGTCGAGGTTCCACGGCTGGCGGCCGAACTCGGTGTGGCGGCGGTGTTTGCCAACCGCGACTACGAGCCACGGGCGGTCGCGCGCGATGCCGAGGTGGCGCGCCGGCTGCAGGCGGCGGGCTGCTCCTTTGACGACCACAAGGACCAGGTGATCTTCGAGCGCGCCGAAATCCTTACCCGGACGGGCAAGCCCTTCGCGGTCTTCACCCCCTACCGGAACGCCTGGCTCAAACGCCTGCTACCGCAGGACCTCGCACCATTCCCGGTCGAGCCGCTGGCGGCAAAGCTGGCGCCGGGGCCGGACCGGCGCTTGCCCACCCTGGCGGAGCTGGGATTCGAAACGACGGATTTGGCAACCCTGCGCCTGCCTACGGGCATGAGCGGGGCGCAGGCGCTGTTCCGCGACTTCGTCGAACGCATCGACGACTATGCCGTGGCGCGGGATTTTCCCGCCGTCAAGGGCGGTTCCTACCTTTCGCCGCACTTGCGCTTTGGCACCATTTCCATCCGCCAACTCGCCGGCTGGGCTCACGCCCACGGCGGCCGCGGTGCCGAAACCTGGCTCTCCGAACTGGTCTGGCGTGACTTCTACCATGCGCTGCTGTGGCACCACCCTGGAGTGGTCGGGCACAGTTTCCAGCCGCGCTTCGAGGCCCTGCGCTGGGATGAGGCACCGGATCTGCTGGCTGCATGGAAGGAGGGCCGCACCGGATATCCGCTCGTGGATGCGGCGATGCGCCAGCTGCTGCACGCCGGCTGGATGCACAACCGCCTGCGCATGGTGACCGCATCCTTCCTCGCCAAGGACCTCGGCCTGGACTGGCGGCAGGGCGAAGCCTGGTTCGCCGAATGCCTGCTCGATTTCGACCTCGCCGCCAACAACGGCGGCTGGCAGTGGGCGGCATCGACGGGCTGCGACGCCCAGCCCTGGTTCCGCATCTTCAATCCCGTCACGCAGTCGGAGAAATTCGATCCGGACGGGCGCTTCATCCGCCGCTACGTGCCGGAACTCGCCACCGTGCCGGGGAAATTCATCCATGCGCCGTGGACCATGGATGCCGCAACCCAGTCGGCCTGCGGGGTGGTGATCGGCCGCGACTACCCGGCGCCGGTGGTCGATCACGCGGCGGCGAGAGCGCGTACACTGGCCCGCTACAAGGCGGCCGGTGCCTGAGGCGAACGGAGGGACGAGGATGAAAACGGCAGTGATGGGGGCCGGCGCGGTCGGCTGCTTCTACGGCGGCATGCTCGCGCGCGCCGGCCAGCAGGCGGTGCTGATCGGACGGCCGTCGCACGTCGAGGCGATCCGCCGCGACGGCCTGCTGATGGATACGCAGACCTTTCGTGAGCACGTGCGCATCGAGGCGCGCACCGACGCCGCCGGCATCGCCGGCGCCGACCTGGTGCTGTGCTGCGTGAAGTCCACCGATACCCTGCAGGCTGCTGCCGAAATGGCGCCACATCTCGCGCCCGGGGCGATCCTGCTCAGCCTGCAGAACGGCTACGACAACGCCCAGCGCCTGCAGGAGGCCCTGGGCCGCCCGGTCCATCCGGCCGTTGTCTATGTCGCCACCGAGATGGCCGGACCCGGGCACCTGCGGCACCACGGCCGCGGCGAACTCGTGATCGGGCCCTTCCCCGGCAGCGACAAGGTGGTGGCGCTGTTTGCGACGGCCGGCGTGCCCGTGCAGGTTTCCGACAATGTTGCCGGTGCGCTCTGGGCAAAGCTCGTCATCAACTGCGTCTACAACGCCCTCTCCGCGATCACCCAGCTTCCCTACGGGCGCATCGCGCCGGGCGAGGGCATTGCCGGCGTCATGGAGGACATCGTCGCCGAGTGCCTTGCCATTGCCGCGGCCGATGGCGTCGAGGTGCCGGGCGACATCCGCGCGGCGGTGGCGGCGATTTCACGCTCCATGGCGACGCAGATCTCGTCGACGGCCCACGACGTCGCACGCGGCAAGAAAAGCGAAATCGACCACATCAACGGCTACGTGATGCGGCGCGGCGCGGCGCTGGGCATCGCGACACCGGTGAATCGCGTGCTGCACGCGCTGGTCAAGCTGCTCGAGGAGCGTGCGGCCGGCTCGGTGCCGCGCTAGCGGGTGCCGCCGCCGATGCCGTTCCGCCTGCTTGCCGCGCTGATTGCCGCCGGGATCGCGCTGGGGGGCTGCTTCGTCTCCCTTGGCGTCACCAACAGTCCGCCGCCGCCGGGCGAGAGCAGGCCGTTGCCATGAGGGATGCCGGGGAACGGGGAGTGGCGCGCTCGGCGGGGATCGAACCCACAACCCCTGGCTTCGGAGGCCAGTACTCTATCCATTGAGCTACGAGCGCAAGGGGGCGAAGGATAGCGCGTTAGCCGCCCGCCGTCCAATGCGGGGCGGGCGATTCCGCTATAATTGCGCGCAAATTTCGACCAGTCCGGAAGACCGCACATGTTCCATTTGACATTCCGCACCGCCGCCGCGGCGGGCGCCCTGGTTCTCTCGCTCGGTGCGCTCGCCATGGGCGCCCGCCCTCAGGGCGACGACGAAGCGGCCAATGCCCGTATTGCGCCGGTGGCGCGCGTCGAACTCGCCGCCGCCTCCGGTGCCGCGGGAGCCGGCAATCGCAGCGGGGAGCAAATCTACAAGTCGGCCTGTGCGGCCTGCCACGAAGCCGGCGTCGCCAATGCGCCCAAGCTGGGCGACAAGGCCGCCTGGGCGCCGCGCCTGGCACAGAAGCTCGACGGCCTGGTGAAGTCGGCTACCGCTGGCAAGAACGCGATGCCGCCCAAGGGCGGGTCCGATGCCAACGAACTCGAGCTGACTCGCGCCATCGTGTACATGACCAACAAGTCGGGCGCCAGCTTCAAGGAGCCGGCCGGCAAGTAAGCCGCCGCTCGCCGCCTTCAAAAGGGACCGCTTGCGGTCCCTTTTGCTTTGGCGAGCATGTCGCGCAGCCGCGCCGCCTTGGCGCGTGCCGCCTCCGGTTCCGGCACTTCGTTGCGGCGCTGCGCAGCGGCGGCCACCTCGGCGCCCATCTCGGCAATGAAGCGGGAAGGCTCGCGCGCCGACCATTCGCGCCCCTGCTGGCGCTTCTCGCAATGGGTGACGGTGAGGCTGGCCTGGGCACGCGTGATGCCCACGTACATCAGGCGCCGTTCCTCTTCCAGCTTGGCGGGTTCGGTCGAGTCCCGGTGCGGCAGCAGCCCTTCTTCGGCGCCGACCAGGAAGACGTGACGGAACTCCAGCCCCTTGGCTGCGTGCAGCGTGGCCAATTGCACGGCGTCGATGTCTTCCTCGCCCTTGTCGAGCATCGACAGCAGCGCTACCGACTGGGCGAGTTCAAGCAGGGTCTTGTTTTCATCCTGCCCCTTCTTTTCCAGCCAGCCGGCGAAATCGGATACGTTGGACCAGCGTGTCTCCGCCTCGCGCGGTTCGAGCGTCTGGAACAGCGAGGCCTCGTACCCGATGGCGCGCAGCAGGTCCTGCAGCACACGCCCGGCCGGCTCCTTGCCCGCCCGTGCGGCGGTGCGAGTGACGAAGTCGGCGAATTCGCGCAGGGCGGCGCGCTGCCGGGGTGCCAGTTCGTGCTCGAGGCCCGGTCCGTAGATCGCCTCGAACAGCGACTGGTGCCGGCGTCCGGCCGCACGACCAAGGGCCTCGAGGGTGTTGCCGCCGATGCCGCGCTTGGGACTGGTGACGGCGCGGATGAAGGCCGGATCGTCGTCCTGGTTGGAAAGCAGGCGCAGCCAGGAGGTGATGTCCTTGATCTCCGCGCGCTCGAAGAAGGATTGTCCGCCGGAAATCGCGTAGGGAATGCGCTGTGCGCGCAGCTGCTGTTCGAAGGCGCGCGCCTGGTGGTTGCCGCGGTAGAGGATGGCGTAGTCCGAGTACTTCGTGCGCCGCTCGAAGCGGTGGGCGGACAGGCGCGAGGCCACCCATTCCGCCTCGTGCTCGCCATCGCGGCAGGCCTGGACATGGATTGGTTCGCCATGACCGAGCTCTGACCACAGCCGCTTCTCGAACAGCTTCGGATTGTTGGCGATCAGCGCGTTGGCGGCACCGAGGATGCGCGCCGTGGAGCGGTAGTTCTGCTCGAGCTTGACCACCTTCAGCGTCGGGTAGTCGTCGCGCAGCGCGGCGAGGTTGGCGCTGTCCGCACCGCGCCAGGCGTAGATCGACTGGTCGTCGTCGCCCACGGCGGTGAAGGAATCGCGCCCCGCCGTGAGCAGGCGCAGCAGCCGGTACTGGGCGCGGTTGGTGTCCTGGTACTCGTCGACGAGCACGTGCCACAGCCGGCTGCGCCAGCGTTGCGCCACCTCGTCCTGTTCGGCGAAAAGCCGCACGGGCAGGCGGATCAGGTCATCGAAATCGACGGCCTGGTAGGCGCGCAGCGCCCGTTCGTAATCGGCATAGAGCGTGGCGGCGGCGCCTTCGATCTCGTCGATCGCCGCCTTCGCTGCGGCGTCGGGTTCGACGAGCTGGTTCTTCCACAGCGAGACGCGCGACTGCAAGGCGCGCAAGCGCAGCTTGTCCACGTTTCCTGCCAACTCCTGGAAAAGTCCGGTGCTGTCGGCGGCGTCCAGTATCGAAAAGCCCGGCTTCATGCCCAGCTTTGCGGCTTCCTGGCGCAGGATGCGCACCCCCAGCGCGTGGAAGGTGCTGACGATAAGGCCCTCGGCGCGATTGCCGACCAGCTTCTCGACGCGTTCCTTCATCTCCTTCGCCGCCTTGTTGGTGAAGGTGATGGCGGCGATCTGGTGCGGCTTGACGCCGTAGTCCTGGATCAGCCAGGCGATCTTCTGCGTGATAACGCGCGTCTTGCCCGAGCCGGCGCCAGCCAGCACCAGCAGCGGGCTGTCGAGGTGATGCACGGCTTCGAGCTGCGCCGCGTTGAGCTTGGTCATGGGAACCCGTGTCGCCGCTTCTGCGGCGGCACCTATTACGTCACTTGAGTGCGGCAAACACCTTGCGCGCGAGTTTGCCGGCAGCACCGGCCGGGTCGGCACGGATGGCCTTCTCCTCCTCGGCAATCATGAGGTAGAGGCCGTCGAGTGTCTTCTGCGTCACGTAGTTCTCGAGGTGGGAATCCTCCTCGCGAACCAGGCCCAGCTTCGCCGCCTTGCCGGCGAGCTGGTCGTACTTCTCCGCCAGCTTGACCTTGGCCATCGCCTGCCTGACCACCGGCTTGAATTTCTCCGCCAGCGGCGCCGAGGTGGTGCGGCGGAAATACTGCGTGGCGCTGTCCTCGCCGCCGGTGAGGATGCCCTTGGCGTCCTGCACGGACATCTGCTTGATGGAATTCACCAGCAGCGACTTTGCCTGCGGCACGGCGGCCTCCGCGGCGCGGTTCATGGCGTTGACCAGCTCGTCGGCCTGCCTGCCCATGCCGAGGCTGCGCATCACGCCCTCGACCTTCTGCACGTTCTCCGGCAGGGGAATCTTAACCTTCGGGTTGCCGAGAAAGCCGTCCGGCCTGCCGAGCAGGTCGACCGCCTTGCCGGCACCCTGGGTAAGCGCCTCCTTGAGGCCGCTGCCGGCATCTCTGCCCGAGATGTCGGCCAGGCTCAGGGACAGCGCCGGCAAAGACAGCGCAAGGCCGGCGATGAGGGCGATCAGTCGTGCGCGCATGGGCATCCGCATGGGCTTACTTCGGTCGCAGTTCGCGGCGCAGGATCTTGCCCACCGGGGTCTTGGGCAGGTCGGCGCGGAACTCGACGTACTTGGGCCGCTTGTAACCGGTGAGGTGCTCCTTGAGGAAGTCCATCACCTGCGCCTCGGTCAGGTTCGGGTCCTTCTTGACGATGAAGATCTTCGGCACCTCGCCCGAGTGCGTATCGGGCACGCCGATCACCGCGGCCTCCATCACGCCGGGGCACTTCATCGCCACTTCCTCGATCTCGCTCGGATAGACGTTGAAGCCGGAAACCAGCACCATGTCCTTCTTGCGATCCACGATGCGCGTGGCGCCGCTCTCGTCCATGATGCCGACGTCGCCGGACTTGAAGAAACCGTCTGCGGTCATCACCTTGTCGGTCTCGTCCGGCCGGTTCCAGTAGCCGGCCATCACCTGCGGGCCGCGGATGCAGATTTCTCCGGATTCGCCGAGCGGCACGTCCTTGCCGTCCTCGTCGCGGATGGCGATTTCGGTCGACGGCATCGGTAGGCCGATGCTGCCGGTGAAGCCCTGCAGGTTGGCGACATTGCAGGTGGCCACCGGCGAGGTTTCCGACAGGCCGTACCCCTCGACGATGGCGCAGCCGGTGATCGCCGTCCACTTGTCGGCCACCGCCTTTTGCGTCGCCATGCCGCCGCCTAGGCTGATCTTGAGGCTGGAGAAATCCAGCTTGGTGAAGTCCGGATGGCTGGCCAGCGCGTTGAACAGCGTGTTCAGGCAGGGGAACACGTGGAAGCGGAAGGTCGACAGCTCCTTGATGAATCCGGGAATGTCACGCGGATTGGGTATCAGCAGGTTGCAGGCGCCGATGCGCGTGCCGATCATGTTGCAAACGGTCAGCGCGAAGATGTGATACAGGGGCAGTGCGCAAACGAAGTTCGCCTGTTCTTCGGCGGCGCGGGTGTCGATCGCCGGCTGCAGCCATTCTTCCACCTGCAGCATGTTGGCCACCACGTTGCGGTTGAGCAGCGTGGCACCCTTGGAGACGCCGGTGGTCCCTCCCGTGTATTGAAGGAAGGCGACATCCTCGCGCGTGCGCGCCACGGGCTTGAGCGCCATGCCCGAGCCCTGCGACAATGCGCTGCCGAAGCGATGGGACCCCGGCAGCGAGAAGGCCGGCACCATTTTCTTGACCTTGCGCACGACGAAGTTGACCAGGGTGCCCTTGAGGCCGCCGAGCAGGTCGCCCATCGCGGTGACGACGACATGCTTTACCGGCGTGTTGGACACCACCTTTTCCAGCGTCGTGGCGAAGTTCTCGATGATGACGATGGCCTCGGCGCCGCTGTCCTTGAGCTGGTGCTCGAGTTCGCGCGGCGTGTACAGCGGATTGACGTTCACCACCGTGTAGCCGGCGCGCAGCACCGCGGCCACGGTGACCGGATACTGCATGATGTTCGGCATCATGATCGCCACGCGGCTGCCCGGCGCCATGCCGCGCGACTGCAGCCAGGCACCCAGCTTGCGTGAGGCGGCATCGAGTTCACCGTAGGTGATCGACTTGCCCATGCAGATGAACGCTGTGCGCGATGCATATTTCTGCATCGACTCCTCGAGCATGTGGGCCACGGTCTCGTAGCGCGTCGGATCGATTTCGGCCGGCACGCCGGCCGGGTAGCTCTTCAGCCACGGTTTGTTCATTTGGGTCTCCTCCCTTTTGATTCTGAGGATTATTGCACTTGGCTGCGCTGTTGTCAGCTTTCCGTAAACCCTGCGACAATCCGGGGCAGCCAAACCTTTTCGATCGGGGCCAACCACTCATGACCACCCAATCCGGCCTGCTGCGCGCCCGCCGTTTCGTTCCGCTGTTCGTCACCCAGTTCCTCGGTGCTCTCAACGACAACGTGCTGAAGAACGCCATGGTGGTGTTGCTGACCTTCCAGGCGGCGACCTGGACCACGCTCAAGCCCGAACTGCTGGCCAACCTCGCGGCTGGCGTGTTCATCCTGCCCTTCTTCCTGTTCTCTGCCACGGCCGGCCAACTCGCCGACAAGTACGACAAGTCGCGGCTGGCGCAGTTGGTCAAGCTCTTGGAGATCGCCATCGTCCTGATCGCCGGGGTCGGATTCGCGTTGCACAGCCTTGCCGTGCTTTTCGTCAGCCTGTTCCTGCTCGGCCTGCACTCGACGCTGTTCGGCCCGGTCAAGTACGCCATCCTGCCGCAGCACCTGAAGAGCGAGGAACTGGTCGGCGGCAACGCGCTGATCGAGGCCGGCACCTTCGTCGCCATCCTGCTCGGCACCCTGCTCGGCGGCCTGCTGGCCGGAGCCGGCGACGGCACGACATGGATCACCACGGTGGGCCTGGCCATCGCCGTCGGCGGCTACCTCGCTTCGCGCGCCATCCCCATCGCCGCGCCGCCGGCACCGACCCTGACGATCAGTCCCAACCCGCTGACCGAAACCTGGCGCAACATCGCCTTCGCCCGCGAGAACCCCACCGTCTTCCTTTCGATCATGGGCATCTCCTGGTTCTGGCTGTTCGGCGCGCTGCTGCTGGCCCAGTTCCCGGCCTATACCAAGAACGTGCTGGGCGGCAGCGAGACGGCCGTCACCCTGCTGCTCGCCACATTTACCTTTGGCATCGGCATCGGTTCGCTGTTCTGCGAGAAGCTTTCGGCCAAGCGCGTGGAATTGGGCCTGGTGCCGCTCGGGTCGATCGGCATGACCGTGTTCGCCCTGGACCTTGCCTTCGCCTCGCCTGTCACGCCGGCCGGTGCCATCGGCGCGCTGGCCTTGCTGCAGCTTGGCTCGACGTGGCGCGTCCTGGCTGACCTGGCGCTGCTCGGCATCTTCGGCGGCTTCTTCATCGTGCCGCTGTATGCCCTCGTGCAGCAGCGCTCCAATCCCGAGCACGGTGCGCGCATCATCGCCGCCAACAACATCATGAACGCACTGTTCATGGTTGTCGGCGCACTTTCCGCCGCCGGCCTGCTTGCCGCCGGCCTGACCATTCCCATGCTCTTCGCCGTCGCCGCCATCTGCAATGCGGCCGTGGCGCTGTTCATCTATGGCCTAGTACCCGAGTTCCTCCTGCGCTTCGTCGTCTGGATGCTGATCCACAGCGTGTATCGCCTGCGTGTCCGGGAGCTGGCCGAGGTGCCGGAAGAGGGCCCGGCCGTGGTGGTCTGCAACCACGTCAGCTTCGTCGATGCGCTGGTGATCATGGCTGCCTGCAAGCGGCCCATTCGGTTCGTGATGGATCACCAGATCTTCCGCTGGCCGGTGCTCAATTTCGTCTTCCGCACTAGCAAGGCGATCCCGATTGCGCCGGCCAAGGAGGACCCAGTGATGATGGAGCGCGCCTTCGAGGAAGTGGGCAAGGCGCTCGATGCCGGCGACCTGGTCGGCATCTTCCCCGAGGGCAAGATCACCGGCAACGGTGAGATCAACCCGTTCCGTCCGGGAATTACGCGAATACTGGCGCGCAACCCGGTGCCGGTGGTGCCGATGGCGCTGCGCGGCCTCTGGGGCAGCTTCTTCTCGCGCAAGGACGGCCCGGCGATGAGCAAGCCCTTCCGACGCGGATTCTTCTCGCGCATCGAACTGGTGACAGGCTCGGCGGTCGCCTCCGGTGAGGCGACGCCGGAGCGGCTGCAGGCCGAGGTAACTGCGATGCGGGGCGAGTGGGCGTAGCGGCAGCCGAAGCTATGCCACGCCGGCACCATGTGCCTGCAGGTCGGCGTGATAGCTCGATCGCACCATCGGCGCGCTGGCGACATTGGCGAAGCCCATGGCTTCGGCCTCGCGGGCGTACATGGTGAAGATGTCGGGATGTACGTAGCGCTGCACCGGCAGGTGGTGGCCGGAAGGCGCGAGGTACTGCCCGATGGTCAGCATCTCGACGTCATGCGCGCGCAGGTCGCGCAGGGTATCGAGAATTTCCTCGTCGGTCTCGCCCAGGCCGACCATCAGACCCGACTTGGTCGGCACGTTCGGCACGCGAAGCCTGAAGGCCTTGAGCAGCGCCAGGGAATGTGCGTAATCGGCGCCGGGGCGTGCCTGCTTGTAGAGGCGTGGCACGGTTTCGAGGTTGTGGTTCATCACGTCGGGTGGCGTCGCGGCGAGGATTTCCAGCGCGATGTCGAGCCGCCCGCGGAAGTCGGGCACCAGCACTTCGATCTTCGTACCCGGTGAATGCTCGCGCACCCTGGCGATGCAGTCGGCGAAATGCTGCGCGCCGCCGTCGCGCAGGTCGTCCCGATCCACGCTGGTTATGACGACGTACCTGAGCTTCATGGCGGCGATAGTGCGTGCCAGTTGCTCCGGTTCGCCGGGGTCGGGTGGCAGGGGCTTGCCGTGGCCGACGTCGCAGAACGGGCAGCGGCGGGTGCACAGGTCGCCGAGGATCATGAAGGTGGCGGTGCCCTTGCCGAAGCACTCGCCGATGTTGGGGCAACTCGCCTCCTCGCACACCGTGTGCAGCGAATGGTCGCGCAGGATGCGCTTGATCTCGCCGAAGCGGCCTGCGCTGTGGCCGGCCTTGACGCGAATCCACTCCGGCTTCTTCAGCACGGTCTGTGCCGGCACCACCTTGATGGGGATGCGCGCGGTCTTGGCTTCGCCCTTCTGCTTGGTCGTCATCTGTCCGCTGTCTCGAGTTGCCGTACCAGGTGCGTGGCCAGCGCCCGGCCCACGCGCTCAGTATCGTCTTTGGCGGAGGCGTTGGGCAAATGGTCGCGCAATTGCGTCACCTGCAAGCCCGGGTAGCCACAGGGGTTGATGGCGGCAAAGGGGGCGAGGTCCATATCGACGTTGAGCGAGACGCCGTGGTAGCTGCAGCCATGGCGAATGCGCAACCCGAGCGCGGCGATCTTGGCATCGCCGACATAGACGCCCGGCGCGCCCTCGCGCCGCGCCGCGGCAATGCGGCGTTCCGCGAGCAGGTCGATGACCGCCTGCTCGAGGCGATGCACCAGCTCGCGCACCATCAGGCCCCGGCGGCGCAGGTCGAGCAGGACGTAAACCACCGCCTGGCCGGGCCCGTGGTAGGTGATCTGGCCGCCGCGGTCGATCTGCACGACGGGGATGCCGATGTCGCTCAGCAGATGCTCTGCCCTACCGGAGAGCCCCTGGGTAAATACCGGCGGGTGTTCGCAGATCCACAGTTCGTCGGGTGTGTCGGCGTCGCGCGCGGCAGTGAATTCCTGCATGGCGGCGAAGGTGGGCGCGTAGTCGGCGCGGCCCAGCGTGCGAACGATCACAGTACGACTTTCACCATCGGGTGCGCGGTGAGTGCGCGGTACAGGGCATCGAGCTGCGCCTGCGAGGTGGCGCGTACGGTGCAGGTAAGCGAGAGGTACTTGCCGCCGCTGGAGGCGCGCATATCCATGGCCGCGGCAGCGAACTCCGGGGCATGCTGGCAAACCACGGCGGCGATGGTTTGCGCGAAATCAGGCACGTTGGCGCCCATCACCTTGAGCGGGAAGTCGCAGGGAAATTCGAGCAGACCCTCGGCCACGATCAGCCGCCCCGCATCACGGTGGCCTTGAACTCCTGGTACCAGGCGTACATCTTCGGAAACAGCGGACCGGGGGCTCCCGTGGCGCCGACCGGCACGCCGTCAAGGCGCACGACGGGCAGCGCCTCCTTGGTGGACGAGCACATCCAGAGCTCGTCGGCACCGCGCGTCTCGGCCTCCGTGATGTCGCGCACCTGGGTTGGTAGTCCGTGCCGCGCAGCAAGTTCCAGAACCACGTCGTAGGTGATGCCCGGCAGCATCAGGTGGTTCTTGATCGGTGCCAGCAGGGTGCCATCCCTGACGACGAAGATCGACGAGGCCGAACCCTCGGTGAGAAAGCCGTCGCGGAACAGCACGGTCTCCACGCAGCCGGCGGCCACCGCCATCTGGCGCAGCAGGCAGTTGGCGAGCAGCGATGTCGCCTTGAGGTCGCAGCGCAGCCAGCGGATGTCGGCGGCGGACACCGCCGAGATGCCCTGCGCACGCTGGCTGTCCGGCGGCGTCAGCATCGGCTCGGCGAGGATCACCGCGGTCGGCCGCACTTCCTTGGGGAAGGCGTGGTTGCGTACGGCCATCGGCCCGCGCGTGACCTGGATGTAGATCGACTGGTCTTCCCATTCCGCCTCGGCGGCCAGTTGCGCGACGAAGCCCAGCCACTCCGCGCGGCGGTAGGGATTGGCGAGCTGGATGCCATCGAGGCTTTGCTGCAGGCGGTCCAGGTGTTGTTCGAGGCGGAAGGGGCGGCGCGAATACACCGGCACTACTTCGTAGACTCCGTCGCCGAAGAGGAAGCCGCGGTCCATCACCGACACCTTCGCGTCGTCTGCGGGCACCCACTGACCGTTGAGGAAGATGCGCGCAGTCATTGGAAGAACAGCCTGATGTCGTCCCAGATGCGGCCGAAGAGGCCGGCCACGGCTACGTCCTCGAGCGCGACGACCGGATACTCGCCCCAGGGCTGGCCAGCGACGGCGAGCTTGAGCGTGGCTACCTGGGTTCCCGCCGCAACGGGCGCCACCAGCGGCTGGCGGCTGGCGAGCTGCACGCCGAGCTTGTCGGCACTGCCGCGCGGCACGGAGACCACGAAGTCATCGATGAAGCCGGCGCCGACGGTGTTCTGCGCACCCTTGAAGACGCGCAGTTGCGAGATTGCACGCCCCTTGTCGTAGAGCTTGACGGCGTCGAACGCGGTGAATCCCCAGTTGAGCAGGTTCAGCGAATCGCGCGCGCGTGCCTCCTCGGAGGCGGCGCCGAGCACGACGGAAATCAGCCGGCGCGGCCCACGCTTCGCCGTAGCAATCAGGCAAAAGCCGGCTGCGTTCGAATGGCCGGTCTTGAGGCCGTCGACAGTCGGGTCTGCCCACAGCAACCGGTTCCGGTTGTGCTGGCGGATGCCGGCGTAGGTGTATTCCTTCATGGCATGCAGCGCGTGGGCCTCGGGGTGGTCGCGGATCAGGGCCGCGGCCAGGCGTGCCAGGTCGCGCGCGGTCGAGTAGTGGTTCGGCGCCGGGCCTTCGAAATAGCCGCTGGCGTTCAGGAAGTTCGTGTCCTTGAGGCCGAGCCGCTGCGCGGTGCGGTTCATGGTCGCGGCGAAGGCGTCCTCGCTGCCGGCGACGGCTTCGGCCAGGGCCACTGACGCATCGTTGCCGGACTGGATCACCATGCCCTTGAACAAGTCCTCGACTGCGACGGTCTGGTTGACCGGGATGAAGCTGCGCGAGCCCTGGGTGCGCCAGGCGCGCTCCGACACGGCGACCTGCTGCTGAGGCGAGAGGCGCTTTTGCTGCAATGCCTCGGCGACGAGGTAGGTTGTCATGACCTTGGTCAGCGATGCCGGTTCGAGCCGGGTATCGCCTTCCTGTGCGGCCAGTACCTGACCGCTCGAATAGTCCAGCAGCAGCCAGGCGCGACCCGACAGCACGGGCGCGGAAGGCGCCTGGGCATGGGCCGCGGTGGTGGCCAGCAGCGCGAAGAGCACGACGAGGAAGCGCATGGAACGGGGAAGCGGCGACGGGATGCGGATTATAAGTCTCGGCGCGGCGCGGCTCAGCGCTGCACCAGCACCGGCGCCATGCCCAGGCTTTCGCGCAGGCGCCCGCTCGCCTGCTGGGCTGCCGCCGCATCGGCCCACGGTCCGAGCTGGACGCGGAACACCTTGCCGGTCGACTGGATTACCAGCTTGGCGGCCAGGTCGCCGAGTTCGCGCGCCAGCCTGGCACGCAGCGCCTCGGCGTTTTCGCGGTTGCCGAAGGCGCCGAGCTGGAGGAAATGCCCACGCGCATCCTGTACCTGCGGCAGAGGCGGTTCGGGCTCCGCGGCGGCCATCTTCGCGATCGGGTCTTCCTCGGCGGCCGGCGGCGCCGGCCGGGGCGCCGCCGCAACCGTCGCAGGGGGTTCGCGCCCGGGAGCGAGGCTTTCCACTTCCACCATGGCGCTGCCGGCACCGACGTAGCCGAGCTTTGCGGCGGCGGTCCACGACAAGTCGATCTCGCGCCCGGCGAGGAAGGGACCGCGGTCGTTGATGCGGACCACGACGGACTTGCCGTTGGCGACGTTGGTGACGCGGGCATATGAGGGAATGGGCAGCGTCGGGTGTGCCGCGGTCATTGCGTACATGTCGTAGGCTTCGCCGCTCGAGGTGCGCTGGCCGTGGTAGCGGCGGCCATACCAACTGCCAATGCCACGTCCGCGATAGTTGCCGACGGTGCGCAGCGGAACATATTCTCGACCGAGTGCCGAGTAGGGGTTGTTGGCGAAACGGTGAAGAGGTTCGTCGCGCGGGACGGCATCGGGAATCGCGTCCACATCGGGCGCGCCTTCGCCGGGCCCGTCGTCCTTGTAGCCGCCGCCGAACTTCGGCGAGGCCCCGGGTTTCTTCGTTGCAGTGGCGGAAGGCGCGACGGGCGGGGTGGCGACCCCGGCTTCCGCGCGCTCGATCACCGGCCGCGGCGGCTGGCTGCCGCAGGCGGCGAGCAGGAGTGGCAGCAGCAGCGCGGCGACGCGCAGCATCACTTCTGCACCAGCATGCGATGGCCGTGGATCGACATCAGGATGCCGACGCCGAGGAAAAGCGTGACCAGTGCCGTGCCGCCGTAGCTGACGAAGGGAAGCGGAACGCCCACCACCGGCAGGATGCCGGACACCATGCCCATGTTGACGAAGGCGTAGGTGAAGAAGATCAACGTCACGGCGCCGGCCAGCAGGCGCGAGAACAGCGTTGCCGCGTTGGCGGCGATCATCAGGCCGCGGCCGATGAGCAGGGAATAGAGCACGAGCAGGACGAGGTTGCCGAGCAGGCCGAACTCCTCGGAGAACACCGCGAAGACGAAGTCGGTGTGCCGTTCGGGAATGAACTCCAGCTGTGCCTGCGTGCCGGCACGCCAGCCCTTGCCGAGGATGCCGCCCGAGCCGATGGCGATCGTGGACTGGATGATGTGGAAGCCCTTGCCGAGCGGGTCGCGCTCGGGATCGAACAGGGTGATGATGCGCTGGCGCTGGTAGTCGTGGAGAAGGTTCCACGCCAGCGGTGCGGCGGCGGCGGCGGCTACCGCCATGCCAGCCATGATCTTCCACGAGAGGCCGGCGAAGAAAATCACGTAGAAGCCGGCGGCGAGCACCAGGATCGCCGTACCCAGGTCCGGCTGGCGTGCGATCAGCGCCACGGGCACCAGCAGCAGCACGGCCGCGACCGCATGGTCGCGCAGGCGGGGCATCAGTTCGCGTTTCTGGAAGAACCAGGCCAGCAGCAGCGGCATGGCGATCTTCATCAACTCGGAGGGCTGTACACGCATGAAGCCGAGATTGAGCCAGCGCCGCGCTCCCTTGGACACGTCGCCGAACAGTGCCACGGCAACCAGCAGCAGCAGGCCGCCCAGGTAGATCGGCACGGCGAGCTGCATCAGGCGCTGCGGTGGCACCTGCGCCATCAGGCGCATGACCACCAGCGCCACCGCGACGTTGATCAACTGGGAATTGATCCGCTCGGGCGATGCGCTGGCCATGACGCCCGTGGCGAGCAGCACGAGCAGGCCGGCAATGACCATCAGCGGCGGGTCGAGCGGGGCGATCAGGCGCCGCCAGAGGGCGCGCAGCGCGGCAACGCCGAAGCCACGGTTCATTCGGCGTCCTCCTCGACAGCGTCCTCGTCGGCCGGCGCCGGCGCCTTGGGCTTCTTGCCGAGCAGGTAGTAGTCGAGCACCTGGCGCGCGATCGGGGCCGCGGCCTGCGCGCCGAAGCCGCCGTTCTCCACCAGCACGGCCAGCGCGATCTTCGGTTCGTCGGCCGGCGCGAAGGCGATGAACAGCGCATGGTCGCGCAACTCCTTCTTCACGGCGCCCTCCTTGTATTGCGCGCCCTTGAGCGAAAACACCTGCGCGGTACCCGTCTTGCCCGCGGCGACGTATTCGGCGCCGGCAAAGGCGCGTGCGCCGGTGCCCTCCTTGTTCACGCCGACCATCGCCTTGCGGATCACTTCGACGTGCTCCGGCTTGAGCTTGAGATCGCGCAGCGGCTGCGGCTCGATCATGCGCTTGCTGCCGCTGCGCGTGTCGGTGACATGCTGGACGAGGTGGGGACGGAACATCACGCCGCCGTTGGCGACCGTGGCCACGGCCTGCGCGAGCTGGATCGGGGTGTAGGCGTTGTAGCCCTGGCCGATGCCGATCGAGATGGTTTCGCCGGCGTACCATTTCTGCTGCTCGGGCTTCTTGAACCGTTCCCGTTTCCATTCCTGCGAGGGCAGCACACCCCTGGACTCGCCTTCGATGTCCACGCCTGTCTTCTGGCCGAGGCCGAGGCTGCCCATGAACGCGGCGATGTTGTCGATGCCAAGGTCATTGGCAAGCATGTAGTAGTAGGTGTCGCAGGAAACCACGATCGACTTGTACATGTCGACCATGCCGTGGCCACCCTTCTTGTCGTCGCGGAAGACGTGGCCGCCGAAGTTGAACACGCCGGGATCGGCGATGGCCTGTTCCGGGCGGCGCTTGCCCAGGGTCAGCGCGGCCAGTGCCATGAAGGGCTTGAATGTCGAACCCGGCGGATAGGCGCCGTTGAGCGCGCGATTGACCATCGGCTTCTCGGGCGACTCGTTGAGTTCGCGCCAGCTTTGCGAATCGATGCCGTCGACGAAAAGGTTGGGGTCGTAATTGGGTACCGAGACGAGAGCAAGGATGCCACCGGTCGTTGGCTCGATCGCGACCAGCGCGCCCTTGCGGTCGCCGAAGGCCTGCTCTGCAATGCGTTGCAGCTCGATGTCGACCGTCAGCGTCAATTGGTTGCCGGCGACCGGCGCCGAGCGCGACAGCGTGCGTACCGCGCGGCCGCCGGCGTCGACCTCGACCTGCTCGTAGCCGCTGATTCCATGCAGGTCGAACTCGTAGTGCTGCTCGAGGCCGGTCTTGCCGAAGTGCTCGGTGCCGCGGTAGTTGGCTTCCTGGTCGCGCTCCTCGATCTTCTCCAGGTCCGAATCCGTAACGCGGCCGATATAGCCCAGGATGTGCGAGGCGAAGGCGCCGCCCGGGTATTGGCGGAACAGGCGCGCCTTGATCTCGACGCCCGGAAAGCGGTAGCGGTGGGCGATGAAGCGCGCCACCTCGGTATCGGTCAGGCGCGTGCGGATGGGCAGCGTCTCGAAGCTCTTGCTTTCCTCCATGAGCTTGCGGAAGCGGCGCCGGTCCTTTGCCTCGATCTCGATGATGCCGGCCAGGCCGTCGATGGTCTTCTCCAGGTCGCCGGCGCGCGAAGGGGTGATTTCCAGCGTATAGGCCGAGTAATTGCGCGCCAGCACCGTGCCGTTGCGATCGACGATGAGGCCGCGGTTGGGCACGATGGGTACCAGCGAAATGCGGTTGTCCTCGGCGCGGGTCTGGTAGTAGTCGTGCTGCACGATCTGCAGCCAGACGAAGCGCACGAACAGCAGCGCGAAGCAGAACAGGACGAAACCGCCCGCGACGGCGATGCGCGCGCGGAAGCGCTCCAGTTCTTCCTGCGGGTTCTTGAATTCCATCTACGGCGTCGGCACGCGGATTAGATGGGCCGGTGCACGTCCTTCTCCTCGGGCTGGTACTGGGGTATCAGCAGGAGATAGGTCACCGGATGCCAGAGCAGGGTTGCCGTGAAGCTGGAGAGGAACCAGAGCACGCCGGGAAAACCGGCACCCGCCACCATGCGCGCAATCGTCATCACCACCTGTGCGCCAAGCAGCATCGGCAGCACGTGCAGCGCCTGTTGCGAAAGCGGGAACCACAGCACGCGACGCGACAGGCCCGCGGCAAGATAGGCGAGCAGCACGTAGGCCAACGCGTGCTGCCCCATCACGCTGGCGTTCGCGACGTCCATGGCGAGGCCGAGCACGAAGGCGGCGGCCATGCCGACCTTGAGCGGTTGGTGGATGCACCAGAAGGTCAGCACCAGCGCCACCCAGTCGGGGATGCCGGGCAACTGGCCGAAGGGAATCAGGTTCAGCACCAAGGCCAGGCACAGCGTGAGGACGATGAACCAGTTCCTGACCGGAAGGAGGATGCGCCGCGAGGAATGGGTGGGTTGCATCTACGCCTCCGCCGGGCCGCCCCAAGGAGGCGCCAGGCCAGCAAACTGGAAACCGCGAAGTGGTTGAACCTTCGTCACCCCTTTCCAACGGAAAGGGGGCGGGGGATTGGTCGTCATCATCTGACTTTCTTCTTCACGCGCTTGCCGCGGCCGGGTTGATCGGGCGCCGCCGGCGCGTCCTCCGGCTGCGGCGGCAGTGCGCTGCGCGCGCCGAGCACCAGTGCCAGGCCGTGTCGCTCGACGCCGGCCAGCGGCGTGCAGGTTATGCGAGCGAACGAGAACGAGCTGTCGCGGTCGATGTTCGCCACCTTGGCCACCGGCAGGCCGGGGAGATAGACGCCGTCCAGGCCCGAGGTGACCAGCACGTCGCCGACCTTGACTTCGGCATTGGCGGCAAGGAAGCGCAATTCCATCATGCCGGCACCGGCGCCGGCCAGCACCGCGCGCAGGCCGTTGCGCTGCACTTCGACGGGAATTGCCTGCTCCTTGTCGGTCAGCAGCAGCACTTCGGAGGTGAGCGGAAACACGCGCACGACCTGGCCGACGACACCGATCTCGTCCACGACGGCCTGGCCGGCGCTGATTCCGTGCTGGCTGCCCTTGTCGATGATTACGCGCCGGGAGAAGGGGTCGCGCGCGGCGTAGAGGATTTCGACCACGCGGCCTTCGACGGGCAGGCGCGCACGCATGTCGAGCAGGGCGCGCAGGCGCAGGTTTTCGTCTTCCAGGTGCTGCTGGCGCAGCAACTGGTTGGCGGTGCCGAGCTGAAGCCGGCGCAGCTCCTCGTTCTCGCGCAGCAGGACCGACTGCCGGCCCAGATAGCCGCCGAGGTCGCCCGCGGCGTCGATCGGGATCCAGGTCAGGCGCTGCAGCGGCCAGGCCGCCGTGGCAACGGCGAGGCGCGCCCACTCCAGCGTATGGAAGCGCAGGTCGGCGACGAGCAGGACCAGCGAGAGGGAGACGAAAAAGGCCAGCCGCACCAGCGGTGCCGGACCCCGCTTGAAGAAGGGTGGCGGTGCGTGACCGACGACGGACATCAAGGCTTAGTTTGCGCCCCCGGAACTGGATGGAAGCCCGGGATAGCCCGCTGCCGGGCGCTCTCGGGGCCAGCCTGAAGGCTACCCGCGGCGGGCCTTACTCGGAGGCGAAAATACTGCCGAGTTTGTCCATCTTTTCAAGGGCCAAGCCGGAGCCGCGCGCCACACAGGTGAGCGGGTCGTCGGCGACGATCACGGGCAGGCCGGTTTCCTCGGTCAGCAGGCGGTCGAGGTCGTGCAGCAGGGCGCCGCCGCCGGTGAGGACCAAGCCGCGCTCGGCGATGTCGGCGCCGAGCTCGGGTGGCGTGCGCTCCAGCGCGTCCTTGACCGCCTTCACCACCTGGTTGAGCGGCTCGGACAGGGCTTCGAGCACTTCGTTCGAAGAGATCGTGAACTTGCGCGGGATGCCTTCGGCGCGGTTGATGCCGGAAACCTCCATCTCGCGCACCTCGGCGCCGGGGAAGGCGGCGCCAATCTGCTTCTTGATGTTCTCGGCGCTGTTGTCGCCGATCTGCATGCCGTAGTTGCGGCTGATGTAGGAGATGATCGCCTCGTCGAACTTGTCGCCGCCGACGCGCACCGAGTTGGCGTAGACCATGCCGCCCAGAGAGATCACGCCGACCTCGGTGGTACCGCCGCCGATGTCAACCACCATCGATCCGGTCGGGTCGGAAACCGGCAGGCCGGCGCCGATCGCCGCCGCCATCGGCTCTTCGATCAGGTACACGTGGGAGGCGCCGGCACCCACCGCCGACTCGCGGATGGCGCGACGCTCAACCTGCGTGGAGCCGGAGGGAACGCAGATGATGATGCGCGGACTGGGCGAGAACAGGCGCGACTCGTGCACCCGCTTGATGAACTGCTTGAGCATCTGCTCGGTTACGGTGAAGTCGGCGATCACGCCGTCCTTGAGCGGGCGGATGACCGAAATCTCCTTCGGGTTGCGCCCGATCATGGTCTTCGCCTCGTGGCCGACCGCCTGGATGGTCTTCTTGGCGTTGGGGCCGCCCTCGATGCGGATGGCGACGACCGAAGGCTCGTCGAGGACGACACCCTTGCCGCGCACGTAGATCAGCGTGTTCGCGGTACCGAGGTCGATGGCGAGGTCGTTGGAGAAGTAGGAGCGCAGAAAGCCGAACATCGTGTTCCCGAAAAGAAGCCCGGCCGCAGGGACCGCGGCCGAATAGCCGCATATAATACCGCATCGCACCGGCCGCCAACGATGCCGCCGGGCCTGAAAACCGTCCTTTCGCACCCCCTCGAACCCGTTGCCATGTCCCTGACCCTCGCCGACGTCGCCCGCATTGCCCGGCTGGCGCGCATCGAGCTCTCCGACGCGGAGCGCGAAGCCACGCGCGAGCAGCTCAACGGCATCCTTGGCTTCGTCGAGCAGCTGCAGGCGGTCGATACCGAAGGCATCGAACCGATGGCCCATGCCGTTGACGTCGTGCAACGGCTGCGCGCGGACGCCGTTACCGAGATCGACCTCCGCGCGGACTTCCAGGCGGTGGCCCCGGAAACCGAAGCCGGCCTCTACCTCGTGCCGCGGGTCGTGGAATGATCAACTCGTCGTTGCGCGAGATTGCCGCGGCGCTGGCCGCGCGGAAGGTTTCCGCCGTCGAACTGGCGGGCCTGTTCCTCGACCGCATCGAGCGCCTCAACCCCGTACTCAACGCCTTCGTCACCACCGATCGCGAGAAGACCCTGGCCATGGCGCGCGCGGCCGATGCCTCAGGCGCGGTGGGTGCGCCGGGCGCGCCGCTGGCCGGCATCCCCCTGGCCCACAAGGACATCTTCTGCACACGCGGCTGGCGTACCACCTGCGGCTCGCGCATGCTCGACAACTTCGTCGCCCCCTATGACGCGCATGTCGTCGAAAAGCTTGCCGCTGCCGGCATGGTGACGCTGGGCAAGCTCAACATGGACGAGTTCGCCATGGGCTCGTCGAACGAAACCTCGTACTTCGGCCCGGTGCGGAACCCATGGGATGCCTCGCGCGTGCCCGGCGGCTCCTCGGGCGGCTCGGCTGCCGCAATCGCCGCGCGCCTGGCGCCGGCGGCGACCGGCACCGATACCGGCGGTTCGATCCGCCAGCCGGCTGCGTTGTGCGGCCTCACCGGCCTCAAGCCCACCTACGGCGTGGTCTCGCGCTACGGCATGATCGCTTTCGCCTCGTCGCTCGACCAGGGCGGACCGATGGCGAAGTCGGCCGAGGACTGCGCGATGCTGCTCAATGCCATGGCCGGCTTCGATGCGCGCGACTCGACTTCGCTCGAGCGGCCGGCCGAGGACTATGCGCGCGACCTCGACCAGCCGCTGGCCGGCCTCAGGATCGGCCTGCCGCGCGAGTTCTTTGGTGCCGGCATGGACGACGACGTACGCGCCGCGGTCGAGGCCGCGCTGGCCGAATACCGCAAGCTCGGCGCGACGACGGTCGACATCGACCTGCCCAACTCCGGCCTGTCGGTGCCCGCCTACTACGTCATCGCGCCGGCGGAAGCCTCGTCGAACCTGTCGCGCTTCGACGGCGTGCGCTACGGCCATCGCGCCGCAGAATATTCCGATCTCGTCGAAATGTACGAGCGCAGCCGCGCCGAAGGCTTCGGCGCCGAGGTGAAGCGCCGCATCCTGATCGGCACCTACGTGCTCTCGCACGGCTATTACGACGCTTACTACCTCAAGGCGCAGAAGATTCGCCGCCTCATTGCCGGCGACTTCCGCGACGCCTTCGCCGCCTGCGACGTGATCGCCGGGCCGACCTCGCCGTCGGTCGCCTTTCCCTTCGGTGCCAAGAGCGACGATCCGGTTCAGATGTACCTCTCGGACATCTACACGATCTCGACCAATCTCGCCGGCCTGCCCGGCATGTCCATCCCCTGCGGATTTGGCCAGGGGGGCATGCCGGTCGGCCTGCAGCTCATCGGTCCCTGGTTCGGCGAGGCGCGCATGCTCAATGTCGCGCACCAATACCAGCAGGCCACGGATTGGCATCGCCGCATGCCGGAGGGCTTGGCATGAGCCGCGGCGGCCAGTGGGAGGTGGTGATTGGCCTGGAAACCCATGCCCAGCTGCTCACCCGCTCGAAGATCTTCTCGGGCAGCAGCACGGCCTTCGGCGCCGAGCCGAACGTGCAGGCCAACGCGGTGGATATCGCCCTCCCCGGCGTGCTGCCGGTGCTCAATCGCGAGGCCGTGGTGTGCGCCATCAAGTTCGGGCTTGCCGTCGGCGCCGACGTTGCGCCGCGTTCGGTGTTCGCCCGCAAGAACTACTTCTATCCCGACCTGCCCAAGGGCTACCAGATCAGCCAGTTC
>ERZ724521.29-NODE-29-length-45465-cov-5.449725_pt1 | contig 45465 bp, 35 predicted proteins | sample MGYA00376054_ERZ724521 | MGnify/ENA primary metagenome ERZ724521 (study PRJEB28724, sample SAMN07190883) | activated sludge metagenome | isolation source: activated sludge of sewage treatment plant in Hong Hong | place: Hong Kong | collected 2016-03-17 ... | reverse complement strand
GGTGGAAAAACTATTGGTTTTACCCGCACACATGAATTCCAGAAAGGTTTTTAAATAATTTAACCTGCTGTTTATAAGATATTTATATTTTTCAACGTAAAAATACGTCAAATAGCCTAATAAATAGTTGCATAACGACAAAAGGCGTTTTATCTTTGTTTTATCATTCGATTAAATCCTTTCCGGGCGGAGTCCCGGGGCCTGTTATGCAAAAACTCACCAAAGCGGAAGAAGACGTCATGCACCTGATCTGGGAGATCGGCAGAGGAACAGTCAGCGACCTGCTGGAAAAATTTGAAGGTGAAAAGCCGCCGCACAGCACCGTATCGAGTGTGGTACGCATCCTGGAGAAAAAGGGATTCGTCGGCCACAAGGCCTACGGCAAAACGCACGAGTATTTCCCCCTTATCAGCAAGGACGATTATGGCCGTCGCTCGCTGGGCGACGTGCTGCGTAATTATTTCGACGGATCGGTTACCCGACTGGTGTCGCACCTGGCAGAAGCGGAAAACCTGGACAAGGACGACCTGGAAGAACTGATGCGCATACTCGATAAATCTTAAAACCCATGCCGCCATGAGCACTTATGCAGCAATTCTTTTCCAGGTATTATTTGCCGTGTCCGCATTGGGGCAACAAATCGCCGATACCACCTTCACTTTTCCCATTGCGCGGCCCGCATATGCTTTCGGCCAGGGCAGCGTTGTGGCTGTAGACGCGGCACACAATAATTTTCATACCCTCGACGGGCGATACGCCCCCTTCGGAAAGGTATTGGCAAACGACGGTTACCGCCTTGTTTCCAACGACGTACCCCTCACACCGGAGGCACTGAAAACATATCGGATTTTTGTCATTTCAAACCCCCTGGACAGTTCCAATACCGCCAACTGGCAGTTGCCGACGCCATCAGCATTCAGTGACACAGAAATTTCGGCGCTGAATACCTGGGTTAAAGCGGGAGGCAGCCTTTTGCTCATCGCCGATCACATGCCATTTGCCGGGGCAGCACACGACCTGGCAAAATCATTCGGCTTCGATTATCTCAACTGTTTCGCATTCGACAACCGGCGCCGGAGCCTCGAACGCTTTTTCAAATCCAACGGCACACTCGCTTCCAACGCCCTGACGCAAAGCATAGATACCGTGATTACTTTCACCGGCAGCGCATTCAGGATACCTCCCGGCGCGGCTCCCTTTTTATTGCTCAGGGATTATACCCTGCTTTCGCCGGAGGTCGCCTGGCAATTCGAGGAAAATACCCCGGCGACAAGGGGCGAGGGTTATTATCAGGGTGCCTCCATGTCCTATGGCAAAGGGCGGGTAGTGGTCATGGGCGAGGCTGCCATGTTTACCGCCCAACTCTCCGGACCCAACCGATCGCCGGTGGGCCTCAACCGCCCCGAAGCGCGCCAAAACAATCAACTATTGCTAAATATCATCCACTGGCTCGACGGGCTGTGACCTCCAGCGGCTTTTCAGGCGGGAGACTTTGTTAATACGGACACCATGGCAATCATATTCTTACTTAAACTGACAATCTGCTGGGGCTTTTTTGCCCTGTTGTACACGTTATTGCTCCAGCGGGAGACGTTTTTCCGTGCCAATCGTATATACCTGCTCGGCTCGGCGCTGGCGGGCGCCATGATGGCGCTGCCGGGCGATTGGCTGTTCGGTTCACCCGACGAAGCACCCGCCGGACAGATCGTGTTGCCGGTTATTTCTGCCGGGCTGGAATATGTGGAAACGACTACCCGCCAATCGAACTGGTTCGACTATCTGTGGATCTTGTATAGCATGGGCGCCCTGGTAACCCTGTTCCGGCTGTTCTGGGGCCTGTCGAAGATTTTCCGGATGCGGATGAATGGCACGGCATCCGATTTGTCCGACGGCTGTATACTGGTCACATCGACAGAGGTTAACGTACCTTTTTCGTTTTTCAAATGGATTTTCGTGCCCGCCGGCGGCAGTGACCGGCACTCCGAAAGTTGCCCCAACTCCGATGCCATGCTCGCACACGAACGCGCCCACGCCCTGGGCTGGCACAGCGCCGATGTGCTCCTGATGGAATTGTTGTGTGTCGCCTTCTGGTTTCATCCGCTGGCCCACTGGTACAGGCGCAGCCTGCGCACCATACATGAATACCTGGCCGATGCCGAAGCATCGGAACAAACCGACAAAAAACAATACGGCCTGATGTTGATCCGGCAGGCGCATCCAGGTATATCGCTTGCCTTCGTCAACCATTTCTTTCAATCACCACTCAAACAACGACTCCTTATGCTCACCCGGCACACCTCTCCCGCGCTGCAGGCCTGGAAATACAGCCTTGCACTACCCGTGTTCATCCTGACAATTATGGTTGCGCGCCAGACATCAGCACAGGCACAACAGGATAAAACCCGGCAAACCGGGAACTCGTTTGAACTCTATGAAATCGATCGGCTGCCCGAATATCCGGGCGGCGAGAAAGCCATGTCCCGATTCCTTGCCGAAAACATCGAATACCCTGCCGGTGCAAAGCGCGATTCAGCGGAAGGCGTGGTAGCCGTAAAATTTGTGATCGACGATACCGGAACAGTCACCGGCATTGAAAATGTAACAACCAATGCGCGACCGGATCTTGTTGAAGAAACCATCCGCGTTGTCGGAATGATGCCCAAATGGACGCCCGCCCGAAAAGACGACAAGCCGGTCAAAGTGATCTTTACCCTGCCCGTCCGGTTCAAACTGAAGTAATTTCCTTATTTTTCAACAATAACTTAAGCTATGAAACACAGTACTTTTTTCACCCGCCTGCTGGCAGGTGCAACACTATTCCTGTTGGCATTGGCGCCGATTTTCGCCCAACAATCTGCTGATTCGCCCGAAAAAATGCCGGAATACCCCGGAGGCATGACTGCATTGATGCAGTACATGGACGACAACATGATTTATCCCGAGGAGGCCAAAAAAGAAAAGGCGGAGGGGACAATCTTTGTAAAGTTCACGGTAAATACGGACGGTTCGATCAGCGATATAAAAACCGTCAACGAGGGCGCTCCAATGCGCCCCGACATGGTGCTGGAGGCGATTCGTGTCGTGAAAGGCATGCCAAAATGGGCGCCCGCACAGAAAGCCGATAAAGTTGTCAGCGTCGAAATGACACTGCCGGTCATGTTCAAACTGGGTTGATCGGGGGAAAACGGACGGAGTATATTATGACAGGACCAACAGTTTTTTTGCCGCTTCCTGCAAGTCCTGTCATAATTACTCTTTTCCAGGGCCGCTTAAAACCGGACCGACAGCCTCGTAAACAACCTCATCCCGTTGCCGCCCATTTGCACGGCATCCCAGGGTCCGCCTGTTTCGTTGTTGAAAGCCCAGCCGGCAGCACCGGGCGCGTAGGCGAGGTCGGGGTGGATGTTCAGGAAGTTATCGACGCCGAGGTTGAACGTGAAGTTGTTGTTGAACTTCCAGGAGGCATAAACATCGGGTACGAGCTTGCCGCTGTACACATATTGATCCGGCACGTATCCATTCCCGTTATCCAGTGGCACCATCGGATTGATACCAAGACCGTCTTCGCCATAGCCCAGCAGGGTGATTTCGCCAAAATAATTGAGGCGGGTACCGATGGTAAACTGTTTGTAACCGTACTCCAGGTTGGCGGCCACCTTAACGGGCGGTGCTGAAGCGAGAATAAACGTCTTTTCGCGGTCGCTCAGGAATGTTTCTTCAAATCCGGTGAGCAGACTGGGAACATTCACCTTGTCGATGGTCATGTCCTGGATATTGGCAGCCACCAGAACGCGGAAACGGCTGTCGCCCATCATCTTCGAGTACTCGCCCACCAGGTCGATCCCTTTGTTGGTTGTATTAACGGCATTGGCAAAGAACTGTGCCAGGCTGACGTTCAGCCCCTGCAGAATACTGGTAAAGTTGGGGTCGAGGTTGGGGTCGAAGGCGTCGAACTGACCCGACAAAACCACGCGGTCGGTCACTTTTACCAGGTATCCGTCGACCGTAAATGTGAGTTCGCGGGTGGGTTTCCAACTAAATCCAACGCTGGCGTTGACCGATTTTTCCTCTTTCAACTCCGGAATGCCCGCAGCCTTGGTGATCGGGCTGGCATTCGGTGCGATTTTAACCTCCGCAATCTCCCCGCCCTGAACGGTAGTAAACGTACTGCTGAAATTGATCTGCTGCAGCGAGGGCGCGCGGAACCCCGTACTGCCGGATGCACGCAGGTTGAAATTGTCCGCAACCTTGTAGCGGGCCGACAACTTGCCGTTGGCTGTAAAACCGAAGTCGCTGTAGTTCTCCAGCCTTGCCGCCAGGCCAAAAAAAAACCGATCGGTCAGGTCGAGTTCAACGTCGCCGTAAGCGCCGATACAGGAGCGGTTTGCATCCGCTTCGTCGTTGGGCTGGTAGCCGGGGAAACCCTGTGAACCCGAGGCTTTCAGGCTATCGTAATTGGCATAGGAAGCCTCTTCGCCCGCGAACAACTGGTAGTTTTCATACCTGAACTCCGCTCCGAAAGCGACATTGAAGCCACTCATAATGTCGGGGTACAGGCGGCTGAAATTCAGGTTGGTGGTATTTTGAAGGAAGCGAAATCCGCCGTCGTCGAAATGCGTCTGATTCGGGCCGAGACCGGCATTAAAGGTCTTGTCGCCAAAAAAGTGGAAGTTGTTGTAGCCCGTGTTGTTGCTGGCATCCCAGTCCCATCCTTCGCCAAAACGCCCTTTCAGGCCGCCGGCAAACGACATATCCTGAATCTCGGTCTGGCTATGCGGGTTGAAGAAATACTCATCATCTGCACCAACTTTAATGATCCCGGGCACATCGATCAATTCGGGGCCATCGGTGGGAAAGCGGTCGGGACGCGCGGAAAAGTTCCGTGTAAAGGCAAAGGCGTCGGATTTTTTACCCGTAAAGCCGCCAAAAGTATAGAACGACAGCCGGTCGTTGTCTTTGATGGGGACTTCGGCGTTGAACATTCCGCCGAGACTGGTCAGGGAGCCGTCGCCGTGTGCACGGCGGTAGATATTAATGGGCAGTTCGCCGTCCAGTTCCTGCCGGTAGGTTTTGGCCTGGTTGGCATAACTCAACGTCACGTTTACAAACCCGCCCCTGCCGCCGAGCGGCAGGCCGTAATTCACGCCGGCGGTATACAGCAGTCCGTCCAGTTTTTTGTTGTCGCCCACTTCATAGTAACCCGCTTCTTCGGGTTTGAAAGCGGGGTTGTACTTGCTGTCTGAATATCCGGAAAAGCCCAGGTCGGCGCTCAACTGATTGACGTTTTTTTTCAAAATAATATTCACCACACCGGCAATGGCATCGGAGCCGTATTGTGCCGAGGCGCCGTCGCGCAGGATCTCCACCCTGTCGATCGATTGCACCGGAATGGCGCTCAGGTCGGTGCCGGAGTTGCCGCGGCCGCGCGTGCCGAACACGGCGACGAAGGCCGTTTGGTGCCGGCGCTTTCCGTTGACGAGTACCAGCGTCTGGTCGGGACCAAGACCGCGCAGGGTGGCCAGGTCGATATGGTCGGCGCCGTCAGAACCGCTCTGTTTGTTGTAGTTGAGCGAAGGAGCGCTGTAATTGAGCAGCGAGGTGACATCCGTTCGTGCCGTCGTCTGGCTGACTTGCCCGACGTTGATGATGTCGACAGGTACGGCGGTTTCTGTCTGTGTGCGGTTGGCGCGCCGGGTACCGACGATCACGATCTGGTCGAGGAGGTTTTCGTCGGTAAACATGGCGATATTCACCTCCGAGCGGCCGTTGGTAACCACCTCCTGGGTAGCATAGCCGGTGTATTTGAATACTATTACGGCATCAGGACGGCTCAAAGTCAGTGTATAGGCGCCATCCGGATTGGTATAGGTTCCGTTCGAGGTGCCGCGTTCGAGCACACTGACCCCGGCCAGCGATTCGCCGTTTTGATCGGTAACCTTACCCCGCACCGTGTTTTGGGCGAAAATGCCGCTGATGGCAGCGAGAAAAAAGAAAAGTGAAAAAATCTGCTTCATACAAAAATGGGTTAGTAGTGAACAGGAGCGATGAGAAACGGATGACAAAAAAGTATTGCCAAAGGTAATGTTCGAAAGGCTATATTTATGTGATTGATCCTTTTGCACTTTCGGTCGTATTCCGATTCTTTGGCGTCGTCTCCCTCAATTGCTGTACTTTTGTTCGCCTTCCCAGCCGATTTATCACGCTAAAACCGCAACCTGTGGCCGCCTATGACACATCGCTACACATTATTGACTTTATCGACTGTTCTGTTATTTCTCGGAAGAATCAGTGCCCAGTGTCCTATTACCGTGAACGCCGGCGAAGACATTTATCTCTGCGCTCCGCCCACCCCTACCCAGTTGAACGGGGATATTGGCGGAGACTACCTGAACTTCTTCTGGTCGCCTACAAGCGGGATGTCGGGCTCTAATACCCTCAGTCCGACTGTCAATATAAATATGACCACTTCGTATGTGTTGACGGCGCGCGCTGCTGATTACAGCAACAACCTGATCTCCAACGGAGACTTTGAAGGAGGCAATTCCGATTTTACCAGCGATTATGTCTACAACCCCGGCGATCTTGTGCCGGAAGGGTTTTACGACGTGATCAACAATCCGATGAGCGACCACCCCGGCTTTGCAGCCTGTATGGACCATACCTCGGGCGGCGGCAATATGATGGTGGTCAACGGCGCCGGGATACCCAATCAGAATGTATGGTGTCAGACCGTGTCGGTGATGCCCAATACACAATACGTCTTTTCTGCATGGGTCACTTCCGTAGTGGCCGCTTCGCCCGCCCTGCTCCAGTTTTCGATCAATGGCAGTCCGCTGGGCAACATATTTGCCGCACCGGGCGGTACTTGCAACTGGCAGCAGTTTTTTCAACTGTGGAACAGCGGACCGAACAGCAGTGCGACCATTTGCATCGTCAACCAAAATACAACCCTGGGTGGCAATGATTTTGCGCTCGACGACATCGTTTTTGCACCCACCTGTCTGGTCACCGACACCGTCACGGTACATATCGTCAGCATTGCCGCCGCCGCCGCGCCCGCTTTGTCGTTTATCCCCTGCGACGGCGCCAACATTACTCTAAATGGCAATGGCTCCAGCGTTGGCCCAAACATTACCTACAACTGGGACACCCCGAACGGCAATATCGTATCCGGTCAAAATACCCTGTCGCCCGTGGTGAATGCCGCCGGCACCTATACCCTTACGGTCACTTACGACAACGGCTTCGTTACCTGCACCAAAACAGCCACCGTGACCGTCGCCGAAAGCCCGAGCCAACTGTCGGCCTGGATCAACCCTGTGTCACCCATTGGCTGCGGCTCCAATACGGCCATCCTGATCGGCAACTCCAGCCAGCCGGGTTTTTCTATCTATGAATGGACGGCCGGTCCCGGTGGCAACATCATCAGCGGTGCAAACTCCAAAATTGCAACGGTCGATCAACCGGCAGTGTATACCCTGCTCGTCACCAATACCGCAACGGGCTGTACGGCTACTGCCGAGGTAACCGTCACCACCGCCACCAACCCGCCGACGGCTGTGGCCACCGTATCCGACACCATCAGTTGCCTGCAACAGACGGTACCGCTGTCGGGCGCAGGCTCCACGACCGGACCAAACATCACCTATGCCTGGACGACGTCCAACGGCATCGTCGTTTCGGGGCAAAACACCCAGAACGCCAATGCCGGCGCCGGTGGCCTGTACATTCTTTCCGTGACCAATACCTCCAACAACTGCACGGCCGCAGATACGGTTATCGTGGCCGCCGATACCGTTTCGCCCGTCATCAGTATATTGCCGCCGGGGGTACTGGATTGCAACACCGATACCCTGAGCCTTACAGCCACGGTAACGCCTGCAAATGCAACGGCCGGCTGGGCGGCCAATCCCGGCAATATCGTTTCCGGAGGAAACAGTCTCAGCCCGCAGGTGAACGCGGCGGGCATGTACAGCCTGACCGCCACCAATCCTTCAAACGGCTGTTCCGCAACCGGCTCGATTACCGTAAATACCGACTACACGCCTCCGGTCGCCACGATTCAACCGGCAGATTCCATTACCTGCCAGTTCCCGACGGTGACCCTGTCGGGCAACGGCTCCAGCTCGGGACCGAACTTTATTTATGCCTGGTCGGCCGGAGCCGGAGGAAATATCGTTTCGGGACAAAATACCCTGAACCCCGTAGTAAACGCCCCGGCGCCTTATACCCTGCTGGTTACCAATACTACAAATGCCTGCACGGCCACTGCTACCATACTTGTATCAGCCGATACCAATATTGTTGTAGCCATTGCCAACGCGCCGGATACATTGAGCTGCGTCGTGCTGACCTCGATACTCAATGCCGACGGCTCTTCTTCCGGGCCGGCCATGACTTATTTGTGGACCACCGGCGACGGCAACATCAGCGGCGGCGCCGACACGCCCAACCCCACGGTTGATCAGCCGGGTACTTACCAGTTGCTGCTTACCAATACGGCCAATGGCTGCTCGGCTACGGATCTGGCCATCGTTACAGAGGATATTGCAGCGCCGGATGTGGCTTTAACCCCGCCGGCACAGCTGACCTGTTCGAACCCGACCCAGACCATTCAGGGCCAGAACCTTTCCCTGCCGGGAAATTTCTCCTACGTGTGGACGGCTCCTGCAGGGGGGAATATCATCTCGGGCGACTCAACACTCAACCCTGTGGTTAATGCGCCGGGGATGTATGTCATCACAACCACCAACCTGACGAATGGATGCACCAGTCTGGATTCGGTAGCGGTAACCCTTGAAGCGGGTACACCCGTCGCAGTAGCATCCGTGCCCGGACCGCTGACCTGCATTACCACAACGCTGACCCTCAACTCCAACGGTTCTTCCAACGGGCCGAATTTTACCTACAACTGGACGACCATTGACGGCAATATCAGCGGGGGCGCCGACACGCCTGCGCCGAACGTGAACCAACCCGGCACTTATCAGTTGCTGATCACCAACACCAACAACGGCTGTACGGCAACTACCAACGTCGTCGTAACACAGAATACCACCCCGCCGACAGTACAGATCAATGCGCCACCGGTATTGACATGTACCAACAGTCAGTTTCTTCTGGACGGCGACGGCACGGGAGATGCGACATGGTCAACTATCGGCGGAAATATCGTTTCCGGTGGAAACCAGTTCGGCAACTGCCTGATCGACGCGCCGGGTGTGTACATCCTGTCGTCGATCGACCCCTCCAACGGCTGCTCGGCTGCCGATACGGTGACGGTCAGCGCCAACCAGCAACAGCCCCAGATCAGTGTGACGCCTCCTGGACTGCTCACCTGCCTGGTTACCACAGTTACTATCCAAACAATTGCTTCCGGAGACTCGCTGGCTTACCAGTGGCAAACCGCAGGAGGGCAATTCGTGTCCGGCCAAAACGCCGCATCGCCTGTTGTAGATGCAGGAGGCGCCTATACCCTGACCGTAACCGACCAGGTCAATGGCTGCACCAATACGGCAACAACAACCGTCAGCCAGGACATCATACCTCCTGATATCCAGATCGCTGCGCCGGGCATCGTCACCTGTACCAACCCGACACAGGTTATTTCCGCCCAAAACCTCACCCTGCCGGGCAACTTCACCTATACCTGGACGGCGTCTTCGGGTGGCAATATTATTCTGGGAAATGACGCGCTCTCTCCTACCGTCAATGCCGGGGGCAACTACAACCTTGTCGTAACGAACACCGCAAACGGATGCAGCGCCAGTTTCGACGCAAGCGTTCAGCAAAACACCACCCTGCCTGTTGCCAATGCAGGATTGGACGATACCCTTACCTGCAATATCAATGCTCTGTCCATCAACGGATCGGGTTCAGGTACCGGTACCCTGGCCTATGCGTGGACGGCCTCTTCTGGTGGCAATATTCTTTCCGGGCAAAACACCCCTGTTCCTACCGTCGATGCACCGGGTACCTATACCTTGCTTGTCACGGATATCGATAACGGCTGCACGGCAACCGATACCGCAGAAATATTCAACGACGACAGCGCCCCGCAGGCAGATGCGGGCCCGCCGGCAACGCTGACCTGCATACTGGCGCAAACCACCCTGAACGCCAGCGCCAGTACCGGCCCGAATTATACTTACAGTTGGACGGCTTCCGGCGGCGGCAACATTGTTTCGGGCACAAACACCCTGACGCCGCTTGTCGACGAGCCGGGTGTGTACACCCTGACGGTAAGCAACATCAACAACGGGTGCGTCGCCACTTCCCAGGTCTCCATCGCAGAAAATGTCACTACCCCGCCGGCAGGCATCGGCGCGCCGGGTACGCTGACTTGTTCGATTACCCAGATCGGCCTCAACGGTACGCCTTTGACCGGTAATTACACCTGGCAGTGGCAGACCACCAACGGAAATATCCTTTCCGGCGTCAACACGCCTACCCCATCGGTAAACCAGCCCGGCTCGTACACACTTGTAGTGACAGATACACAAAACGGCTGCTCGGCTGCTGCCTTTACCGTCGTCAGCCAGAACATAACGCCGCCTATTATTTCCACAACAGCGCCTCAGATACTGACCTGTTCGGTGCTGAACGTTCCTGTTAACGGCACCGTCAGCCAGCCGGCTTCCGGATTCAGCATTTCCTGGTCGACTGCCAACGGAAACATTGTTTCGGGCCAGAATACGCTTACGCCGGTTGTGAATGAACCCGGTACGTATGTAATGACCGTGCAGAATACGCAAAATGGCTGCACCACCACATCACAGACGACCGTCGGGCAGAATATCACCCCTCCGCTGGCACAGGCAGCCGCCCCGTCGCAGATCACCTGCGCGGTCACGTCTGTTTCGCTGGACGGCGCCGGCTCGTCGGTAGGGGCTGGAATTATTTACGCCTGGTCGGGCGCCCAGATCACGGGCGGGCAAGGCACCCTGACCCCCGTGGTAGCCGCAACCGGTCCCTATACACTCACCGTAACCGATCCGTCCAACGGCTGTACGACTTCGGCGACTGCAACCGTCACGAGCAATACCACGCCGCCGGATGCGGCGATTGCATTGCCCGGATCGCTGACCTGTATCCAAAACAGCGTAACGCTGGATGCGGGCGCCTCCAGCCAGGGAACCGGCTTCACAGCGACCTGGACGACGGCGACCGGCCAGATTACTTCGGGACAAAATTCCCTGACCCCCGTGGTGACCCAGCCGGGCGTATATGTTCTGACCGTTCAGAATACCCAAAACGGATGCACCCAGACGGCGCAAACAACCGTTTTACAAAATACGACTCCCCCCGGCGCCGAAGCAGGTACCGCGCCCGAATTGAATTGCAACCAGCCGCAGGTCAGCCTGTCCGGCAGCAGTCCGGCGCCCGGAACGATGAATTATGCCTGGTCGACAAGCAACGGAAATATCCTGAGCGGAGCGCTTACACCCGCACCCACGGTAGATGCGCCCGGCCAGTATACCTTGCTTGTAACCGACCCTGCCAATGGCTGCACCTCGACGGATGCGCTGCTGGTGAGCGAAGTGCCGCCCCCGGCCTTTGAGCCGGAACTCTTCCAGCCCGATTGCCACAATGCCAAAGGCGCTGTGGAAATTACTGCGGTTTCAGGCGGGGCGCCACCGTTCTCGTATTCCAAAAACGGCGGACAAAACTATCAGGGGCAGCCGTTCTTTAACAACCTCGCTCCCGGCTTTTACGACCTCGTGGTACAGGACGGGTACGGCTGTACGGCCGAAACAACCGTCGAATTGAAGGCGCCGTTTTTCCCGGAAGTTGATTTGGAAGACTTTATACGCATCCAACTGGGCGACTCGGTGCTGTTGCAGCCTGTGCTCAATCAACCTGCCATCAATATTGCCACCTGGCAGTGGTCGCCGGCCGACGGTCTGTCTTGTGTCGACTGCCCCACACCCACGGCGAAGCCGCTGCGGCCTACCGTTTATACCCTGGTCATTACCGATCAGAACGGCTGTACGGCGACGGCAAAAATCGAACTGCGGGTCGACCGGCAGCGCATTTTGTATGCGCCGAATATCTTCTCGCCAAACGACGACGGGCTGAACGACACCTTTACCCTGTATGGGCGAGGGGTAAAAGAAATACACAGCCTCCAGATTTTCGACCGATGGGGGGCGGAGATATTCCTGGTTGAGCATCTGATGGTCAACGACGAATTGCGCGGCTGGAAAGGCCGTTTCCGGGGCAACCAACTCAACCCGGCCGTATTCGTCTGGCAGGCAGTTGTGGAATTCGAAGACGGTGTTACGGAAGTCTTTTCAGGAGATGTGACGTTGATGCGGTGAGGGATGAATTTTGGGGTAATTTTTCTAACCTTGCGCCAAAAAATCGCATTATGCCGAAAAAGAACGGCACAGGTATCATAATCGGTCGTTTTCAGGTATTTGAACTGAACGAGATTCACGAAAAGCTGATCGCTTCCGTGATGGATTTGCATGAGCGGGTCATTATTTTTCTTGGCTCCAATCCGGCGCCGAGCCTGCAAAACCCGATCGACCTCGAGCTGCGGGTACTCATGATCAACGACCGGTATGGCGACGATATTCAGGTGGAGGAAATGCCCGATCTGCCCGACGACCGCATCTGGAGCCAGGAACTTGACCGGCGCATTCTCGAACTGCGCCCTGTCGGCGATGTAACCCTGTACGGAACGGAGGAAGACTTTGTGAGCCACTATTCCGGACGTTATCCCGCTACGATACTCGAAGCAAAAGAGGAGGATTTTCCCGAAGACCCGCAGATGGAAGCGCTGGAAAACCTGCGTGACTTCCGCGCCGGTATCATTTATGCCAACATGCGCCGCTTCCCTACGGTATACCCCACGGTTGATATTGCCGTGTTCAGAAACGACCGGCGCGAACTCATGCTGGCCCGGAAACCCAACGAGACGAAATACCGGCTTCCCGGCGGTTTTACCGATCCCGAAGATGAAAGTTACGAAGAGGCTGCCCTGCGCGAACTGGGGGAAGAATGTGGAGAGATCATGATCGACGATCTCACCTACCTCGGATCCTGCCGTATCGAGGACTGGCGCTACCGGGGTTCATGGGACAGCATCATGACGCACCTGTATGCCTGCGTGCTGTCGGACGGTGAGCCGGAGCCCAACGACGATATCGAGGAACTGCGCTGGTTCGACGTAAAAAAACTTAACGACGATCACTTTGTGCAGGAGCACCGGCCATTGTGGGAAATGTTACAGGAGTATTTAGAGGAAGAGGCCTGAGAAACTGTCTGCTCAGGATTCTGCTTCCTCAGCCACCGGCGCTTCATTTTTTTCGTCTGCAATATCAATCTCCACCCGCAGGTTTTCGATGATAAACTCCTGACGTTCAGGCGTATTCTTGCCCATGTAGTAGTCCAGCACGTGGTCCAGATTGGTCTCTTCAGGCAGGATAACCGGATCGAGTTTGATGTTCTCGCTGATGAAGTCGGCAAACTCGTTCGGGCTGATCTCGCCCAAACCTTTGAACCGCGTGATCTCCGGTTTCCCCCGTAATTTTTGGATAGCCTGCTGCCTTTCCGTATCGGAATAACAGTAAAACGTCTGTTGCTTGTCGCGCACGCGGAACAGCGGTGTGTCGAGGATATACAGGTGACCGTTGCGCACCAGATCGGGGAAAAACTGGAGGAAAAACGTGAGCAGCAGCAGACGAATGTGCATGCCGTCGACATCGGCATCGGTGGCGATCACAACGCGGTTGTACCGCAGGTCGTCGAGCGAGTCCTCGATATTCAGGGCGTGCTGGAGCAGGTTGAACTCCTCATTCTGGTACACGATCTTTTTGGTCAGACCGAAGCAGTTGAGGGGTTTGCCGCGCAGGCTGAACACCGCCTGGGTATTCACATCACGGGCCTTGGTGATGGAGCCGCTGGCGGAGTCGCCCTCGGTGATGAACACCGTACTACCGAGCCGCATTTCTTCCGGCCCTTTTTCGTTGAGGTGGTACCGGCAGTCGCGCAATTTTTTGTTGTGGATATTGGCAGCCTTGGCGCGCTGGTTGGCCAGTTTCTTGACATCGGCGATCTCCTTGCGCTCACGCTCCGATTGCTGGATACGCTTGAGCATCTCTTTGGCCACCTCGGGATTTTTGTGCAAATAATCGTCGAGGGCCTTGGCCAGAAAATCATTCATCCAGGTGCGGATATTCTGTCCGTCGGGGCTGATCTTGTCGGAACCGAGCCGGGTTTTGGTCTGCGATTCAAACACCGGCTCCTCCACCCGTACGCTCACGGCAGCAATTATACTCTCCCGAATATCCTTGGCATCGAAGTTTTTCTTGAAGTGGTCGCGTACCGTTTTCACCAACGCCTCGCGGAAAGCATTGAGGTGGGTACCGCCCTGCGTCGTATTCTGACCGTTCACGAAGGAGTAGTACTGTTCGCCGTAGTGGTCGCCGTGTGTAATGGCCACCTCCACGTCTTCGCCGGTCAGGTGAATGATCGGGTAGCGTATTTTTTCGACGTTGGTTTTCTTTTCCAGCAGGTCGAGCAGGCCGTTTTTGGAGAAAAATGTTTTACCGTTGAAATTGATGCGCAACCCGGCGTTGAGATAGGCGTAGTTCCACAGTTGCTGCTCCACGTACTCGTTTACCCAACGGAACTGGCGGAACATACCGTTGTCGGGCTTGAAGAAGATCAGGGTGCCGTTTTCTTCCTTCGTAGATTCAAGTTTGCTCTCTTTGGTCAGGTTGCCGAACTGAAACTCTGCCCATTTGGCCTTGCCGTCGCGGATGGCCGTCACCTTGAAGTATTCGGAGAGGGCATTTACGGCCTTGGTACCCACGCCATTGAGGCCGACGGATTTTTTAAAGGCCTTGGAATCGTATTTGGCGCCGGTGTTGATCTTGCTCACCACGTCGACTACTTTGCCCAGCGGAATGCCACGGCCGTAGTCGCGCACGGTAACGCCCGCTTCGGTGATGCTGACGTCGATATATTTTCCGTAACCCATGGCGTACTCGTCGATGGAGTTGTCAAGCACTTCCTTGAGCAGCACGTAGATGCCGTCTTCGGGACTGCTGCCATCGCCGAGTTTGCCGATGTACATTCCCGGGCGAAGCCGGATATGCTCGCGCCAGTCGAGTGATTTGATTTCGTCTTCGGTATAACGTGTCTCCTGCATGGGCTTGTCGCGCTTCGTTTTTTGTTGTTCAGGCGCCGCCTGTTTACGGTCGTTGCCTGTATTCTTCCGCTTCGATGTCTTGTAATTGGCGCCCAAAGTAATGCAGTTTTGATCGTTTGACAAAAGGGTTGGCAGTATTCGGGCAAATTTAAAACAAATGTTTTGCAATAAAGAACAAATTGTGTTTATTATTTCAGGTTTTGTGTCTCGCATCCGACCGAAATCTGCTTTTAACGTCTGCAGATATAGATGTCCGATACCTTTGAAGAACCCGTTATCAAACAAATACCCGCAAATGAATCAATCACTCACTTTCCGATTTATCACTTTTTTGCTGTTCTGCGTGCTGATGTCCGGCGCTGTATTTGCCCAGAGTACTTTTCAAAGAATATATGAGCGGCCCGCCTCCAACGACGTCGCCAGCTCCATTATCCCAACGGCAGACGGTTACCTGATAGCCGGCTCCGCACGCAGCGTCGGTACCAACAGTTGGGATGCATCCCTGATAAAAACAGACTACGATGGCAATATTTTGTGGCAAAAAACCTACGGATTTACCGGCGGCGGGCTGGATGATTTTTACCATGTGACGGAAACAAACGACGGCGGTTTCCTGGCAGTAGGCTCGTCGAGCGGGTTTGAAAACGGCCCTACCGACCTTATCATGGTAAAAACAGACGCAGATGGCAATCCGCTCTGGCAAAAACACGTAAGTGGCAGCAGTTCCAACTTCAGCGAGTGGGGAAATTTTATCCTGCCGGTATCCGGCGGCTATCTTATTTCGGGGACTGCCGCTACTAAAATCGGGTCTGTGGCCTATTACAGTGGGCTTCTGCTCCGCACCGACTACAATGGAGATGTGCTTTGGATGCAGAAATACTCCTCCGGAACCAGCCATACCAGGCATCTGAGCGCCCGGTATATAAGCGGAGACACCCTGTTTGCCTGTGGGCAACGCGACAGCGCCGGTATTTTTGCCCTGATAAATGCTGCAACCGGAAACCTGATAGCGATGCAGTCGTTTGACGGGGTCACTTTTACCAACGATGCCTTTCAGTCCATGGCTGAAGCCTCAAACGGCGATTTCTTTCTGGCCGGTCAGGTGGACGACGTCGCCGGCCAGAAACAATGGGTATGTCGTGTCAGCAGAACGGGTGAACTGAAATGGTCCAAAGTTTATTCCGATATCGGGCAAGGCGTTATCATATCGCTTTCAGACGACCATTTTTTGCTGATAACAAGGCCTGCAATCGTGGCAGGCAATCTATACGACCCGATACTGGTAAAAATTGACGGCAACGGGGATGTGGTATGGTCCGAAAAGTACGGCAAGGCAGGTACCGATGTATTTAGTGCTGCCCTGGAAACTCCGGATGGCGGCATCATTGCGGTCGGGTCAACCCGACCGCTAAATAACAATACTCTGCCTGTCACGCTGGTGGTAAAAACAGACGAAAACGGCCGGGTAGCCGGTTGCTGTCGCCAGCCGTTCAATGTAACTGCCATACCGTATCAGGTGATGTCCAATGCCTCCGGCTTTACCCAATCGGCTTTTTTTGATCCTGTGGACTTTACCCTGATCGCGGATGAAAACATGCTTACACCACTCGATTATTGCCCGGCCGGCCCTTCGGAACAATTGTCCGATACGGTGTTCATCTGTCCCGGCGATTCCGTACTGATTGGCAGCGCCTATTACAACGCACCGGGGACGGTCGTATATACGCTGCCAGGCACGCCATGCGATACCGTGGTCACCTACACCATACAATACACTAACCCGGGAGATGTGTCCGTAATCGATGTTCAATGTCCAGCCGATTTGGTTGTTCAGGCGCCATCCGGCACAACAGCGGTAGCAGTTGATTTTGATACGCCGGACGCACACAGCGATTGCCTGTGCCCGGGTATCGATCTTGCCCAGGTGCAGGGACCCGCAAGCGGCAGCGCCTTTCCTGTGGGAACCCATTCCGTCTGCTTTCTGGCACAGGATGGCTGCGGCAACTCGGCGGGATGTTGCTTCCAGGTCAGCGTCGTCGAAGCGGAAGACGCCTGCGACGTGAAAACCGGCGGCTGTACAACCTTCGAATTACTGCGCATCACACGGGATGCAGCGTGGCGTCGGACCTATCATATCCGCATTACGAACAATTGCGTTCCACCGCTGGTCTATGCCGCATTCCAGTTGCCCGACGGAGTGATTGCAGATGCCCCGGTAAACGGTAATACGCACATCTCTCCCGGCGGACACCCCTACTCGATCCGCAACCCGAATCATTCGCCCTTCCATTCCATTCGTTTCACCGCACAGGGCGCCGGAATTCAGGGCGGCACATCAGATGTATTCCAATACACCCTGCCGCCGCAATCAGCGCCGGATTATATACATGCTATCGTAAAAACGGGCAGTCAAACTTATTCCGAAGCACATTTGAACACATTCAATTGTCCCGTAACATTCGATCCCGATGCATCGAAACCCATCGAAGAGCGAAATACCGAAATGGCTTTTCAGGAAGACGCCATTCATCTTTTCCCCAACCCAACCTCCGGTGTCTTGTTTGTACGCCTGAAATCAGGAACTGGTGCAGTACAACAAGTCCGGATATTTGATGCAAGGGGAAATCTGGTGTATACCCAATACGCCGGGGCTGATGAGCAGGTTCTAAAGATTGATTTGCCCACGGGTATGGTTGCCGGATTGTATTTGGCTGAAACGACTGTTGAAGGAGGAAGTCGACTTGTAAAGCGTTTTATGTTTCAGTGAACGGGGGCAACACACTTCCAGACCCGTTTTGCTTGCGTTGTTTCCCCGGATTTCCTAATCCGGGGTACAATCCGGGGTACCTGTGCCGCGAATATGGTGGTACGGGCTACTTTTGGCCTGACACTTCCAAAATTTCACCATGATGACAGTCAAAAAAATGCATGCATGGGTTTCCCTTGTTTTTGCCCTGAGTTTCTTTTCCGCCTGTTCCATTTCGGGCCAGATTCCCGAAGCCGAAAAACGCATGCCGGACCCGCAAACGGTACAACTGGCCGATTCGCTGTACCACAACATGCAGCCCCAGCAACATTTTCATGATAAAAGCCAACTGCTGCAAATCCTGCAACAACATGAAGGGCGCCCGACCGATATGAACCATATCAAAGGCCTCGGTCGCCAGGAGTTTGAAATGCACTACCTCGTTTTTCCCTTGCGGGTCGCCGTCGTGGTCGACCCCGTCCGCCCCGACCTGCCAGCCCTGCCGCGCATCTATAAAGGTATCGAAATACTAAACCGGGCCATTTCGGATGCCTGGATACAGTTCAGGATCGTACGGATGGATACTATCTTCGAGGCCGTCACGATAAACAGTCTGAAGGAAAACGGATACGATACCTACTATGCCTTTTCAGGGAAATACGACCTGAAAGACACCACTACGTTGTACCTGATCGACAATGACGAGAATCTGTGTCAGGATTTTTCTTGCGCGCGCACACAGGGCTTTGCCAATATCCTCGAGACCTATACCAACAACGTGGTGGTCGATAAATTTTTTGTCGACGACTTCAAGGTGATGCCGCACGAATTCGGGCATTATTTCGGACTGCTGCACAGCGCCGAAACCCGCTTCGGCCTCGAGCGCGTCGACGGCAGCAACTGCCATGAAGCCGGCGACCGTGTATGCGATACCCCCGCCGACCCGGGCGAGTTGTACGCCGTGTACGTCAACTACTCCAACTGCGAAATGAAGGGACTGAAGGAACAGGGTACGGGACTGGAATACCACCCCTTGATCAACAACTACATGTCGTACTATCCGCCCTGCTATATGCGCAAATTCTATTTCACGCCAGGACAACTGGATGTGCTCTTTTTTGCCGCCGTGCATGTGCGCCCGAACCAGATCATCGAGTTGGGGGAAATGCCGGAATTTTAGGGTAAAAAACCCTATTCGCCCCGTCTGACGCGCAGCGTCTGCACGGGGGGGGTAAAGAACCCTACTCGCCCCGTCTGACGCGCAGCGTCTGCACGGGGGGAGAAAAGAACCCTACTCGCCCCGTCTGACGCGCAGCGTCTGCACGGGGGGGTAAGAACCCTACTCGCCCCGTACAGACGCTGCGCGTCAGACGAGGGGGAGTCCCCGTACAGACGCTTCGCGTCAGACGGGGGGGACCACCCGATCCACATACTCGGTCCCCAGCCCGACCCACTCTGCCAGCGCCTTGTCCGTTTCAAAACCCTCCGGCGACACATAGAGAAAGCCTTTCAGGCTGCGGCCGGTAAAGTCCATCTCCCGGCAATGTGGGTGCTCCAGCGAGGGTTCGTACTTCTCCTCGACGACACGTACCATCAATTCGTCTTTGACGATACCGCAGGCCATTTTGCCTTTGTACATGAAGGCCAGTCCGCCGAACATTTTTTTTTCTTCCACATCTTCACGGGCAGCCAGCACCACGCGGATGCGATCGGCCAGTAGTTCATTGTATGCCATAATTTACGCGTTGGAATGCAGGGCCATACGATTCCCTTCGCTGTCCACAAATAACGCCATATACCCGTATTCGGGTGATATTTGCGTCTTGGGTTTGATGATCCGGCCGCCGGCCGCCTCGACGCGGTCGAGTACTTCGTTCAGGTCTGGATTGGCTTCAAGGTATACCAGAACGCCTTTCGTTTCGCTGGGCTGATACGACTCGTGCTGGCAAAGCGCCCCGGCGACACCGGTGTGCGGAAACATACCCATTTTGAGGCCGCCGAAATCCATCAACCGGACTTCCATCTGAAAAATGGTGTCGTAGAATTTTTTCGCCCGCCCGATATCGGTAGCAGGGATTTCAAACCAGGTGGTCCATGATTTCATAAGTGGTCAGATGAAAGTGTGAACGATGTTTTTGTTTTGCAAAAATAGATTTTGCGCTCAAAAAAAACAAATAGTTTGGTATTGTTTTTAAGCGCAAGGCCGAATCAGGGTCGGTCATGACAGGATTGCCAACCGGTTTTATAATTGTATCCGACGAATACTTGCGCGTCCCTTGCGTTTATCCTTGTCCGGTTGCGGATTACTCTTCCTGAAATTACCTTGTCGAAAGATTCATTTTCCAAATGCCCTCCGCATGAAAAACGTTCTGTTGCTGCTTGTCTTTTTGTTTCATCAGGCCTGCCGGCCCACCCCGGATGCATCGGTGAAAAACACACAGGTAAAATACTCCGAACCTGAAGAACAGGAACAAAACCCTCGTGATACCGCATCGAAAGTGAAAATTCCAATGGAAGCATTCCGGCTGGACTCCTCCTCGCTGGAACGATTCGAATACAACTGGTACTGTTTTGCTTTTCAGGACACCTATCGGCAATTCCAGAAAGACGCGGTAACGTTCCCCTTTGATTGCTTTTTGAAGGATTCATCGGGCAACAAATACCAGGTCCGTTTTATGACGCTTGAAAAGATGGTCGCCTGGCGGCAGGAGTTTCCGGATATTTTCTCCAATGCCATCGGCCGGCACGGCCCAAAAGACCGCGTGGTGTTCGAAGGATACCCGCAATGCACTTTTGGCACTGAGCCAACCGCACATCCGCAACGCATGCCCCGCACTGAAAGCATGCTGGTGACCTATATCGCTCCATTTCAAAAATCCGACTATTATTTCCGGCGGGAAAGAGGGCGCTGGAAGGTGTTCAAATCGGCGCACTGGCAGTATACCGGCGGCCAATTGGAGAAAATGCCGCAAAAAAGGTTTGAAGATTTTCTGCTGCGGTTTGTGTCCGATGTGTCCTTTCGGCTGGAACACACGCAGTTCCCCATAAAATACCTGCGCCAGTCGGCGGAAGGGGATACGGAAGTGCTCACGCCCCTTTCGAAAAAAGAGGAGGAAAAGCGCGCGAAAAGTGCAATAGAGGACCACAGCTGGTCCATGACCATCTATCCCGACCATTCCGGATCGCGTGATGAGCCGGACGCCATGTATGTCAACCTTCTGAGTGAAGGCGGCGGTTGTTTCCGGGAGACGTTTCGCCGGATCAAAGGGCAATGGATATTGACTGAAATGCTGAACTGCTCTAATTAGTCGCTGCTATTGCGGTTCTTCCTGCACGTCTTTGTATGAAATCACCCAAAGTCCGGCAAACGTAAAGATGCCGTTGATCAGTATGGTCAGGAATCCCAGATCGAACCATTGTTTGCAAGTGATTTCCATGATCCAGGTGAGCGCCGGGGCCATCAGGCATACCAGCATCGACCAGCGGTCGTGTATTTTGAATTTGGTGAACAGCCCGAACGTGAACAGCCCGAGCAGCGGCCCGTAGGTATAGCCGGCGATCTTGAACAGCAGGTTGATCACCGCATCGCTGCTCAGCAGGTTGAGGATCACAATGATGACCACGAACAAGGCCGAAAAGCCCAGGTGCACCTGCGTACGCAACCGTTCCTGTCCTTTGTGAAAATCGACGTACGCCTTCTTGTCGGCCTCCGAGGCGTAGGTATCGGGCGGGATCGGGTTGTTTTTTTCAAAATGGAGAAAATCGATGCAAAAACTGGTCGTAAGCGCCGTCAGTGCCGAATCCGAACTGGCATAGGTACTGGCAATAAGCCCCAGGATAAAGAAAATGCCCGCCGCCATGCCCAGGTGGTCGAAGGCAATTTTAGGATACAGGTGGTCGGTGCGTTCCGGTATCTGGAGGCCCAGCGAACCGGCGTAAGTATACAGCAGCGCGCCGAGTATCAGGAACAGGAAATTGATGATCACGAGGTAAATGCAGAACACGAACATGTTCTTCTGCGCCTCCCGGATATTCTTGCAGGCCAGGTTCTTTTGCATCAGGTCCTGGTCGAGACCCGTCATGGCAATGGCGATCAAGGCCCCGCTGAGGAACTGCTTGACGAAGTGGTTGGGGTCGGTCAGAAAATTGTCAAAGAAGAATATGCGCCCGTACCGGCCGTCCATCACCGTGGGTACGATGTCGCCAAAACCCATATTGAGGGCTTTCCCGACGGTAACGACCGTAAAGGCCAGCGCGGCCAGGAAAAAGGTCGTCATGATGGTATCCGTCCAGATGATCGTCTTGAGGCCGCCTTTGAACGTATAGGCGTATATCAGCGCCAGCATCAGCACCACCACGAGGGTGAACAGCAGGGAAGGGTTTGCGTTGAGGAGCCCGAGCAGCGCGTTGCCGGGGCTGGCATCGAGCATTTCCTTTACCAGGGGCTGAAAAACAAACATCAGCAGCACCGAAGCCGCGAGGAACATCCGCGCAGCGGAGCCCAGCGTACGCGACAGCAGGAAATAGGCCGCTCCGGTTTTATAGGAAAGGTGACCGAAACGCTGTTCGAGATAGCCGTAAATAGACGTCAGTTGCAGCCGGTAATACAATGGCATTAAAACTGTGGCAATAAAAAGATAGCCTGCGAGGTATCCAAAAACGACCTGCATGTAGGAAAAGGCCATATTGAGCCCCGTGCCGCCTACCTTGCCCGGTATGGAAATAAACGTAACGCCGCTTATACTCGTACCGATCATGGCATACGCCACCACATACCAGGGCACCTTCCGGTTGGCCAGAAAGAAACCTTCATTGCCAACATTTCGACCTGTAAGCCACGCCACACCGATCAGCATGGCAAAATACAGGAACAAAACAATGAGTACGAGTGCAGGTGTAAGATGTTCTGTCATCTCTTTACAGCGAAAACGCGGATTTAACGAATCGGGGTGCGGGGCAAATGTAGATTTTTTATGAAAAGCCACACCATATGTTGACCATTTAAGCCAATTTTCTATTTGGGCAAATATTCAATATTGGGCAATATCACTGCCGCAAAAAATACTGTTTGGCAAAAACTTTAACATGGACTGAAATAAACAGAAATTCAAATTCATTGCAAAAAAAACGTTGTATTCAAGAAAGTGCTTTACGTTTGTTGAACAGATTTTAATCAATAACATTCACACAAACCTGTTCAGTTATGAAGTACAAAACTTTATGTAAGAGCCTGTTGCTACCGGCTTTGCTCTTCGTGGGCATTCAGGCAGCAATGGCACAGTTTACCGTTTCCGGCCGTATTACGGACGCCAACGGCGAAGGTCTTCCGGGCGCAACAATAGCCATTGTAGGCGCCTCCCGCGGTACAACAGCCGATGTCGACGGTCGTTATCGCCTGGAAGTTCCAGGCAGTTCTGCCACGCTTTCCATTGCCTATACCGGCTACAAAACGGTTACCCTCCAGGTTACCTCCGGCAACCCCACGGCCGACGTACTCATGGAGGAAGACTTTGCCGGCCTCGACGAAGTAGTCATTTCGGGTCTGGCAACCAACGTAAAACGCGCCAATGCCGCCAATGCCGTTTCATCGATCACCAGCAACGAACTGGTGGGCACTACGGTGCAGTCTACCATGGACGGCGCGCTTTACGGCAAACTCACGGGTGTCAACATCATCGCCAACTCCGGCGCACCGGGTGGCGGCACCACCGTCAAGTTCAGGGGGATCACCACCCTCAACGGCAACTCGCAGCCCCTTTACATCGTAGACGGGGTGTATTATGACAACTCCAGTTTCCGCTCCAATACCAACTTTGTATCGCAGGCGGCAGGCCAGGGCAGCACCCGTTTTCAGGACAACCCCTCCAACCGCGTTGCCGACCTTGACCCTGAGGACATCGAGCGTATCGAGGTACTGAAGGGCGCTTCCGCAGCAGCCATCTACGGCTCACGGGCCGCGGCAGGTGTGGTCATTATCACCACCAAACGCGGCCGCAAGGACGGCACCAACGAAGTGAATTTCTCGCAGTCCATCGGATTCCAGCAGCAGCTCAAAAAACTCGGCGTCCGCCAGTGGGATGAAGCCAAAGTGGCATCCTCTTTCGGTGCAGCCGAGGTGCCTGTTTACCAACAGGCGGTTGCCGACGGAAAAATTTACAACTACGAAGACGAACTGTTCGGCGAAAAAGGCGTGCTGAGTACCACGCGCCTGTCGATCAACGGCGGCACCGACAAGTTCGGTTACTACGCGGGTGTCACCCGTAAATCGGACGACGGTATCGTAAAAAATACCGGCTACGACAAAACCTCCGTACGCCTCAACCTCGATTCCAAGGTACTGAGCTGGATCGACCTTCAGGTCAACCTCAACTACGTCAACTCCAAAGCGGACCGGGGATATTTCAACAACGATAATACGTCGACCACGCTGGGCGTCTCCTACGTTTCCACACCGTCGTGGGCCGATCTGTTCCCCGACGCACAAGGCAACTATCCGAACAACCCCTACGCCCCGTCCAATTTCCTGCAGACACGCGACCTGATCACCAACGAAGAACGGGTAGACCGCATTCTCGGCGGTGGTATCGGTACGTTCCGGCTGTGGAGCGACGAGCACAATTCGTTCAACCTGATCCTGCGCGGCGGCGCAGACCAGTACACGCTTCGGACGCGCTCTATCTTCCCGCGCGAACTGCAGTTCCAGAAAGACGGCGCCGGCACCAATGGCGTATCGATTGGCGGCAATGCGCACAGCTTCGGCACCAACATCGCCGCATTCCTTGTACACACTTTTACGACCAGCAACAACCTCGTGTTCCGCACACAGGCCGGTGTGACGCGTGAGAACCTCGACCAGGACTTTATCAATACACTGGCTACCCAGTTGATCGGTTCGCAAACCAACCTCAACCAGGCCGGTTCCGTTCAGGTGATCCAGGAGCGGCTGAAGCAGGTCGACAAGGGCTTTTTTGCACAGGAAGAGGTCAATTTCAAGGATATGGCCATCCTGACGGTGGGTATCCGCGGCGATAAATCGAGCCGCAACGGCGACCCGAACAAATTGTACTATTATCCCAAGGCCTCGCTGGCGCTGAATATCCACGAAATAACCGACCTGGGCAGCACCCTGAGCCAGTTCAAACTGCGGGGCGCTTTCGGCCAGTCGGGCAACTTCGGTCCCTTCGGCGCGACGTACACGCCCCTCAATCCGATCATCATCGGCGGCACCACAGGTTCTATCATCGGTATTACCCTCGGCAATACCACAATCGGACCGGAACGCCAGACGGAAATCGAAGGAGGATTCGACCTCGGTTTTATGCAGAACCGCATCAATTTTGAATTCACATATTACACCAAGAACATCAAAGACCTGATCCTGCTCGTCAATACCCCCAGTTCTTCGGGCTTTACCTCGGCATGGCAGAATGCAGCCGATCTGGAGAACAAAGGCTTTGAGATCGCACTTGATGTCAATCCCGTGCGCACCCGTGCGTTCAACTGGAATTCGCGCATCAGCTTCTGGAAAAACAAGGCCAAGATCAGCCGCCTCGACGTACCGGCCTACAACCTCGGCGCATTCGGCGCCACTCTCGGCTCCTACCGTATTGAAGAAGGCAAATCGCCTACCCAAATCGTGGGTATAGACCCGGATGCCGACGCCAACACCGGCCTGCGCGTATTCGGCGACGCCGAGCCTGATTTCCAGATTGCTTTTAACAACTCCCTGCGCTACAACGAATGGGAACTCAACTTCCTGTTCCACTGGAAAAAAGGCGGCAAAAACATCAACCTGAGCACCCTGCTCTCCGATATTTTTGGTACCAGCCCCGACTACGACGGCACCAACCTCGACCCCGCCAATGCAGTGCCCAACGGCGCTTATCGCCTGTCGCAACTGGGTGTTACTGCCGGTCCGTGGGTAGAAGATGCCGGTTATGTCCGTCTGCGCGAAGTCGGCCTCCGGTACAACCTGCCATCGCGCTGGTTCAACGACAAAGCCAAGATACGCGTAGGGTTCTCCGGCCGCAACCTGCTCAACTTCTTCGACTACAGCAGCTACGATCCGGAAGTATCGAACTTCGGCACCGACGCCATCTCCTCCAACGTAGAGGTGACGCCGTTCCCCTCCGCAAAGAGCTACTTCTTTACCCTCGGCGCGACGTTCTGATGATACCGCCCCCCCAAACACCCTTTTATTCATTTTAAAACTTGAAACAATATGATACTGCGAAATATTTCAAAGGTCTTTTTCATAGCGCTTCTGGTGACGGGCTTCTCGGCTTGCAATATCGAGACGATCGACGACCCGAACAACCCCAGCGTAGGCGCCATCACTTCCAATGCTTCGCTGAGTGAAATCCAGAACCTGGTTACCGGAATTGAAGGCGGCATGCGCCTCAACATGGGCCAGTATTTCGACGGCGTAGGTGTGATTGGTCGCGATTTTTATCGTTTTTCCACCTCCGATCCGCGTTTCACGTCCGATCTGCTGGGCAAAGGCGCGGCTGTGCTCGACAACAACACTTTCTACACTACCAACCCGTATTCTTCCCGCTATCGCGCCATCAAGAATACCAATATCCTGCTGGAAGCCGTCGATAATTCCACTGCCCTGACCACCGATCAGGTGCGCAATGCCACCAAAGGTTTTGCCAACACGATCAAGGCATACCAACTCCTGCTGGTATGGGTCCAGCAGTACGACAACGGTATCCGCATTGATGTATCGGACCCGAACAACCTCGGCCCGTTCATCGGCGTAGGCAGCCCCAAGGATGCGCTGCGCGCCATTGCCATGATCCTCGATGAAGGTTATTCGCAACTCACCAACGGCGGCAGTGAATTCCCGTTCAGCCTTACCAGCGGTTTTGCAGGCTTCGATACTCCGGCTACATTCGCCCAGGTGAATCGCGCGTTGCTGGCCCGTGTTCAGGTCTATAATGGCAACTGGGACGATGCCGTCGCCGCCCTTGGCAATTCGTTTTTCGATCTGAACGGCGATCTGACCACCGGCGCCTACCACATATTCTCCACAGGCGGCGGCGATCTCCTGAACCCGCAGTGGTATCCTCTGAATGCCACAGGAGAATCGCGGGTAGCGCACCCTTCATTTGTCACCGATGCAGACCCGAACGACAACCGGCTCAGCAAAGTGACCAAACGCGACGACACGGAATTCCAGGATGGTCTTGAAAGCGATTACGATTTCACGGTATATGCCACGAATGGTTCGCCTATCCCCATTATTCGCAATGAGGAACTCATCCTGATCTACGCCGAGGCAAAGATCCAGAAAGGCGATGCCGCTTCCCTGGACGAGGCAGTTACTGCCCTCAATGTGATCCGGAATGCAGCCGGCGTGGGCAACTATAGCGGTGGAGTCAATCAGTCCGAACTGATCGACGAGATGCTCAAGCAACGCCGGTATTCGCTGTATGGCGAAGGCCACCGCTGGGTTGACATGCGCCGGTACAACCGCCTTGGCTCCCTGCCGATCGACCGGCCCGACGACGACGTATGGGTAAGGTTCCCTGTTCCGGCAAACGAGAACTAATTTCTGACAATCAATACATTACAATAAAAAATGCCGACCGGAGTGATTCCGGCCGGCATTTTTTATTGGATAAGAAGAAAGGCTACTTCCCCTTTCTGTAGCGCCGCATATACTCGCGGAACGAGATCATGCGCTCCTGCTCTTCGTCCCAGAGTTTGTTAAAAATGCAACGCAGGCTTTGCCAGAAGGTGATCTTGTTGGCCACCTGCTCGAAAACGGGGTTCTCGTGGTGGCAACGCGCCAGTTCGTAATTCGGCACAAGCGGGTTGAGGTGGTGGATGTGGTGATAACCGATGTTGCCCGTAAGCCAGTGCATGAACCGGGGCAACTTGTAGTAGGTGCTGCCCTGAATGGCCGCACGGATGTACTCCCACTTGTCTTTCCATTCTTTGTACGACGTTTCGTGCTGGTGTTGCACGTAAAAAAACCAGACGGCGATCACGGCAAAAAACAGCAGGATCGGGAGATGCACCAGCAAAAACGCTTTATAGCCCAACAGCCAGATGACGGCCACATAAAACCCGATCAGGATCAGGTTGTGCTTGATCAGGGCCTTGTGGGCGTGCTCCCAGCCTTTCAGGCGAATGAGCGGAAAACGGTTTTGAATGAGCAGGTACCAGGCCGGCCCGATCAGGAACAGCACCGGGGCGCTGCGAAACAGCAGGTAGCGGGCTTTTTCAAAACGGCTCAGGCTCTTGAACTCATTAACGGTAAGCAGGTTGATATCGCCGATATCGCGGTGCTCCCATAAGATTCCGTTGTGCCCGTGGTGAAAGTTGTGGCTTTTTGCCCAGTAACGGTAAGGCATGAAACTGATGATGCTGCACACCTCACCGATGATATCGTTCGCTTTCCGGTTGCCGGTAAAAGCCTGGTGGCCGCAATCGTGCTGAATAATGAAGATACGGACGAGGAAAAAAGCATTCACCACTGCCAGTGCCAGAGTGATCCAGACGGACACGTCGAGCAGAAGATACATGGCAACCCAGATCGCTACGAAAGGCAAAAAAGAGTTGAGTATTTGAATGACGGCTTTCTTCGTATCGGGCAGTTGATAGGCCTTGACAATGGCCGGCAACCGCTGCAGTATGGCGGGGTCGTAATTTGAAACTTTGGTAGTACCCATTTTTATTAATAATGTGTTGTGCAATAATTTAATCGGACGAAAACAAAAATGCCAGGCCCCTTTTGGTGTCCGGCATTTGGAAATGGCGCTCAAAAGTCCGATTTTTCTTGAATATCCGGGCGCTTCAATGCCTTAATTTTACGGCAACATAAAGACAAATGCCGTTTCAGGTCCTTCGACGATTCCTTGCCACGCTGCGACGCGCACGCTATCCCGGAAGCCTTGCGTACTGGGAGCGGCGCTACGCCGGCGGTGGACATTCCGGTTCGGGATCGTCCGGCCGGCTGGCGCGCTACAAGGCGGAAGTTGTGAATCAGTTCATACTTAAACAACAAATACGGTCAATCGTTGAACTGGGCTGCGGCGACGGGCAACAACTGCAACTGGCCCAATACCCCGAATATACGGGTTTTGATATTTCACCCTCGGCTGTACAGCGCTGTCGCAAGGTTTTCCGGCAGCACCCTTCCCTGCACTTTGAAGTGTACGAACCCGAAACATTTATACCCGCCGGGTATCGTGCCGATATGTCGCTATCACTGGAAGTGCTGTTCCACATCACTGAAGATCACTTGTACAAGCTCTATATGGAGCACCTGTTCGCCCTTGCCAGGCGCTATGTCGTAGTCTTTGCGCCCAATGAAGCGGATGCTACGGGCGGGTATTTTCCGCACGTGAAGTTCCGTGAATTTACCGGGGACGTTCCGCCAGGCTGGGTGTTGCGCGACCGGCTTGCCAATCCGCACCGCGACCTTAGTTTTTCGGATTTTTTCTTTTTTGAAAAGACGGGATAGGTATGGCCACTCCCGGGTTCACAATATTACTGTCTTGTTCCGGGTTACCCAAATCCTACTGCCGACGGACCAGCCAGGCATTCAAACGCTCCCGGTATTTTTCATATGTCGGCAGGTTGTGGTGCGAGCCGCCCTCAATGGTCACAAATTCATCTCCGGGTTTGAGGCAACCCTTTAACCTCGCAGCGGAGGCATGGGGAACGATCCGGTCGCGGGTGCCGTGGAAAATAAGGACGGGCAGGTTTGTTTTCCGCAGGAATTTATCGTTGGGAAAATGAAAGACGGGCTTGAACGGGGGTTCTGTATTGCCCAGGTGACTGGCCAACAAGCCGCTGATATTGTCGAACGGCGTTTCGAGGATAAGCATCCGGGCGGGAACATGGGCAGCCAGGTAGGTGGCCATGCCTGTCCCCAGCGATCGGCCGTACAGGACCATCTCCTCCGGCGCATACCGCTTGCACAACCACCTATACACCAGAAGGGCATCTTCAAAATAATGTTTTTCGTCGGGCTCGCCTGTGCTTTTGCCGTAGCCCCGGTAATCGGGAGCAAAAAAATCATAGCCCCGCACGGTAAAATCGCGATGCATGGCGCCCCAGCGCTGCAGATTGTCGCGGTTGCCGTGGAAATACAGCACCACACCCTTTCTGGCCGGCATATCGGCCGGAAACAACAAGGCATTCAGGCGTTCGCCGTCGGGTGTGGCAAAGTAATGTTCCGTGAACGGCACGTCAAACTGGAACGGATAGTCTGCCGCCAGTTGCACGGGCCGGAACAGGGCTTTTTTCTGCAGAAAAACAGACACGGCAGTCGTCATGTCAATTTTTTATTGGCGGCGTGACGAGCGGCATCGCGCCTGGTTTTTTTCTCGAGGTTGTCGCGCAAGGCGTCGGTCAGGTTCACCCCGGTCTGGTTGGCCAGACAGATCAATACGAACATCACATCGGCCATCTCGTCGGCCAGGTCTGCACGCGCCGAGGCAGCCTGTTCGGGCGTTTTGAACGATTGTTCGCCGTAAAGTCGCGCCATTAGCCGCGCTACTTCACCTACCTCTTCCATCAGGATGGCGGTATTCGTCAATTCGTTGTAATAGCGGATGCCAATTGTGTTGATCCACTTGTCGACCGTCTTTTGCGCTTCTTGTATTGTCATATGTACCTTCATTTTCGAATAGTTCAATCCTGCCGCGAAACCCCATACGCACTAGTTTATGCCCAGACACTGCAACCTTCCGTACAGTTCTGACAAATATCGATCTGGTCTCTGCCGCGCAGCATAGCCTGCCGGAATGCAGTATAATCGGGCGCATGCCACAGTTCGCGGAAGGTCGTTTTTTTCAGATCGCCGAGGCGATGCTGCGCGTCCTTGTCGAAACAGCAGGGTACGACAAGTCCATCCCAGGTGATCACGCAGGAGTGCCAGAGTTTCCAGCAGTGGTTGGCCAGGGCGTGTTTTACGTGCCAGGTACCGTCTGCCGAGCGCCGGTAGCGCGCAAAACGGTCGATGGTCGGGATCAGGGGGTTGCCGTTTTGGTAATCGTACACCTGGGCCGTTTTCAGTTTCACCTCGTCGGCCCCTATTTCCCGGGCCAGTTTGTAAATTTCGGGTATCTGGTGCTGATTGGGTTGCACAACGAGAAACTGAAACACTACATGCGGGCGGCGCGACCGCAGCCGGCGTTTCCAGCGGATCACGTTGCGGGCGCCTTCGAGTACGTTGTCGAGGGTGCCGCCCACCCGGTATTGCGCATAGGTATCCTGCGTCGTGCCGTCGATGGAAATAATGAGCCGGTCGAGGCCCGACTCGACGGTGCGGCGTGCATTTTCGTCATTCAGAAAATGACCGTTGGTGCTGGTTATGGTAAAAATATTGCGCCGGTGCGCGTATTGCACCATATCGAGAAAGCGGGGATTGATATATGGTTCTCCCTGGAAGTAGAAGATCAGGTAAAACAGGTCGCGGTGCATGTCGTCGACCATGCGGCGAAAAAAGTCTTCCTTCAGGTTGCCTGTTTCGCGGCTGAATGCCCGCAGTCCGCTGGGACATTCCGGGCAGCGCAGGTTGCAGGCGGTGGTGGGTTCGATGCTCACGGTGACAGGCATGCCCCACTGCAGGGGATAGCGCGTCCATTTGGCTATGTAAAACGAAGACAGTACTTTAGCAAAATTCCATGCGCGGCGCAGGGTTAGTTTTGCGATGAAATTCAGGCTGTCGTTCAGGAAAAACCTCATAGCCGCAAAGGTAGGCGTTTGGGCGTTGGGCGTGCAAGTGCTGTGCTTTACCTTTGTGCGGTTTAATCAAATCCAATCAATATGACAAACGGAGCAAAAACGGGCCTTTTCGCCAACAAGGAAACGGTCATGCTGATCATCGTCGCCTTATTCGGTGTGGCGGGCCTGGTGGCCCTGCAGTTTTCGAGAAAAGATGCCGTGAGCCGGCCGGAAGACCGGGCCGTCGTGCAGGTAGGCAATGCCGAGAACGGCAACAACCCCGAGGCGTCGGCGCCCATCCAGAAAATTCCCGGCGAACTGTTGCGCACGAGCGAGTACCCAGAGGCAGGCAAGCCGTTCCGGTTTTTTATGAGCAAATACAGCCAGGGGCCCGAGTACGAACTCGATATGGGCGACGGTTCGCCAAGAAAGAAATTTGTCGACGGCTCCGTGCAGCATACCTTTAAAAAGCACGGTCCCTGCGTGGTCACGCTGTATGCGCGTTATGAGGGCCAGGAAATAGCGCTCGACACGCTGCGGAAAGTAGTTGCCCGCGTAAAAGAGGACGCTATCATCGCTCCGGTCATCGATTATTGACCCTCCACAACACACACCAACCAAAGCGATGTAAATTTTGGGGTAAAATTTGGCAGCCAGCGTCTTTTGAGTAGTTTTGTCGCAGCCCATTATTTACCCGACATTCACGCCCTCAACACTTTATCAATTCAGAACGGAATGAAGAAAATCGGAATTTTACACGGTAAGGAATCCTCGTTTCCCGAGGCCTTCGTAGCGCGCGTCAACGCCAAGAACGTTAAAGGCGTACACGCCGAACCCACCCTCGTGGAAGAGCTCATGCAAGGCGAGCCCACCCCTTATGCAGTGATGATCGACCGGATCAGTCAGGATGTACCGTTTTATCGCGCTTACCTGAAAAACGCGGCCCTCAACGGCACGGCAGTGCTCAACAATCCCTTTTGGTGGAGCGCCGACGAGAAGTTTTTCAACAATTGCCTGGTAAGCAAGATCGGCGTACCGGTGCCGCGCACCATCCTGCTGCCCTCCAAACAAATGCCGCCGGACACCAGCGCCCAGAGTTTTCGCAACATGAAGTACCCCCTCGACTGGGAACGCATGATCGATTACCTCGGCGGTTTTCCGCTCTTCATGAAGCCGCACTCGGGCGGCGGCTGGAAAAACGTGTATAAAGTCAACAACTTCGACGAGTTTTTCCGCGACTACAACGAAACAAACACCCTGGTAATGCTGCTGCAGGAAGCCATCGACTTCGACGCCTATTTCCGCTGCTATTGCCTGGGCGGCAAATACGTCCGGATCATGGACTACGAACCCCGCAACCCGCACCACCTCCGTTATGTGGCCGACCACAAGGTGCCGAAAGCACTGCGTGAGCAGATGCACGACCTCGTGCTGCGCACCAACCACGCGCTGGGTTACGATTTTAACACCATGGAGTTTGCCATTCGCGACGGCATCCCCTACGCCATCGATTTCTGCAACCCCGCCCCCGACGCCGATCTGAACTCTGTGGGTGAGGAAAACTTCGAATGGGTGGTGGAAAACGCCGCCAATATGGCCATCGAACGCGCCCTGGCACACAAGGAAGGCGGCAACAACCTTACCTGGGGCACCTTTGTGCAGGATTCTGTGGCCGGAAAAATGCCTGCGATGCCGGAAGGCGCGCCGAAAAAGGCTGCGGGCAAAGCATCGAAGGCGAAGAAGTAAAATTCAATTCTACCAATAAATAGGTATAAAGCCCGTCGTGCAAAATCAATTGCACGGCGGGCTTCTTGTTTTCAGGCAATTATTCCGTCAAAATAGTACATTATTACTATAAGGTTTTAACAGTTATAAGGAACGAAAGTGCCGAGTTTTGCCGTTGGAATTCCAAAAAGACTCAACCATGAAAAAAACGCTCTTTATCCTGGCTGCGGGTTTGACCCTCGCTGCACTTTTCCTCAGCAGCTTCTCCCGCAAAACCAGCACCCTGCCCGCCGATTCCGGCGAAATCTCGTTCAAGCAATTTCTGAAACAATTCCCCAAGGCTGCCCTGCCGTACTCGATCGATAAACAGACGCTTCAGGCGCATGTGGAAGAAGAGATCGCCCGGCAGACGTCGGATGAAGACACGTACAAGCCGCAGCAAACGGCTAAACGACTGGAGTGGAAATACTACGAATTCCTGCCCGCACTCAAAAATGCCAGCCGGTTCAGCAGGATGCCGTTGTTTGCCATCCCGGTGGCACAATTTACAAGCGACGAGTTTATTGCAGTATTGTATATGTCGGGCCGGGGGTATTCGCGCAACTTCGGCGATTACTCGGTAGCCCTCTTCGACAAATCGGGCAAACACATCGCCACCAATAACGTGGCATACGTATACAGCACCAAAATGGCGACTACCACGATAGATACCGATCTGACGGCCTCTACGGAATCATGGCAGATCAACTGGGAGAAGGATTATACGGAAGCAGGCTTTGAAGACAATTCGATAAAGGATTACACCCTGCTCGAAAAATCCGCAATCGACCTGCGTATAGCACCGGAAGTGGAAGACGAGGACCCCGTGCCGCCGCTAATAGAGGAGGATACGGCGCCTGAAACTGGCACCAGCAAATAACCCTGACCCCAAAAAACCATTTTTCAAGTGTTAAAGTTCTTTGAAACCCTGGCTCGTTTTTTACGTATAATACGTGACTTTTATACCCCTTAAAGTCTAAATGCGGCCTTTTTGAGAAAAAATTTCCAAAAAATCGAAGGGCCCGAAATTTTTTGGCATCCGATTTGCCTATACCCTATCAACGCCGCCGATTAATAACAAAAAGCGCCGTTTAATCTGAATCCATCACCAACATCTCAACAACCAAAACCGAAGTAACATGAAAAAGACCACTGCACTTCCGACCATCCTGATCGTTCTCGCCAGCCTCTTCGCTTTCAACGCGAATGCACAAGACGAAGCAACGTTCCAGGATTTTCTGGCACAGTTTCCTTCTGCTACGCTTCCGTACAACTTCAACGCACAGGAACTGCAAGGTCAACTCGAAAACCGCACCGCTGCCAAAGCAAAGCGCCTCGGCTGGGAATTCTACCAGTTCCTTCCGGAACTCGAGCGCAGCGCCCAGTTCAGCAGCATGCCGGTATATCCGGAACCGGTTGCCAAGTTTGAAACGGAAACGAACATCGCAGTTCTCTACAATATCGCTCGTGGTTTCAGCCGCGGCACGAAAACCTACAGCATCTCTGTTTTCGACAAAAAAGGCAACTACATCGGCTCGCACTTCATCGCAGGTGTAAATCCGAACACACTGACTTCCGCTACGATCGACGAGAATCTGAATGCCGACGTAAAAGAATTCAAAGTAAACTGGGCAAATGACTACCGCGAATTCGGCGCTCAGGGCAACCAGGTCACCGGCCTTACGCTCCTCGAAATGCAGACGCTCGAACTCATCATGCCGGGCAACCCCGACCAGATCGAATGGGCAAGCCGCACGATCCCGCAGCAGGACGCTTCCGCTGATCTCGCAAAAATGAAATAACCAAATACGAAACTATAAAGGACAGACAGACCTCTCCCGGCACATTGCCGGGAGGGGTTTTTTGTTTTTATTGCAGGTGCTAGCGACGTTGGAAGACTGTCACCGGAGTTAGGGGGTTAGGCAGAACGGACCTGGAAATCTGTGGTATTACCCATGTGCCACCACTTGATATTATGTTATCCAAACTATTTTGGGATCGACAAAGCGCAAAACGCCTTATGAAACATGCTCATTGTCTGACTACCTATCCGGAAGTTTTCTCCCGTCCGTACACATGCCCGAACCAGTTCGTCTGCCGCAATATCCATTCGGCCAGCAGCAAATTCAGCACCCAACTGGGCCATGCAACCACCTGATACGCCGTTTCCGGTGAAATATCGGTGTACATCGCGAGACCGAACTGCATGACACGCAGTGAAATAGCCGACAGTGTAAGGGCATAACTGCGGATCATCCAGGCGCCGTGTTCCTTCACCTGCCCTGTACGGATGGCCCGCCAGGCTTTCCAGGTTGCCCACCACCACAACAGGCTCAAAAGAATGAACGATATTTTGTTGAACACCCCGCCATTGGCGTAAAAAGCCATAACAAGCGCCGCAGGGCCGCATACTCCCAGGATACTGAAAGCGTATACGCGGCCTACCCAGCGGTGCACAAAAGGTATTTTTTTCAAAACCATACCCGAAAACTGCGTCATCCCGCCCGCCAGCACCAACAGTGCCGGAAAAATATGCAGGTAATACGATACGCGGTAATGTTGGAGGTGGATGATATGCTGCTTGGAAAGCAGGAAGTCGATATCGAGTCGACCGGATGTGTAGGGCCAAACGATGTGCCCCATCAGGAAGGTAAAAAATACGAGTGCGGCAAGGCCCGCAGCGCCGAGGGCCAGGGAAACAATTTGCGCGCTGATGGATTTTGCGGGCATGACAATTGGCTATTTACCGATCAAAACGGGGTTAGCCGCCTGAAAAGTGCGGAGCAAAATAAATTCCTGCCGGTTATACCGTGCCGCGGTTGTGCGTTCGCCAGATGGACAACATCATACGACCGGCGAAAACCGGCGCCGTGATGATGCTCCCAGCCCCGAAAAAGAGCATTTCGCTCCAGATATAGTCTTCGATTGCCTTTTTGTCGGCGGCCGGCAGGTGACCGGTCAGCGGTTCCCAGGTTTGCTCTTCGATAAAGCTCAGAAATTCATTCAGGCCGTTGATGAGCACGAAGGTGAGCGGAAACATCAACAGGAGCAATGCAACCTTCAATACCTGCCGCTGTGCCAGATAAGTGTGTTTGGTCAGGAAAATGTACCGCCCCAGGGTGACGACCACCACTACAAAGAGAATATTCCAGCCCTCGAACGGCCAAACGTGCATGGCTTTGTGGATCGGGTATTGGGTGGCAAGCACGATAAGTGCCGTGGCAATCCACCACGTTATTTCGAGCAGCAGGGTAAGCGACTGACGTTTGTCCATCATTGAAATTCAGGATAAAGGGGATGAGTGAATGGGGTCGACCTGGCGCTCGGGATACAGCAGACTTCCTGCGATCATGCCGAGTATGCCTGCTGCAAAACCGTACAGCATCGGGGGTATATGCAACCAGATCGACGCATCACCTGCCGGCTCTTCCGGCAGCAGGAACAATGCGGCGAGCCATATAAGCATCCCGGCGATCATGGACACAATAGCGCCCATAGCGGAGGCCCGGCGCCAATACAACCCCGCTATAAGCGGCGTAAACAGCGATACCAGGCTCAATGCCGACGATTCTCCGACAAGTTCGTATATATTATTGCGCATCAGTGCCATGCCGCCGGTAATAACCGCAACGAACACTACCGACAAACGCATAATACGCAGCAACTGTTCATCGCTGACCGATTTAAAGAGCGGCTTGACGAGGTTCTCCCCCATTACCGTAGCAGGAGCTAGCATGGCGCCGCTGCAAGTACTGAGGATTGCGGAAAGCAAGGCCCCGAAAAACAGTATCTGCATGCCCAGACCGCTGTGTTGCATCACCATGGCCGGTATCATCATCTGAGGATCCTTTTCCAGCAATTCCGGGTACAACATCCGGCCGCAGTAACAGATAAGGAGCGGCAAAAATGCGATCGACAGGTACATCAACGACGATGTATAGCAGGCACGAACGGAGGTGCGTTCGCTTTCGGCCGCCATAACCCGCTGAAAAACATCCTGTTGCGGTATGCTACCCAGGCCAATTGTCATCCAGGCGGCGACCCACCCGATCATATCCGGCCCCTTCGCATCCGGAAAGAACTGGAAAAAGCCCTCCGGGGCAGCAGCAGCCATAGGCTCAAAACCGCCAACCTGCCAAACCATATCCACCGCCAGTGCCACCAGTCCGATTATGATGGCGATCGTTTGTACAAAATCAGTGATCGTGACCGACCACATACCGCCAATGTAAGTGTACACCAGCACCATCGTTGTACAGATCAGCACCCCGAGACTGCGGTCCAGTCCACTGATCGACTGCAGGATGATCGACAGGGCAACCAACTGGGCCGCAATCCAACTGAAGTAGGACGGTACCATAAATACAGCTGATGTGATCTCGGCAGCCTTATTGAAACGAAGCCGGAAAAAATCGCTGAAAGTGAGCAGATTAAGGCTGTACAGCGGGCGAGCCACCAGTAAGCCGGCCAGCAGGAGACAAAGCGAAGCGCCAAAGGGGTCTTCAATTATGCCCAGCAAACCGTGCTGCGCGAATTCTGCTGAGGCGCCCATGATCGTTTCAGAGCCGAACCAGGTGGCGAACAAGGCACAGGAGGCCATGAACAGGGGTAGTCTTTTGCCGGCAACCACAAAATCGGCCGTCGTTTTTACGCGACGCGACGCCCACCAACCTACTGCCAGCGTACCGAGCAGGTACACCCCTATAAAAGTTAGCAACAATCCGTTTTGCATACTCAAAAACAAAGGCCTTTCGACATTGGCCGGTCAAAGGTATAAAACAGCCGAAAGTCGAAAGGCCGGGAAAGGCATTGGCCCGTAATATTAGTGGTGGCACATGCCTGACGCCTTCCTAATGTTTCCGCTTGGGGTCACTGAGAATAAAAGATACCGTGATGCCGGCAAAATAATACCAGTCGCCCTTTCCGGGGTTGCCGTTGGTCCGGATACCGTCGAGGTCGTCGGAAAAAACCGGCCTCCAGCCGCCTTCCAAACCGAGAACCAGGCGATCCAGAATATCGGCGCGCAGGCCGACGCCCATGGGCACGAGAAGGAAATTATGGTTCAGCCCGTCCTCAGGCAGGTCCGTCTTCAGGTATTTTTCCCTGTTTGCTATAGTCCCGTAATACTCCGCTTTCGGATCGGTAACTGACAAGCCGAGGCCGGCAAAAACATAAGGCGTGACAAAGAAATTGTGGATACCGGTGTTGGAGTAGCGTTCCCTTCCCAGCACCTTCCATTCCACTACGGTGCCGAACTCGAGAATGGACGTAGAGAACCGGAAACTTCTTTCTTTCAATGACCGGGAATTGGCGTCGTCGCCGGCGATAGACCCCGAGTAAATGTGGGCTTTGGCAGAAATATACCGGGAAAAATGGTACCGGAAGTACACCCCGTAACCGGGCTGGGTTTCGGAGATTTCGATCGCCGCATCAGAAACGTCGCCGGAATAGTTGGTGAGCCCGAATAAAAAACCGGCCTCAAAATAAGAGTTACGTTGGGCAGTGGCAAGGCTAAGGACTAGAACCAAAGGCAAAAGCAGAAGCAGTTTTTTCATTGACTATGTAATCGGATTTTGTTCACGGAAAAAGATACAAAAAAAACAGCCCCTCTTTTCGTACGATTAGGAAAAGAAGGGCAAAGTTGGCAAAATAACGGTTCCTTACCACGTATGTTGTATAATTTAATTGCAAAGTCCGGGCTTTAACGGCAAGTAACCGATCAAAAGTCTCTTCTCCGTTCCCAGTAGTTCTGATCTTCCACTTCGCCAAGCAAAGCGAGGTAATTGGAAAACCGGAGCTCGCTCACTTCGCCCCGGCGCAGCGCCTCGTGAACGGCACAACCCGGTTCATCCCGGTGGAGGCAGGCGCCGCCAAACTTGCAGTGTTCGGACAACGCAAAAAATTCGCGGAAACTGTGGGCGATATTGGCCTTGTCTTTATCGTTGAATGCCAGCGTTTTAATGCCCGGTGTATCGATGAGCCGGCCACCAAAATCCAGTTCGAACATTTCAGCGAAGGTCGTGGTGTGCTGTCCTTTGCCGGAGTAATCGCTGATCTCGCCGGTGCGCAATTCCAGCTGCGGTTGTATGGCATTCACCAGGGTGCTTTTGCCCACGCCCGACTGGCCGCTCATCAGCGTGGTTTTGTCCTTCAGGATGCTTTTAAGCGCTTCCAGCCCGGTCTTGTCCGGCACAGAGGTAAGCAGTATGCCATAACCGATACCGCCGTAAATAGCTTTCATCTCCTCGAAGCGTTCCATGTCCGCCTCGTCGTACAGGTCGGATTTGTTGAATATGATGGTGACGGGGATTTCATCGCGCTCCGTCATCACGAGAAAACGGTCGATAAAGCCCGGCTTCAGGTCGGGCTGCACAATGGTCGTGATCAACACGGCCTGATCTATGTTTGCGGCAAGTAGGTGCAGGTCGTGTTTGCGGCGCGGCGACTGCCGCACCACGTAGTTACTGCGCGGCAGTATCTTTTTGATCATCCCCTTGTCGGCAGATTCCGGCTCTATCTCTACGCGGTCGCCCACGGCCACCGGATTGGTCAGCGGCGCATCGTCGAGGCGAAACTTTCCCACGATCCGGCACTGCAATACTTCCTGAGAAGCATCGAGGCGGACGTTGTACCAACTGCCGGTTGACTTAATGACGGTTCCGGTTTGCATTTGTGTAATGGACATTCGAATTAAGTACTGTGACAAGATTATTGAATCATTTTGACCAAGTCATTTTGTTGCTGGTCAAGGCGCGAACGACGCGAATACCCGGGGTCTTTTAGGAGTGAGCAACGCTGAGTAGCGGCAAAAGGGCTGGTCATAAATGGTTTGAATAATCTTGTCACAGTACTTATTTACTGGAAAAACTGCTTAACCGTTTACAGTGCCGCTATCGTTCCCCAACACAGGTTGAAAATCTTTGACTGCTGCCGCCATTTCCCGGATCAGCACGGGGTCCTGCTCTATGGCGTTGCCAACCACGATCAGATCGGCGCCGGCCCGGAGGTTGGCCGCTACCTTTTCCGGCGTCCGGATACCGCCGCCCACAATGAGTGGAATACTGACGGCGCCGCTGACCGCCTCGATCATGCTTTCCGACACGGGGGTTTTGGCTCCCGACCCCGCGTCCAGGTACAACATCCGGAGGCCCAGCAGTTCGCCGGCAAGGGCCGTACACACGGCGATATCGTCTTTGTGGGCAGGAATAGGGTACGTATTCGACATGTATTGTACGGCTGTTTGTACACCGCCGTCGACGAGCATATAGCCGGTGCTGATAATCTCCAGCGGCGACATTTTCAGGAAAGGCGCCGATATAACATGCTGACCGATAAGCAGTTCCGGATTCCGACCGCTGATGAGCGAGAGAAACAGAATGCCGTCGGCGCGGTAACTGAGTTGAAAGGAATTGCCCGGAAACAGGATCAGCGGAACAGGACAGCGCTGGCGTATCTGCGCCAGCAAACCGTCGAGCATGTTGTTGACTACCAGGCTTCCGCCGATGAAAAAGTAATCGACGCCGCATTCGACGGCGAGATCGAGCGTCTGCTCCATTTTTTTCAGGCGCAACTTGTCGGGGTCAAACAGGACGACCAGTTTTTTCTCGCCATGCTTTTTGGCCGCGAGCAGCCCGGCGTATATGCCTTTATCGTGCGTCATTTTACCTGGAACGTCCGGCTTACCAGCAAGGTGCTGTTGCCATACTGGATTACGGCGTTGAGGGTAAAGGTACCGCCAGACACCGCCTGCTCGGCTATTTTTCTCATTTTCTTGTCCGGTTCGTTGCCCTGCACCTCAGCCGAAGCGCTTTTTTTGCCCTTTTCAAACAAAAAGCCCAGTTCGCGTATTGTTGAAACGTTGCCGAATGCATCGCGGACAAGGATGGGCTCATCGAGGTTTTGCCTTATTTCGGCCGGTGTAATTTCATCCAGATGCAGTTTTCCCCAATGGATGGAGAACTGGCCGGCTTCATCGGTTACCTGCCGTTTGAATCCAAATTCTACGGGAAGATTCAGTCGCACCGCTACCTTCCGGCCTTCATGAACGGCCGGTTCCCAGACCGGCATGGCCTGCACAACGGCTATTGCCGCGTCGCCGCAGCCACCGCCAATATCGCGAAGCAAGTGCACATCGCCGACATTACCTTTTTCATCGACGACAAAACTGACGACGACAAGTCCTTCGATATTTTTGCGGATCGCGGAATCGGGGTATTGCAGGTTGGCGCTGATAAAGGCGGCAAGGGCCTTTTCACTGCACGTATATTTGGCCGGATCGGTTGAAAGGAAGTGTTCACAACCGGGGAAAAGCGGCATCTGTTCGACAAGCGTCCAGACACCCGAGCTGTCGGGCTGTGCGGAGGCGGCGCCGGCAATACCGAGCAAAAGAATGGCCAAGAGTTTATTCATCGGTTTCAATGCTGTCGTGAGAGGTTCAGCAACTGCGTATTGATATCGCCGGGTTGGTTAGACGTGGCTTTCACGGCGAAAGTGCCGTCTTTGCCAACGATAAAATACTGTGGAACGGCTTCAACGCCGTAACTCTGGGCGATGTTGCGTTCACGACCCGAAGATGCCAGCAGGTTGTGCCCCTTGAAGTTCCGTTCTGCAAGCGCCCGTTGCCAGGCCGCCGGATTGTCATCAATCGAAATATTGACGATCTCGATACCGCTACGGTTCAGTTCTGCTGCAAAATCGTTGAACATATCCATCTTCTGGAGACATGCGCTGCACCAGCTTGCCCAAAAATTCAGGTAAACTACCTTGCCGCGGAACTGCGACAGCGACAGTACCCTGCCCTCGGCATCTTCGCCTGTGAAAACCGGCGCTGCAATACCCGGCGATACCCGTGCGATTTTTTCGTACAGATCCGTCACCTTCGCATCGTAGGCAGTGTATTCGTTGGTTTTCAGAAAATCGGTGTAATAGGGCAATATTTCGCGATAACGGTCGCCTGAAAAGGCCAGGCGGATCATTTCGGAGCGAAAAAAGGCCATCGATTTACCGCTCAGCATGGTCCCGGCCATGTTGTATTGTCCGACATAAAAATTGTCCGTTGAACCGGCAGCAGCCTGCTGTCTGGCCAACAGCGCCTGAAGGAACAGGCGGTACCAGTCGTTGCCGACCGATTCGTTGATGAGCGCCGCATCGGAGAGAAAATCGAAAAATTCGGGCTGCACCTGGTGGCGGTTGCCATACACCTGGCCGTAGAACAGCAGGTGATAGGCCCAGTAGTAAACGATCTCTGCAGCCATCCAGTCGTAAAAAGCGGGGGTAAGTGCCGCCGGAGCCCTGCCGGAAAAATCGTCGAGCAGCATGGAGGCGGCCGTTTTGCGCCGGTCCATATAATCCCTGAATTCTGTCGGACCCAGCGATTCCATCCGGTCGTTCATCAATTGCTCCACGACGGCCCACCATTGGCCGATCTTGAACCGGATGTTGTTCATTTCATTAAAGTCGGGCGGGTTTTCCTGAAAATACTGGAGCAGCAGGCGGTTGTTGGCCCCTCCCCTGCCGGTGAAGGCGACGGCCATGGGGAACTGGAATATATCCGTTTTGACATACAGGGTATCGACCGGCTCCAGAAAAACCGGCAGCCGCTCCTCATTGCAGATCAGGAAGGCCAATTGCGGTTCGGGGATTATCGCTTCAATGGAAAACCGCAGTTGATCATCCAGTTCGGCCCAATAGGTATCTGCACGCCCATCGACATAATAATGGGGTACATAAATCTGAACTACGCTCCCGGGGGCAGCATTTTTAAAAACACCGGAAACAAAAGCGGCATGGGCGTTTAGAAAGCAACCGGAGATCAAAAAAACGACAAACCAATTCTTGAGCATGGCGGCAAGTAGATTTTTTTATGGGAGCGAAAGGTAGGGAATATTGGAAAAAACCGTCATTCGTCGTCATTTCATCATCACTCCAATTCCTTGCACGCCCGGTACAGATCCTGCCAGCCCTCCCGTTTTTTTATCACCGTTTCGAGGTATTCCTGCCATACGATGGTGTCGGTACCGGTGTCCTTGACGACGGCGCCGGTGATGCCCGCCGCCAGGTCATGCGCGCGCAGTTCGCCGTCGCCGAAATGTACGGCCAGCGATTGACCCTGGTGGACGACCGAAATCAACTCGGCGGTGCTGAGCGTGGCCGTCGGGCTTTTTAGTTTTTCCCGGCCGTCTTCGGTTTTGCCGTTGCGCAGTTCGCGAAAAATAGCCACCAGGCGCTGTATTTCGCGCAGCGGCGCCGCTTCAGGCGGTAGTTCGAGCGATTTCCCCAATGCGGCAACGCGGTTTTGCACAATAGTAACCTCCTCTTCCAGTGTGGCGGGTAACGGCAGCACAACCGTGTTGAACCGGCGGCGCAGGGCAGCGGAGAGTTCGTTGACCCCTTTATCGCGGTCGTTGGAGGTGGCGATGAGGTTGAATCCCCGGCGTGCCTGGACTTCGGTGTTGAGTTCGGGCACGGGGAGCGTTTTTTCCGACAGGAGGGTGATGAGCGTATCCTGCACATCGGCGGGCAGGCGCGTGAGCTCTTCCACCCGCACGAGTTTGCCCTGGCGCATACCTTCCATGACGGGGCTGGGCACGAGCGCCTTGTCGGAAGGACCTTCGGCAAGCAGGCGGGCATAGTTCCAGCCATAGCGCAGGCTTTCCTCGTTGGTGCCTGCCGTACCCTGCACCATCAGCGTACTGTCGCCGCTGATGGCGGCCGCGAGGTGTTCGCTGACCCAGGTTTTTGCCGTGCCGGGTATGCCGAGCAACAGCAGTGCCCGGTCGGTCGCCAGCGTAGCCACGGCGATTTCGATGAGCCTGCGCTGGCCGTAATATTTAGGCTCGATGTCTGTTTTTCCCACTTTCCCACCGAGCAGGTAGGTGACGACCGCCCAGGGTGAAAGGCGCCAGTTGGCCGGGCGTGGCCGGTCGTCGTGTGCAGCCAGCGCTTCCAGTTCGTGCGCATATGCCAATTCGGCGTGCGGACGTATAATGGTATCGGGTATCATTCAGAGGGTTAGTTTAAATCCCAAAATCAGGCACAGCATACACAACGCCAAACTGGCAATTGTGTTGGTGAGCACCAGTCCGGTGTGGCCGCTTTCATACAATCCCCAGTTTTCGGCGATAAACGTCGAAAAGGTGCTCAGTCCGCCGCAAAAGCCGGTGCCCAGCAACAGTCGCCGATGGTCGGTCATCTGCCCGCTTAAATGCAGGGCCATAACCACGCCCAGCACAAAACAGGCGATACCGTTGGCCAACAGGGTGGCCACGGGAAATTTGCTGCCCTGCGCGCTGCGCAGGGCCAGCACAATGCCGAAGCGGCTGACACTCCCGAGTCCGCCGCCAAGGAAGACAAGGAAGAAGGCAAATACTTGTTGCATGGCTACAACTTCCTGATTTTTAGATTCTTAAACCACACCGGATCGCCGTGATCCTGCAGCGCGATCTTTCCCTTTTTCGATTTTCCGAAGCCGGGCATGTCCTTGAATTTGCTGCCGGCAATCAGTTTGGCCCATTCCGGCGCATTCATGTCGTACTCCACGAGTTTGCGGTTGTTGAGCCAGTGCTCCACTTTTCCGCCCTTGCTGATGATGCGCACGTGGTTCCATTCGCCGGCAGGTTTTACCGTCACGTATTTACACTCGATCAGGTCGTACAGGTCGCCGGCCCGGTGTTTGGGAAATTTGCTGTCAGGGTGGCAGGAGTTGTCGAGCACCTGCATTTCAGGGCCGGTTTGCCACACGAAATTATACTTGTCGGGGTCTTCCACAATGTTGTAGATGATTCCCGAATTGCCGCAGGCGCTGATCTTCCAGTCGAGTTCCAGTTCAAAATCCTGGTATTCTTCAGCAGACACGATATCGCCGGCATCGCCGGTGCCGCGCGCTTTTTTGTCGAGGTGGATCGCATTGTCTTCCACAAACCAGGCGCCGCCCACGGTATTTTTGCCGTAGGTGTGCCAACCATCGAGCGTGTTGCCGTTGAACAGCAGTTGCCAACCGGCCGCTTTTTCCTTGTCCGTCAACGAATTATCCGAGGGCGGGGTAAAGGGCGGGCGGGCCGTCACCGTACCCATGGCATCGCCGGGAATGGCATTCAGGGTGTACCAGATC
>ERZ724521.28-NODE-28-length-45957-cov-5.911137_pt1 | contig 45957 bp, 38 predicted proteins | sample MGYA00376054_ERZ724521 | MGnify/ENA primary metagenome ERZ724521 (study PRJEB28724, sample SAMN07190883) | activated sludge metagenome | isolation source: activated sludge of sewage treatment plant in Hong Hong | place: Hong Kong | collected 2016-03-17 ... | reverse complement strand
GCGCGCCGATGCGTATCTACAGCAGCTCCGACGGATTCGCGACGCGGTGTCTGTGCCGGTGATTGCCTCGCTCAACGGCACCACGCTCGGTGGCTGGCTCGACTACGCGCAGCAGCTGGAACAGGCGGGTGCGTCGGCGCTGGAGCTGAACCTGTATTCGCTGCCTTCGTCACCGACGCTGAGTGCGACGGACATTGAGCACGCGCAGCTTCAGATCATCTCGCAAGTGGCCCACAGCGTGAAGATTCCCGTCGCTGTGAAGCTGTCGCCGTTTTACACCAGCTTGCCGCACTTCGTCGCTGACATTGCCAAGACCGGTGCGCGCGGTGTGGTCCTGTTCAATCGCTTTTATCAGCCCGACATCGACATCGAAGCGCTGGAAAATCAGCTCGAGCTGCATCTGTCCGATCCGTCGGAGCTGCTCTTGCGTCTGCGCTGGCTGGCGATTGTGTCGCCGCGTACCGAGCTGTCGCTGTCTTGCTCCGGCGGCGTGCACAGTGCGACGGATGCGATCAAAGCGCTGATGGCCGGTGCGCACGCGGTGCAGATGGTGTCGACGCTGCTTCGTCACGGGCCCAGACAGCTTCGCAAGATTCTCGACGAGATGACGCACTGGCTCGACGCGCACGAATACAGCTCGATGGAACAGCTTCGCGGCAGCATGAACCACGCGCGCTCACCCAATCCGGCGGCCTACGAGCGTGCCAACTACATCCGTCTGCTCAGCAGCTTCCACACCGAGCGCTGACGCTGCTCGACGGGAAGCTCGCGTTGATTTAAAAAAATACGGTCAAAAATTTGCGCTCTAAGCATGCCCACATAGCATGGGCTGCGTGTCCCTATCGGCGGATGTCACACATGGTTTTCAATCGCGCACAATTCCACATAGTGCGCCATTATCCATTCGCACATCCCGCACTGGAGACGCACAAGATGCGCTGACACCCGATCGCGACAAGCGGTCGTCCAAGGCTTCATCAAAAGCCGGACATGGCGAACTGATCTTTCCAGCAGAAGGTGAGATCGGCGATGCTCATGAGTTTGTGTCAGAGCCAACTGTTCTTTCCCCAGCACGTCCGTTTGTGAAGTGGGCCGGTGGCAAGCGTCAGCTCCTTCCCGATCTGCTGTCACGGATCCCGCAGTCGTTTCGTCATTATCACGAGCCTTTCGTCGGTGGCGGTGCGCTGTTTTTCGCCCTGTGTGAGCAGCGGCGGCTGGATGGAAAAGCGGTTCGTCTTACCGACATAAACGTCGAGCTGGTCAATACCTATCGGGTGGTTCGGGATCGGGTCGAGACGCTGATTGCGCTGCTTTCGACCTTTCAAAACGACGAAGCGTTCTATTACAACATTCGATCGCTGGATCTATCGCAGCTTGACCCGGTTCAGCGAGCGGCACGCTTTATCTACCTGAACAAGACCTGCTTCAACGGTCTGTTTCGTGAAAATCGCCAAGGGCGATTCAACGTTCCGTTCGGGCATTACAAGACAGCACAGATTTGTGCTCCAAACGATCTTCGCTCAGCCAGTTATGCGCTACGCGGAGTCTGTTTGGAAGTTGCCAGCTTTCACGATGTAGAGGCTTCGAGTCAGCCCGGAGACTTCGTGTACTGCGATCCGCCGTATGCTCCGGTGAGCCGAACCGCGTCGTTTACCGCCTACAACGGCGGGGGATTTGGCGACGAGGATCAGCAAAAACTGGCGGATCTGGTGACGCAGCTTGGGCAGCGTGGTGTGTCGGTGCTTCTGTCGAACTCGGCGGTGCCGCTGACCTATTCGCTGTATCGTGCGCTTCACGTCGAAGAAGTGCTGGCTCGACGGGCGATCAACTCGCGCGGCGATCGTCGCGGGCATGTGCCAGAGCTGCTGGTTGCGGCAGGACCGCTGGTGTCGGAGCTGCGTAAGCGCTCGTCGTCGGTGAAGTCCGTGCGCGCAGAAGCGTCGGTCGCTGGCGCTCGCTGACGTTGGCCAATCTTCCGCGAAACGATCGTCTAGCTCGCTGCGGGTTGCTACACTGCACGCGATGAAGCGCGGCGGTTTCTGTGGATTCCTGTGCGGACTCTTGGGTGTGACGGCGTCTTGTACGCTGTCGGAGCCGTATCTGATTCCAAGCAAAGCGATTGAGCTGGTCGCGTCGCAGCCGGAAGATGCGCGAGCGCGTGCTCAGCTTCCAGCGCTGCGACAGAGCGATCGAGCCCCGGTGCTGATTCGCTATCGCGCACTGCAGTGGAGCGATGAGACGCTGCGTCGTGTGTCGAACACTCCGATGAAGCTGGCGCGGGTCCGAGCGGCCAAGCCCAATCCGTACATGATGGTCGGTGGTGTGATCCTGGGACTCGGTGTTCCGCACCTGGCGCTCGGGATGGCGGCGGCACTGGATCTGCCGCAAGGTGAAACCAAGCCCGCCGATCCGATCGGCTCGGGCGTCGCGCTGGGACTTGGCGGACTGCACTTTTTTGTCGGCGGACTGCTGATGGTGCTCGGAGAGCGAAATCCCAACATCGAACCCACCGACGCGCCACTGGTTGAAGCCTATCTGCGCGGAGAGATTCCGACGGCCACCGCGTCGCCCGATGCGGTGACGCCCGAAGGTCAGCCTGCGCCTGCTGCCGATCCTCCACGCCGCAGTTCCTATGACGTGCCGCTTTCGCCTGAGGAAGCGAAGTAGTAAGACCTGCACACAATGATTGCTCGCTACACCCGTCCGGACATGGCCGCTCTTTGGAGTGAGTCGCGACGTCTTGCGTTGTTTTTGGAAGTTGAGCTGGCGGCCACGGCTGCGCTCGAAGCGGCTCCGTCGAGTCCTGTTCCTTTCGGAACGGCGACGCGACTGCGACAGCTCTACGCGCAGGTAGGACCGCTCGATCCGATGCGTGTGGCGGAGTGTGAGCAGCGAACCCAGCATGAAGTGCTCGCGTTTTTGGAGCACGTCGAGGAAAAGCTGGGATCCGATGCGCGCTGGCTGCACTTTGGACTGACTTCATCGGACGTGCTCGATACGGTGCTGGCGCTGCAGCTTCGCGAAGCCACGCAGATCATCTTGCGCGGCATCGACGATCAGCTCTTGCCGGCGCTGCGTCGTCAGGCAACTGCGCATCAGCTGACCCCAATGATCGGTCGCACGCACGGAATCTTTGCGGAGCCGATCTCTGCCGGGCTGGTGTTTTTGGGAAGCTACGCGGAGATCGAGCGCGCCAAAGTCCGAGTTCAGCGCGCGCAGAAAGCGATTTCCGTCGGAAAGCTCTCCGGTGCCGTCGGAGTGTATGGCAGTGGCTGCTTTTCCCCGGATGTGGAAGTTGCCGCGCTGTCGAGCCTGGGTCTTTCCGTCGAGTCTGTTCCGACGCAAGTCGTGGCACGCGATCGTCACGCTGAGCTGCTGATGGCACTGTCGCTGCTCGGATCGGCGATCGAGCGGCTGTCGGTGAACCTGCGTCATATGCAGCGCAGCGAAGTGTCTGAAGTCGAAGAAGCGTTTGCGCCGGGTCAGAAGGGAAGCTCGGCGATGCCGCACAAAAAGAACCCGATCTCGGCGGAAAACCTGTGTGGACTGGCGCGGCTGTTGCGATCGAGCGCGAGCGCGGCGTGCGAAAACATCCCACTTTGGCATGAGCGAGACATCTCTCACTCGTCGGTGGAGCGCGTGATCATGCCCGATGCGACGACGCTGGCTGACTACATGGTGCAGCGGGCGGCGAAGCTCGTCGGCGGTCTGTCCGTGCGCGTCGATCGGATGGCCCAAAACCTGGCAAGCAGTGGCGATCTGTACGCGTCAGAAAAAGTGATGCTGGCGCTGGTTCGGACTGGGCTGTCTCGTCAGCACGCGTACGAGCTGGTGCAGCGTCATGCGCTGGCCTGCGTGGCTGAGCGTGGTGGGCCGTCGTTTTTGGACCGGCTACAGACCGATCCGCAGGTGAGCGAGCGACTGTCCCAAGACGTGCTGCATCACTGCTTTGAGATCGCGACGCACCTTCAGCATGTTCCGACGATCTTTGCGCGAACACTTCCCGAGTGAGCGGTTCCGCGACGATTGGGCGACGCAAACGGGCGACTTTCGAACATCTAAGTAGCGAAAATGCTTGATAGAAAAAATGCTCGACCCGTCTTTGCCAGCATCCGCTGGCTGTGCAAGAATCCTTGACTGAGGCGACAGCAGCCTCGATGAAACCCTAATGGACGACTTTCACTGCTCCTTCTGTGGCAAAAGGCGTCGCGAAGTCCGCAAGCTTATCAGCGGTCCGCGCGTCTTCATCTGCGACGAGTGCGTCGCCCTCTGCAACGACATTCTCTCGAAAGAGGATGCGCAAGAGCGGCCTCGCTATCCAAAGCCCGTCGAAATCACCGAGGAGCTCGACAAATACGTCGTCGGGCAAAAGCGTGCCAAAAAGACGCTCTCGGTCTCGGTCTATAACCACTACAAGCGGCTGATGTCGCGTGGTCGGGCCGGTGACGTGGACATCCACAAGGGCAACGTGCTGCTGATCGGTCCAACGGGCTGCGGCAAGACGCTGCTCGCACAGACGCTCGCAAAGAAGCTGGATGTGCCGTTTGCGATCGCCGATGCTACGACGCTGACCGAGGCTGGTTATGTCGGCGAAGACGTCGAAAGCGTCATCAAAGCGCTGTATCGCAACGCCGGTGGCGACATCGAAAAGGCCCAGCGCGGCATCGTCTGCATCGACGAGATCGACAAGATCTCTCGCAAAGGCGGCGGTCCGTCGGTGACGCGCGATGTCAGCGGCGAAGGCGTTCAGCAAGCGCTGCTCAAGCTGCTCGAAGGCAAGCACGCGACGATCACGCCCGATGGAGCACGCAACCGTCCCCAGCAGGAACTGATTCAGGTCGATACGACCGACATCTTGTTTATCTGCTGCGGTGCGTTCAACGGGCTCGAAGACACGATTCGTCGTCGAGTGTCCGAGCGTGGCATGGGCTTTGGTGCACGGATCTCGGCGCGCAACGACGAAGACAAAGACGCGCTGCGAGCGCAGGTTCGCACCGAGGATCTGATCAAGTACGGCATGATTCCAGAGTTTCTCGGACGGCTGCCGATCATCGTTTCGTGCGATTCGCTCGACGAAGATGCGCTGACCGAAGTGCTGTGGAAGCCGAAGAACGCGCTCACCAAGCAGTACTCGCGGCTGTTTGAAATGGAAGGCGTTCAGCTTCGCTTCACCGACGACGCCATGCACGCGGTTGCACGCGAAGCGTATCGTCGCAAGTCGGGCGCTCGTGGTCTGCGCGCGATCATGGAAGAAGTGATGCTCGAGGTGATGTACGAAATCCCGTCGATGACAGGCGTGCGCGAGTGCGTCATCAATGCCGACGTGATCACAAACCACGCGCAGCCGCTGCTCATTCGCGAAAAGAAAGCCAGCTAGTCACACACCTTCCTGCGCGTGCGCAGGTGCGGCTCAAACGGTCAAGCATGCACATCGCTGCTTGGCCGTTTTTTTATGTCCACGGTGTCAGCTGATTGGGACGCAGCGACGGAGCTTAGCCCGCTTTGCGATGCGCGAGGATGCGATGCTGGCCTTCACCGACGTCGTACAGCATATCCAAACAGAGCGACAGGCTCGGCGGAGCGTCGGGAACCGGCTCGCTCGGACTCGTCATCGAATAGATATAGCCACGCGGCGCGGTCAGCGACTCCGCGAAGGGAAACCACTTTGGCAGCGGCAGCGCAGCGCGCGACACCACCACACCAAAGCCCGTCGGCAGCCTCGTTGCATCGTCGGCGAAGACTTCGAAAGACAGACCCAGCTCTCGTCGCAGTGTCAGCAGAAAGGCTGCTTTTTTGCCGATGCGCTCGCTCAGCGTGATCCGTAGATCGGGACGACACAGCGCGCACAGCACACCGGGAAAACCCGCGCCACTGCCCACATCCAGCAGCGACGGTGAAGGCAGCTCCGCAAGAGGCGGCAGTCGACCCACCAGCGCCAAGCTGTCGAGAAAGTGCCGTCGGAAGATCTGCTCGCGACCGACAATCGCGGTCAGGTTGATCTTCCGTCCCCACTCTTCCAGCAGCTCGGCGTAGCGGACAAGCCGCGCCACCTCGGTCTGCCCCAGCGAAATTCCTTGCGCCGAGGCTCCCGAGACCAGCAGCTTCCCGAGCCGAGACAGACCTTCCGTCGAGCTAGCCTCTAAGCCCTGCATCGCTTGTGCTCATGTCTGAAGTGGCTGCATCGCTCGCTGCGCCATCGCTGAGTGTTCCACCATCACCGACTCCTGCATCAGCACTCGGCGCGCAGCAGCGACTTTTTTCGCTGGGACACGCGCTCTTGTCGGTGCCGGGACGATGTTGCGGAAACGTCATCGAGCCAGTCGAGCAGTCTTGTCCTTCGGCCACGCAGTAGCTGCTGGCTGGACACTCGGGACCGCGTGCGACGCAGACGCTCTCTGGGGTCAAGCACTGAGCAACCAAATCCTGCGACGGAGAAACATAGGTTCCACACACCACCGATTCATCCAGTGGCGACGGAGCTTTGCTTCCCTGGGTCCACGTTCCCGCTGCTCCCGATTCGCCTGCGGTGTACGACAGCCGACAGCTTGGACCACTCGCGCAGCTGTCGCACTGACCTTGCAGCGGTCCCGACTTGCGGACCAGATAGCAGGCGCGTGGATAGCTGCACAGGCCCAAGATCGACGGATTCGACCCAGGCGTCGACGTCGATTCCGAGCAGTACACACCGAAAGCGCAAGCGACAATCAGCAGGATCGACAGACCCAGTCGCTTGTTGGAAGACGGGAATGTGGTTCGGAGGCTCACTTGCTTGCGGCCACCTTCTCGCTGCTGGTTCCGCTGCCAAGCTGCGCGTTCAGCGTTGCCAGAAGCGTCGCGAGCTGCTGCTGCGCTTGCTGCATGTACTCGTTGACGGCTTTGCCCGTGCGATCCGCGTCTTTGGCTTTCAGGCCAGCGAGCACGTCGCGGTGACACTTCCGCTGGATGGCTGCGGACGGAATCACCTGCGCAAAGAAGCCTGCATGCGCAAACACAGCGACGCGAATGGTGTTGATGAGAAGCTGGAACACGCGATTGCGCGAGCTGCGCGTCAGCTCGACGTAGAACTCGAAGTCGAGCTTGAGCATCTCATCGGGAGACAGCTCGGCATCGGCCTTCTTCGCGATGTCTTCCAAGCGCACCAGGTCGTCGGGCGTCGCGCGCTCTGCCGCAAGCTGTGCGACATCACGAGCGAAGATCCGACGAAACTCCAGCACATCGCCCAAGATGTCAGCGTTCGGGATCCCGTCGGGAGTTCCAGTCACAAGGTGCGACACCAGCTCGACGCCAGCCGTTTCCATAAACGGCAGCACGCGCGTGCCATCACCCTGTCGGGTCTTCACCAGACCCATCTGCTCCAGCGACTTGATTGCCTCGCGCAGCGACGCGCGGTTCACACCGAGATCTTCAGCGAGCTTGCGCTCGGGAGGGAGCTTGTCACCAATGCCATAGACGCCTCGCAGAATCAGGCTGCGAAGCTGTTGAACAATTTCTTCAGCGACACGTTGCTTACCAATTGGTTTCAGCATCGCGGGCAGGGTAGCAGGTTTGCGAAAAAGTGGAACAGCTACAAAATCGTGCCTTGCGCGGACGAAATGCGGACGAGATGAGCGACGGAAAAATCACCACTTAGCCGCGCGCGATCATCGTGACGCAGCGCTTTCCTTGTTTACATCGTGCTGGTCAGACCTATGGCGGGCTGCGGTCTTTCGCGTTGCTCGAGTCGCCGCTTGTCGCTTGTCACTTCGATGTTCCGTTTCGCCAACTGATCCAATCGATCGGACTCCGCGTGAGCTGGGTCCACACCGTGTAGCCCCGCGTCCTTCCTTATCTATTCAGCCGGGATTCAGCCGCGCGCGAGCTGGGTCTTCGCGGCCTGCGTCTTCGTGCCGGAGCGATCGGCGGATCGGTTGGAGCGCTGTAGGTGCGCTGCTGGCACGCACTTGCCGCCGCTTCAGCCTGCGCTGTAAGCACGCGCAGCCAGTGGTCAATCCGGCTCGTGGTCGGCGGAGCCAAGCGGTTGGCCGAGCACAGACACGATATATTCTTGGGATGGCGCGCTCTGTATGTTACGAATCGAGGACTCCGCTGTAACAGGCGGCGCCATGAAAATTTTGTGTATTTAGCTACATGACTTGCGATAAAGTAGCCCAGAACCTTACCTCTGGTCGTCTGAGGCACGCGGTCTTCCTGACCGTTGTCCACGGGCCCGCAGTCGAGCTTGCAATGGTCTAACCAGCATGTCGAACGCCGAACATCGTCCCGTTACCGACACCCTCTTTGCGCGCCTGCGATTTCGCTTGGCCACGCTGCTTGTTGCGGCTGGCTTGTGCGTCACGCAGGCAGCGAGTGCCCAGGACGCTTCGCGAAATGCCCTGGACATCAACCGCTTCGCGCCGGCCTTTGGTACAGGTCGCTTGGTCACGCAGGATCTTGCAGAACTGCTGCCGCGCTTCGAGATTGCGCCGCAGCTCTTTCTGCATTACTCGCGCAATCCGCTGTACCTGTACATGGGCGACGAGCCCAAGTTCCCGCTGATTGAAAACCGGCTGACGGGCGATCTGGGTATCGCGGTCGGGATTCCAATCAGAGGCACCGGACGGCTCCAGTTTGGCTTGAGCCTGCCGGTCACGTTCTGGCAGACCGGCCAAGTCAACAAGATCGGCGAAAACTACTCCGATCCGGTGATCTTGAGCGGCTTGCCGAATCAAGATCCAAAGTCGATCGGTCAAGAAGACCTGCGCTTCCAAGTGAAAGCGGTGTTCTTGAATGGCAAGTGGGGCGGTCTCGGCTTTGCGGGCGACCTGAAGCTGCCGACCGGCGACAAGTCGAGCTTCCTCGGTTCGCCGCTGCCGACCGGAAACCTGAAGCTGCTGTTCCACTTAAACCTGTGGCGTTTCACCTTCGTACTCAACCCAGGTGTGTACCTGGCTCAGTCGCAGCAGATTGCGTTCACCAGTGTGGGCAACTCGCTGTCGGTGGGCGGTGGTCTGAACCTGCGCGTCGTCAACTGGAATCACGGCTCGTTTGACCTGATGGCTGAAGTCTTCGGCTTGGCCAACTTCAACTTCCGCTCGCTCGGTGAAACGCCGCTCGAGTCGACCGTTGCAGGCCGCGTCAACATCGAGACGCAGAGCGCCGGTGACTTCCACATCTACTTGGGTGCGGGTCCGGGCATTCCGGCCACCGGTGGAAGCAAAGGCATTGGCTCGCCGGACGTTCGTGCGTATGCGGGCCTCGTCTGGTCGTGGAACAAGAAGCCGACGCCACCGCCGCCACCACCACCACCGCCTGCTCCGGACTGCCGCTGCCGTGGTGCCAACTGTCCGTGCATTCCGGGTGTCAACTGCCAGTGCACGCCGGGCGTCAACTGTCCGTGCACGCCGGGCGTCGACTGTCCGTGCACGCCGGGTAAAGACTGCGTCTGCGAGGATGGCAAGACCTGCGCTTGTACGCCGGGTGTGAACTGCCCGTGCACGCCAGGCGTCAACTGCCTCTGCAAGCCAGGCGTCGACTGCCCGAAGAAGAACATCAAGATTGCGGGCTCGCTGTTCGAGTTCGACAGTCCTGATCTGACCGCCACTGGTCTCGACACGATTCGTATGTCGATCGACGCCATCGCGGATCACATCAACAAGGGCAACAAGATCCGCATCGAGGGCCACACCGACAACGTCGGCGGACTCGATTACAACACGCGACTTTCGCATGACCGCTCTCAGAGCGTCGCCAAGTTCATCCGCGACGAGCTGCGCGGTAAGGGCATCCCGGCTGATGTTGCCGACAAGAGCGTTTCGGTGGGTTGGTACGCCTTCAACTGCAAGGTGCTGGCTGACTCGAAGATCACGCTCAAGCGCAAGATGACGCCGGTCGAAAAGTCGCAGCGCGACAAGGAAAACGAGCCGAACCGTCGCGTCGAAATCAACCTGTGGCCCGACGACAGCATCAAGTGCTTCGTCCCGCTGCCCCCGCAGTGAGAGCAGAGGACGCGATGAAAGGGAATCGGAGAGAAATGGCCATGCGGCAAGTCCGTTTGAACTCGCCTGTGGATGTCGTTCCGACGGTCGGTCAGAGGTCGAGCACTCGGCGCGCCAGCATCTTGGCTGCGATCGTCGCCGCAGGGCTGGGTCTTCTGACCAGCGTGACTGGATATGCCCAGACACAGAATCCTGCCGGTACGCAGAACGGTCGCGGTAGCACGCTGCCGCCTGTGAACTACCCGATCGATGAGTTTGGTACGACCCCGGCCTCTGCGCCCGTGCCGATGACTCCTGCGCAGCCCAGCGCTGCGTCGACCAAGAGCGGTCAGGCTTGCTGCACCCCGGGCAAAGACTGTCCTTGCACTGCCGGCAAAGACTGTGCGTGTACGCCGGGCGTCAACTGCCCGTGCACGCCGGGCAAAGACTGTGCGTGTACGCCGGGCGTCAACTGTCCGGCTCGTGCGCCGCTGCGATCGGACTTTTGTACTCCAGGCAAGAACTGCCCGTGCAGCGGAGACAACTGCCGTTACTGCACACCCGGCAAGGACTGTCCGTGTACACCGTTTATCAACTGCCCGAACGATCACGGCGTGATCTTCGACAAGAACGCGTCGCAGCTGAGCGATGACAACCGTCAGAAGCTGGCGCGCGCCGTCGAAGAGCTGAAGAAGCTGCCCGAAGGCGAAAAGATCCGCATCGAAGGCCACACGACGCCGGGTGAAGGAAACGGTGTGCCGGCGGCTCGGTTGAAGCTGTCGCAAGAGCGAGCGCGCGCCGTCGAGCAGGCACTGGTGAGCGCCGGTTTGCCGCAGACGCGCATTGCCGCGACGCTCGGCTGGGGTGGTCTGTGTCCTCAGGTCATTGCGATCGAAGACGAAAAGAACCGCCGCGTGCAGTTTATGTTTTCGCAAGATCAGACGCTGTGTGCGCAGCCTGAAAACCAGCGTCGTCCGGCGAAGCTGCCGCCGCCGTTCAAGCGTCCCGCGAAGCCGGGCGCCGGTGGCGCGGCCAAGCCCGCTGGAACGGCTGGGACTGCACCGAAGCCCGCTGCCCCCAAGCCTGCTGCTGCCGCACCTGCTGCCCCCAAGCCTGCTGCTCGCTAGTCTCTGACTGCTTGCTTCTTCGCCACACCGCTGGCGCTACATCATGCTGATCAAGCTGACCGGGACATCTACCCACGGCGCCGATTCCGCTGAGGATCCAATCGGCTTGCTGCTGGCGTGTCACGAGCGCATTCGACAGCACCTGGCACTGGCGCAGCGTGTGGTTGATGCCGTTGTTCCGTCTGCGAGCGAGCTGTCGGATTCCGCTTCGTCGCTGATTCGCTACTTCGGGCGAGCGCTGCCGCTGCATCATCACGACGAACAAGAGCTGCTGCTTCCTGCGCTGCGGAAGCACCTACTGCCGTCGCATGTGGACGATTCGCTGTCGGTGATGAGCGCGGAACACGCAGTGATCGATCCGGCGATCGAGGACGCGATTCATCTGTGGCGACGACTGCGCGACGAGCCGCTTCAGCTATCGAATCTGCGGGAAGAGCTGATGCAAAAGACGCTGCTCGTTTCGACGCTGCTGCTGGCTCACCTGGAGCGTGAAGAGCGCGACATCTTTGATCCAGCGACGAAAATACTGTCGGAAGAAGAGAAGCGAGCGCTGACGCAGCAAATGCGACAGCGACGGCAATCGACTAGTGGTTGAGCTCTGTCAGGACTTCCGATGCGGTGTCGAGATCTTGTCCAGCTTGGGTAAGATCGTCGACGACGGACTGTAGATCTTCACTCAGCTTGGCCGCACCGACGGAGCGATGACGAACCGCAGCAAGCCGCAGTCGCTCCAGCGTCGCTACCTGATGATGCAGTCGAGCCACCGCGCGCTCACGACCCTTGGCAATGTCGTCGAGATAGCTGAGCTGTTCGTCGATGGCTGCCAGTGCTCGGCTGTATTCGCTGCGAACGCTTTCGTCGCTGGTTGCCTGAATTCGCGCTTGGAGATCGTTCTTTCGCTCGTCGAGCTTGCTGCGATCGCTCTGTTGCGCCTGCGCTTCGATGTCCTGCCAGCGCTTGCCGAAGCGACCGATCTTTTTGACAAGCTGCTCGGCGGCGGTGCGCGCACTCGGATGCTCGTCGAGACTTTCCGCCGCTTGCTGATACGTCGTCATCGCTTGCCGGATCAGCGTGGACAGCTCGTCGCTGGCTCCTTTGGCGGGCAGCAGCGCCACAAGCTCTGCGTCGAGCGGCTCTTGGCGAATGATGAGATAGCGCGTCACCGTTGAAGCACCGATGAGGAGACCAACGCAGCCTCCAGCAACGGCATTGCTGAGCCACAGCGGCTGATGAAGCAGCACACCTTGGGCTTCCATCGACTCGGGAAGGACTTGCGCACCGAGCGACAAGAGCATGCTCGACACTGCTGTGGCCAGCGCTTGGCCTCTCGACAGCCCGCCTTGCAGAAGGTATGCCGTGAGCAGCACTGACCAGGCAATCATCGTCGCTGCGATTGCTCCACTGTGGGAACCGACGCAGGTGACGATCGCCCCAAGCCCGGCTGTGCCAAGCAGCCAGAGCGCCATTTTTCTGTTGATGGCTGGGACCGTCGCTGCGCCAAGGAGTGCCAAGCTGGTTGCGCCGTACAGCCAGCTCCACGTTCCGCTCAGCGTCGAAACCTGCCCCACATAGCTGGAGCTGGGAGCCATGACGGTATGACACAGTCCAAGCACCGCTCCGGCTGCCACGGATCGGACCACGGACCACTGGAAGGCAGAGTGATTGTCGATCGCCAAGCTTCTCTTCATGGCTCGATCAACGCATATTCTGCCCGCTCGGTCTAGCGAGCCTGGAATATTTCCCGTCGGTAACTTCGAATTTTTACGGACACCAAGAGATGACGATGAAGCAGTCACAACGCGATCACGGACCGATCGAACGAGCGCTGCGATCGGCTGGGCCGCCGATTTTGTGGGATGGTGGGATCGGAACGGCGCTGATTGCGCGTGGGCTGGAGCTTGCGAAGGAGCCTCCCGAGGCGTGGCTGTGGTCGCATCCCGACGAGCTGCTGACGATTCATCGAGGCTTTGTCGACGCGGATGTGGATGTGCTTCAGACGAACTCGTTTGGGCTGGTGCGGCTGCTGGCGTCGGACTTGCTGCCGCGAGACAAGCTGGGGCAGTCGCGGTCGCTGCGCGCGTGGGTCGGTCGATCGGTGGAGCTTGCACGACAGGCGATGGCGACGGATGAAAAGCGCTTGCGCTGGCTTGTTGCCGCGCTGGGTCCGACGGGACAAGTTGGTCTTTCGACGGAACATCTGCGCTCATGTTACCGCGCGGTGACGGAAGCGTTTGCCGAACAAGGCGTCGATGCGCTGCACTTGGAAACTTGCTTTGATCCGTCGGAGCTGCGGCTGGCGCTTTCGGTTGTGCGAGAGGTGGCTCCGTCGCTGCCATTGTTCGTGTCGGTCACGGTGACGCACGGGCAGCAGGGACTGGAGACGCCGCTCGGGGTGCCGCTTGCGCGGATGCTGCAAGAGCTGGACGCCGAGCCGCCGGAGCTTTTGGGCGTAAACTGCTCGCAAAATGCCGAGCGAATGCGCGGTGCGGTGACGGCGCTGGCGGACTGGGCCCAGGCGTCGGGACGGAAGCTGCCGGTGCTGGCGCGGCCTCAGCTTTACAACGGATCGCCGGACTGTAAGCGGCCCCCGAAGGAGATTTCGCCAGAGCGCTTTGCGCGTGAGCTATTTGCGCTGCTCGGCGACGGAGCCACTGCAATCGGTGGTTGTTGTGGCGTCACCGCCGAGCACCTGGCTGCGGTCCGGCAGACGATTGAGGGTTTCTTTTCGCCGCCGAGCACGCTATGAAGCCAAAATCTACACAAGGAGGCCCGGATGCTGACCCTCATGGCTGTTTGCCACATCCTGCTCCTGACTCTGTCCGCGACCCCCGATGTGGGAACCGAATCGGGTCGGGCGGCGGTGTTTGGTTATGAAGAAGACGCGCTCGCGGGGGGGCCGCTGGCGTGTACGGGCAAGCAGCTCAAGAAAGGACAGCTGGCCTGTGCGCACCGGACGCTACCGTGTGGCACCAAGCTGCTGGTTCAAAACCTTTCGACTCATCGTATGGCGACCTGTCAGGTGCTCGATCGCGGTCCGTTTGGCGCGCAGCTTCCAGGAGGTCGGTTTGTCATCAAGCGCACCGCCGTGGGGCGCGGAACGTGGCGAGGCATCTTGGATGTGTCGCCGGGCGTGGCGGCACGGCTTGGCATGCATCACAGCGTGGCCAACGTGCGGCTTATGTACCTGAAGCGAAAGAGCGCTCGAGGACGCAAGACACCAGACCTTGGCTAAGTGCCCAAGGCCCAGTGCGAAGTCCCGAAGTGATGTAGGAAACAGCGAGGCGTACGCCGTGAGTCGGTGACTACTCGAACTTCAGAGGCGCAGCTTGTCCGACGAAGCCAGCCGGTGCTTGGGACAGTGTGCCTTTGAGGGTGGCTTTGCCGCCGTTGCCAGCCGAGCCAAATGCGCCGCCGCTGGCCTGAACGCTGTTGGTGACCACCTGCGACATCTGCGAGTACACACCGTAGCTCGGACCGCCGCTGCCGCCCGCACCTGCGCCGGAGTTGCCGCCCTTGCCACCATTGGCACCACGACCGCCGCCTGCGCTGTCTTCCGAGCCTGCTCCACCAGCGGAGCCAGTTCCGGCAGAGCCACCCACCGCACCGTTTGCGCCATTGCCGCCGTTGCCAGCCTGACCGCTGGCCACCGTTGCGGTGTTGATCGTGACGGTGCTCTTGAAGATATAGACACCGAACGATCCACCACCACCGCCACCGCCAAGGCCCGCAGCCGCTGCGCAGCCACCTGCGCCACCACCACCACCACCACCGCCCGCGTCTGGATTGCATGCGCCACCTGCGCCGCCACCACCTGCACCACCACCGCCCGCGCCGCTACCGTTGGTCCCGACCCTGCCGTCTCCGCCGCTGGCTGGTGTGTATCCGGCTGCGGTGAAGTTCGAAGCGGAGACTGCGACCGGCTGTGTCCCGAGCGTGCCGTCTGCGCCTGCTCCGCCATCGGTGCCACCACTGCCGCTCTTTCCTTTGTATAAGCCGATGAAGCAGTCTCCCGATGAACCGCCACCACCGCCTGTGCCGGGTGCGCCGCCCAGACCAGCTGCGCCGCCACCGCCGCTGTTACCGACCGATCCGTTTCCACCGTTTCCACCGGAGACGTTGCCAAACAAGAGTTTAGTCCGCCTTTTCCGCCAGGGCCTGCGGGGTTACAGCCACCACCGGTGCAGCCGTTGCCGCCAGTGGCACCGTTTGCGGCGACCGGCGTAATGACATCGGTTGGTGCGGTGGGCGAGGTGCCATTGGCTCCGTTGCCCGAGTTGATCTTGGCCTGGCCGATGATGACTGGGCCCGAGCTGTTGACGACGAACACGCCGTAGCTCGACTGACCGGCAGAGGTTCCGTCGGCGGACTTGACCGACACCAGCTCGAGGTGCGTTTCCTTGGCGATGTTGCTCAGCGTGATCGCCGTCGTGCCGCCTTGGATGAGCGACTCATTGGCTGCGCTGCGAGCCCACAGGTTGCCCGAGTCATAGCCGCCGTACACACCGATGCCAGCGACCATCAACACTGAGCCCGAGTAGGTGCCCTTGTCGAGGTACACGCCGGTCTTGCCCTGCTGCTGCGCGAGCTTGATGCCTTGGGTGATGGTCTTGACTGGGTTTTCTCGTGTGCCAGCAAACGTATCGTCGCCACTGGGAGAGACGAAGATCGCGTTATTGACATCGCCGTCGATGCCGTCGCAGTTGTTGTCCACGAAGCTCGAATCGGGAACGTCTGGATCGGGCGTCTTCTGGCAAGTCAGGTCGCTTCCCGGAGGCGGACCATCATCGGTGCCTCCGTCCACAATGTTGCCCATGTAGTCGTTGTTGGTGCCTGCACAGCCGTGCCACATCGTGCTCACGGCGATACCGGCAGCGATGCCGACGAAGCTCAGGCGTCGTAGGACGCGACTCAAAGTTCCCAAGGCTCGCTCTGACCGCATGTGCCCTCCTAAGGCTGGTTAAGTGACAAGAGACGGTCCGAGGAGTTTATCAAACTGAAATTAAGTAATACAGATCACTAAATATGCATGAAAACGACATGACTTAGCGGAGGGGCAAGGCTGACACTGGGTTGTTGTGTTGCACAGTGTAACGACCGAGTGACACGACACCTTGACATTGGCGCACCTCTCGATATTGTCGCACCTGCTGTGAAGCGTACGATAAAAGTCCACATCGCCGGTCAGCCGTACCAAGTCCGTAGCGATGCAGACGAAGTGTACGTGCAGACGTTGGCTGAAATGGTGAACGGGCGCGTCCAAGCGCTCCTTGGAAATCGACAAGTCGCAACCCAATCGGACATGGTCCTTACCGCTCTTCAGTTGGCAGATGAGCTAGAGCACGAGCGCGGCGCGCAGCGGACGCTTCGTTCACAGGTTCGCGACCATGCCAAGCGGATGCTCGATTGTCTTCGGCGACAAGCCGAGTCCCCGAGTAAGGGCTAGGTGGTCAGGTGACGCTTGCAAGCACCGCTTCCCTGTCCAAACGAGACGAAAAAGCCTGGCTGCGTGATCGGCTTCGGCGACTTCGTGCAGAGCAAGGCTTTCCCGTCGGAAGTGCCGAATCGATGGCTGCGGCTGCTCAGGTTGCGTCGGCGGTTTTATCGCTTCCGAGCGTGGCCCGAGCGCAGAGCGTTGCTGTATACGAAGCCAGAGGTCGTGAGCTGGATCCGTCGCTGCTCGTCTCGATGCTTGGCGCGGACACGAGCGTCTGTTATCCGCGTGTGGCGAGCATGAATCCACCGACGCTGACGTTTCATGTGACGAGCCGCAGTGCGCTGCGTCCGTCTGGATTTGACTTGCTGGAGCCAGGCTCGACGGAACCGCTTGCGCCGTCGATCGATGTGTTTGTGGTGCCAGGACTCGGATTCGATCGCAGTGGGCGACGGATCGGGCAGGGCAAAGGCTTTTACGACGCAACGCTGCGGATGTCGCCCTCGGCGGTGCGCGTCGGTATTGGCTACGATTTTCAGCTCATTTCAGAAATCCCCGTCGAATCGTGTGATGAGCCGGTCGATTTTGTCATCACACCGACGCAAAAACTGGCGACCGGAGCCCGGGCGAGTGTGCTCCGGTTCGCTGAGGAGGACGTATCGTGACGATCGCCATAGGAATTGCCCTCTGTGTCTTGGGGGTTGTCCTGGGCGTTGTGCTGGCGCAGCGGCTGTCTCCTGCACCGAGAGGAGAGCAGTCCGAGGATATGCGTCAGCATCTGCTTGATTCGGCCCGTAGCGAAGCGGATCAGATCAAGCGAGACGCGCAGGTGGAATCCAAAGAGCTGCTGCTGAAGGCGCAAGAAACCGCCGAAACCGAGCTTCGTTCTCGTCGAGACGAGCTGGAGCGTGAGTCGCAGCGACTCGGCAAGCAAGAGGCCGCGCAGACCCGCAAGGCCGAGATCTTGGCTTCTCGCGAGGAAGAGCAGTCTCGTCGAGAGCGCAACATCTCAAACCGCGAGCAGTCCGCCGAGCAAGCGGCCAAGCGCGCCGAAGATCTGGCAGATCAAGCGGCCAAGCGACTGGAACAGATTGCCGGAATGACCGTCGAGCAGGCTCGGTCCAAGCTGGCGGATGAAGTGCGGGATGATGCTCGTCGCCAAGCCGCGATTGACGTCAAGCGCATCGAAGAAGACTTCCGTCAGCAAGCCGACGAGCGCGCCAAGATGATCTTGAGCACGGCGGTTCAGCGCTACGCGAGTGAGTACATCGCCGAAAAGACGGTCAGTGTCGTGCCGCTTCCGTCGGACGATATGAAAGGCCGGATCATCGGTCGCGAAGGTCGAAACATTCGCGCACTCGAAGCAGCGACGGGAATCGATCTGATCATCGATGATACGCCCGAGGCGGTGATCATCTCCTGTTTCAATCCGGTTCGACGGGAAATTGCCAAGCTGGCGCTGACTCGTCTGATTGCCGACGGACGAATTCACCCGACGCGGATCGAAGAAGCGGTGCAAAAAGCGTCGGAAGAAATCGATCAGCTCTGCAAAGAGGCGGGCGAGCAAGCGGCGTTCGATCTGGGTCTGCACAAGATGCATCCCGAGCTGCTCAAGACGCTGGGCAAGCTGAAGTTCCGAACGGCGGGCGCGCAGAACCTGCTTCAGCACAGCATCGAAGTGGGCTGGCTCGCGGGCGCGATGGCGGCGGAGCTGAACATCAACGTGAAGCTGGCTCGACGGGCGGGACTTTTGCACGACATCGGGCGCGCGGTGGATCAAGACACCGAAGGCTCGCATGCGATGGTCGGTGCGTCGCTGTGTAAGAAGCTGGGCGAGCCGCAGAAGGTCGTCGACGCGGTGGCCTCGCATCACGGGGAACGTCCACCGTCGGGAGCGCTCGATTATTTGGTGGATGCGGCGAACGTGCTGTCGAACGCGCGTCCGGGGGCTCGTCGAGAACAGCTGGAGTCGTACATCCAGCGACTGACCAACTTGGAAAAGCTGTGTCAGAGCATCGCGGGCGTCGACAAAGCCTATGCGATTCAAGCCGGTCGCGAGCTGCGGATTCTGGTCGAAAACGACAAAATCTCCGATGAGCAAGCGATCCTGCTGTCGCGCGACATCACCCGCAAGATCGAAGAAGAAGCGACCTATCCCGGGCAGGTTCGCGTCTGTGTGATTCGAGAGACGCGCTCGACGGACTACGCGCGCTAGCTACTTCACCGGCGCGAAGTCGTCGTCTTTCTTCTTTTTCTTCCCTTTGGTCTTGGTCGGCTTCGTCGGTGGGGGCGGAGCCGCTTCGAGCTTGAACTCTTGGCTAAAGTCTTGATCTCGCTCGAGAACCACCGACTTGTCGACGAAGCCTGGCATGCGCAGGATCACGCCGACCTTTCCTCCCGTCGGAGCCTGCTCGGAACGCCACGGCGTCTGACCCAGCACCGAGTCATCTGACGTCCGAATGACCTGCACACCCGGCGGATCGGTCTTGATGTCCCAGACGATGTGCTTGGGCGCTGCGGGCTTGGTCACTCGCGTCGGAGGCGGATCGGTATTGCCACTGCGCAGCACGAACACGATGCCGACAGCCGACAGCACCGTCGCCATCGTGACGGGAATGAGCAGCCGCCGGACACCCGAGCGACCTCCGCCCATTCGCGTCGGATCGTGGGTCTGACCCACACCGAGCAGCGACGGACGCGACGATGTATTCGGCCCGGTATTTTCCGCAGGCCCCGGATTGATGACCTGTCCGCTCTGAGGCTGGTTCATCAGCTGCGAGCCCTGCTGATAGCCCGGATGAAGCCCCGGCTGTCCTTGCATGCCCGGCTGCATTCCGGGATAGCCACCCTGCATCATCGCCGCCTGCATCATCGGGTACGCTCCCGACTGCATCTGCGCGTTTTGCTGCATCATCTGCTGCGCTTGCTGGATGTCCTGCAGACGAAGAACCGGCATGGCTCCCGTCGCCAGGCTCTGACCACCGAGCTGTCCGAGCCGCGCCACCACATCAGCCATCGACGGGCGCTCGTCGGCCTTTTTGGCCAGCATTTGCAGCACCAGCTCTTCGACCTTCGGCGGTACTTTCGGCTCGACGTCGCGTAGCTTCGGAGGCTCGTGATAGATGTGCATCGCCATCAGCGCGCCCGTGCCTTCCGCGTCGAAGGGAGGCTTGCCGGTCAGCATGATGAACATGATGATCCCGAGCGCGTACACGTCCGTCTTCGCGTCGACCTGACCCGATCCTTTGCACTGCTCCGGCGACATATAGCGAGGCGTGCCCATCACCTCGCCCATCTGCGTCAGTCCCGTCGCCTGCTGATCGCTGATCTTCGCGATACCGAAGTCGAGCACCTTGGCCCGCTCCCCACCCGGAGCCTCCGAGTCCGGCACAATAATCACATTGTCCGGCTTGAGGTCTCTGTGAATGATTCCTTTGGAGTGGGCGGCGGCGAGGGCGGCTCCGATTTGGCGTCCGATGCGGAGTGCGTCGAAGCCGAACGGTCCGGCGGTGCGCTTGATACGCGCCGACAGAGACTCGCCTTCGAGATACTCCATGACGATGTAGGCGGTTCCGTCGGGCATTTCGCCGTAGTCGAAGCTTCCGACGACGCCAGGATGCGAGACGATGTTGACAGCGCGTGCTTCGTTGAAGAACCGGGTGACGACGTTTTTGTCTTTCGAGAACTGCGGCTTGAGCACCTTGACCGCTACGCGTCGACCGATCGTCTCATGTACGGCTTCGAACACGCTTCCCATGCCGCCGTCGCCAATCTTGCGGGCGACTTTGTAATGTCCAACGAGTTGACCGATCATGGTGCCTTGTCTGGGGAAGCCAATCCCCACTCCCCCTATCCGGCATCGTAACATGCTGCGACGGTTTTTTGGCCTCGATGCCCCAATTGGTTGCGCGACGGGCTGCAAGTGTGGGTGTCGACAGCACCTTTTGGTGGGCAGCAATTGCCCAGCTGGATGTGGGCAGCGCGTCAAAGAGCGACCCTGGTGCCGCTTGGCCTGCTTCCGCATTGCAATGGCTGGCGGTTTGTCGTATCCGCTCTGCGTGACGCAGATGAAGGACATTCAGAAGGCCGCGCTGGACGAGGCGTGTGTGCTCGCTCAGAACCGGGCTTTCTATGCGGCGCTCCGTGAGCGCAACGTGGATCTGATGAAGCAGGTCTGGTCCCGCTGTGCGAACGTGTCGTGTATCCATCCCGGCTGGCAGCCGCTGCGAGGGCAAGACACCGTGATGGCGAGCTGGGAAACCATCCTTCATCAGTCGAACCTGCCGGCGATCTATCCCGAAGACGCGAGCGTGCAGCTGTGCGGCGATACCGCGCTGGTCGTCTGTGAAGAGACGTTTCGCGAAGGACGGCTGGTGGCGACGAACATCTTCATTCGCGAGGCCGATGACTGGCGACTTTTGCATCATCAGGCCGGGCCGCTCAACGACGAAGCCGATCTGGAAGATGAGCTATTCGACGATGGCGATCCCGATGCGCTGCTGACGATCGAAGAGCCGGAATGGACCGCGCACGGGGAAGACAAGAGCGTGCTGCACGGCGAAAAGTCGGAAGCGACCGACGCGCACTCCTCGGGGGACGACTTGCTGGCGCTGTATCTTCCGAAGCGGGGCAGTCGGCGGTTTATGAACTAAGGCAACGTGCTCGGATCGCCTGGCTCATCTGCGACGATGCCTTCGAGATCAAAGTCGATCTTGGCTGGCTTTGTACGATGTCTAAAGGTCATCGTGAACGGCGCGCTCTGACCGGGCTGTAGCACGCGGCTCGACGTGAAGCTGTAGCTTTGCTGACGCGGCTGACCTTGCTTGTCTCGGAGCAGCGCGATCACCTTCACAAACTGTAGCGGTCGCAGATCCTCGTTGCGCACGCGTCCTTCGAGCAAGAGCAGCGGCGGACGCAGCACCAGCTTGTGTGACAACACGCGCAGCGTTCCTTGGCGGCAGTTGGTCAGACAGGGCCGAAGCGTGACGCTCGATGAGAGTTGCGCAAACGGCGGAAGCTTGGGCGCGAGCAGCTTAAACGACGTCTGCGCTCCCGGCGGCAAGACCGCGCGATCGATCGATCCCAAGACGGTGCCAACCTGCTTGGTCTTGTCGGCATTCCAGAGCGTGATCGTCAAGGTGGGATGGTCGAGCGGCGTCTCACTGGTGTTTTTCAGCATGCCGATGAACAGCGCGTCGTCTCCGTCGACAAGGCTGGTTAGCTCGCTGACTTCGACGGACAGCGTCGGTTCGGGCTCGGGCGCAAGCGAGGATGCAGTCGACAGGCGGGTCATCCCGACGTTTTTGTGAAGTCGATCAAGCGCGTCTTGGAGATTGGCGGGCGCGCTGGGTTGCGTGTCGATGGCGGACCCAGACGGCGGGTCGGCAGTGGGCCACAAGAGCTGCGCGAGCGTGCTGGTCAGCGAGGGATCGGCTTCGGCTGCTTGCGCGCTGCGCTTTTGTCCCGCGCTTGGATGGACGGTCAGCGACGATGCGTCAGGAAGCAGAGCTGCCGTCGCTGGACCCGCTGACTCGGATGGATCGGGCGCATCCAGTACGTCGTTACAGATCCGCACCCCGATGCCACAGAGGGTGCAAAGCACCAGCGTGATCACTCGCCGAATCACCTTGGAGCTGCCGGTGGGCTGCGAGGACGGCGGGCTGGCCATGTGTGTCAGGGTAGCGCATCGGGTCTGCGCGTGTCAGCCAGGATGCCTCAGGGCTCTGGTTGTTACTTGGCAGGCTTTGCGGGCACGGGCTTGGCGGGCGCAGCTTTGGACACGGGCGCGGGGTCTTTCGACGCACGCTCGATCGTGACCTTGACGATCTTTACGTCGGTCATCGGACGATCCATCGGTGTGCGGGGCACACCAGCGATCTTGGCGACCAGCTGCACTTCTTGGCAGTGACCGAAGATCTGATAGTGACCGCCCGCCCCGCCACCGTCGTCGAGCGCAGGCTGCGGTGCCTCGGTGATGAAGAACTGCGATCCGCCGGTGTTGGGGCCTCGGTTGGCCATGGCCAGCACGCCGCCGCGATCGAAGCGATACGGTGCGTTCGTTTCGTCGGCAATGCTGTAGCCGGGCTCGCCGGTGCCATTGCCTTTGATGTCGCCGCCTTGGATCATGAACGACGGGATGACGCGGTGGAACGAAAGCCCGTTGTAAAACGGCTTCTTTTCCCACACGGCGGTCGAGGGATTGAGATACGGTCGCAGACCTCGCGCCAGACCGACGAAGTTGGCGACGGTGTTCGGTGCATTTTGCTCGAACAGCTCGCAGTGGAACGTCCCCATCGAGGTTTCGATGTTGGCGGTCAGCGTGCCTTTGCCGGGAAGGCCTTTGACGGCTTCTTCGATGGTGAACTTGCCACCAGTGGGATCGGGTGCTGCGGCGAGTGTTGCCGTCGGAAGTCCAGCGAGCACAACGCCAAGCATGGCAGATAGGTAAGCGGTCTTCATTGCGTGTTCTCCTCGGTCGAACGTCTAGACAAAGTGAAGCGAGGCACTCGTCGGTCAGGCGGCGCCTTGGGCGTAGATTCGCTCGGCAGAGACATGCCGATAGGCAAAGCAGCGCAGACGCAGACGGAGCAGCCTCGATAGCAAAGAGGCTCGCGGCTCTGCGCGCAGCTGGGCAAGACGGACTTGCTCTCGAACAGCGACGGCGGCTTCGCGGGGATGAAACAGCAGCGCGCGTCCGAAGCACAGCGTCGGCTTGCGATCGGGATCAGGAATCAGTCGCGCTTCAAAGACATCGTCGCTGGTGACGCCGGGTAAGCGACGACGCTCTTCGACGGCAAAGCGACCGCCACCGATCAGATCATCGAGCAGCAGTCCCTGCGGCAAAAAGCGAACGACTTGAAACAAGCTGCGATGCGATGCGCGCAGCGCTTGCAAATACGGACGTCGGATGTCGTCGCAGGGCAGCAACTTGAGCCGCTGTTCGACGCGGGTCAGACCTTCTTCATCGCGCTGCTCGAACAGAAACCACTCGACGAAGGCATCGCTACGCTCGGCGTATAGCTCGTGATCGGGCTCGACTTGGCCGGTCAGCGTCGAAAACGTGCGGCGTGCTTCGACGACCAGGGCCGAATCGCTTGTCGTGGACTGCGTCAGCTCGTCGAAGACCGACCACAGCATCAGCGTTACAGCGGACGACACAGCCCGGCGCCTGAGCAGGTTCCAAACACGTTGGTGCAGGCTTGTCCCGTCGGACAGTCCGATTGAGCGGCACCAAGGTCACAGAGCTTTCGACAGCGCTGCGTGGCTTTTCCGTCGGACACGTAGGGACGATCGCACTGAAGTCCTTCCTGGCACTCGTCGGCGTAGATGCAGGTGGATCCTTCGGGCTTGGGCAGCACGCTTGGGGTTGGCAGACAGAGGTTGCCGGCATAGCGATCGCCCGTCGGAAAGCTGCTGAGATAGCGACAGCTGAGCGTCGCGCCGCTTGTGTCTTTGGGGCAGCTCTGGCCAAGCTTACACGTCGGATAGCAGATGCCCGAGCGATCGTCTTCGTAGGCTTGACGTACACAGCCACCTTCGAGTCCCGCTGGGCTGGTGAGCGCGGTCTGGCAGGCGCTCGCGTCGGTGGGGTTGCAGGTCATGCTCGCAAAGCGCGGCAAGCAGGCGCTCACCGTGTCGAGGAACATGCACAAATAGTCGCTCTTGCGGCAGGTGACGGCGTCTTTGCAGCCCGCGACGCAGTACGCGCCCGGCGAGGGTGCAAAGCTTAGGCAGTAGTTGTCGGTCCCACAGTCTACGTCGCCGCCACACAGTGCGGAGCAATACCCACCTGGAGTCGCTGCGCCTTTGGCATCGTTGAGCAAGTTCGTCTTGAAACAGACGCGCTGCCCGCTACCTTGAAGACAATCAGCGTCTTTGGTGCACGGGCTGCCGATGTCGCCGGGCTTGATGGTGCGACCTGTGCTCGTGCTGCCCATGTCGACGGGGGTGTTGACGGATCCATCACAGGTCTGGCGCATGTCAGCGGGCGGCTTGGACATGTCGCTGAGATCAGGCAGAGACGGCCCTGACTCATCACAACCGGTCGATCCCAGGGCCAGCGTCAGCGCTCCCCACAGCGTGAGGTGAGAGGCGAGACGCGCAAGCGAAGAAGGCAGCATCAGCGAGAGCTCCACAGTTGCCAGTCGGAGTAGCAGCTAGCGCGCGTGGGGTCAAGAAAGCTTGGGGCTGTCTCGACGGAAAAAGAAAAAGAGCGAGGGAAACGTTGCTCCGCTCTGGCTGTGGCTTTATTGTCCGCGCGGCTGCCCGAGGTTCTACGAGTCACCGTCGGGGTCTAGCAATCTGGAGTATTGAGTCATGGAGAATGGACCTGCTGCCAAAACCCAGCGTCAGCCACGAGAAGCGACGCACCTGACACCGGTCGGTCTGCCTGCGATTACGGAGCAGCCAGGGTTTTTGGGTCACCCGCGTGCGTTTTGGACGCTGGCCTTTGTCGAGCTGTGGGAGCGCTTCGGGTTTTACCTGATGATGTCGCTGCTCGTGCTGTACATGAACGAGCGCTGGCAGCTGACGGAAGCCGAGGCGATGAAGTGGTTTAGCTACTACATCACGGCGGTGTATTTTTCGCCGCTCATCGGTGGATACATCGCGGAGCGTGGGCTGAGCCGTCCGATTTGGGTGGCGATGGGCGCGGCGCTGCTGTCCGTCGGATACTTCGGGTTTGCGCTTGCGTCCAAAGAGACGATGCTGCTGTGGTTTGGGCTGCTCGTGCTCGGCAACGGTCTGTTTAAGCCAAACATTGCGACGCTGGTGGGAAGCCTGTACGCACCGGGAGACCCGCGACGAGACGGCGCATTTTCCTACTTCTATTTGGCGGTCAACGTCGGTGGCGCAATCTCTCCGCTGATCGGTGGCTTTCTGCGGGTTCACTATGGCTGGCGCGTCGCGTTTTCGGCGGCAGGCGCAGGGCTGATTCTGGCGGTGATGGTGCTGCTCGCGTTTTCGCGAACGTATAAGCCCAAAGATCTGGCGCACGCGGTGCTGCCGGGTCAGCCGGAACATGCCTCGTCGGCGGCTCGTCGCGTGGCAGCGCTTCTGCTGATCAGCGTCTGTGCGCTGCCGTTTTGGACGGCGATGATGCAGTCGGGTTCGTCGCTGGCCTTTTGGGCGCGTGACAACACCGAGCGATCCCTTTCGCTGCTGGGCCGCACGGTTCAGCTCGCGCCGGAGCAGTTTTCGAGCCTGGGCAGCTGGTTCATCATCCTTCTGACGGTGCCAGTGACGGCGCTGCTCGATCGCTTCAGCCGAGGTCGCGGCATTCACAGCTCGGTGAAGATTGTCTCGGGACTGGTGCTGGCAGCGACGGCGTTTGGCCTGATGAGCCTGTGTGCGATGAAGACCGGTACAGGTCGCGCGCACATGCTGTGGCTGATCGGTTACTACTTTGTCTTCACCGTCGGAGAGCTGCTGCTGTCGCCGGTCGGTCTGTCGATTGTGAGCAAGCTGGCTCCGCCGCGCTGGGTCGGGGTGATGATTGGCGTGTGGATGATGTCGACGGCGAGCGGCAATCGCCTGGTTGGTGTGCTGGGGAACTACTGGACGAGCTGGTCGCACGCGCAGTATTTCGCGGTGATCTCGGCGGGGCTGCTCTTCGGGGCGCTGTTGCTGCTGTCGCAGCTTCGCTGGCTACGTCGGGTCATCCCGTAGCGGCGGCGAGCAGATCGGTCAAAAGACCCTTGGCCAGCTGCAGTCGGTCGGCGCGCTCTTTGTCGCCGATCCACGAGCGCTGCAGTCGCTGATCCGGCGTGATTCGCCACGGCGACTTGGGCTTGCTGACCAGCTTGGCCACTTTCACCGGATCGAGCGGCGTGTCGTCGCGTAGGCTCAGCCCGAGGCGAGACTCGGTCAGCTCCAGCGACGCGCAGCGCAGCTTGCGAGCCAGCGCCTTGACGCACATCAGATCGCCCAGGCACTTGACCTCGTCGGGAAGGCTGCCGTAGCGATCGGACAGCTCGGTGAGCACATCGGCCACCTGTTCTTCGTCTTCCCCGAGGCCCAGCTTGCGATAGAAGTCGAGTCGCTGGCCGGTGTCGGGCAGATATTCCTCGGGAATGTAGGCGAGCAGATCGCAGGTGATGTCGGGATCGAGCGGTCGCTCAAGCGGCTGACCTCGCAGCTCGGCGACGGCTTCTTCGAGCATGCGCGTATACATCTCGAAGCCGACGGCGGCGATGGTTCCCGACTGACGTGTTCCGAGCAGATCTCCGGCGCCGCGAATTTCCAGATCGTGGCTGGCGATGCTAAAGCCCGAGCCCAGATCGGAAAAGCGCTGAAGCACATGCAGGCGCTGCTTGGCGTCGGCGGTCATGCTCGACTCGGGCGGAATCAGCAGATAACAGAACGCACGCTGCGTCGAGCGACCGATGCGACCCCGAAGCTGATAAAGCTGCGACAGACCGAACGTATCGGCTCGATCGACGAACATCGTGTTGGCGCGCGGAATGTCCAGGCCACTTTCGATGATCGTCGTGCTGAGCAGCACATCGGCGCGTCCCTCGACAAAGTCGAGCATCACTTCTTCCAGCTCCTCGGGCTGCATCTGACCGTGGCCGGTGCGAATGCGAATGCCGGGACACAGCTCTTGCAGACGGCGCGCCCACTTGCCGATCGTCTCGACGCGGTTGTGAACGAAGAAGACCTGACCGCCGCGCTTTAGCTCCCGCTCGATGCCGTCGCGGATGAGATCATCGGACTCGCGCGCAACGATGGTCCGAATCGCCAGTCGATCCGCCGGTGCCGTCGAGATGATCGAGATCTCGCGAATGCCCGACAGCGCCATGTGCAGCGTCCGCGGAATCGGCGTCGCTGTCAGCGTCAGCGTATCGACCTGCGAGCGAAACTGCCGAAGTCGCTCTTTGTGTTTGACGCCAAAGCGCTGTTCTTCGTCGACGATGACCAAGCCCAGATCTTTGAAGCGCACATCCGTCGAGAGCAGTCGATGCGTTCCGACGACAATGTCCAGTCTTCCCTCGGCCAGATCTTTTAGCTCTTTGAGCTGCTCGGTGCGCGAGCGAAAGCGTGACAGCGACGCAACGGTGATTGGCAGCGTCTTCATTCGCGCGGCAAACGTCGCAGCATGCTGCTCGACCAGCACCGTCGTCGGTGCGAGCACCGCCACTTGCTTGCCCGCGAGCACCGCTTTGGCCGCCGCGCGCATCGCCACTTCGGTCTTGCCGTAGCCGACGTCGCCACAGACCAAGCGATCCATCGGACGGCTGGCTTCCATGTCGCCGAGCACGTCGCCAATCGCGCGCTCTTGATCGGGCGTCTCCTCGAACGGGAAGGTCGCTTCAAACTCGGCAAAGAGCTGATCCGCGTCGCTGTCGAGCACAAACGCATGACCCGGCAGCGCCTGCCTTTGTGCGTAAATCTTGAGCAGCTCCTCGGCAACCTGCTGGATTTCGCGAACGACCTTGCTGCGCGTCTTTTGCCAGGTCTCGCCGCCCATGCGGTCGAGCTTCGGCGTCATCCCTTCCGCACCGACGTAGCGCTGCACTTCCGACAGACGCCACACCGGCAGATAGAGCTGACCGCCGTCGTACTCAATGTGCATAAAGTCGATCGCGACGCCGCCCGAGCGCACCGGCAGCTTGGTCAGCCCGCGATAGCGCCCGACGCCGTGCAGCGGATGCACGACGTAGCCACCGACTTCCAGGTTCTTCAGATCGCCGAGCGACGGCTTCTTCGACGCCTTGCCAGCCTTGCGGACCGCTTTTTCGCCAAAGATCTCGGCTTCGGAAAAGATCGAGACGCGATCGAGCGGCAGATCGACGCCACGCAGCAGCGTTCCGACGCGAATCTCCAGCCGTCCAAGCAGCGTCGGGTCCGCGTCGAGCAGATCAAAGCGATGCAGCGCTTCTCCGCTCTTTTGTTCGACGGCCAGCGACGAAAGTCCCGGTCGATGCAGCTGTGGCTTCAGTCCATAGCCTCGCAGCAGCGCGTCGAGACGTTCGCCACCTTGCAGGCTGCCCGCGACGATGATCGATCGAATTCTATCGTCGTGATTTTTGCGCAGCACCGTCACAAGCGGCTTCAGGATGTGCTCGTGCTTTTCCTTCTGTCCGCGCTGTAGCTCTGCCGCGAGCAGTCGGTGATCTTCCCCACACAGCTTGACCGTCGGAACGTCGCTGTCTTCACCGGCGATGACCAGCGGATCCAGCTCGACACACAGCGCGGTTTTGGACTCAGTCCCACGAAGCAGCTGTCGCAGCTCCGTTGGCTGTAGATAAAATTCCGACGGTGGAAACGCGAGCTTGTGCTCGGCGATGCGCTTTTGATAGGCCGTCTCTCCGTCGTGATGCAGATCGCGCAGCGTGTCATACAGCCGATGCGGCTCGACGACGACGAAGGTTGCTTGCTCGGGCAGATAGTCGCGCAGCGACGCCATTCGCGCATGGAACGCCGGGATCAGCGACTCGACGCCGAAGAAGTCGGTACCGGACTCGATCTGCTCGAGCACATTGCGCGTTCGCGACGACGGATGAACCGCCAGATCGCCGACTTCGAGCAGCCGCTCGCGCAGCTTGTTTCCTCGAGTGAGGATCGTCTCACGAACCGGATGAATGTAGATCTCGTCGGTCTTGCGAAGCGTACGCTGCGAGGTGGGATCGTAAAAACGGATGCTCTCGACGAGATCGCCGTAAAACTCGATCCGCACCGGAAAGCGATAGAGCGGCACAAAGACATCGAGGACACCGCCTCGGACCGCATACGTGCCGGGATCTTCACAGACGGGCGCTCGAGTGTAACCACCTTGTGCGAGTCGCTTGATGGTCTGATCGCGATCCAGCTCCTCATTTTCGGCAATGATGTCGACGAGATCGGCGAACGCTTCCTTGGGAACCACCTTGCGCGTCAGAGCCTGGACGGACGCGACCACCACCTGCGCGGACAGGACGCTGCCTTGGGACAGACGGAACAGCGTCGACATGCGCGACAGCACAGCGGCTCGTTCCGGCGAGGCATCGTCCCACGGCGTCACATCCAGCTCGGGCAGACCGATCACCGGATCGGACGCGGCTGGATCGTCGCTGGCTTGTCCTCGATGAAGGAAAAACTGGAGGTCTTTGCGCAGGGCACGCGCGGACTGCTCATCGGCAACCACCGCGACGAGCGGCAGCGACTTGGCGGGCAGGCTTTCGACGAGCCGTGCGATCAGCAGCGCTTGCAGCGGACCGAGCGTGCCAAGACAGCGCAGAAGCCGCGAGCCTCCGCTGACAAAGGAGAGCAGACGCGGCAGTGCTTGGCGCAGGGGCGAGACCGGTAAGTCGTCGCTATCGAGCGATTCCATGGCGGGGCGTTATACCGCATTGCCGAGCGCTGAGTCGGCAAAGTAAAGTGACTTCATGACAACAGTCCTTCGCTTCGCTGTTTTGGGTCTGCTCTGTGTGGGGATGCCTGCGGTGGCCGCCGAGGGAGACAAGCCTGCGGATGCCAAGCCAGCGCTGCCGGATATGCCGGCTCCGTCCGATGTTGCGGGTCCGCCCGCCGACGGGGAAAAGACCAAGACCGGCCTGGTGACCAAGGTGCTGACCAAAGGAACGGGCAGCGCGCATCCGACGGCAGGCTGCGAGGTCAAAGTCCGCTACGCAGGCTGGATGACCGACGGAAAGCTGTTTGATACCTCGGAAAAGAAAGGCGCTGGCTTCGTCGCGCAGTTTCCGATCGATCTGCTGATCAAAGGCTGGCAAGAAGGTCTGAAGCTGATGGTCGCGGGCGAAAAGCGGCGGATGTGGATTCCGTCGGATCAGGCCTATGGCGATACGCCTCGGCGACCGGGTGGACCGCACGGCATGCTGGTGTTCGATGTTGAGCTGGTCGATATCGTCGCTGCGCCGGAAAAGCCTGCCAAAAAAGGCAAGCACTAGTGGCACATGACGGCACGCGGACTGACTGCGTGCGTCGCGTCGCTGCTCGGGCTGTGGGCCTGTAATCGACTGGACGACTCGACGGGACCGAAGCCAACTGCGCCGCCGCTGCCGCCGCTCGCGGAGCCTGCGAGCCTGGCGGTACAGGGTCACTCTGTCCTGTTTGCGGTGGTGGCGCAGCAGGCGGTTCCGCTGGTTTGTCACGATCACGGTCAGAAGCGGCTCGGGGCGGACTGTGCGACGCTGCTGCCATCGTCTGCATCGGTGCGACTGGCAGGATCGCTGTCCGCGACGCTGCAGCCAGCGGGAATGAGCGCATGTACGCTCGGTGGCAAGCCGGTTCCTGCGTATTCGCTGTCGGAACTGGATAGCTCTCCGACGGAACATCGTGCGGCGATGTGGTCCGATGTGCTGCATCCGGTGATGACGATGCCGCCATGGCCTGCCGAGCATCAGCCAGAGACACCGAGCCAGCTTCGTGGAATGAAGCAGACCTGCGACGAGCTGGCGAACGCACTGACGGGACGAAGCATCTTGCCGCTGCCGCAGACGACGTGGCTGGTGGATCTCGACGGGGATGGCGTGCGAGAGCGGATCGACGACGTGCGCTGTGGGGAACCGAAGCAGCCGATCTTCCTTGCGCAGGTGCTGTTTTTGACGCCGGGACGACGGCCCGAGCGAACGGTTCCGCTGCGGGTGGTGAAGCAGCCGACGGAGACGGTGCGAATCGATGTGGTGGTCGATGTCGACTCAAACGGCGTGCCGGAAGTGATGCTGAGCCAGATGTCACCGTCGAGCCAGCGCGTTGAGATCGCACACCTGGAGCGCGTCGGACTGATGCCCATCGCGGAGCTGGCCTGTGTCGTGGGCAAGCGTCGCTGACGGGTGAAGCCGCGCTCTCGAAGTCGCTTTTACATCGCAGCCCGTTTTGTGCAAAAGTGCGCTCAAACATTGGCTGGGGAGAGCGCTCGTGAACAAGCTTGGCTGGCTGTTTTTGCTTGGTGTTGTCGTCGGTTCGTCCGCCTGTACAGAGACGAGTAAGTCGTGGAAGCGCGACGATACGCCGTCGGAAGTGGTCGAACGTCAGAAGGATCTTTGCAAAGAGTATTCCGAAGGTCTGGTGCCGTGGCGACCGGGCATGTCGGGCGACGAAAAGTCGGAAGTCAAAGCGCGAGTGGATGCTCACTTCCGTCGCTGCATGAACCTAAACGGCTTCAAAGAGCAAGAGTCGGTCGAATACAAGTAGCGTCGTCTGCACCGTGACGGATGGCAGGTGATGTCGTCGATGAAACAAGCACCGATTGCGATCTTTGGGACTAGCTCCAACGCGGGAAAGACCACGCTGGTGGCCGGGCTGTGTCGGCTGTTTGCGCGACGCGGGCTGCGGGTTGCGCCGCTGAAGTCGCAGAACATGTCGCTAAACTCGTATGCGACGGAAGCGGGCGAAGAGATCGCGCGATCGACGGCGGTGCAAGCGCGAGCGGCGAAGCAAGTTCCGACGGTGGCGATGAATCCGATCCTGCTCAAGCCGAAGGCGGATGCGGTCAGTCAGCTGATCTTGCTCGGAAAGCCGTATGCCGACGTGAGCGCGGCGGAGTACTTCGGTTCGGACAAGCTTCAGTCGCTGAAGTGGCAGGCGATCGACGCTGCGATTGCGATGCTGCGGCGCGATTATGACCTGATTGTCGTCGAGGGTGCCGGAAGCTGTGCGGAGCCAAACCTGCGCGCGCTCGACGTGGTGAACTTCGGGCTGGCGGATCGGATCGGCGCGGACGTTCACATCGTCACCGACATCGACAAAGGCGGCGTGTTCGCGGACATCTTGGGGACGCTGCGTGTACTGTCTTTGACGGAGCCTCGTGATGCGGCGCGGGTGCGTAGCTTTCTGATCAACAAGTTTCGCGGGGATCCGAAGATTCTCGACGGAGGGCTCGACTTCATTCGTCCGCTGATTGGATCGGCCCAGCTGGGTGTGCTGCCGTATCTGGATCTGTCGCTGGAAGAAGAAGATCGGGTGCGCTTCCGTCGCTGTGATAGTCCAGAGATCGACATCGCGGTGCTGTATCTGCCGCACATTGCGAACGCGACGGATCTGGAGCCTCTTTCCGTCGAAGAAAACGTGCGTGTGCGGTTTGTTCGGCACGCCGATGAGCTGGGCGCTCCCGACGCGATCATCATTCCGGGATCGAAGAACACGATCTGGGATTTGCAGCATCTTCGTCGCTGTGGGCTCGCGGATGAGCTGCTGCTGCACGCAGGAAAGACGCCGCTGATTGGCATCTGCGGTGGCTTTGAGATGCTCGGTGGACAGCTCTTCGATCCAGACCGAACGGAGTCCGACGCGGGATCGATTCCGGGTCTGGGGCTTTTGGCGATCGACTTTGCGTTTCAGCGCGACAAGCTGGTTCGTCCGTGTCGCTATCAGCCGAGCGCTCACAGTCCGTTTTTGCCAGCGGGCGAGGTGACTGGATACGAAATACACACAGGCAGGCCGCTGTATCGCGGGGCGCTGCCGCTGTTTGAAAGTGACACGGGGCCCGACGGTGCGATCGACGCCGAGCGCCAGATCTTGGGAACCTTTGTGCACGACTTGTGGAAAAACTCGCGGCTGACTCGTGCGTTTGTCGACTGGCTGCGGGTGAAAAAAGGGCTTCTGCCGCTGCGATCCGCGCTGCCCGATCACGCCGATCGCTTTGAGGATCACATCGAGCGACTCGCCGACGCGATCGAAGCGCTGGGACTGTTTTAACCGCCCGAGGAGAGCGTCGATGAAGTCTTGGGCTGTGTGGCTTTTGTTGTGCGTCGGGCTGCTGGGTTCTCAGTCGCTGCGTGCCGACGATACGGTGATCGCGAAGACCGATTCGCAGGTGAAGTCGTCCGTGCTGCCCCAAAAAGGTGCGACGACGTTTGATCTGGCGCAGACGATCTTGCCGCTTTCAGCAGGTCAGTTTGCCGTCGGACGCTGGGATGGATCGCTGCAGCTGTGGGATCTTCCTCCGTCGCGATCGAATCAGGGTCCGACGCTGCGCTCGGTGTCTACGTTGCCGTCGCGAGCCGGGGTGTTGTCGCTGGTGAAGATCGAGGAAGGTCTGGTGCTGTCGAGTCACGATCAGGGCTCGCTGGCGCTGTGGACGCAGACCGAGGGTGGCTTTGCGCTGCGGAGCATCGTTGAGTTTCCGTCGCAGCTTGGTGCGGTAACGAGCGGTGCGCTGGTTTCGGTTGGTACGCAGAAGGTCCTCCTCATCGGTCACGAGTCGGGCTTTGTGTCGCTGTGGCAAAAGACGCGCTGGAGCCTGGCTTGGTTGGGACAGACGGATGTGCGCTCGCCCAGTCCGGTGCCGAGTCCGTATGCGCTTCGTCACATTCGCGCGGTGGTTCCGTGGAAAGACAGCCTGGTGCTGGTTGGATCGGAAGACGGAGACGTGACGCAGCTTCGGCTTCGGCTCGTCGCGCATGGCGTGGACGCGGTGGTGATTCATCGGGCGCGCCACAGTCCGACGGCACAGCGAGGCATAAACGGCATGGCGCTGCTGGGAGATCTGCTGGCGGTGACAAGCTGCACCGTCGGGAGTGAGCCAAACTTGCACCTGCTGCGCGTGGAGCCGGGACGACTTGTGCCGCTCGATGCACTGGAGCTAAAGCGCGACAGTCAGCGAGAGCAGGTGTTTTCGTTTGCGGTGCTGGCGGTCGATCGTCCAATCGGCAAGACGCTGTGGGTCAGCACGCAAGAAGGGCTGGTCTGGCAGGTCCTTGTGGTCGACGAAAAGCTGCGGCGCTGGGGATCTGTTTCGGTCTCAAGTGGCGTCGGAACTGCGTTATTCTATGACAAAGAGCGACAACTACTTGTTGCGGTGGGGCACGAGGCAACGGTACTAAGGGTCCCCTAAACATGACGGCGCTCCGCATCACCCGATGGCTGCCAACAACGCGAGCGATGCTCGGACTGTGGGCTCTTGTTTTGTGGACGCTTATGGACGGGGCACACGCGGCCTTTCCAGTGCAAGTCAGCGACGGTGCAGGCCAAGTGGTTCAGCTGGCGAAGAAGCCGCAGCGGATCGTGGTCCTCGGGCCGGCGCTGTATGCGTACATGCTGGTGGACTTGGGCGCGGCGCAGCGGGTGGTCGGAATCACGCAGTCTTCGGACAATCCCGTCGAGGTTCAGTCCGCGCAGCCGCTGGGACAGTCGCTTTTGCCTGACGTCGAGCGCATCATCCAGCTTCAGCCGGACTTGGTGCTCGGGGGAACTGCAGCGACGCACAAGCAGCTCTTGTCGCTCGGGATTGCTTGTTTTGCCGGTGGTCGTGGGGGCCTGCAAGGCAGTCAGGATGTCTTTGCGCTGCTTCGTTCCGTCGGTCAGCTCGTCGAAGGGGACAGCAAGCTGGCGGATCGACTGATCGAACAGACGCAGGCCGAGATGGCCTCGATCGAGTCGAAGCTGCATGGCTCAGCGAAGTCGCGTGTCGCGGTGCTGTACGCAGGTCCGCGCGGAAACCTGTTTGCTGCCGGTGCCGAGACGCCCGAAGACGAGCTGGTCGAGCGCAGCGCCGGGCAGAACGTGTTCGGTCACCTGCGTCACCACAAGCCAGTCAGCGTCGAGGAGCTGATTCGTCAGCAGCCCGATGTGATCTTGATTGATCAAAACCAGCTACCGCTTCTGACGGCGCAGACGGTGCTTCAGAGCATTCCGGCGATGCGCAGTCGGCGCGTGTTCGGCATCAATGCGGCGGTGCATGGCTCGTCGCGGCTGGGTGTGGCGCTGAAGTCGTATGCGCGGCTCATCCATCCTGGCGTGCTTTCGCCGTAGTTGTCGCTGATGTCTCGACCCAACATCGGGCTGTGGGCAACGCTGCTGGCGCTACTTGTCGCGTCGCTGCTTTTGTCCTGCCTTTTGGGTTCGGTCCAGCTTCCGGTGTGGGAACTGGGCGCTGGTCTGTGGGCGCGTCTGCGAGGTCACACCGGCGGAGAATCGCCGCTTCTCACGATCTTTTTCGACGTTCGGTTGCCGAGAGTGCTGCTCGCGATGGTCTGTGGCGCGGCGCTGTCGCTGTCCGGCGGTGTGATGCAGGGCGTGTTTCGCAATCCGCTCGCGGATCCGTTTGTGCTCGGGACAGTGAGCGGAGCGACGCTCGGTGCCGCGCTTGTGGTGCTGTTTCATCACGAAAACACGCTGTGGGCGCTGCCGCTCGGTGCGTTTGCCGGTGCGCTGCTGTCGACGGTGATCTTGCTTTTGGCGTCAGAGCTTCGGCTGTCGCTTTACTTCGATCAAGGCTCGCTGATTCTCGTCGGAGTTGCGCTGGGTTCACTGCTGTCTGCGCTGACGGGAATTGCGTTGTTTGCCAGTCGAACCGATCAGGTCCAGAGCCTGGTCTACTGGCTGTTTGGCAGCTTTGCGATGAGTCAGTGGCCGACGCTGATGCTGGTGACGATCTGTGCGATTCCGACGGCGATCTTGCTGCTTCGGAGCGCGCAGGTGCTTGATCTGCTCTCACTCGGTGACGCGATGGCGGTTCACCTGGGTTTGGATGTGAAACAGCACAAGCGACGGCTGCTGCTTTTGTCGTCGCTGCTGACCGCGCTTGTCGTCGCTGCGTGTGGAACGATTGGCTTTGTCGGGCTGGTGGTTCCGCACATCATGCGCAGGCTGCTGGGTCCGGGTCATCGTCGCTTGCTCGTCGCTGCGATCCTGTTTGGCGGGGCATTTTTACCGCTCTGTGATACGGCGGCGCGTACGCTGCTCGCTCCGATCGAAGTTCCCGTCGGAATTTTGACCTCGCTGGTCGGTGTGCCGTTCTTTTTGTCGCTCTTGCTCCGTCGCTCACGGCTGGGAACGCTGTCATGATCATCGCGAGCGAGCTGGGCTTTTCTTTCGGCGAACGCAGCGTCTTTTCCGACGTGAACCTGGCGCTTCGTCCCGGCGAGCTGCTGGCGCTGATTGGACCAAATGGTGCGGGCAAGACCACGCTGATTCACGTTCTGTCGGGACTGCGACGAGCGACCAGCGGAGCGGTTTGGCTGCAAGACGAGACGCAGCGTGTGGATCTGACCAAGCTCGATCCCGAGTCGCGCGCCCGTCGGCTGGCCGTCGTGGAGCAAGCGGTGGTGCCAGCGTTTGACTTTACCGTCGAAGAGCTGGTCGCGCTCGGTCGCTTTCCGCACCGTCACAAGTCCGTCGATCACGAAGCGATTGTGAAAAAGTCGCTCTCGGACGTCGGTGTGCTCGCGCTGGCTGGTCGTCGCTTCGGGCAGCTCTCGTCTGGCGAACGTCAGCGTGTGCTGCTGGCGCTGGCGCTGTCGCAAGAGCCTCAAGTCCTGCTTCTCGACGAGCCACTTGCGCACCTGGACCCCAAACATCAGGTCGGGCTGCTGTCGCTGATTCGTCGTCTGTCCACCGACGGGCTGACGATCCTGTGGTCGGTTCATGATCTGAACATGGCGCGACAGGCGGATCGGGTGGCGCTGCTGGCGAAAGGGAAGCTGCTGGCGTGCGGTCCGCCGAGCGAAGTGCTGACGGTGCCGCTGCTGGAACAAGCGTATGAGACGCCGCTGTCGCTGGTTGCGACCGGGGATGGAAGTCCGCCGCTGATCGTCTTTGGTCACAACATCTGACGAATCAGCGACGGTGCTGTTACGGGGTGCCGTGCAGGATGAGCGACTCGGGATTGGGCAGGCGCGCGCGCTGACCGACGACGTAGATGTCCGTCTCACCAAGTCCAAAGATCGCGGTCAGTGTCTGGCTGGAATCGGTCTGAAGCTGCGTCGCGGCCAGGCTCTGATCCAGTCGCACGATCAGACCGTTATATCCGACGGCATACGATCGACCCGAGGGAGCCATCCACACGCCGTTGAACTCGTTGTCGCTGGCGTTGATCTTGACCGCCGACCGCCAGCTTCCCGCCGAGTAGCGCACCGCAAAGCCCTTGGAACCGACCGCCACCGCAGCATCGGCGTTGATCGCAGACACCCCAAACAGCGCATCGGCTGTGCCTGGAAACTCCGTCGCGTATTGGTAATTGGTCCAAGCGGTTCCTCGTCGGACGCCGACCCATCCGCGCTGACCGACGGCAAACACGGTTCCGCCTGCGTACGCGACGCCGTAGACGCGATTGCCGATGGGAAGAGCTTGTTCGGACGTCCACGCTCCGTTGCCACCCGTCGCGCCGGTTCGCTTCCAGACCTTGCCGTTTTCACTGCCAGCCCACAGCTCACCCGCCGTGCCACCCGCAGCGACGGACCACACCGTCTCTCCGGTTTGTAGGACAAGTCCTGTCGCGTCGGCGGTCCAGGTTGCTGCGCGTCGCCAGGCACCCGGTGATTCACCGACGGTCCAGGTTCCGTTTCCAGCGAAGCCAGCGACGCCATGAAGGTCCGTTGCCGTCGGAGACGCTTCGGAGCTCCAGTTGGTGGCGCCGCGTGCCAGGATGATGCCGCTTTCTCCGACGGCGAAGGTCTGACCGCTGCCACCGGAAAAGACGCCGTAGAGCATCTGTCGCGGGTTGCCCGTGGCGGATTCTTGCGTCCAGCGCAGCGTCGGTGGCGGTCCTGCCAGATCGGGCATCGTCAGATCCGGCAGCGTGCCTTGATCCACCACAACCGACATGTCATTGACGCCCGCATCGACGGGACTTGCACCTTGTAGCGCGACGGTTGCTGCGATGTGTGCACCGTCTGGCCACGAAAAGTCCGATCCCGTGCTGCCCGAAGCCTGGCTTGTACCTGCGACGAAGCCTGCGACACCGACGGCGGAAATCGTAGCTGACGAAACTCCGTCGGGAGGAAGCACACGCAGTGTCAGTGGAAGGTCAATGTTGCCGCTGGTGACCCCGACTTTTTTGGCTCCACCGGGAAGCGCCAGCTCGGTTCGTAGCTCGTCGAATGGTCCCTGTCCCACGACGGTCAGCGCAAGACAGCTTCCCGCAACGTCGTCGCAGACTGCCTTTCGTTGACAGCTCACCGTAAGCGTCAGCGCCGAAAGCAGCGCCAGCCGACCCAAAGTTCCTGCTGCAAAACCCGTCATTGCCACGTTACCTCTCGATACGCTGCGGTGGTGGGACGCGACAGACCGACGCCCAGACCGACGCCGAGCGCCACCACTGCAACGCCAGCGCCCGTCCAAAACCACCACTTTTTGTAAAACGGCTTTCCTTCGGACTGACTCGGCTCGCTCGTCGCAACGGACGTCTGTGGAAGCTTGCGCCGTTCTTCGGCAATCGCCGCTTCCACCGATGCGCGATCCGTCGCTGACGGAGAGTCACGCAGGTAGCCTTCGTAGTACTCGATCGCTTTGTCCGGCTGATTGAGCGCCCGATAGGTCAGCGCCAAGTTGTACAGAAACGCCGGGTGAGGCTTGAGCTTGTTGCCTTCCTCAAACGCGGTCGCCGCTTCGGGATAGCGACGGTTTTTGAACAGCTCCGCGCCACGCGCATAGGCCTGCTTGGCCTGTGCATCTGGGTCAGCCGCCGTCGCGTACGCTTCGCTTGGGCCCAGTGCCACGAGCGAAAAAAGAAGCACCACGAAAAGCCGATTGGCAAGCATGCAGCGGAACTTAGCGTTGCCAAGGTGGTTCTGTCACCTACGTTGGTGTTGCTGCCAGAAGCGGAGCGCTATCAGCTTGCGCTAGACTGACAGCTCGAGTACCAGACAAGGTCCAACATGTCGCAGATGGCAGCGCTTCCCCAGTCTCCGTGGTTTTCGGTTGTCGGTGGTCCGCCTCCCGCCGAGGAAGTCTTGCGTGCGGTCATGCTGTCGCTCGTGATGCCGCTCGGTGGACTTGGCATCGGGATGCTACTTCCCGTCGAGTGGCGACTTCCGTTCGCGATTTTGTCGACGGTGGCGATGGTTCCGCTGTTTCTTCTTCTTCGGCTGCGCTGGCGAACGCGTCAGCAGGTGCGCATCTTCGGCAACGTCGTCGAGCATCGCGATGGCGTGCAAGTAACCCGCGTCGCGCTGACAAGAGCGGTGGTATCCGCCGCAGCGGCGCCGCCGGGTGTGCTGGTGATGGTGCTCGATGATGGTCGACAGCAAGTGACGGTGGCGCGACGGGCCGACATGCAAGAGCTGTCGGGGCTGCCGCCGTGCCTGGGTCCCTATCTGGAGCTGGACCCGGAAGACTTCGAGATCATTCGGCTGGCCGCGAATCGGCCTTATGCCGAAGCGTAGCCGTCGCTAGCGCTTGAGCTGAAGCTCGATCGTCGCGTCGTCTAGCTCGACGACAGACTGCACGTCAAACGACGCAAGCTGCGTGGGCTGGATTGACGACTGCGTCTCGCTTTCGACCTGCTGCGACAGGTTGGCCATTGCGCTGGCGGTTGTCTCGTCGGTCGTGATGTAGCCGACGGAGACGCGATCCGACACCTTGCAGCCCGCTTTTTTGCGCAGCTCACCGATGGCGCGCACCACTTCACGGGCAATGCCGCGATCGCGCAGCTCAGGGGTGATCTCGGTGGTGATTCCGACGACCAGACCGTCTTCGGTGCGGGCGGCCAGACCTTCCGCCGACTGCGCAGACAGCAGGATCTCGTCGGACAGAAGCTCAATCGAGCCTTCTGTCGTCGGCATCATCACCGGCTCTTCGGCCAGCACCTTCATCGCGATCTGCTTGACCTCGGCGGCGGAAAGCTGCGCCATCGCGTCTTGAATCAGCTTCACGCGCTTGCCGAGCTTCTTGCCCAGCTTCGGTAGGTTCGGACGCAGCGTGTAGTGAACCAGCTCCTCGCCTTCCGCCGCGAACGAGACGGTCTCGACGTTGAGCTCCTCGCAGACTTCCTGATGGAAGCGCTCGATGGCTCGTCGCGCCGCCGCCGACGGAACCTGAACCAGCGCAGCCTTGAGTGGCTGCCGTGTCTTCAGGTTCTGATCCTGCCGTGCCGCCCGTCCGAGCGAGACGGCCTTGAGCGCGACTTCCATTTCCGCCCGAAGCTGTTCCGTCAGTGAAAGCAGCGCTTCATCAGCCACCGGCCAGTCCGACAGATGCACCGACAGCGGCGACGACGGATCGACGCGACGCTTGAGGTTTTGCCACAGCTCCTCGGCGATAAACGGCGCAAACGGAGCGACGAGCTGCGCGATCGTCACCAAGCAGGTGTGCAGCGTCTGATAGGCCGCGCGCTTGTCTCGCTCGATGCTGCCGCCGATTTCACCGCCCGGACCGTCGAGGCTCGACCAGAAGCGATCCCGACAGCGACGAACGTACCAGTTGGACAAGATATCGACGAAGTCTGCGATGCCGCGCGCCGACTGGGTGATGTCGTAGCGCTCCAGCCCCGTCGTCGTGTTCTGAATCAGCCGATGCAGCGAGCCCAGGATCCAGCGATCGATGAGCGGCCTGTCCTCCAGCGGAACTTCCTGCGTCCCGAGTCGATGAAACTCCACCTCGGCGTAGGTGACGTAGAAGCTGTAGCAGTTCCACAGCGTCAGCAAAAACTGGCGCAGCGACTTCTGAACCAGCGCTTGCGAAAATCGTCGAGGCTGTCCCGGCGGAGACGCGGTGTACAGGTAGTAGCGCAGCGCGTCGGCACCCTCGGCGGAAAGCACCGTCCACGGATCGACGATGTTGCCCAGGCGCTTGGACATCTTGCGTCCCTGGTCGTCGAGAATGTGACCCAGCACGATGCAGTTTTCAAACGCCGGACCGCCGTGCAAAAGCACACCGAGCGCATGCAGCGTATAAAACCAGCCTCGGGTCTGATCGACGCCTTCGCTGATGAACGCCGCTGGGAACAGCTGTCCGAAGCGATCTTTTTGCTCAAACGGATAGTGATGCTGCGCGTACGGCATCGCGCCCGAGTCAAACCAGCAGTCGATGACATCGCGGATGCGACGACGGGTTCCGCTCGAGCAGCTAGTGCAAGCCCACGACAGCGAGTCGACGTACGGACGATGTAGATCGAAGGCTTCGTCGTGGCTGACGTTTCTTCCGACGCGAGTGGATAGCTCTGCGATGCTGCCGATGCACTCGACGTCGCCGCACTGATCGCAGATCCACAGCGGCAGCGGCGTGCCCCAGTATCGTTCGCGCGAGATGGCCCAGTCGACGTTGTTGCGCAGCCAGTCGCCGAAGCGTCCGTCGCGGATGTGCTCGGGATACCAGCCAATGCGCTGATTTTGCTCGAGGAGCTGCTCTCGCACAGCGGTGGTCTTGATGTACCAGCTCGTCTTGGCGAAGTAGAGCAGCGGCGTGTCACAGCGCCAGCAGAACGGATAGCTGTGGCGAATCCGTCCCGACGACCACAAAAGCCCGCGCTCTTTCAAGTCGCGAATGATCAGCGGATCGGCTTCTTTGAAGAACTTGCCCGCGAACTTGGCCAGTGCTGGCAAGACCATTCCGTCGAGACCGACCGAAAACAGCACCGGCAGCTCGTGACGACGACCGACTTCCAAGTCACCGTATGCGGGCGCGATGTGAACGATGCCGGTTCCTTCGCCTGCTTCGACGGTGGGATCGGTGATCGTGCGATAGGCATTGCTCGTATCGACGGACTGACCGAGCAAGTTGACGTGACAGTCGTAGAGCGGCTGATAGCGCAGACCGACCAGCTTGGCTCCGACGATGTCCGACGCGACGCACTCGAACTTGTGGCCTTTGAGGATTGTCTCGGCCTGGCTCGCGAGCAGGATCAGGTATTCCTCTGGCTTTTTGTCGTCGCCGAGGATGCGATAACAGCCGTACGTCGCCTTTTCGCTGAGCGCAGCGGCGGTGTTGGCAGCCAGCGTCCACGGTGTCGTCGTCCAGATCATCACCGAGACGTTTCCGTCAGCGGTCACGCCCGGCGCACACGGCAGCGCTTGTCCCGGCAGGAGCCGAAGCCGCACGTACACCGACGGATCTTCGACATCTTCTTTCATGCCTTGACCGGCTTCTGCCTCGGCCAGCGACGTCCCACAGCGCGGACAGTGCTTCGTCACTTTGTAGTCGCGAACAAGCAGGCTCTTGTCCCACAGCGTGCGCAGCAGCGACCAGCAGGTCTCGATGTAGTCGTTGTCGAGCGTGCGATACGGATGCTCGGTATCGACCCAGAACGCGATCCGCTCGGTCAGCTTGTCCCAGTCGCCGATGTAGCGAAACACGCTCTCGCGGCACTGACGGTTAAACTCGGCGATGCCCAGCTCTTCGATCTGCTGTTTGCCGCGCAGTCCGAGCCGCTTTTCGACCTCGACTTCGACGGGAAGACCGTGACAGTCCCAGCCTGCTTTGCGCGGCACCCGATAGCCTCGCATCGTCTTATAGCGAGGAATCACATCTTTGAAGGCCCGCGCGAGGACGTGGTGAATGCCAGGCTTCCCATTTGCCGTCGGTGGTCCTTCATAGAACACAAACAGCGGCTTGGGCTGGCCGGTCCTTGGATCGTGCTCGGCCAGGCTCGCCTCGAAGACGTTGCTCTCTTGCCAAAAGCCGAGGATCTTCTCCTCGAGCTTGGGAAAGCTCTGCTTGGTATCGACGGGATAAAAGGGCGAACTCATGATGGCGCGCAGCATACCCGTTTTTTGCGAAAGTGGAGTCTCCCCGAGCCACCGTCGTTGACACTCCGCGAGACGGTCGCTACCCTCGCTGCGACAAAGATGGCTGTAGCTCGCGACGCAACGCACTCTCCACTGGCGGCACCTCAAGCGGCGATGGTTGGACCGCTGCTGGGACGGCGCTTGCTGATCATCGCGGGCAAAGGCGGCGTCGGTCGCACCACGGTGGCGTGTGCGCTCGGTGCGCTGGCGGCGCGACAAGGAAAGCGCGTGCTGATTGCCCAGACGCGCAGCAAAAACCGCCTGCGAGAGCTGTTCGGCGTCGAGCGTGACTTTTCCGAAGTGGCGCAGGTGCGCGAAAACCTGTGGGCGGTCAACATGACGCCCGAATCGTCGCTGCGTGAGTACGGAATGATGGTCATGCACTCGGCGTTTCTGTATCGGCAGGTGTTCGAGCGCGACGTGGTGCGAGCCTTCCTGCGTGCGGTTCCGGGGCTGTATGACTACGCGATGCTCGGCAAGACCTGGTTTCACACCACCGAGCAGGCGGGCGGCAAGCCGCGCTACGATCTGGTGATTCTCGACGGACCAGCGACGGGACACATCCTGACGCTGCTGCGGATTCCCAAGATCATCCTCGATACGATTCCCGAAGGACCGATGACCGGACCGGCGCGCGACAACTGGAGCTTGCTCACCGATCCGAAGCGCTGTCTGACGGTGCTGACCACGCTTGCGGAAGATCTGCCAGTGACCGAGACGATTCAGCTGGCCCAAGGTCTGCGCGAGCTGTCGCTGCCGCTCGGTCCGGTGGTGGTCAATCGGCTGTATCCGCCGCGTCTACACAGTGGGCTGCCGAAGCTTGCATTCGACGAGCTTCTGCGATCCGACTCCGCGCAGTCCGACGAAGCGCTGGGTCCAGTGCTGCGGGCGGCGCGGCTTCACCGTCAGCGGGCGCAGCTCAACGAACATCACGTCGCGCGGCTCCACAAGTCGCTGCCGCTGCCGCAGCTTCACCTGCCGTATCTGTTTCGGGAATCGTTTGATCGCGCTGCAATCGATGAGCTGGGCGATCGCCTGGAAGGACAGGTCGAAGCGCTCGATCTGTCAAACAAGCCAACGTAAGCTTCCTCGCTTTTTCAAAATCGGCGAAATCCGCCGAAACCCGCCAAAAACGCGCCAAAACTCCAGGTCATGCGCAGTCGCTCGGTGCTCGATTTCTCGACGAGAATTTCGCGCATTGAGCAGTCGTGCGTGACGAGCCATCCCAAAAAGCACAGTGGTTTTGCTGATTTGTAATCAATCATCCATATAATTTTGTGGTTTTTAGTGTGGAAACTGCCGTTGTTTTCACAGTACGCTATCGTCATGGGACCCCGGTCGCTGGCGTGCATGCTCCCTTCGGAGCTGGTGCCGCAGATGCGTGCGCTTGCTGAAACTGTTTTTCGCCTTGTCCGCCGTGACAAGAGCCAGACTGCCGTTCATCTGGTCAGTCGGCTCTTAAGCGAGCTGGATCTTCAGCAGCGAGAGTCGAGCGAGGGCGAACGCGAGCAGCGCGCGTACCTGCTAAACCTTCGCGGCGTCATTTACGCGCAGCGCAACCAAGAACAGACGGCAACAAGTGACCTGCAAGCGGCGCATCAGCAGTCGCCGCAGTGGGCGGTGCCGCTCTACAACCTCGGGCTGGTGCACAAAAAGGCGCGACAGTGGGCGCAGTCGGCAGAGTCGCTGTCGCTGGCGCTTTCGGGCCTGCGCAAGCAAGCGGGACGGCTGACCAGCACCAGTGCGCTGGCGCAAGGCTCGGGGCTCAGTCGGTCGGTGCTGTGGAACCTGGGACTGGCGCAGACGGCGCTGGGCAAGCTCGACGAGGCGCGCTCTTGCTGGCAGGCTTGTGGGCTTCTGTCGGGGCGTCCCGGCGGCGCGGGAGACTTGGGCCTGGCGCAGCTGTCGCTTCCGACGACCGGACCGTATTCTGTCGAGCGAGTCTGGGTGCAGCGGGTCGATCCGGTGCGGGCGCGCATCCTGTCGGTGGTGCGCTACGGTGCGTCGTGTCAGTTTGGCGACGTGGTGCTGTGCGACACCCAAGGTCAAGGCAGCTTCTGCGACGGACTGACCGGCTCTGACGGGGAAGAACAGCTCGCCGAGGAGTCGTCGAACGGCCTGGTCTTTTTGGAGCCAATCGAGTCAGCCGGTTACGCGCTTCACGTCGTGCAAGGTCCGGCGGCGTCTCCGTCGCAGGCGATGTCGCTGACCGAGAGGCTGCGCGAGCACGGTCTGCACATTGAGGTCTGGTCGCTGACGATGCGGCTGCCGGGAACCAGCTCTCCGCCCGAGGGAGAAGATCGCAGCGTGCCGCTCTGTGCGGGCCTGGTGATTCCCGCCGGTCCGATGAAGGAAGCCGTTCCGCTGGGTCCGATTCGTCTGTCCGACGGAGAAATTCCATCCGCACTGCTTCCGAACGATGCGCAGCGCACGGCGGAAAAAGCCGTCTCGGTGTTAAACAATGCAGCGCGCGACCTGGGACTTTCGCTGTTTTCTCCGTCGCTGATGGATGCCGCAGGCGATGAGCTTGGCGCCGCCCGTCATCGTCGTGCGCTTCGTCGCAGCGCGGGTGCGTAGGCTGTCACGTCGTCGCGGGTACGGCTTCGTTCTGCCCTCCGCATCTTTCCCAGCACATCCGACGAAAAGGCACTTGGCCGCGCCACCAGCTTCGCGCTAGGTTCCAAGCTCTCACGAGGGAACCATGTCGAAGGCTCTGCCGTTTGTCACGTCACTCGGGCTGCTTGCGCTTTCACTGTCTGGCTGCGACAGCAGCTACGGCGAAGACTTTCCCACCACCGCCATCATGAACGGCGGCGACTGGCGCGACGAGGTGATCTACCAAGTCATCATCGATCGCTTTGCCGACGGTGACATCAACAACAACCATCGCGTCTTACCGAGCGCACTCGGACGCTACCAAGGCGGCGACTGGCAAGGCGTCATCGATCACCTCGACTACTTGGACTCTCTTGGTGTCACGACGCTGTGGATCTCGCCGATCGTCAAGAACATCGACTACGACGCGGGCTTCGACGGCTATCACGGCTACTGGACGCAGTCGTTTA
>ERZ724521.23-NODE-23-length-47676-cov-6.203377_pt1 | contig 47676 bp, 42 predicted proteins | sample MGYA00376054_ERZ724521 | MGnify/ENA primary metagenome ERZ724521 (study PRJEB28724, sample SAMN07190883) | activated sludge metagenome | isolation source: activated sludge of sewage treatment plant in Hong Hong | place: Hong Kong | collected 2016-03-17 ... | reverse complement strand
GGGTGGCCGAGGCGGGCAGCTTTACGGCGGTGGCCGACCAGCTCGGCGTGGCGCGCTCGGCGATAACCCGCCAGATCGCGGCGCTCGAGGGCCACCTTGGCGTCAAGCTGATCGCGCGCAGCACCCGGCGCCTGTCCCTGACCTCGGCCGGCGTGGCCTATCTCGAGCAGTGCCGGGAGATCCTCGATCGCATAGACGAGGCCGAGAGCACCGTGGCGGGCGACCGGCAGACCTTGCGGGGAACGGTCCGAGCCAGCGTGCCGATGAGCTTCGGCCTGACCCACCTGACGCCGCTGATCCTCGATTTTTCGCAGGCGCACCCGGATATCCACATCGACCTCGAGTTCAACGACCGGCACGTCAATCTGATCGAGGAAGGCATCGACGTTGCGGTACGCATCACCGACCGGCTTCCAGACACCACGGTGGCGCGCCGCCTTACCACGTGTCGTTCGGTGGTCGTCGCGGCGCCGGCCTACCTCAAGCGCCATGGCGAACCGAAGCAGCCGGCCGACCTCGTCCGCCACGCCTGCCTCATGTACTCGCTGAGTTCGCGGTCGAGCTGGGCGTTTCAGGGCGAGGGACAGGCGCAGTTGGTCGACATCGGTGGCCCGTTGAGCGCCAACAACGGGAACGCGCTATGCGAGGCCGCCGTGCGCGGCATGGGCGTGTTCTATGGACCGACCTTCGTCGTCGCCGACATGGTGCGCGCAGGCAAGCTGAAGCGCATCCTCAGGAATTTCCCGCTTCCGGCCTTCGACATGTATGCGGTATTTCCCGGCAACCGCTTCGTCCCGGAGCGCGTACGTGCCTTTGTCGATTTCCTTGCGGCGGGGCTCGGCCCTGAGCCCTGGTGGGATCGCGGCCTGGACCTCGACTGATATGGATCTACCGGTCAACCCGTTCAAGCGAAAGCTGCGTCATCGCGATTTCCAGGTGGGGCTGTTCGTCGGCATTGGCAGTCCCTATGCGACGGAAATCGTCGCCACGGCCGGATTCGACTGGCTGCTGATCGACGCCGAGCATTCGCCCAATACGCCGGCCACTGCCTTGCCGCAACTGCAGGCCGCAGCGCCCTATCCGGTTGCACTGGCCCTGCGCCCGGTCGATCACGATCCCGCCCTCATCAAGCAATACCTGGACATCGGAGTGCAGACGCTGCTCGCGCCGCTGGTGGACGACGCCGCCCAGGCGGTCGCGCTGGTAAGGGCGATGCGCTACCCGCCGCGCGGAATCCGCGGCGTCGGCGCGTCGCTGGCACGTGCGGCGCGCTGGAACGCGGTTCCCGGCTACCTTGCGCAGGCGGAAGAAGAGCTGTGCCTGATCGTCCAGATCGAGACGCGCGCGGGCCTCGAAAACCTCGATGCCATTCTCGCCGTCGATGGAGTGGACGCGGCTTTCATCGGTCCGGCCGACCTTGCGGCTTCGCTGGGGCATCTGGGCGAGGCGCGTCATCCGGAAGTCGTTGCGGCCATCGAGGGGGCCTTGCGCCGCATCGCTGCCAGCGGCAAGGGCGCGGGAGTGTTCGTCACCGATCCGCAGGCAGCCTCGCGGTACCGCGAATGCGGGGCGAGCTTCGTTGCAGTCGGTGGCGACACGACCTTGCTGCGCACTGCAGCCGCCAAGCTGTGCGGAGCCTTCCGCTGCGGCGGCAGCGCATAGAATTCCATCGCAGTCGACCTGCTCAGCAGGATTCGTGACCCGTACCAGGAACCGGAAATGCCGCCTATGAAGAATGTTGATTTGTTGCGCGATGCCTGCCTGATTGGTGGGGAATGGCTCGGTGCCGCCGGCGCGCGCCTGGAAGTCCGTAATCCCGCGACCGGCACGCGGGTCGGCACCGTTCCCTCCTTCGGGGCCGTCGAAACACGCCGCGCGATCGATGCTGCGCATGATGCGTTTCCGGGCTGGCGGGCGAAAACGGCGGCCGAACGTGCGCGCATTCTCAAGCGCTGGTTCGAGCTGATGATGGAGAACCAGGAGGATCTGGCGCGGCTGATGACGGCCGAGCAGGGCAAGCCGCTCGCGGAGGCGCGCGGCGAAATTGCCTATGCGGCATCCTTCATCGAATGGTTTGCCGAGGAGGCGCGCCGCGTCTACGGCGAGGTGATCCCGTCGCCGACGGCCGATCGCCGGCTGGTCGTGCTCAAGCAGCCGGTGGGTGTGTGCGCGGCGATCACGCCGTGGAACTTCCCGGCCGCGATGATCACGCGCAAGGCGGCGCCGGCCCTGGCCGCCGGCTGCACGATGGTGGTCAAGCCGGCCGAACAGACGCCGCTCTCGGCACTGGCCCTGGCGCGGCTCGGTGAGCTGGCCGGGATCCCCGCAGGGGTGCTCAACATCGTCACCGGCGAACCGGTCGCCATCGGCGGCGAGCTGACGTCGAATCCGCGCGTGCTCAAGCTTTCCTTTACCGGGTCGACAGAGGTCGGTCGCTTGCTGATGGCGCAGTGTGCGCCGACGATCAAGAAGCTTTCGCTCGAACTCGGTGGCAACGCGCCCTTCATCGTGTTCGACGACGCCGACCTCGATGCGGCGGTGGCCGGCGCAATCCTCTCCAAGTATCGCAATGCGGGCCAGACCTGCGTCTGCACCAACCGCTTCCTCGTGCACGAGCCGGTGCGCGAAGCCTTCGCGCAAAAGCTGGCCGTCGCCGTCGGCGGGCTGAAGGTCGGTGACGGCACCGAGGACGGCGTGAACCAGGGGCCGCTGATCGACGCGGCGGCCCTGGCCAAGGTGGAGGAACTCCTGGCCGACGCGTTGGCGCGTGGCGCACGCGTGGTCTGCGGCGGCGCGCGGCATGCCCGTGGCGGCACCTTCTTCGAGCCGACGGTGCTGACGGGTGCGACGGCGTCGATGCGCATCGCGCGCGAGGAGATCTTTGGTCCGGTGGCGGCGATCTACGGCTTTAAGGATGAAGCCGAGGCGGTGCGCATGGCCAACGATACCGAGTACGGCCTCGCCGCCTATTTCTACAGCCGCGACATCGCCCGCGCCTGGCGCGTCGCCGAGTCGCTCGACTATGGCATGGTGGGCATCAATTCCGGGCTGATCTCCAACGAGGTGGCACCGTTCGGCGGGGTGAAGCAGTCCGGGCTGGGGCGCGAAGGCTCGCACCACGGCATCGACGAATACCTCGAAGTCAAATACGTGGCCATGGCCGGCTTGTGAGGCGGAACCCATGATTTCCATCGAAGTGGCACTGGCCTTCCTCGCGGCATCGGCGTTGATCACCCTGGCGCCGGGACCAGACAACCTGATGGTGCTGTCGGTCGGTATCAGCCGCGGCCGGTTGGCCGGAATCGGTTTCGGCATGGGCTGCGCGCTGGGCTGCTTCACACATACCCTGTGGGCCACGCTGGGAATCGGCGCCGTGGTCCTGGCGTCCGGCCCGGCGTTCTTCACACTGAAGATGGCCGGTGCTGCCTATCTGGTCTATGTCGGACTGACCACCTGGGTGGGGGCAGGCAAGCTTGGCGTCGTCGCACTGGATGCCGGTGCCGCCGAGCCGATCGGCTCGCACGTCCGGCGCGGGTTCATCGCGAATGCCATCAACCCCAAGGTTGCGCTGTTCTTCATCGCCTTCCTGCCGCAGTTCGCCGATCCGTCGCGCGGCGCGATCTGGTCGCAGATGCTGCTGCTGGGTACGCTGTTCGCGGCGCAGACGGTCGTCATCTTCGGTGCGCTGGGCTGGTCGTCCGGCACGATAGGCGCGCGCCTGCAGCGGCAGCCTGGGCTGGCATTGTGGCTCGACCGGCTGGCGGCGGGGATCTTCGTGGGCCTGGCGGTACACCTCGCCGTGGCCGGCCGGTGAGTCGCACCCTCATTACCTACCAGCTCGAGATCGCCGTCGCGCGGCCACTGCGAATCGCCGTGGGTCGGTTCGGCACCTTCCGTTTCCCGGCCGGGCGCTACGTCTATACCGGGAGCGCGCGGCGCAATCTGGAAGCGCGGGTCGCCCGCCACTTGCGCCGCGACAAGAAGCCCCGCTGGCACATCGACTGGCTGCTCCTGGCGTCGGGGGTGTCCGTGACGGCGGTACGACGCTCTTCGCGCGACGAGTGCGTAGTCAATCGTGCCACCCGCGGCACGGCCCTGGTGCCTGGTTTTGGCGCGTCCGACTGTCGCGCCGGATGCGGTAGCCATCTGCGCTACATAGGCTGACGGCCCCTCCCGCAGGTCGTACGGATCAGGAAACGATGTAGGCGCCGGCGCCTGTGGCCAGCAACTTGCCGTCGGCGGCGAAGAACTCCATGCGTGTGGTGGCGACGCGCGATCCCAGGCGCAGAACCTCGGCGCGCAGCTCGAAGCGCTCGCTGATGGCGGGGCGCAGGTAGTCGATGCGCAGGTCAATGGTGCCGAGCTTGACGAAACGGTGCAGTCGCTGCTCCAGCGGTTCGTCGAGGTGGCGCGCGCCGATGGCTGCCAGTACGGCGATGCCGCCGAGGGCATCGAGACAGGCGCTGATGACGCCGCCATGCAACTGCTTGTGAACGAAATGGCCGACCAGCTCCGGGCGCATCTCGATGTACCCGGCGACACGTGCGGGTTCGATCACCGATAGCTTGACGCCCATGACCTTGTTGAATGCAATCTTCTCTTCGAAGACGTGCTTAAGCCCGGCCACGAACTCGGGTTCGAAGCGGGCGTCGGCGGGAACGGATCTCGTCATGGCGTCGGTGGCTGCTCAGGTGGCTTCCGGCCAGGCGTAGCCACGGGCACGCTCGGCGACATCGGCAGGGAAGGGCTGCGATTTGCGCGCCTGCGGATCAAGGCAGACCACAGTAAATTCGCAGGTCGAACAGACCTCGCCGTTCTCCGTATTGATCAGTTCGTGGCGGAAGCGAAGCACTTTCGAGCGCATTTCGAGCACGCCAGTACGCACCGCGATCGTATCGCCCGGATACAGTTCCTTCTGGTAGGCGATGTTCTGCTGCACGGCGGCCAGGTGCAGCTTGCCGGCGCGCAGAAGCGAAGGCGTCATGCCCAGCATGGCGTAGAACTGCCAGCAGGCTTCCTCGAAAAACTCCATGTAGGCCCGCACGTTGATGTGGCCCATGTGGTCACGCTGCCACTCATGCACGGTACCGCGCGCCGTCTCGATCAGCATCGGGGCAGTGTCCCAGGGAAGGAAAGGCCGGCCCGCCATGCGGGCCGGAGGATCATTTCAGCGCGTCGGCGAGGTCCTTGTCGCTGACCCGTCCGCTGCGGTGCAGCCAGAGCAGGATGGCGAGCGGCTTCGGAATGGCGCGGCCGGATTCGTAACGGGAGCCGCCCGACTGGGTGACGCCGTAGCGGCTCCAGAAGGCGGTCTGGTTGAGGTTGAGCTTCTTGCGGGTGGTGGCGATGTCGGAGAAGTCCAGCTTGTTTTTGCGGGCCATGGCAATGTCCTTTGTTGGGTACGACAGGGCGTGATGCTAACTCAAGAGTCGCGTTTGCGGAAATCGATCCAGCCTGCGGCGGCGGGTTTTGCGCCGCGTCGTACCTTACGAACGGCCGTGTGCGGTAAGCTTGCACTCCGCTGGTGCAGGCAACGTCCACCGGCAGAATTCGACCAATCAAAAATGGAGGAGATTCACCATGAAGAAGCTCGCAATGCTGCAGGCCGTCGCGCTGGCCCTGGCAGCCGGCAGCGCTATGGCCGACGTCACGATTGGCGTCAGCGTATCGGCCACCGGTCCGGCGGCGTCGCTCGGGATTCCTGAAAAGCAGACAATTGCGCTGCTGCCGGCGACCGTGGGTGGCGAGAAGGTCAAGTACATCGTGCTCGATGATGCGACCGATCCGAGCACGGCCGTCAAGAATGCGCGCAAGCTGACCGGCGAAGACAAGGTGGATGCCATCATCGGCTCATCGGTGACGCCGACGTCCATGGCCATCCTCGAAGTGGCCGTCGAAACCAAGACGCCGCAACTGGCGATGGCGCCGGTGCCGCCCGCCGGCGACAAGGCGCCTTGGATCTTCTCGACGCCACAGAGCTTCAACCTCATGGCCGTGGCGATCGCCCAGCACATGGTCGCCAACAACGTGAAGACCGTCGGGTTCATCGGGTACGCCGATCCCTACGGCGAGCTTTGGCTCAAGGCCTTGCAGGGCGCCGTCGAGGGCAAGGGAATCAACATCGTTGCCGTCGAGCGCTATCAGCGCGCGGATACCAGCGTTGCCGGCCAGGCCCTCAAGCTGATTTCGGCAAAGCCCGACGCCGTGCTGATTGCAGGATCCGGTACGCCGGCGGTACTGCCGCAGTCGACGCTGATCGAGCGAGGCTACAAAGGCAAGTTCTACCAGACGCACGGCATCGCCAATCGCGACTTCCTGCGCGTCGGCGGCAAGAACGTCGAAGGGACGATTTTCCCGGTGGGGCCGATGCTGCTCGCCGAAGGCCTGCCCGACAACCATCCCTCGAAGAAGCCGGCGCTCGAGTACATCAAGGTCTACGAAGGCGCGCACGGCGCCCACAGCCGCTCGACCTTCGGCGGCCACGGCTGGGATGCCTACCTACTGCTCAACCGCGCGGTGCCCGAAGCGCTGAAGAAGGCCAAGCCGGGAACGCCGGAGTTCCGCGTGGCCCTGCGCGACGCGCTGGAAAACATCAAGGAGCTGCCGGCGGTGCATGGGGTATTCAGCATGTCGCCGACCAACCACAACGGCTTCGATGGGCGCGCGGCCGTGATGGCGACCATCGAGAACGGCGACTGGAAGTTCCTCAAGTAGTCGGCGCACCGGCGGTGGCTTCCGCGCGAAGCCGCCGCCACGCCGGCCCCGGCGCCGCTATTCGATGCGGACCGCCTGTTCGAAGGCCAGGCGCGGTCCGCGCGGCCGATTGCCTGAGGGATCGCCCCAGCCGAGGTTAACCAGGAAGTTCGACTTCCACTGGCTGCCGGCGAAAAACGCCGCATCCACTTTGGCGTTGTCGAAGCCGCTCATCGGCCCGGCATCGAGCCCCAGCAGGCGGGCCGCGATGATCAGGTAGGCGCCCTGCAGAGAACCGTTGCGCATTGCCGTTTCGGCGGCAAGGGCCGGATTCTTCACGTACATGTCGCCGACCGTGGGCATGGCCGGAAACTGCGTCGGCAACTGCTCGTGGAATGCGGCGTCATAGGCGACGATGGCGGTGACCGGCGCCACCATGGTCTTTTCGACATTGCCGGGAGCCAGCGCATCCTTGAGCTTTTCCTTGGCGGCGGCGCTGCGCACGAAAACCACACGCGCCGGTTGTGCGTTGAGGGCCGTCGGGCCCCACTTGTAGAGGTCATACAGGCGGCGCAGTGTCGCATCGTCTACAGGACGGTCGGCGAACTTGTTGAAGGTGCGTGCGGCGACAAAGGCCTGGTCGAGTACGGCGGCGGATACGGGATCGGACATGATGGGTACGGTTCGTGGCGTAAAAGGGAATGATGCGCCGGTCAGCCGCGCGTGCTTGGCTGCGACGGCAGTGCGGGAAGATCGACCGCCGGGGCCGGCTTCCAGCCTTTCTTGCGGTGTTCGGCGACCACGTTGGTGAAAATGCCCCCGCGGACGAAAAAGCGGGCCGTCAGGCGCATGTAACGGGGCCGGGTGGCGCGCACCAGGTCATCGAGGATCCGGTTGGTCACCGCCTCGTGGAAGTGCCCTTCGTCGCGGAAGCTCCAGACGTACAGCTTCAGGCTCTTCAATTCGACGCAGAGGGCGTCGGGCACGTAGTCGAGCGTCAGCACGGCGAAGTCCGGCTGTCCCGTCTTCGGGCACAGGCAGGTGAATTCCGGGATCTCCATGTGGATCCGGTAATCGCGCTCGGGCGCGGGATTGGCGAAGGTTTCGAGGGTCTTCGCGGGGCGGCGGATGGCCTGTCGGGTCATGCGGGTGGCGTGGGGGAACGGAGGCGGGACGGATTATAATGGCGAGCCGGTCAAGCGGCCGCCGAACCGCCGGTAGCGCCCCCGACCCCGATCACTTTTCCGGTTCCTCCGCCGTGCGCCTAAACAAGCTGAAACTCTCGGGCTTCAAGTCCTTTGTCGAGCCCACCACCGTCCTGTTTCCCGGTCAGCTCGCCGGCGTCGTCGGCCCCAACGGCTGCGGCAAGTCGAACATCATCGACGCCGTGCGCTGGGTGCTGGGCGAATCCAAGGCGTCGGAACTGCGCGGCGAGTCGATTCAGGACGTCATCTTCAAGGGTTCGGGCAACCGCAAGGAGGTCAGCCGCGCCAGCGTCGAGCTGTACTTCGACAACGCCGAAGGGCGGGCGGCCGGGCAGTGGTCGCAGTACGCCGAGATCACCGTCAAGCGCGTCCTCGACCGCGAGGGCAACTCGAGCTATTACATCAACAATCTGCACGTCCGCCGTCGCGACGTCATCGACCTCTTCCTCGGCACCGGCCTGGGGCCGCGCGCCTACGCCATCATCGGCCAGGGCATGATTTCCCGCATCGTCGAGGCAAAGCCCGACGAACTGCGCTTCTTCCTCGAAGAGGCGGCCGGCGTCACCAAGTACAAGGAGCGTCGTCGCGAGACCGAGCACCGCCTCGAGGATGCGCGCGAGAACATCGCCCGAGTCGACGACATCCGCAACGAGCTGGAATCCCAGGTGGCCCACTTGCAGGCCCAGGCGGAGGTGGCAAAGGAATACCGCAGCCTGCATGACCGCCACGGGCGCCTGCAGACGGTGCTCTGGCTGAAGAAGCGCAACGATGCGCGTAACGACGGGCAGCGGCTGGCACGCCAGATCGACGAGGCGGCAAATCGCGTAGAGAGCGAGACCGCCCAGTTGCGCGAAATCGAGGCGCGCGTCGAGCATGCGCGCGAGGCGCACTATTCGGCTTCCGACGCCCTGCACGCGGCGCAGGCGGAAAGCTTCGCCGCCAGCGCCGAAGTGAGCCGGCTCGAATCCGAGATCAACCACCTGCGCGATTCCCGCGCGCGGCTCGAGACGCGGCTGGCGCAGCTCGCCGCCGAGGACGGGCACTGGCGGGCGCAGCACGGGCAACTCGCCGGGGACGAATCGCGCTGGACGCAATTACTCGACAATGCGCGCAGCCGTGCCGCGACGGCGGCGGCGCGCCATGGCGAAGCGGCGGCCAAGCTGCCGGAGGCAGAGTCCGCCGTGCAGGCCGCCGCGGTCGAAGTGACAGAGGCGCGGCGGGCGCTCAGCGACACCGAACAGGCGCTGCGCCTGGCGGAAGCCGACAAGGGACACGCCCAGCGTGCGCTCGAGGCGCTCGTCCAGCGGCGTACGCGGCTGGAGCAGGACAGGCAGGGGCTGGGTGCTCCCGATCCGGCTCTGCTTGCGGCCTCGCGCGAATCCGAACAGCGTGGTGCCGACGCATTGGCCCAGGCGCAGGCGGCGCTGGCCGAGGCCCAGGCCGCCATGCCCGGTGCGGAAGCCCACGTGCGCGCGATGCGCGATGCCCTGCAGGCGGCACATCGCAGTGTCACGGAAGCCCGTGCCCGCCATGACGCACTGGCGCACCTGCAAGCCAAAGTGGCGCAGAACGGCGAGATCGGCGACTGGCTCAAGGCACGCGGGCTGGATCAGGCGCGGCCGCTATGGCAGGCGATCAAAGTCGAGGCCGGCTGGGAAACCGCGGTGGAGGCGGTATTGCGCGAGCGCTTCGCGGCGCTGGCCACCGATGAGGCGACGCTGCGGGCTGCGCTGGCTTCGCCGCCGCCGGCAATCGTCACGCTCGCGATGCCGGGGCGCAGCGCCGCCGGTACTGCGGCGGCGGAGGGTTTGCGCGCCAAGGTTCGTTGTGACGATGCCGGCTGGGCGGCCGTGCTGGACGAGTGGCTGGCCGGAGTGGGCGTCGCCGACGATCTTGCGGCGCACCTGCCCAATGCGGCCGGAGCCTGCGTATCGCGCGCAGGCCACCTGCTGACGCCGGCCGGGCTGACGCTTTACGTACCGGATGCCAAAACCCATGGCGTGATCGAGCGCCAACGCGAGATCGACGAGCTGGTCACCCAGATCAGTGCCCGGGTCGGTGCCGAGGAGGCTGCGCGCGAAGCGCAGCGCGCCGGCGAACAGCAGCTCGCCGAAGCTCAGAGCCGGCTCGGCGCGGCGCGGCGCGGTGTGGAACAGGCCCAGGCGGCGCAGCACGCGGCGCAGGTCGAGGCCCTCAAGCTGGCGCAGGCACAGGCCCGCTTCGAGGAGCGCACGGCGCAGATCGATCGTGACCTTTCCGAAGTTCAGCGGCAGGAAGAGACGGAACAGGCGCGCCGGTCGCGCGCGGAGGCCGATGGCCAGGCGCAGTCGTCCCGTCTGACGGAAGCACGCGGCCGTCTCGAAAAGGGCCTGGAGCTCCAGCGGCAAAAGGATGCGGCGTTGCGCGATGCGCGCGGCGTGGAAGTCCAGCTCGGGCGCGAGGCGCAGGAAGCCGGTTTCTCCGAGCGCGAGTGCCTGTCCAAGCTCGAGGACAATGCACGTGCCATCGCGACCGCGGCTACCCAGCTGCAGCGCATCGAGTCCGAAACCACGGCGGCCCGCACCGAGATGTCGGGCATCAGCGACACCGTCCTGCAGGAGCAGCTGCATGCCGCGCTGGATGCCAAACAGGGCAAGGAAGCAGCGCTGGCCGAGCGGCGCAACGTGCTGGAGACGGCAGCGGCCGAACTACGCGGGCTGGATGAGCAGCGGCTCAAGCTCGAACAGGGACTGGCGCCGCTGCGCGACCGCATCAACGACCTCAGGCTGAAGGCCCAGGCGGCACAGCTCAACGAAGAACAGTATCGCGAACGGCTGGCCGAGGTTCGCGTCGTCAGCGAAGACGACGAGACTCCGTTCCGCGACGAGCTTGCCTCCGCGCCGCGCGATTCCGTGATGCAGGGTGAAATTGCGCGCCTTGCGGCGGAGATCGAGGCGCTGGGACCGGTGAACCTGGCCGCGCTGGAGGAACTGGCCGTTGCTACCGAGCGGAAGGGCTTCCTCGATGCGCAGTCGGCCGACCTCGCCGAGGCGATCGGCACGCTGGAAGACGCCATCCGGCGCATCGACCGTGAAACGCGCGAGCAACTCCAGGAGACCTACGATACCGTCAATCGCCACTTCGGCACGCTGTTCCCCGAGCTGTTCGGCGGTGGCGAGGCCAGGCTCATCCTCACCGGCGACGAAATCCTCGATTCGGGCATCCAGATCATGGCCCAGCCGCCCGGCAAGAAGAACACGACCATCCACCTGCTATCCGGCGGCGAGAAGGCGCTGACGGCGATCGCGCTCGTGTTCGCCCTGTTCCAGCTCAATCCCGCGCCGTTCTGCCTCCTCGACGAAGTGGATGCGCCGCTCGACGACTCGAATACCGTGCGCTTCTGCGACATGGTCAGGCGCATGTCGGTGCAGACGCAGTTCGTCTTCATCACCCACAACAAGATCGCGATGGAAATGGCGCAACAGCTGATCGGCGTCACGATGCAGGAACTCGGCGTGTCGCGGGTGGTGGAAGTCGACATCGAAGAGGCGATGCGCCTCGCCGACGACCAGAAGGCCGCGTGATGGCCAGCGACCTGCAAGTCGCCCTGATCGGAGCCGGTGCCACGGCGGTGGCCCTGGTCTGGGCTTACAACGCCTGGCAGGACCGTCAGCACCGGCGGACAGCCGAGCGCATATTCCGCGAAGGAACGGGCGAAGGCACCGGCGCGTCGGCGCCGGCCGAGCCGCAGGAACGCCGCGAGCCATCGCTTCCCGTCGAAGAGGCGGTATCGGGTGAAGACGCCGGGCACGTCGACGCGCTTCCGCCGCAATGGGCGGACGAGGTGGCCGATTGCATCGTACGACTGCGCGCGGCCCAGGGCCTGCCTGCGCCGGCGGTATGGGCCGTGCAGAGCGCCTGGTCGGGCGAATTGAGCAAGGACCTGCGCTGGCTCGGACGCAATGCGGGCGGCGCGTGGCGTCTTGTCGATGCGCATGATGCCGGTCGCTACGGCGAATGGGTTGCCGCGCTGCAGCTGGTCGATCGGAGCGGGCCCGTGAGCGACGGCGAGCTGGGGCGGTTCCTCGACGGCATGCAGGACTTGGCACGCCAGACGGATGCCAGCATCGAGGCGCCGCCACGCGGTGAAACGCTGATCCGCGCGGAAAAGCTGGATGGCTTTTGCGCCGGGCTGGACATACAGTTCGTGCTTCATGTGGTCGAGGCCGCGGGCGGAGTTCTGGCGGGTGCCCGTCTGCGTGCGGCCGCCGAAGCGGCCGGGCTGGTGCTGGAGGAGGATGGCGCCTTTCATGCCCGCGACGCCGAGGGTGGCGAGTTATTCTCGGTGGGCAACCTCGGTGCCGAACTGTTCGAAACCTCAACGCTGGATTCGCTCGCCACGCATGGCCTGACGCTACGACTCGACGTACCGCGCACGCGTGACGGCGGCGTGGCCTTCGACGCCATGCTTGCCGCTGCGCGGCAACTGGCCGCCGCGCTCGACGGCATGCTGGTCGATGCCCAGCGCGCGCCGCTGGCGGACGCGATGATCGAGGCGATACGCGCCAAGGCCGCCGAACTGCAGCAGCGCATGCGCGAGGCCGGCATCGCGCCCGGCGGGCCCCTCGCACTGCGGCTCTTCTCCTGATGCCGGATGCGGGCGTGGCGACGCGGGCAGCGGCCCTGCGTCGGGACATCGAGCGCTATGCCCATGCCTATTACGTGCTCGACGCGCCGCTGGTCCCCGATGCCGAGTACGACCGCCTGTTCCGTGAACTCCTGGCGCTGGAGGCTGCGCACCCCGAGCTGCGCACAGCCGACTCGCCGACGCAGCGTGTCGGCGGCAAGCCACTGCCGGGATTCGCACCTGTCCGCCATGCGGTGCCGATGCTGTCCATCCGTACCGAGACGGATACCGAGGCGAGCGGGGCGCTCGCCTTTGATGGCCGTGTACGCAGGGAACTTGGCCTTGACGCCGACGATTTGCCGGTCGAGTACGCCGCCGAGCTGAAGTTCGACGGCCTGGCCATCAGCCTGCGCTACGAAGGTGGCCTGCTGGTTCAGGCGGCAACACGAGGCGATGGCGAGACCGGCGAAGATGTCACGCAGAACATCCGTACGGTGCATTGCATACCGCTGCGCCTGCGCGGCGAGGCGCCGCCGGTGCTCGAAGTGCGCGGCGAGGTCTATATCAGTCGCCCCGATTTCGAGCGCTACAACGCTGCACAGCGCGCCGCCGGGCGACCTACGCTGGTCAATCCGCGCAACGGCGCGGCGGGAAGCATCCGCCAACTCGATCCCGCCGTCACCGCCGGGCGGCCCCTGTCGTTCTTCGCCTATGGAATCGGAGAGACCCGCGGGTGGACGCTGCCGCCCACGCATGCGGCGCTCCTCGACGCACTTGCTGCATTGGGCCTGCCGGTAAGCGAGCATCGCGCGACGGCGTCGGGAGGTTCGGCCCTCGTCGAATTCCACGAACGCATTCGGGCTGCGCGGGACTCGCTGCCCTTCGATATCGATGGCGTCGTATACAAGGTCAACGATCTCGGCCTGCAGCAGCGCCTTGGCTTCGTCACCCGTGAACCTCGCTGGGCCGTGGCACACAAGTATCCGGCCGAAGAGATGCTGACGACCGTGGAGGCCATCGAAGTCCAGGTGGGTCGAACCGGTGCGATCACGCCCGTGGCGCGGCTTGCACCGGTGTTCGTCGGCGGCGTTACGGTGACCAACGCGACCCTGCACAACGAGGCCGAGGCGCGGCGCAAGGATGTGCGGGTCGGCGACACCGTGGTTGTTCGCCGCGCCGGTGACGTGATTCCCGAGGTGGTCGCCGTCGTTGCGGAGCGGCGCCCGCCGCACGCTGTGCCTTTCGAATTGCCGCGGGCCTGCCCGGTGTGCGGCTCCGCCATCGAACGGCCCGAGGACGAAGCGATCGCCCGGTGCAGCGGCGGGCTGATCTGCGCCGCGCAGCGCAAACAGGCGTTGCTGCATTTCGCCGGACGCCGCGCGATGGACATCGAAGGCCTCGGCGACAGGCTCGTGGACCAGTTGGTGGACTCCGGACTGGTGAAGACGCCGGCCGACCTCTATGCGCTCGATCCAGCTTCCGTTGCCGGGTTGGAGCGCATGGCAGAGAAGTCGGCCGCCAACCTGCTCGAGTCGATCGACAAGAGCAGGGAGACCACGCTGGCGCGCTTTGTCTTCGCGCTCGGCATCCGCAATGTCGGCGAAGCGACGGCCAAGGATCTGGCGCGCCATTTCGGCGGACTCGGTACGTTGATGGGTGCGGACGTGGCGGCATTGCAGCAGGTGCCCGATGTCGGCCCGGTCGTCGCCGCCTCGATCCGGCGCTTCTTCGACGAGCCGCACAACCGTGAGGTGATCGACGCCCTGAGGTCCCGTGGCGTGCACTGGACCGAAGGCGAAGCCGCGCCGGTGGTGTCGTCGCCCATCGCCGGCAAGTCCTTCGTGCTCACCGGCACGCTGCCCGCACTGACGCGCGATCAGGCCCGGGACATGATCGAAGCGCGCGGCGGCAAGGTCGTCGGTTCGGTGTCGAAGAAGACCGATTACGTGGTGGCCGGGGTCGAAGCCGGCTCGAAGCTGGACAAGGCCCAGGCACTTGGGCTTACCATACTCGACGAGGCGCAGTTCAGGGAGTTGATTGGAGCATGAAGCGAGTTACCAAAGCCGTCTTTCCGGTGGCCGGGCTGGGAACGCGATTTCTTCCCGCCACCAAGGCCAGCCCCAAGGAGATGATGCCCATCGTCGACAAGCCGCTGATCCAGTATGCGGTGGAGGAGGCGGTCGCCGCGGGGATCACCGACATGATCTTCGTCACCGGCCGCTCCAAGCGCGCCATCGAGGACCATTTCGACATGGCCTACGAACTGGAGAGCGAACTCGAGCATCGCGGCAAGACCGAGCTGCTCGAGTTCGTGCGCAACATGATCCCGAAGGACATCAACTGCATCTACATCCGGCAGCCGGAGGCGCTGGGCCTCGGGCATGCCGTGCTTTGTGCGCGCCCGGCCGTGGGCGACGAACCCTTCGCGGTGGTGCTTGCGGACGACCTGCTCGATGGCAACCCGCCGGTGATGCGGCAGCTTACCGATGCTTACGACAGCAATGGCTGTTCGGTGATCGGCGTACAGCAGGTGGCGCGCGAAGCTACCCGCAGCTATGGCATCGTCGATAGCGTCCCGCTGACCGGCAACCTGGAGCGCATTCGTCGCATCGTCGAAAAGCCGAGTCCCGAGGATGCCCCGTCGACGCTGGGCGTGGTCGGGCGCTACGTGCTTACGCCGCGCATCTTTCACCATCTGGTGCGGATCGGACGCGGTACCGGCGGCGAGATCCAGCTCACCGACGGCATTGCCGCGTTGCTGGGCGAAGAGCAGGTGCTGGCCTGTCGTTATAGCGGCACGCGCTATGACTGCGGCTCGAAGCTCGGCTACCTGGAGGCTACCGTGGCCTTCGGCTTGCGTCACGGCGAAGTCGGCGCCGGATTTGCCGAAGTGCTGAAGAAGTACCGGTGAGTCCGCAGGAGGCCCGCACCGTCCTTGCCGAGGCGGATTTGCTTTGTTCGGTGGAGCAGGCCGATGCCGCAGTTCGGCGTGTTGCCGCCGAGATCACGGCGCGGGTGGGCGAGCGTAATCCCCTGGTGCTCGCCGTGATGGGCGGTGCCGTGGTCTTTGCCGGGCAGCTCCTGCCGCAACTCGCGTTTCCGCTGGATTTCGACTACCTGCATGCCACGCGCTACGGCGACGTGACGCAGGGCGGGCAGCTGCAGTGGCTGGTCGAGCCGCGCGCCGAGGTAGCCGGTCGCACCGTGCTGGTGCTGGATGACATCCTCGACGAGGGCATCACGCTGGCGGCCATCGTGGCTCGACTGCAGGCCATGGGGGCCACGGAAGTGCTCTGCGCGGTATTCGCGGAGAAGGACCTGGGCCACGCCAAGCCGTTGGCGGCGGACTTCGTCGGCGTCCGCCTGCCGAACCGCTACGTGTTCGGGTACGGGATGGACGTCAAGGGGGCGTGGCGCAACCTGCCGGCGGTGTACGCGGTAAAGGGACTCTGAGCATCGGGCGTGGCGCTGTTGCTGAGGCGCCACCGGCGCGGCGAAAATCGTTGCCGCGCTTGCAACTTCGGCGCAAATGGTGTTCCAATACGTTTTTCTAAACCAAAGGGGAAACGGATGAACAAGACCGAACTGATCGATGCGGTAGCCGAGCGTGCCGAACTGTCGAAGGCTGCAGTCAACAAGGCCATCGACGCGCTGACCGAGGTCATCACCACCGTGATTTCGAAGGGCAATGCCGTCGCACTGATCGGCTTTGGCACCTTCAAGTCCGTGATGCGTTCCGCGCGTACCGGGAAGAACCCGAAGACGGGCGCGCCGCTCAAGATCGCGGCGAAGGCCGTGCCGAAGTTTTCCGCGGGCGCGAGCCTGAAGGCCGCGGTTGCTGGCAAGAAGCCTGCCGCCAAGAAGGCCGCGGCGAAGAAGCCCGCCGCGAAGAAGCCTGCAGCGAAGAAGCCTGCAGCGAAGAAGCCTGCAGCGAAGAAACCCGCCGCCAAGAAGAAGTAAGCGGCTTCCGCCGCAACAAAAAGGGCAACCCGCGGGTTGCCCTTTTTCATTGCACTTGCCTGTCCTTTCCTGTTCTTCGGCGCAGAATGTCGTGCAGCGAAGTGCCGGACCAGAAGCTATCCGGCCCTGAGCCAGTGAAGCACTTTGGTGTACAAGTGCTGTGGGCTGACCGGCTTGGTGATGAAGTCATTCATGCCGGCGTCGATGCAGCGTGCCCTGTCTTCGGCAAAGGCATTGGCTGTCATGGCGAGGATCGGCGTACGGACGTGGCCGGGCAGTCGCCGCAGCTGGCGCGTGGCCTCCAGGCCATCCATCTCGGGCATCTGCACGTCCATCAGCACCACGGCATAGGATGAACGGCCGGCCTGGAGGATGGCTTCATTCCCGTTTGCCGCGACATCGACGTGCAGCCCCGCTTCGCCCAGGACGAACTGAGCCGTCTCGCGATTGATCGGATCGTCCTCGACCAGGAGCACGCGCGTGCCGGCAAACTCCCTCTTCAGCACGGCTTCCGCATCCTCGTCCGCCAAGTGCGTGGAACCCGCAGCCTGGCCCGCGCCCTTGCGGAGCCGGACAGACAGCCAGAACGTGCTGCCCAGGCCTGCCGTGCTGCTGACCCCCGCATCGCCATCCATCAACTGGGCGATCTTCTTCGTGATCGCGAGCCCGAGTCCCGTGCCGCCGTACTTGCGGGTAGTGGATGCGTCGGCCTGTTCAAAGGACGCGAAGAGTCTGGGCAGCGCCTCGGGGAGGATTCCAATGCCGGTGTCCTCGACTTCGAATCGTACGAGGACGGATTCCGCGGATTCCTCGACGGCAAGCGCGCGAATGACCACCAGTCCTTTTTCGGTGAACTTGATGGCGTTGTCTGCGTAATTGAGCAGGGCCTGCTGGATGCGCGTCGGATCGCCGACCAAAGCGGCAGGCATGGTACCGACCTCGGTCCGCAGCACCAGGTCCTTGGCTTCGGCACGCTCGCGCACCAGGGAAGCGACGTTCGCCACCAGTTCAGCCACATTGACGTGGGCTTCGTCGAGAGCGAACTTTCCTGCCTCTATCTTCGAGAGTTCGAGCACCGCGTTGATGATGCCCAGCAGATGATCCCCCGCGGCGAGGAGCTTTCCCATGTGTGCCGACTGCTGGGGCGTGAGGCCGGCGCGTCGGACCAGATGGGCCATGCCCGTGATTGCATTGAGCGGGGTGCGGATTTCATGCGACATGTTGGCGAGGAAGGCACTCTTGGCGACGTTGGCCGCTTCCGCCCGCTGGCGCGCCTGCTGGAGTTCCTCCTCGGCGCGCTTGCGTTCCGTGATGTCGGTGACGAATTCGATAATCCGGTCGGGTTCGCCGGATCTTCCCTGCTGATAGAAAGCCGTGACCTCGACCGGGATGCGCCGGCCATCCTTGGAGCGCGCCAGCACCTCCAGCACCAGCCGACCCTGCGCCCGGCAGGCAGCAGCGAGTTCGTGGAACTGCTCGACGCCGAGGTCGGGGACGACATCGAAGACGCGCAAGCCCAGGATTTCGCTCTCCGAATAGCCGGTCAGCTTGTGTCCAAATCCGTTGGCATAGAGAAAGCGTCCGTCCCGTGCATCGATCCAGGCGATGCCGATGCCGACCTGGTCCATTGCCAGTTGGTTGTCCAGCAACTTCTGGTGGACATTGCGGAGGTCGGTCGTGCGCGCTTCCACCAGTTGCTCGAGCTGCTCGCGATAGTGCGCGAGCTCGTCCCGGTTGCGCTTGGCCTCGGTGATGTCTTCGGAAATCCCCAGCAGGTATTCCGGCTCGCCATCGGCGCCGCGCAGGGCGAGCTTCTTGGTGTGAAGGAAGCGCTGGCCGCGATGCCGTGTCTCGATCGGCTCCTCGGGGATATCTACGATGGCGGCCGATGCGAGTACTTCGCGGTCCTTGCGGGTAAAAGCGTCGGCCTGCTCCCGTGGAAAGAAGTCGTGGTCGTTCTTGCCCAGCATCTCGACGCGACTGACCCCGATCATCTCCTCGCCGGCCTTGTTGAAGAGGACGAAGCGCAGGTCGTCGGCGCGCTTGAGGAAGATCATGTTGGGGTTGTTATCGACCACGGAGGTCAGCAACTGGCTTGCGGCCCGGTTTGCTTCCTCGGCGTCCCGCAGCGAAGACTGCATGCGTGCGATGACCATGATGGGGAGGGCAGTGGCAAGGCACATGTAGAGCAGGACGGCGGAGATGAAAGCGGCTGAATTGAGCCACCCGGCGACGGCCATGAAGTCCGTTCCTTCGACCGTCAGCGGCGCCACCGTTCCACGCGCCAGGAAGAACAGGGCCGTGGCCAGCAGCACGACGCCGAGGAAGCGGGCTGTTTGGCGGAAGGATAGTTCGGTGGCGCGCAGGAGGAGGACGGCGTGCGCCACGTTTACCGCCCCCACCGCATAGGAAATGAGGGCAATGCGACCGGAGAGGCTGGGCGCCGTATAGGTCAGTGGAATCATCGCGACGGTCAGCAGGCCGGCCACCACGGACGCCAGGGGGAAGCGCGTGCTCAGCCCGAAAAAATGCCGTGTGCCCGAATACAGTTGGGCGGTTCCCCAGACAAGCAGGAAGTTCGCCCCGATCACCGACACTAGGTCGGGCGCGGCTCCGCGCAGCAGCAGCAGGATGTTGCCGAATCCCGATGCCAGGGATGCCCGTGCCCAGAACTTGACGCTGTCGTCTTCGCCGCGGGTGATCCGGCGAACCAATTGAAGGCCTGCCGCCAGCACGAAGTTGGCCAGGATCGTCAGCAGGATCAGCGTGCGCATGTCCAGGCTAGGCATGACGAATGGCGCTCCGATGGTTTGCGGGACGGTGGTCCTTCGGGCTGCCTCTAGTCGAGCACGTGCGAAACGAGGCCGTCGGCCAGCTTCGGCTCGAACCAGGTCGACTTGGGCGGCATCACGTTGTTGCTGTCGGCCACCGCCATCAGCTGGTCCATGCGCGTTGGGTGCAGCGAGAAGGCGATCGCCATTTCACCCGAGTCGACGCGGCGTTCGAGTTCGCCGAGGCCGCGAATGCCGCCGACGAAGTCGATACGCTTGTCGCGGCGCAGGTCGGCGATGCCCAGCAGCGGCCCGAGCACGAAGTGCGACAGCAGCGAGACGTCCAGGCTTTCCACCGGATCGACCGGAACGAGCTCCGGGCGTATCTTCAGCTTGCGCCAGCGTCCGGCCATGTACATGCCGAATTCGCCGGGGCGCGCCGGATGGACGCGCTCCGCGCCGTCGGCAACCGTAAAGTGGGCAGCGAGGCGTTGCACCAGGGTTGCTTCGTCGAGGCCGTGCAGGTCACGCACGACGCGGTTGTAGTCGAGGATCTTCATCTGGTGGGCAGGGAAGATCACCGCCAGGAAGGATTCAGCCGACTCGGTGCCGCCCTGGCGCCGGTGCGCCGCCGCGACGCGCGAGGCCGCCGCGGAGCGATGGTGCCCATCGGCGATGTAGAGCGCCGGCATGGCCTCGAACACCGCGCCGATCTCGGCAATGCGCGCCGGGTCGCGCAAAACCCAGATCTGATGGCGGATGCCGTCGTCGGCCGTGACATCGGCTTCCGCTTCGCCCTGGGCGATGGCAGCGACGAGTTCGTCGGCGCGCGGCGATGAAGGATGGGCCAGTAGCACCGGGCCGGTCTGTGCGTTCAGCGTGTCGATCTGGCGGACACGGTCATCTTCCTTGTCCGGGCGCGTGAATTCATGCTTGCGGATGCGGTTGCTGTCGTAATCGGCGACGCTGGCGGCGGCGACGAGGCCGGTCTGGACATGGTCCGGACCCTCCTGGCCCTCGCCGGGCGGCATGGTCAGGCGGTAGGCGTAGTAGCAGGGGACGTCGTCGCGGCGCAGGATGCCTGCAGCCAGCATGTGCTCGAGATTCGCTGCCGCCTTGGCATAGACCTCGGGTGCATACGGGTCGATGTCGCGCGGCAGGTCGATCTCCGGCTTCGAGATATGGAGGAAGGACCACGGCTTGCCGGCGGCGCGGACGCGCGCCTCCTCGCTGGAAAGGACGTCGTAGGGCGGAGCGGCAACGGCACCGGCCTTGCCGGGTGCGGGGCGCAGGCCGCGAAAGGGGCGGATCAGGGTCATGGCGGCGTCACTGGGGGCGGGAAGGGGTGATCGTTCCGCGCAGGGTCGCGTCGGCCTGGCGGATCATCTTCTCGGTGGTCGGCCAGTCGACGCAGGCATCGGTGACCGAGCAGCCGTATTTGAGCTTGGACAGGTCGTCGGGAATCGGCTGGTTTCCTGCCTCGATGAAGCTTTCGACCATGAGGCCGACGATGGAGCGGTGACCGGCAGCGCGCTGGGCGCAGATCTGGCTTATGCAGTCGTGCATGACCAGCGGCTGCAGCTCCGGTTTCTTGTAGCTGTTGGCGTGCGAGCAGTCGATGACGATGTTGGTCGGGAGCCTGGCCCGCCCCAACGCTTCTTCGGCCAGGGCAACGCTTACCGTGTCGTAGTTCGGGCGGCCGCCGCCGCCGCGCAGCACGAGGTGGCCGTAGCGGTTTCCGGCAGTGCGCACGACGCAGGTACGTCCCTGCATGCTGATGCCGAGGAAGCTGTGCGGACTCGAGGCCGAGATGATGGCATTGACGGCGGCATCGAGCGAGCCGTCGGTGCCGTTCTTGAAGCCCACCGGGGCCGAGAGGCCGGAGGACATTTCGCGATGCGTCTGTGATTCCGAGGTACGTGCGCCGATCGCCGCCCAGGCAATCAGGTCGCCGAGGTATTGCGGTCCGATCGGGTCGAGCGCCTCGGTGGCGGCCGGCAGTCCCAGCTCGTTGACGGCAAGGAGGAACTCCCGGGCCTTCTGCATGCCTTCCTCCACATGGAAGGAGTCGTCCATGCGCGGATCGTTGATGAAGCCCTTCCAGCCCGTGGAGGTGCGCGGCTTTTCGAAATAGACGCGCATCACGAGTACCAGCGTGGACGCCACCTCGGCAGCGAGTGCCTGCAGGCGCCGGGCGTAGTCGAGGCCTGCCACCGGGTCGTGTATGGAGCAGGGTCCGACGATGACGAAGACGCGCGGGTCCTGCCCGTCGAGGATGCGCTCGAGGGTGCGGCGACCCGTCAGTACCGTTTCCGCCGCTGTGTCGGTGAGCGGTACCCGCGCATGGATTTCCTCGGGCGTAGGCATCGGCTCGAAGGACTCGATGTTGAGGTTTTCGGTGATCTGCATCAGTGTTTCAGCTTATCGAAGAGTTGTCGTATCGCAGCGGCGCGGTCGCGCAGCTCCGTGGTCGGTTTTTGCCATAGGAGCTTGTCCTGCCCGGCGAGCTTCAGGCTGCGGTCGCTCTGGATCAGGCGGATGATGGTTGCTGGATCGATCGGGGGGTTGGGCAAAAACTGCAATTGTATCGCGGCCGGCCCGGCATCCAGCCTGGCCAGGCCGAGTGCGCGGCCCGCCAGCCGCATCCTGTGGGTTTCGACGAGGGCGAGCGTTTGCGGCGGCATTTCCCCGTAGCGATCGATGAGTTCCTCGCGCAGGCCGGACAGTTCGTCTTCGTTCGCGCAGTCGGCCAGGCGCTTGTACAGGGTCAGCCGCTCATGGACATCCGGGCAGTAGGCGTCGGTGAGCAGGGCAGGCACGCCCAGGTTGATTTCCGCCGTTATCGACAAAGGCTTGGTCAGGTCCGGCATGGCCGCGCCGGACTTCAGTGCGCGTACCGCGGCGTTCAACATGTTGGTGTAGAGGGCGAAGCCAACCTCGTGGATATCCCCCGACTGGCTTTCGCCAAGCACCTCGCCGGCACCGCGAATTTCCAGGTCATGCATGGCGAGGAAGAAACCGGAGCCAAGTTCCTCCATTGCCTGGATCGCCTCCAGCCGGCGCTTGGCCTGGGCGGTCGGCTTGGCATCCTCATGGGTCAGCAGGTAGGCATAGGCCTGGTGGTGGCTGCGGCCGACGCGGCCGCGCAACTGGTGCAGCTGGGCGAGGCCGAACTTGTCGGCACGATGGATGACTATGGTGTTGGCGTGCGGGTTGTCGATGCCGGTTTCGATGATGGTCGAACACAGCAGCAGGTTGTGCTTTTGCTGCGTGAACTCGCGCATTACGCGCTCCAGCTCGCGCTCGGGAAGCTGCCCGTGTCCCACCACGATGCGGGCCTCGGGCAGCAGTGCGGCGAGGCGCTCACGCATGTTCTCGATGGTATCGACTTCGTTGTGCAGGAAATACACCTGTCCGCCGCGCTTGAACTCGCGCAGGCAGGCCTCGCGCACCTGGCCGTCCGACCAGCGTGTGACGAAGGTCTTGATGGCAAGGCGCTTCTGTGGCGGCGTGGCGATCACGGAAAAGTCGCGCAGTCCTTCCAGCGACAGGCCCAGCGTGCGCGGTATCGGCGTCGCGGTGAGCGTCAGCACATCGACCGTCGCGCGCAGCGCCTTCAGCGCTTCCTTCTGGCGTACGCCGAAGCGGTGCTCTTCATCGACGATGACGAGGCCGAGGCGGTCGAAACGGACATCCTTCTGCAGCAGGCGATGGGTGCCGATCAGGATGTCGATCTTGCCTGCCGCCAGCAGCGCGATGGCTTCGTCCTGCTCCTTTGCCGACTTGAAGCGCGACAGTTCCGCCACCTTGACCGGCCAGTCGTGGGCAACGAGGGCAAAGCGGTCGGAGAAGTTCTGGAAATGCTGCTCGGCAAGCAGGGTCGTCGGGCAAAGCACCGCGACCTGCTTGCCACCGGCGACGGCAACGAAGGCCGCACGCATGGCAACCTCGGTCTTGCCGAAGCCGACATCGCCGCAGACGAGGCGGTCCATCGGCTTGCCGGACTTCATGTCCTCCACCACCGCATTGATCGCCGCCCGCTGGTCGGGCGTCTCCTCGAAACCGAAACCCGCGGCGAAGGCTTCGAGATCGTGCGCGCGCACTGCAAACTGGTGTCCCTCGCGCGCGGCGCGGCGGGCATAGAGGTCGAGCAACTCCGCCGCCGTATCGCGTACCTGCTCGGCGGCGCGGCGCTTGGCCTTCTCCCACTGGCCCGTGCCGAGGGTATGGAGCTGGACGGCTTCCGGATCGCCGCCGCTGTAGCGCGGGATTACCTGCAGCTGAGCGACCGGAACGTAGAGCTTGGCTCCCGCGGCATACTCGAGATGCAGGAACTCGGTGTCGCCTTCGCCGAAATCCATGTGCACCAGGCCGAGATAGCGGCCGATGCCGTGGTTTTCGTGCACCACCGGATCGCCGATGCGCAGTTCCGAAAGGTCGCGCAGCCAGCCCTCGAGGTTGGCGCGCCGCGCATCCGAGCGGCGCCCCATTCCCGTCCTTGACCGCGCGGTGGCCGCGTAGAGTTCGTTTTCGGTGACGACGGCAAGGTCGGCGAGCTGGAAGCCGCCGGACAGGGGCCCGACGCCGATGCCGAAGCGCACGTCGCCGGACGCGAACCCGGCGAATCCTTCGACGGGCAGTGGAACCAGCGCGTTCTCGCCGAGGTAGTCGGCCAGCGTCTGGCGCCGTCCCGGCGACTCGGCAAGCAGCAGCACGCGCCGGGGCGCGCCGTCGAGGTAGGCGCGCAACGCCGACAGCGGATCTTCCGCCTTGCGGTCCACCGCCAGCGGTGGCAGGGCGGCGGGTGCGTCGGTGCCGCTGGCCGGCTTCAGCGCGATCTGCGGCAGCGTCCTTGCGGCGGCGAAGAAGTCCTCGTCGCGCAGGAAGAGGTCGCCCGGCGGCAGCACCGGGCGCGAACGATCACCGCCGAGCAGCCGGTAACGCCCCTGCGTGTCCGCCCAGAATTCGGCGATCGCCGCCGGTACGTCGCCGTGGAGCACCAGGCACGCCTGTGCCGGCAGGTAGTCGAACAGCGTGGCGGTCGAATCAAAAAAAAGCGGCAGGAAATACTCGATGCCGGCCGGCAGGATGCCGCTGGATACGTCCTTGTAGAGCGGGATGCGGGAAGCGTCGCCCTCGAATGCGTCGCGGAAGCGCTGGCGGAACGTGGTGCGTCCGGCTTCGCCGGTGGGAAACTCGCGTGCCGGCAGCAGGCGGATCTCGGGAACCGGAAACAAGGTGCGCTGGGAATCGACGTCGAAGGCGCGGATGGATTCGATCTCGTCGTCGAACAGTTCGATCCGGTAGGGCAGTTGCGTGCCCATGGGGAAGAGGTCGACCAGCCCGCCGCGCAGGCTGTACTCGCCGGCGGCGACAACCTGCGTCACGTGGTGGTAGCCCGCGAGTGTGAGCTGAGCACGCAGTTTTTCGCGATCGAGGCGATCCCCCCGCGCCATGAAGAAGGTGTGCCCGGCGAGGAAGGCTGGCGGGGCCAGGCGCGCGATGGCCGTTGGCGCGGCGGCGATGAGCAGGTCGCACTCGTTGCGGGACACGGCATGCAAGGTCGCCAGGCGTTCCGAAACCAGGTCCTGGTGAGGCGAGAAGCCGTCGTAGGGCAGCGTTTCCCAGTCAGGCAGCAGGTGGGTGCGCACCTGGGGTGCAAACCAGGCGGCTTCTTCGGCCAGGCGCTGTGCCTCGAGCGGGCTGGCGGTGACGACGGCAATCAGCTGTCCGGGCTGGGCGAGTTCGGCCAGCGCCAGGGCATCGGCCGAGGCGGACAGCGGCGGGAGATCGATGCGCTGGCCGGCCCTGGGCAGGGCGGGCAGCGCGAGCAGGGACGTCATCGCGAACTGGCTACGGGAAGGGCGCGAATTATACGCAGCGGCGCCCAGGCGCCCGGCGGACCAGGTACGAACGGTGGGATAATTCAAATGTCGCCCAGACCCCGGGACACCCAGATGCCGTATCGCCTGGCCTCGTTGCTTGTACTGGTTCTGCTCCTCGCCGCGCAGGCGGCCTCGGCAGCGAGCTACCGCTTCTCGCCGGTCAACCAGTGGGACATTGGCAAGACGGCTGCCTACTGGAATCCGATCATTCGCTACGTAAGCGACAAGAGCGGAGTCCGGCTCGAGATGAAGATCGGCCGTACGTCGGCCGACACCACGGCCTATGTGCTGGCCCAGGAAGTCGAATTCGTGTTTTCGAACCACCTGTTCAGCCCGGACCGGGAGCGGCTGGGATGGAAGGTGTTCGGCCGGCGCTGGACGCCGCCGCTGCATGGACAGATCGCGGTACCAGCCGACTCGCCCATCAACCGCCTTGAGGATTTGAAAGGGCAGGAGGTTGTCTTTGCCGGACCGGAGGCCTTCATCGGCTACAAGGTGACCTACGGCGAACTGCTGTCCCGCGGGATAGACGTCAAACCGGTGTTCGCCGGCAACCAGAATGCCGCCTTCGTCCAACTGTTTTCCGGCCGGGCACGGGCCGTAGGCAGCAACTCGGCGCTGATAGACGGGTACACCCTCAAGGAAGGGCGCAGGTTTCGCGTGCTATGGACGTCGGAGCCCTACCATGACCTGGCCCTCATGGCGTCGGGCAAGGTGCCCGAAGCCGACGTCAAGGCGGTGGCGTCGGCGTTCATCGGCATGCATCGCGATCCGGTCGGCAAGGCGATACTGCAGCGGGCGTCGCAGGACGTGGGCCTGGATCCGCAGGCCTATTTCCTGCCAGCGACGAATGCCGACTACGCGTCGTACCGCCGCTTCTACCTTACGGCGCCGCCTTCGCTGCGATAAGTTCGGACGGGCTTGCCCATGCTATCCCGCCTGCTGCCGCAATCCCTCGTTGCGCGGGTTTATGCGCTGTATTCGATTGCACTGCTGTTTGTCGTCGGTGGCAGCCTGGCGCTGTTCTTCCACCACCAGTTCGGGCAGGCCATCGAAGAGGCCGAGCAGTCGGCGACGATGCTCATCGAAGTGGTGGCGCAAACGGTTTCCGACAGCGCCGTCATCGGCGACTACGACACCATCCAGCGAACGCTGGACAAATCCATCGTCCGCTCGCAGTTTTCGTCGGCACGCTATCTGGACCTTGCCGGTGGCAGCGTGGCCAGCCACAACGTCGCGGCGGAACCGGCATTCGTTCCGGAATGGTTGCGCAACCTGGTGGCGGATCGTCTGTACGACGTGAATCGCGCGATTTCCGTTGGCGGCCGCGACTATGGGGTGCTGCGCCTGTCGTTTGCCGTCGATGCTGTCGCGGGCGAGATTTGGCGGCTGATCCGCACCGCGATGGCGATGGGCCTGGCGGGTCTGCTTGGCGGGCTGCTGCTGATCTGGTTTCCCTTGAAGCAATGGCTGGGGTCCCTGGAGCGGGTCGGCGGCGGGACGCGGGAGTCCGACAGTGGACCCGGCCGGGACAAGGATGTGGTGGTCGAGGACCTTCCCCTCGAGTTCCGCCCCGCCTTCCAGGCGCTGCAGCGAACGACGGAAAGCCTGCGTCTCGAACTGGTGGCGCGCGAGCAGGCCTTGGCGTCCCTGCGGCGGGCGGTAGCCGGGCTCACCCCCGGTGATACGGCGGATGCGACCGCAGGCGCCGGCGACATTGCCTCGCTGTCGAGCACCGTCGCGCAACTCGTCGAGGAGAGGGAGGCCGGTCGCCGTGCGCTGCAGAAGGCCAAGGAAGTGGCCGAAGCCGCCAATCGCGCCAAGAGCGAGTTCCTTGCGAACATGAGTCATGAAATCCGTACGCCGATGAACGGCATCATCGGCATGACGGATCTCGTCCTCGACACCGCGCTGGATGCCGAGCAGCGGGAATTCCTCGGCATCGTCAAGTCCTCGGCGAACTCCCTGCTGCGCATCATCAACGACATCCTCGATTTCTCGAAGATCGAAGCGGGGAAGATGGCCATCGAACGCGTGGCATGCGACGTACGGGAACTGGTGGGAGATGCGGGCCGGGCGTTGGCTTTCGCAGCCGAAGAGAAGGGGCTGACCCTATCGGTGCATGTGGATCCGGCGGTCCCCGAAACCATGGTGTCGGATCCGCTGCGACTGCGCCAGATACTGCTTAACCTCCTTGGCAATGCGATCAAATTCACGGAGCGCGGTGAAGTCGGCATCGATGTGGCAACGGAGTCGATGGCCAGCGGCGCGCCAGCCCTCGGCTTCACGGTGCGGGACACAGGCATCGGCATTGCCGCCGACAAGCTCGAACACGTGTTCGATGCGTTTGCGCAGGAAGACGGCTCGGTAACACGCCGCTTTGGTGGCACAGGGCTTGGTTTGACCATTACGCGGCGTTTGACCGAGCTGCTTGGCGGGCGCATTTGGGTCGAAAGTGAAGTCGGCAAGGGAAGTCGCTTTCACGTCGCCGTGCCGATCGGAAGTCCCGCCTCAGTGGCGGGCGGCGATGCAGCAGGCGATGTGGCCCGGAATTCTGGGCTTGCGGCCACGACCGGGGCACAGGACAGGCCAGCGGTACTGCTCGTCGAGGACAATCCGGTTAACCAGAAGCTGGCCACGGTTCTGCTTGAGCGCAGGGGATATCGCGTGGTTCTCGCCAGGGATGGTGCCGAGGCGGTCGCTGCCCGCGAGGCGGGCGGATTTGCAGCGATCCTCATGGACATGCAGATGCCGGTCATGGACGGCATCGAGGCGACGCAGCGGATACGGGCGCTTGAAGAGGCCGGTGGCACAGCGCGCATCCCCATAATCGCCATGACCGCAAATGCCATGCAAGGGGATCGTGAGCGCTGCCTGGCCGCGGGCATGGACGACTACATCGCCAAGCCTGTGGAGGCTCGCCAGCTTGCTGAAATCCTCCAGCACTGGATCGGCCGCTGACTCCAGCGTTCGTCGTTCAGTCAGGCGCCGAGATGTACCGGGATGCGCTGCGGTCCGAAGGGGCGGCTGAAGGTTCCGAAGCGCCCGGCCACGGCGGTACCGCAGCCGCGGCAATGGCCTCCGTCGTCGAGCGCGTAGTCGAGGATGCGGTACCAGTCGCGCTGGATCACTGTCTTTCCGCAACCTGGGCAGAGCGTCGCATCGCCGGCCTTGTCGTGCACGTTGCCGGTATAGACGTAGCGCAATCCGGCTTCCATGGCGATTGAGCGGGCACGGCTTAGCGTGGCCGACGGGGTCGCCGGCACGTCGGCGAGCTTCCAGTCGGGATGGAAAGCCGAGAAGTGCAGCGGCACGTCCGGCCCGAGTTCCTTCGCCACCCAGGTGGACAGCGCCTTGAGCTCGGCCTCGCCGTCGTTGCGGCCGGGAATCAGCAGCGTCGTGATTTCCAGCCAGCACCCGGTCTCGTGCTGCACCATGGCCAGCAGGTCCAGCACCGGCTGCAGGTGCCCACCGCAAAGGTCGACATAGAAGGCGTCGGTAAAAGCCTTGAGGTCGATGTTGGCGGCGTCCATCTTCGCGTAGAACTCCCGTGCCGGGGCCAGGTGCATGTAGCCTGCGGTCACCGCCACCGTCTTTACGCCGAAGGCATGGCAGGCATCGGCCGTGTCCATCGCATACTCGGCGAAGATCACCGGGTCGTTGTAGGTGAACGCCACGCTCTGGGCGCCGTAGGTCTGGGCGGCCCGGGCGATGGCCGTCGGCGTTGCGGCATCCATCAGGCGGTCCATGTCGCGCGATTTCGAGATGTCCCAGTTCTGGCAGAACTTGCAGGCGAGGTTGCAGCCGGCCGTGCCAAAAGACAGCACGCTCGAGCCAGGGTAGAAGTGGTTGAGCGGCTTCTTTTCGATGGGATCGATGCAGAAACCCGAACTGCGTCCCCACGTGGTGAGGATCAACTCGCCATCCTTCATCGCGCGTACGAAGCAGGCGGCGCGCTGCCCCTCGTGCAGCTTGCACTCGCGCGGGCAGAGGTCGCACTGGATGCGCCCATCGGGCAGCGCATGCCACCAGCGTGCGGGGGTGCCGCTCAGCGGGGTGTCGCTTCTTTCCACTTGCGAACCTCGTATCGCTGCAGCGAGGCTTCCTCGGACCACCAGTCGGCGGGCAAGCCGGCCTTCTGCTTCAGATGGGCAAGGAAGGTGCGTGGATCCGGCAGTTGTTCCCACACCTGGGGCAGGAAGGTGGCGCGGCGCATGCCGGCGGATAGGATCACGCCGTCGATGCCGGGCCGCAGCTGGCGCAGGGCATCGGCCTCGCTGGCCACCGGCATGGCCTGCGGCGCTGTCAGCAGCGAGACCTCGACCCGGGTTCGCGCCAGCTCGGCGGCGGTCAGCGGAGGGAAGCGGGGGTCGCGCAGGGCTGCCGCCACCGCGTTGGCGCGGACATCGCGCTCGAGCGGGCGATGCGCTTCGAGCGAGCCGATGCAGCCGCGCAGCTGACCGTCCTGGGTCAGGGTGACGAAGGTGGCGCCGGGCGAGGCCAGGTCCGGATAACCGGGTTCGGGCTGCTGCGGCAAACCCAGTTCGGCGGCGATGGCATTGCGCGCGCGTACCAGCAGGGCGTGGCCGAGGCCCGCGTCATCGGCTGCGGCATCTTCGTAGAGGGCGAACGAGGCGTAGCCGACGACGCGCGATTTGTCGCCGGCCGTGTCGCCGGAATTGCACTGGGCCACGCGCTCGATGCGCAGGCCGCGGCGGCGCGCGACGTCGAGCAGGCCGTTGATGGGGAGCGCGCCGCAGGCCTGGTCGAAGCTGGTCAGCGGTTCGAGCGCGAGGATGTGGTGGGCGGTGTCGGCATCGATGCGCCGGGCTTCGGCATAGGCGTGGAAGTGGGAAAGGTCGGAACTTACGACGATCAACGTCTCTTCGCCGCCCCAGAGCCTGTCGATCGCCGCCGCCACTTCATCGCCGCTCGCCTGGCCGACGGCGAGCGGAACCAGGCTGAATTCGCCGAGCACGGACTGCAGGAAGGGCAACTGGACTTCGAGCGAGTGCTCCTGTGCGTGGGCGGCATCGTTGGCAACGACCTGAGGCAGGGAGGCGAGTGCATCGAGCGCCGTGCGGTCGAGGGGTATATCGCCCAGCGGGGTGGCGAAGGCAGCGACGGTCGGCGCCGCCAGTCCGCGCACGGCGACGCGGTGGCACGGGCCGAGCAGGACCACGCGGCGGATGCGCGACGACTGGGCGCGCAGCAACGCATAGGCGCTTCCGGCGGTGCCGCCGGAATAGACGTAGCCTGCGTGCGGGACGATCAGTGCCTTGAGCCGGCCTTCTGCCGCGTGCGCAGGGGCAGCCGTGCCGAGGCACGCAGAGAGTTCGTTGCGCAGGGATGCCGTGTCACCGGGGTAGAACATGCCGGCCACCGCCGGCATCCGAACCGCCGCGCCCATCACGGCCGCGGCGTCCCCCGATAGCGCGGAGCGACGTAGGGATGGGTGCTGCGGAAGGCCTCGAACAGCTTCCAGCGTGCCACCGGGATGCGGGATACCTGGGCCAGCGGCAGGGAATAGACCTCGCATTCCTCGTCGGCCACGGCCAGTTCGGGCACCACGAGCGGGCTAGCCTGTCCGTTGCCGTTCTGATTCAACTCCGCAAACAGACTGTCGAAGCCCCAGAACTCGCCCTTGCCCAGCGACTGGGCATGCGAACCCTCTCCGACCGTGAGCCGTCCCCGGCCCACTACGTGCAGGCGCTCCGCATCGCCGACGAAATGCTCGCCTTCGCCGAGCACCGTGATCTGGCAATTGCGGGCCAGCGCGAAGAGCGTGGAATTCGATACCGCGTCGCTGAACAGGTGGGTACGGCGCAGGCGCTCCTCGACCTGGCGTGCAGCAAACAGCTCGCTGCTGGAAAAGAAGCGGTTGATGAAGTTGCGGTAGAGGTCTGCGGACAGGCGCAAGGCCTGGACAAATCCGACCGAGCGGTAGGTTTCCTCGCTGGCCACGTTGTGCAGGGCAGCCGACTCGGCAAGCAGCGAGCCGCTGAAGAGGTAGTGCGAGCCGCCGGGGTCGGCGGTAAGCATCTCGACCTTGCCGGCCAGCAGCAGGAAGATCTCCTCGGGAACGCGCCCGGCAGGGGTGATGATGGTCTCCGGGTTGAATGTGGCGATGCGGTTGTTGAGCAGCATGTGCAACCGCTCGTTGGGGACGGTCGGGAAATAGCTGCGGAGGAACTCGCTGGCATCGCGCAGGAGGAAGTTCTGCTCGCCGGGAATCATCACGTCGACGGTGCCGAAGGGCGCGCCCGACCCGATGCGCCGCTCCGCGTCGGTCAGCTCGCGCGCCGTGTGGGCGAGCAGCAGCCGTGTCGAGCGGTCATTGGTGAAATCGGCGGCGTCGCCGTGGATCATGCCGCCGCCGATGTCGATCTTCTTCAACTCGGCGTCGCCCAGGTAGTCGTCCTTGACCGACTGCGCCATTTGCGGGCTGAGCCCGGGCGCAGACGTGTCGGTGGTCGACATCGAGTCGAGCACGGTGAACGAGGCGATGTCGGCGAGGTGGCTGTAGGTACGATAGCCGCCTTCCCAGAGCACGCGGAAGTGGAATACCGTGGTCTCGACCGGATGCGGCGAGAGGCTGGGACGCACCTCGAGTCCCATCACGTCGTTCCACTCGCCCTCGGCGAGGTCGCGGATGTCGAAGTAGCGCGCGAACTCGCTTTCCGATATGGAAAGCAGCGCGCAGAACTTGCGCGTCACCGAGGCCCGCACCAGGGGCGTCGCGAAATACTGCAGCGGCCGGTCGCACTGCATCAGGTTGGTCAACCCGGCAAAGTGGTCGTCGTGGCAATGGGTATGGAAGATGCCGGCCACTTCCTTCTTGCCGATGCCAAGGGCATCTAGGCTGTAGTGGATGTTCGGTCCGGCGTCGATCAGGTAGACGCGGCCCTGGTGGATCAGCACGCTGCCCATCACCGGCCGGTTGTAGTCCCAGCCGTCGCCGTCGCCGCAATGGACGACGGCGAAGTAATGCCGGTCGATGGCGACCGGGCTGAGCGGGTAAGGGCAGGGATAGGTCTGATCGCGCTCGAGATTGAGGTCGATTTCGAGGGTCTCGCCGTCGTGTTCAAGCTCGAATACGTTGTAGGCGAGACGCCGGATGCTGACCCCGCGGCAGATCTCCGCACTCCCGGTCTTGAGCGGTACGCAGTCGACGAAGGCCTCGGGCGGGGTGATCCCGCCGAAGGCGAATTTGAGCTTGATGCGCATGAGCTCGGCGGCACGCTCGGGGGTGACGCCCGCCTCGACCATCTCCTCGGCGGAAACGAGGCCGTAGTTGCCGCGGTGGATGTAGCGCAGCTGGGCGGCAAGCTGCTCGGGCGTGCCGATGAGCTTGGGCTTGCCGCCAGTATTGTTCGGATGCTTCGGCAGCAGCATTCCCTGCCGGTAGAGCATCTGCAGGATAGGAAATTCGGCCAGGTTGCACAGATGGCCGTTCTGGATCATCGAATCGGAAAGCAGGATTGCGTTCGGTCCCGTTTCGTAGCTGACGCCGTCGCGCTCGGTGGTCTGGATGATGCCGCGACGGAACAGGTGCTTGACGCTGTCGGCCGGGGCGCCGCAGAGCAGGTAGAGGTTGGCTGCCGGCACCTCGATGTAGAAGATGCCGGGCGCAACCACGAGCTTCCGCATTACCATGAGCCAGCCCTGCGCATGGGCGCGCGATTCTCCCGCCGCGGACCGCAGGCAGGAACGCAATTACGATTCGCTGGGGTGGGAAGCATCAAATCCGGACGTGCCGTCGGGGTTGTGGAAGGTCGATTGTATAGAATCGCCCCATGATCTACCATGCACTAGTTCCTGCCGCCGGGACCGGATCGCGCATGGCCGCGCCGGGCGCAGGGGCAACCCCCAAGCAGTATCTGCAGGTCGCCGGCCGGCCGCTGATCCATCACGCCCTGGCAGCGCTGTGCGCGACTCCCGCCATTGCCGATGTTTTCGTGGTCCTGGCGCCGGGCGACGATGGGTGGCCGGCTTCCACCATGGCGGAATTGGGTCCGAAGCTGCGGATAGTGCGCTGCGGCGGCGAGACACGGGCGCAAAGCGTGGCCAACGGCCTGCGCGAAATGGAGGCGACCCTCGGCCCGATCGCAGACGACTGGGTGCTGGTGCATGACGCGGCGCGCCCGTGCCTGACAGTAGCCATGATCGAGAAGCTGATCGCGGACGTGGGCAGCGACGACGCCGGGGGGTTGCTTGCGGTTCCCGTCGCCGACACGCTCAAGCGTGCCGATGCCGGCGGACGGGTCAGCGATACCGTGGCTCGCGAACGGCTGTGGCAGGCGCAAACGCCGCAGATGTTTCGCCATCGCCTGTTGACGCGGGCGCTCGCCGGCGCGCCGGCCGTCACCGACGAGGCCGGTGCCATCGAGGCGCTCGGCCTGGCGCCGCGTCTCGTTGCCGCGGATGCGAGCAACTTGAAGGTGACCTGGCCGCTCGATCTGCAACTGGCGGAATGGATACTGACGAACAGGAAGACGGCGGCACACACTGGGGGAGGGCAGGCGTGACGGGGCCCGTCGAACCGACGCGCGCGGAGCTGGATGCGCGGCGCGATCCCGTGCTGGTCGAATTCGGCAGTGCAAGCTGCGGCCACTGCCGTGCCGCCCAGCCGCTGATCGCCGCCGCGCTGGCGGGCCATCCGGGCGTCTCCCACATCAAGGTCGAGGACGGCCCGGGGCGGCCGCTGGGGCGCTCATTTCGGGTGAAACTGTGGCCTACGCTGGTGTTCATGGCCGGCGGCGTGGAAGTGGCGAGGTTGGTGAGGCCGCAGGATGGCACGGCGATCGACGAGGCGTTGGCGCGCCTGGGGGCGGCATGATGAGGGGAGAGCAGGGATGAGTGCAGATTTCCGCATCGGGCAGGGTTACGACGTGCATGCGCTGACACCGGGGCGCAAGTTGGTGCTGGGGGGGGTCGAGATTCCCTTCGCCATGGGGTTGCTGGGCCATTCGGATGCCGATGCGCTGCTGCACGCCATTACCGATGCGATGCTCGGTGCGGCCGGCTTGGGTGACATCGGCGGCATGTTTCCCGATACCTCGTCCCGCTGGGAGGGGGCGGACAGCCGTACGCTTCTGCGCGGCGCCCTCGAAGCCGTGCAACGTGCAGGCTGGCGCGTCGGCAACGTCGATGCGACCGTGATCGCGCAGGCGCCCCGTATCGCGCCGCATGTGCCGGCCATGCGCACCAACATTGCGGCGGACCTCGGCATCGAACGCGAGGATGTGAATATCAAGGGCAAGACGAACGAGCGCCTCGGGTTTGCCGGGCGCGGCGAGGGGATTGCCGCGCAGGCCGCGGTGCTGCTGGTTCGCGCCGGCACGTGAGCGGGGCGACGCACCGGGTCTTTTTCGCGCTCTGGCCCGACGCAGCCGCGGCAACGCACCTGACCGCCCTGGCCGCCAATCTGGCTGCCCATACGGGGCGGCCGATCAAAGCGTCGGCGTTGCACCTGACACTCGAGTTCATTGGCGACGTTTCCGCCGCGGATCTGGTCCGCCTCAAGGAGGCCGCGGCAAAGGTCGTGAGCACTCGTTTCGATCTTGCCCTCGACCGCTTGGGCTACTGGCCGCGCGGCGGCATCCTCTGGGCCGGTTGCAACCGGCCGCCCGAAGCGCTGCGGGAACTCGCGTCTGCCTTGAAGGGCGCTCTGGCGCACGGCGGGCTCGAACGGCACGACCGTCATGCCGGGGATTTCGCTCCGCATGTCACCCTTGCGCGCCGCGCTCGTTGCGCCAAGGTGCCGAGAGTCGATACGCCGATCGGATGGCACGTCGACCGTTTTGTCCTGGCCGAAAGCCACCTTCATCCCTCGGCGGCTTCCTATCGCCTGCTGGCAGAGTTTCCGCTCGCTGCCGCAGCGCCATGAATTAGAATCCGCCGATCACCGGGAGCCGTCCACCGTGGTCCACCTGTTCCGATCCGCCAACGCTTCGCCTCGCCTGGAAAGGCTTCGGCACCTGAGCCTGTTCGTGAATCTCACGCCTGGCGAACTGCAGATCGTCGATGGACTTCTGCACGAGCGGAGCTACCTCGAGAACGAGGTCATTTTCGATGAAGGGGAAGAGGGGCAGGCGATCTACATCGTTGCCTCGGGTGACGTGCTGATCTGCCGACAGGGACAGGGCGAGGCCGGTCGCCTGGCCCAGCTCGGGCCGGGAACCTTCTTCGGCGAGCTGGCGCTGCTGGACAATTCGCCGCGCTCCGCGCAGGCCCGGGCGGCAAGCGCATGCCGGCTGATCGTCTTCTTCCGCGACGATTTCGTCGGACTGCTCGATACCCATGCCCGCATCGCATCGAAGATCTCGCGCGAACTGGCTCGCCACCTGGGCGCGCGCATGCGTGACATGGCGCTCGCCACCGGGGCCTTCCAGCACCTTTGAGCATGGAGGGCGGCAACGCACATTCCGCGGTGGAAGCCGGCCAGCATCGCTCCGGCCCGATTGTCTGGGCTTCCATCATCGCGGCCACCTGCCTGCTGCTGTTCTTCTTCCAGAAGATCCTCTGGCTCGTCGTGCCCTTCCTGCTGGGGCTGATCCTTTACTACTTTCTCTACCCTGCAATGCAGGCGCTGATCTACCGGGGCATGAGCCGCGAGGCAGCGGCAGGCAACGTGACGCTCGGCTTCCTCGTCCTGCTTTCGGTGATCGGTGTCGCGGTCACGCCTTGGGTGGCCGGCCATGCCGCCGGCTGGCAGGAGAGCCTGGTTCGCTACCTGCAAGGGGGCATGCAACTGCTCGACCGCTCGCTGCGGAGCCTTGAAAGCCACTGGCCGACCCTGGCCAACGCGCAACTGGCGGACTCGGTGGCGATCCGGCTCAACGAAAGCACGGGCAAGCTGACCGACCACATCGAGCCGGTGGCCATGGGCATCATGGCGTGGACGCCGTCACTGCTGCTGGCACCCTTCCTGGCGTTCTTCTTTCTGCGCGACGGCCGGCGCTTCCAGCGCTTCCTCGGCAGCGCCGTGCCGAATGCGTTCTTCGAAAAGACCCTCTACCTGCTGCATGAGGTTGATCGCACATCGCGGGCCTATTTCCAGGGCCTGATCAAGCTGACCCTGCTCGACACCGTGACCCTGGCCGTGGGCTTGTGGCTGCTGGGCATCCCGGGCCCGTTCGCACTCGGTCTGATCTGTGCCGTACTGGCGTGGATCCCGTACGTAGGCTCCATCGTCGGCGGACTGCTCGTGGTGCTTGTCGCCGCCACCGACTTCCCCGACGCCCCCGGCATGGCGTACTGGGCGATTGCACTGTTCGCGCTGGTCCGCCTGCTCGACGATTTCGTTTATATGCCGCTGACCGTGGGCAAGAGCCTCGCCCTGCATCCGCTCGTCACGGTGCTGATGATCTTCGTCGGTGGTGCGGTAGCCGGTGTCGCCGGGCTGATGCTGGTGCTACCGGTACTCGGTGTCGTCATGGTGATCGGCGAGACGATCGGGGTGGTCGTTACCGATGCCCGGCTCATGGCCCGCCACCGCCATGCACGGTCGTTGCGCCGCGATCAAGCCAGCAGCGACCTCTGACCTCAGGCGCGATTGCGCATATGTTTGGCGAGGTCGTCGAGGGCCTTGTCGAGCGCGGCACGCAGTTCCTCGTCGTCGATGATCTCGCCCATCGCCTGGCGCATGCACAGCATCCATTGCTCGGCTTCGGCAGGGCCGATCGGAAACGGCAGGTGCCGGGCCCGCAGCCGCGGATGCCCGTAGGCGTTCATGTAAAGCTGCGGCCCGCCGAACCATCCCGACAGGTACATGAACAGCTTTTCCTCGGCGCTGGAAAGATCGGGCTGGTGCAGCTTGCGGATGCCATAGGCCTCGGGCAGCGTATCCATCAATTCGTAGAAACGGTGAACCAGGGCGCGCACACCCGCCTCGCCGCCGATGCGCTGGTACGGGGTCTCGGGCCTGCTCACGACGCTTCCGCCCTATAGTTGGCCGGGCCAAGCAGCAGGCGGGCCACGAGTCCGCCACCCTCGCGCGGCGCCAGCTCGAGGCGGCCATCGTGGGCGCGTGCGATCCGGTCGACGATGGCGAGTCCAAGGCCGGCTCCCACGGCATTGGTGCGTGCCGATTCGAGCCGGGCAAAGGGGCGCTTTACACGCTCTACCTCGTCGGCCGGAATGCCCGGGCCGCGGTCGCGAACTTCGATGGCGATTTCGTTTCGTGCTGCCGCGAGCTCAAGTTCGACCGGTTTGTCGGTACCGGCATAGCGGAGCGCGTTGTCGATCAGGTTGCTGATGGCACGGCGCAGGGCCTGTGACCGCGCCGTGACAAGAAACCTGCTGGTCGCCTGCGGTGCGTCGGCAAATGCCAAGGCAACCTCGAAGCCGCGTCGCCGGTACTGGGCGGCAATTTCGTCGAGCAGCACCGGGAGGTCGATTTCCTCCGGTGCCTCGCCGCCTTCGGAACGGGCGAAGTCCAGGAACTGGCCAATGGTCCGGTCCATCTCTTCCACGTCGGCGATCATGCCCTCTGTGCTGCCGGGGTCGCCGGACATTTCGATTTCCATCCGAAGCCTGGTCAGCGGCGTGCGCAGGTCGTGGGAAATGCCGGCCAGGATGAGGGCGCGATCCTGGTCGATCTGCGCAAGGTCGGCGCCCATCTGGTTGAACGCCCGCGCCACCGTCGCCAGTTCCGTTGGCCCGGACTCGTCCAGGCGTTCGGGGGTGGCGCCGGCCCCGACCTGCCGCGCGGCGCGTTCAAGCCCCTTGAGCGGGCGAGTAATGCGAAACACGATCAGCCACGCGCCCGAGAGCGACAGCAGGAGGGCCGCGACGCCCCAGCCGAGCCAGCCGAGGGGGAAGACGCGTTCGATCCGTTCGCGCGGCAGCGCAAGCCAGTAGTCGCCTTCGTCGCTGTCGTCTATGCGGAAATTCACGAACAGCGCGCGTTCCCCTTCGCGCTCCATCGCCAGCCGCGTCCCCGGCCCGAGCTGCTCGCGCACGAGCTCCTCCACGCGATTCAGGAAGGGGCGGTCGGGCAGAGGCTCGACGCGATCGGTCGGATCGGCTGGGTAGATATGGATGCCCTCCCGATCCGACAGGTCGCGCAGCAGATCGCGACGCGCCTCGGGCCGGGCCGACACGAGCGCCGCGCGGGTCAGGTTGGCCACGCTCACCAGCGTTTGCGCCAGTTGTCGGGCGCGCGGCTCGCGTTCGTAGCTGTTGAATATGGCAAACCATGCCGCCACCGACAGCATCATCAGCACGGCAATGAAGAGAAACGTTCGCCAGAGGAGCGAGCGCGGCAACAGCCTCATTCGTGCTTGGTACCGTCCGGCACGAATACGTAGCCGAATCCCCAGACCGTCTGGATGTAGCGGGGCTTGCCGGGATCTTCCTCGACGAGCTTGCGCAGGCGCGAGATCTGCACGTCGATGGCCCGGTCGAACACTTCATATTCGCGCCCGCGCGCAAGTTCCATCAGCTTGTCGCGGCTCATCGGCTGGCGCGGATGTTCGAGCAGGACGCGAAGCAGGCCGAACTCGCCGGACGTCAGCAACGTCTTTTCGCCATCGCGCTCCAGCTCCCGCGTCCCGAGGTTGACGCTGACCCTGCCGAAGCTGACTGTCTCGTCGGTAAGCGCGGGCGCACCGGGCGGCGGTGGTGCTGAGCGGCGCCGGAGCACTGCATTGATGCGCGCCACCAGTTCGCGCGGGCTGAACGGCTTCGGCAGGTAGTCGTCGGCGCCGACCTCGAGGCCGACGATGCGGTCCACCTCGTCCCCCTTGGCGGTCAGCATGATGACGCTGATGGCGTTGGCCGCCCCGCGCAGGCGACGGCAGATTGCCAGCCCGTCCTCGCCGGGGAGCATCAGGTCGAGGACGATGAGGTCGTACAGTTCGCGTTCGAGGGCGCGGTCCATGGTCTGGGCGTCGGGCACGGCTTTGACGGCAAAGCCCTGTTCCGAGAGGTAACGCTCGAGCAACTGGCGCAGCCTGAGGTCGTCATCGACGACCAGGATTTTCGATCGGGTGTCGTTCATGGGGCGAATCCTAGCCGGATCGCCCCGGTCCTGCCAAGCAGCGTTTACAAACGATTACAAAGCGGCCCCGGCGGCAACACTTGACTTACAGCCCCTGCGCAGAATGGCCTCGTGGCGCGAACCGCGCCGTGTTCGGCACGCGTTGGAGGCGATCATGAAAGCACTGTTACTGAGCATGGCCCTGGCAGCCGGTCTGACCCTTTGGGGTGCGGCACCGCAAGGCGGGCTGGATCACTTGATGGTGGCTGGCCGAACCGCGGGCGAGCAGGTCTACAATATCTTCCATTGAACCCAAAAAGGACTTGAAGTGAAGGCTGGGCGGTTGATCCGTTGGCTGGGCGTGGCGGCACTCGGTGGCCTGCTTGCGATCGATGCGGGTGCCCAGGGATTGAATCGTCCCCACCGCGGACGCGGCATGGAGGGCGGTGGTGTCCCGCGCGTGCAGCCCGGATCGCAATATCAGGCAACGCAGCCGCAGCAGGGCGAGGACCCCGGGCGCCGCGGCGGGCGCCTTTCGCCCGAGGAACGCCGCCAGTTGCGGCGTGACGTACATCAGGCCGGGCGCGACCTTTACCCCGAACGCACGGGTCCCGGGCGACGGCCTCCGGACCGCTGATTCGACACGGTGTGGCGGGGCAGGGCGCATGTTCCTGCCGGTGCCGAGGCACACACCGGTGCGCCTACGCTCTTGCCAGGGCCTGATCAAGGTCGGCCAGCAGGTCTTCGGGGTCTTCGAGGCCCACTGAGAGTCTTACCAAACCCTCGCCGATGAGGTGCAGGGCGCGTTCCTCCGGGGTATAGAACGAGTGGGTCATGCTGGCCGGATGCTGGGCCAGGCTTTCGGCATCTCCCAGGCTTACCGCGCGGGTGAACAGCGCAAGGGCATTCATGAACCGGCGGCCGGCTTCGATGCCCTGCTTGAGTTCGAATGCAATCATCCCGCCCGGCATCGCCATCTGCCGGCGCGCGAGCTCGTACTGGGGGAAGCTGGGCAGACCCGGAAAATGGACGATGGCGACCTTGGGGTGCCCGACCAGGAATTCCGCCAGCATCTGTGCGCTCGAGCAATGACGCTGCATGCGCAGCGAAAGCGTCTTCAAGCCGCGCAGGACGAGGAAGGCATCCTGCGACGACAGCACGGCGCCGGTCATGTCCTTGAGCCCATGGAACCGAACCGTGTCGAGCGTCTCCTTCGGGCCGACGATGGCGCCGGCGAGGAGGTCGCCATGTCCGCCCAGGTACTTGGTTGCCGAGTGCAGGACGAAGTCGGCCCCGAGTTCGATCGGGCGCTGCAGCCATGGCGTGCAGTAGGTGTTGTCGACGACGGTCAAGGCGCTGTGCCGCCGCGCGATCGCGGAAATGGCGGCGATGTCGACGAGTCGCATGTTCGGGTTGGCGGGTGACTCGAAGAACACCACCCTGGTCGCTGCGCTGATTGCCCGCTCGAGGTTTGCCGGGTCGGTGAGGTCGACATGGGTCACGCGAACGCCGAACTTGGCCAGGCCGTGGTTGAGGAAGCCGAACGTGCAGCCATACAGCGTCTTGTCGGCGATGATTTCGTCGCCCGGGGCGACCAGCGTCCATAACAGGGAGGTCGTGGCCCCCTGGCCGGAAGCCGTTACCAGCGCGGCTTCGCCGCCCTCGAGGTCGGCGATCCTCGCTTCGAGCAGCGCGGTGGTCGGGTTGCCCACTCGCGAGTAGAGGAACCCGGCCTGTTCGCCGGCGAAACGCGCGGAACCATCCTCGACCGTCTGGAACGTATAGGTCGAACTCAGGTAGATCGGTGGATTGAGTGACCCCATCCCTGCATAGGCGTCGTATCCCTGATGGATTGCCCGTGTGGCGAAGCCCGGGCGACGGGTGTGGTGTTGGCTCATGGCGGTTTCCTGCGGGATGAAGTTTTCGGATTGTCGCTGCCTGGTGTGCCGGCGACAAGGCGTGGGAAATATCCACGGCGGTGTTGGGTGGCTGCCCCTGCGTGTGCATTCCCAGTAAAGTTAATGTAAGCTGGAATCTGAAAAATCGAAAGCGCCAGACAAGACGGACCGCACAGAGTTCCGCAGGCTGCTTCAAGGAGGAAGGAAGTCCATGGCAAACTTTCTTGCGCGCATAGCGGACAATCCGTTCATGGTCGCCACCTTGATCGTGTGCTTCGCGATCTCGATGCTGCTGTTCCGGGCGCGAGTGGTCAGGGAGAGGGCAGGCAGGCAGAAGAGAGTCAATCGATCGCCTGCGGCTGCGGAGTCCGCTGACCCGGATATCCGGCGTTCGCTCGCCGGCTAGGGCATCCTTTGCGAAATGGCCCGTAAGGAAGCGGCTGGCCGCTACGCGGTTCGCTTCGCAACCTGTTGAACTCCCCGGTTTCATTCGGATGGTCGGTATGGCTGCCGAGAGGGAGTTGCGCGCTGGAGTCGGAGCTGGTCGTGTTTTCAGCGTGATGAACGCCCGTCGCCCATCGTCATTTGAAATAATGACGCAATGAGCCGAATAGAACTCCGTGCGCCGATGGGCGCGACCGTCGCGGATATCCGCGTTTCAGCAAATCAGTCGATTGCGGCAGGCCAGATCGTGATCGTGCTCGAAGCGATGAAGATGCTCCACGAGCTTCGCACCGAGTTTCCGGTCCGGGTGCTGTCGGTAAATGTCGACGTCGGCGATCTGGTGTCCGCCGAAGAGCTGCTTCTGGTGCTGGATGCTGGTGCGTCCGCGTCGCGCGGGAGCGACTCGCCCTCCGCTCCTTTGCCTGCAAGGAACGAGGAGCCGGCCGCACGGCCGATCCTCGAGGAGTTCAGGCAGCGCCTGGCATACACCGAGGATGCCCAACGGCCCGAAGCGGTTGCCCGTCGCCATGCCCAAGGGATGCGGACGGCACGCGAGAATATTGCCGATCTTTGCGATGCGGGGAGCTTCGTCGAATATGGCGCGCTGGCCATAGCTGCACAGCGCCGCCGTCGCAGCGTCGACGATCTCGTGCGGAACACCCCGGCCGACGGAATGGTTACGGGCATTGGCTCGGTCAACGGCAAGGAATTCGGACTTGAGCGATCGCGCAGTGTCGTCATGGCGTACGACGCGACCGTACTGGCCGGCACGCAGGGCATGAACAACCATCAGAAGACGGACCGGCTTCTTGGCATTGCGCTGGAGCAGCGTCTTCCCGTCGTGCTCTTCGCAGAGGGCGGCGGTGGCCGGCCGGGCGATGTGGATGCACCCGTCGTCGCCGGGCTGCACCTTGCCACCTTCGCCAACTACGCCAGACTGAGCGGAAAAGTCCCCTTGATCGGCATCGCCGCTGGCCGCTGCTTTGCAGGAAACGCCGCACTGCTGGGGTGCAGCGACGTGATCATCGCCACGCGCCGTAGCAACATCGGTATGGGTGGCCCGGCGATGATCGAGGGTGGGGGCCTGGGTACCTATGCCCCCGAGCAGATCGGACCCGGGCATGTCCAGGCGGCCAACGGCGTCATCGACATCCTCGTCGATGACGAGGCGGAGGCGGTAAGCGTCGCCAAGAGCTACCTTGGTTACTTCCAGGGGCGCCTTGAATCCTGGAACGCGGCCGACCAGACGCAACTGCGGGACGTGCTTCCCGCCGGGCGCAATGTCAGCTATCGGATGAACGACGTACTTCGCCTCTTGTTCGATGCCGGTTCCGTGCTGGAGCTGCGCGCGGGATTCGGGGTGGGCATCGTGACCGCCCTGGCCCGGCTGGAGGGGCGCCCGGTGGGCGTCCTGGCAAACAATCCGATGCATCTGGGCGGTGCGATCGATGCGCCTGCGGCCGACAAGGCCGCCCGGTTCATTTCGCTATGCGACAGCCACGGTCTGCCGCTCGTATCGCTGATCGACACGCCCGGTTTCATGGTCGGACCGGCGATCGAGGAGCAGGCCCAGGTCCGCCATGTGAGCAGGCTGTTCCTACACGCCGCCCACCTGCGCGTGCCTTTCCTTGCCGTGGTCCTGCGCAAGGGCTACGGGCTGGGCGCCATGGCCATGGCCGGCGGCGGCTTTCACATGCCCGCAGCTACCGTTGCATGGCCGAGCGGCGAGTTCGGCGCCATGGGGATCGAGGGCGCGGTCAAGCTCGGTTTCAGCAAGGAACTGGCGGCTGTCGCCGATTCCGATTCGCGGGACAAACTTTTTCGCGAGCTCGTCAGCCAGGTCGCGGAGCGGGGTCAGGCGATCAACATGGCCAGCGCGCTGGAGATCGACGCCGTCATCGATCCGGCGGAAACGCGCGGGTGGCTGAGCCGCGTCCTTGCATCGACGAAAATCCGCGAGCAGGGAAGCCGCCCCGTCGACAGCTGGTGACTTCCCGACGGCTCAGGGGTAGCGCACGTTGAATGCGTAGCGCTTGCCGTCGATGAGCACCCCCTTGCGTGCCTCGGCATCCTTGTAGCAGGTTGCCTTCTGGCCCGGCTTGCGCAGGCACACCCCATCGTTGGTCAGGTCGCCGTCGTTGTCGCTTTCCGCACCGTCGGCCACGATCAGGTCGTAGGCTTCGCTACCCAGGCGGATTGAGCCGAGCAGTTGGGTACGGCTCGACTTGGAGAAGCCCGCAATCGACCATTCAAACGGGTTGGACATGAACCAGAGTTTGAACACGCCTTCGAACGGCGTGCCTTCCATGACATCCGCCCAGGGAAATTCCAGCGCCGTCGCATAGGCCTTCTCGCCGGGCTTGAAGCTGCCCATGCTGGGGCGCGCGGGGGACTCGTCCAGGCGCCCGTTGCCCTTCATGTCCAGAAGCATCTGGATGGAACCATCCGCCAGCTCGTCCAGTGCGAAATAGTGGCGGCGGTTCTTCTTCGTGCCGAACTCGAAGTAGCCGTAGCTGCGGGAAACGCCCTTCAGAGGCGGTTCGCTGACGATCTCGGTCGGCCGCTTCCGGGTAAGCCGGTTCATTACATCTTCGGCCTTGCATCCGCGCCACGTGGGATGGACCGTCGTGCCGCCGTTGTAATAGATGTCGATGGGTCGGAAGTATCGGGCGCTGAGGACTACATCCACCCGCCCCGAATCACTTGCGGGGACGATCGTCTCGGTCGGGTAGTTGGGGTTCGGCGTCGGTGCGGCGCCCCGCGGCCGGTTTCCAGGTTCCGGCTTCGCCGCATCCCCGCCTGCTGTGGCGAGGCGGGTCCGCATGGCAGCAATCCGCTTTGCGTCGGCGTCGGCAAGGTAGCCTCGTTCAGCGAGGAAGGACAGCTTTGCCTGGCACGAGGCGTCGTGGGCACAGATCCAGGACTTGGCCAATCCAAGGCCTTCCTCACGTGCGCGGCCAACGAAATCGGCAAGCTGCTCCCCGGGCGCACTTGCATCCATGTGCCCCACCGCGCCTGGCGAGAAGCTGCGCGCTCCGGGCGGGAGGCCCATGAAGCGGGTGCCCCAGTCCTGGCTGTCGCTCCACCCGTGCGAACCGTCCAACAGGTGTGCGCCCTCGTGAAAGAACACGCGGGCTTCGGCGACGGCTTGCGGGCGCAACAGCATCGCACCCTGTGAGCCGGATACGGACAACCCCTGCCAGGTCTGCGCGCCGTCGCTGGTGACGGAAACACTCCGTACGACCGAAGCCATCTCCGGCGTCATCGCCGCGATCCACCGCGCCAGCTGATCTTTTTGTCCGGCCGTCGTGAGACCGCGCAGGGCGATCCCCCGATACGCATCCTGCGCAGGGCTCGCGGCATATGCTCCCGGATTGAAGCACTTGGCCTGCTGCTTGAATTGCCGATCCGCGGGAGACTCGGCCAGGACGGGCATGCGATTGAGTACTGCGCCGGCCACGTCGACATCGCTGCTGCCCAGGGCTGGAGCCATGGGAACGAAGCGCGGAAGATCGTCGATACCCGCCGGTTCCAGCGCCTGCTCGCCGCGGCTGCCTACCCTTACTGCAGCTGAGGCACCATGCCAGCGCAAGGATACGTCCTGCGCGACTCCCTGCACGATGGCGTTCTGGACGCGGGCGGACAGCCGGAGGCAGGGGCGCGTGTCGCGAATGACGATCAGGTCGCTGCCCGTTATCTTCGCCTCGAATCGTTCGCTTCCGTCGCTCGAGGTCGCACGAAGTATCGTCTGCGGCTTGAGGAACGAAATCGCCCCCGTCCTCGCCGACATCCTGAACTCAAGAGAACCTTCGCCTGGCGATAGGAGGCCGCTGCCACCTTCGGCTGCTGCCGGCAGGGCGCACGCCAGCAAAATCCAGAGCAACGCGGCTGGTGCCATGGCGCCTGGCATCTGGCTGGGCGCGATGGAATGGCTGAAAGCTGCACTCTTCATGACAAGCTCCCTGGTCCGGTGCATGCGATGATGGCAGTATCGAAGCAGGTCGATCAGTGTGCTGTGACGGAGTTCACGGCCGTTTCGACTTTCGGGCCGGTAGCAACATCTCGTAACACTATTCGTGCGTTTGGAATCCCCGATGCGTACATTGCTGATCGAGTACCTCCGTCCCTGGAAGCTGGCGACCTTCGGAGTGGGGCTTGCCCTGATGCTGGTCGGCGTGGGTTACTACCAGGTCATCGACTGGGACTATACGATCAGCATCATCATGCCGACTCTGACCTACCTGGGGGCGCCTTTCTCGGTCGAAGCAATTCGGCGACGGCGCTGGAAGCAGCTTCCGCTTGCCCTGGGCTGGTATTACCTTGCCGTCGATGGCAGCTACTGGGCTTATTGGCAGCTGGTGAATCCCGATGCGCTGGTCATGCGTGAGGCAAACTTCGTCGTTTCCTCCTGCCTGTACTGGATGTGCGGCCTTATCTGGCTGCACAAGGGGCCCCTGCGTACGCTCTTCGAATCGCGCCGGTCGTAGGCGCGCAGTGTCGGCCATGCCGGTTCAGTGCGCGCGCGGCCGTCCACCGGAGCAAGGTGCGGGTGACCTTGGGCGACGGTTTGCCGACAGCATCGCGCAACGATCGTGCAAAAAACAAGGCCCGCACCGTTACCGGCGCGGGCCTCTGTGATGAAACGCCGCTGGCCGGCTTAAACCTGGACTTCCTTGGCGACTTCGACGAAATCAGGAATCTGGTCGAAGTTCATGTAGCGTTATATTCAATGGCTTAACCACGGGCTTTTCAGCTGTATTTCTTAGGCACTGCCTAAGATTTTCTCGCGGGAACCGGTGAAGCGATGGGTACCTCCTTACTGCGAAGGTATCGATTGTGGCTCGAGTCTGTCGTATGCCCAAGAAGTGTTTTACTGTCCAATCCCTGCTTTTTGGCATCAGTGGCAGAGGCTGCTCTTATGTCGTGGAAGTGGGCATCCTCGACCTTCGCGGCCGTACATGCTTTAACCCACTGGTGATGAATAGTGCCATAGGCTAAGGGCTTGCCATCGCGCTTATGAAGCAGGGTCAGCCCCTTAACTGACTGATGAATCGACCTGGCCTCCTTGATGGCAGCATCAAGATCCGGTGTCATGCTAATCAGTACTCGATTTCTAGTTTTCTGCTGCTTGATGAATACTCCCTCATCGCTGATATCGGCATACCTGATCTTTATGACATCACCCATGCGCTGTCCAGTGATATAGGCCAAGTCCATCAGGCACTTTAGCGTTGGCGTAGCATGTTCTCGAATAGCCTTGAACTCCTCAGCTGTTATGTAACGGTCCCGCTTGGTCGTTTTGAATTGCTCAATATCGCGAACTGGGTTGAATTCGACGATTCCCCAACGAACAGCTCGCTGGAACATGCCCTTCAGGAATGACCGCAGCAAATTCGCCATGCTGGGGTGTGATCGGTGGTGATCGAGAAAGGCGGCTATGTGCTTTGGCTTGACCTGTGATGGACTGAACTGCGAAAAAGCCTTAAGAACCTTACGGGAGCAGGACTGATAGTTCTTGAAAGTGCTGGCAGCGACCGTTGCCTTCATGTCCCCAAGGGTGCGTTCAACTAAGTCGGCGAGTTCCTGATTGTTGCTCTTTCCAACTGTTAATCTTGCGTATTCGATCAGGGCGTCGTGTAGATCACGAGACAGCGGAGTCCACTTGTTACCACGAACGAGGTAATAACGTCCGTGGGACAAATGCATCCAGCGAGGTAGGACTCTACTCAAGGATCAATTCCGGCTCATGGGGTTGGGCGACATCATGACCACCTAACCTTTCAATAATAACTGAGCGCAGAACCCGAGGCCAACCATCAGTGCGAACAATGAAGGGAATGCGCTGGCGATCTAACCATCTACAAACCGCAGATGGTCTCCTTAGCCCAGTGAGTTCGGAGAGTTCTGGTTGGGTTAGAAACATAGCAACTGGCAAATGTGTTGGCAGGTCTCGTCGGTACAATTGATGTTAGAAAAAACGACTCCAGAAATTGCCTGTAAAAGCGCACAAATCGGACGCATTTCAAAATAGTCCAGCCTCTGAAAGGAACCGCGATTCAGTTCCTTCTTCCATCGCGCTGCTGATAATCAATCGGTTCCTTGCCCTGGTCATCCCCACATACATCAAGCGTCGTTCCTCCTCTTCAGTGGAGTCGGTATGGGGAAGGTTGCCTTCTTCAACACCGATGATCCAGACGTTGTCGAACTCCAATCCCTTGGACGAATGGAGC
>ERZ724521.22-NODE-22-length-47775-cov-12.218818_pt1 | contig 47775 bp, 40 predicted proteins | sample MGYA00376054_ERZ724521 | MGnify/ENA primary metagenome ERZ724521 (study PRJEB28724, sample SAMN07190883) | activated sludge metagenome | isolation source: activated sludge of sewage treatment plant in Hong Hong | place: Hong Kong | collected 2016-03-17 ... | reverse complement strand
CCGTATTGAACTGAGGCGAAGCCGCATTGACCTAAGCGAAGCGCATTGACCTAAGCGAAGCGCATTGAACTAAAGCGCAGCCGTATTGCACTAAGGCGAAGCCGTATTGAACTGAGGCGAAGCCGCATTGACCTAAGCGAAGCGCATTGACCTAAGGCGAAGCCGTATTGCCCTAAGCGAAGCGCATTGCACTAAGGCGCAGCCGTATTGAACTGAGGCGAAGCCGTATTGCATTTGCTCATTTTTGCAACAACAAAACTTAGATTCGCTTTATTTTTTTATAAAAGTTATATTTTTACAAACTTTTCAGTATACACTTTTCCCTCGCCACCAATGTTTAAAAAATATAACCCTCTTTGAAGCATGGAGATATCAATTTCTTGGCCGGGTATGTAATCTTGATGGGTTAGGGTTTGACCTGCAGCATTTACAATGGAAATTTGACAGCTGTAGCAGGTATAGGGTAAATCAATGTACAATTTGTCATTCGCAGGATTAGGATACACCACCGGCTGTTCATCCCTTATCACACTATCATCAGAATTAACCAATCTGCAACCGCTCACCTTACACCCATCCTTGTCATACTTTAGCATGTAAGCTGTATTCCTCCAAATGCCTCCTTCATCGGGGTTGGGTCCTGCATAATGACCTGTAATAAATACGCTGCCACTGGAAGAGACCGACACTCCTGATAGGTAACCTGCATAGCCATGGTACATGCCATCGTGAAATACGGTATCTATAGTGGTCCACAGATGATTGTGCTCTTTGTCAAACTTGGTAATAGAAAATGCTTCTATAACCTGATATAAGGGCAAATTTTCTTCAAATGGCAGAAATTGAATCGTTGCTATATAGATATTGCCTTCACTGTCCTGTGCCGACTGATAAGGTTCTTCAACATCACCTCCATTGTATCTCTGATCTGCATTGATACCAAAATAGTCTTTTCTTACTACTTTAAAACTATCATTAAATACAACCAATGCCGGGAGTAAGGCGGTTTGATTTTCATTTGACATGATGCCCACACCGATAGGAGAGTTGAAATGACTGCTATAATACATTGAATAGGGTTTAACTATATTTTTTGTTTGACCTAGTACTTTATCTATTCTCAGTACATTTCCTGTTTTGTGGTCAATGTGAAAAAACACAATATCACTATATCCCTGACTCCTATAGCTTCCATACAAAACAACCTCATTTTCGTTAATTGGAGAATAATATAAAGTACTTCCGGAAAACCAAAAATCCTTTTCACCATAATATTTTAGGTAAATTTTATTTCCATGGCGATCAATCTTTAAAATAAAAGATTTCACTGTCTCTGAAGAGTATTGCACCTGGCCCGAAATCAAATAACCATCTGAAACTTTTAGTATGCCAAATAATCTCTTACTCTCTTTTGACGAGGCTACCTTATATTTCCCACTACTCAAGATAATGCCTAAATTTGTAACAAAATGTACATCAATTTCATCATTCTGGGAATCACTAACTGCCATAATATTGGTATTACCATCATTTCTAATAACTAGTTTTGAGTTTTCCGCACTCCAAGAAATTTGTTGAAATGAATCTCTTTCGTGATCATAAATATTTATTATATTTCCATTTGTATCAATGCTGATTGCGCTAAACTGCCAACCTTTTATAAAATCAGTGCTAGCACCTAAAACTAGGAGTGTATCATTGTTGATTACACTACCCATATAAGCGTTACTTTTGTTCAAGTTGAATTTTTTATTAAAGCCAATCTGGCTATACAAAGCAAAGCTTGTAATAGTCAATAAAACCGTAACAAATATTCCTCTCATGTCATTTGATATTTTATTCAATATAATAATTTGGAGGCTGCCTCAGGCAACCTCCAATGTAATTATCTAATCCACTTTAATAAATTTCTTCTGAATCCTGGATTTACCATCATTAAATTGTATGATGTAAACCCCATTAGTCCAGTTGCTTATATCAAGAGTGGTAGAATTTGCCAGTTTTTTAGAAAAGACATTAACTCCACTCACATTGGTAATATCAACCCTTACTTCATTTACCCTCGATGGGATATTTATCGATATAGAACTGTTAGCAGGATTAGGATACACCACCGGCTGTTCATCCCATATCACACTATCATCTGCATTTACCAATCTGCAGCCGCTCACCTTACACCCATCCTTGTCATACTTTAGCATGTAAGCTGTATTCCTCCAAATGCCTCCTTCATCGGGGTTGGGTCCTGCATAATGACCTGTAATAAATACGCTGCCACTGGAAGAGACCGACACTCCTGATAGGTAACCTGCATAGCCATGGTACATGCCATCGTGAAATACGGTATCTATAGTGGTCCACAGATGATTGTGCTCTTTGTCAAACTTGGTAATAGAAAATGCTTCTATAACCTGATATAAGGGCAAATTTTCTTCAAATGGCAGAAATTGAATCGTTGCTATATAGATATTGCCTTCACTGTCCTGTGCCGACTGATAAGGTTCTTCAACATCACCTCCATTGTATCTCTGATCTGCATTGATACCAAAATAGTCTTTTCTTACTACTTTAAAACTATCATTAAATACAACCAATGCCGGGAGTAAGGCGGTTTGATTTTCATTTGACATGATGCCCACACCGATAGGAGAGTTGAAATGACTGCTATAATACATTGAATAGGGTTTAACTATATTTTTTGTTTGACCTAGTACTTTATCTATTCTCAGTACATTTCCTGTTTTGTGGTCAATGTGAAAAAACACAATATCACTATATCCCTGACTCCTATAGCTTCCATACAAAACAACCTCATTTTCGTTAATTGGAGAATAATATAAAGTACTTCCGGAAAACCAAAAATCCTTTTCACCATAATATTTTAGGTAAATTTTATTTCCATGGCGATCAATCTTTAAAATAAAAGATTTCACTGTCTCTGAAGAGTATTGCACCTGGCCCGAAATCAAATAACCATCTGAAACCTTTAGAACACCAAAATAGATATAATTCTGGTTAACCTTCGCAATCTCAAAGGATGTTTTTTTTGTTATCTCTCCAGCATTGTCAAAAAAATAAATTTGCAGCTCTCTTCGATGACTTTCATCAATTATTGCTATATTTTTACCAATACTATCACTTATCAGTAATTTTGAATTATATCCTCCCCATGATAGTAATTGAAAGGAGTCCTTTTCGTACTTATGCTCATTGATTATTATCCCATTTGTATCAATCGCAATGGCACTAAACTGCCATCCATTTACAAAATCAGTGGTGGAACCCAAAACAAGCAGCGTATCATTATTGATGGTATTGCCCAAAAAAGCATTGCTTGTTCCCAAATTAAATTTTTTATTAAAACCAATCTGGCTATACAAAGCAAAGCTTGTAATAGTCAATAAAACCGTAACAATTATTCTTCTCATGGCATTTGATACTTTATTCAATATAAAAATTGGAGGTTACCTCAGGCAACCTCCATTGTAATTATCTAATCCACTTTAATCAATTTATTGGGCATTAAATTATTCTTTAGGCTCTTAATTGACATTTCGGGTAATTCCGTACTTCCTTCACGACTCATTGGGTGTAAATAGAATGGGCTAATACTAGGTATAAAAAGGTGGTATATCCATAGTCATTGAGTTATAATAAGAGAATGATATTTCGGATCAGCAAAACAAATATAAATTGTAATTCCTAAATTATAATGTTATTTTATAATAAATTATTAAATTCTTTACTTTTTGAGTATAAATGGTAGCTTTCACGGATCATTTATAATTTAGGAAAAAGGCCATCTTTTCCATATCTTACACTAAATAGCTCCAACTAAAAACCAGAACGCCACAATCGAGTGAAGTTGGTTAAAATTGATTCCAATAAAACAGAGGCTCCTATGGATCATTTTTTTTTTGGTAAAGCCAAAACCGTTCAATTGTGACGAGCCAAGGGGGGGACGGGCGACTTGCGACGGGTGACTTGCGACGGGCGACTTGCGACGGGCGACGGGGGACGGGCGACTTGCCACGCGGTTAGCGCGTGGTGCCTTCGCTAAATTGATCTGCCAATCAATTTTTTTGGCAGAGCCAAAATCGTTCAGTTATGACTTTGGAGCAAATCGAGTGAATGATTTCACTCGATAATGAAGGAACCGTGCAAAACCTTGCACGGCATCGACCAAATTTTTACAGAAATGTTTTTATTTCTAATTATTGACCTAAGGAAAGCGTATTGACCTAAGGCGAAGCCGTATTGACCTAAGCGAAGCGCATTGCACTGAGGCGAAGCCGTATTACCCTGAGGCGAAGCCGTATTGACCTAAGCGAAGCGTATTGACCTAAGGCGCAGCCGTATTGAACTGAGGCGAAGCCGTATTGCCCTAAGGCATGACCGCACGATTTGCGCAGCAAAAAAATGGTCCCTACAGACCGATGGTATGTAGGGATCATTTTAGTAAGGGAACCACGAGCACCGGGAGTGGCAACAACAAATTTTGTTGTGATTACTAAAATATTTTTATTTCTAATAATTGACCTAAGCGAAGCGCATTACCCTTACACCAAATTTCCTACTCTTGATATAACCAAAGTTATATTTCCCCCTACCCTCCCCATCCTACCTTTGACCCATCGGTCGCGCGACGATGATAACACCGATTGTATAAAGGATTTTAAGGAAGCTGTCTTTTTCTAACAATTTAAATGCACAAAACATGCGTAACAAACTCATGGCAACCATGGCCGTTGCCCTTATGGTATTTATTTCCTGTCAAAAGGAAGAAACTGGAGCAGAAGTCAAGAACCAGACCACTGCCTCGATGAGAACATCGGGAGATCTTTCACTCATCGTACAGTACAACGACAACCAAACCGACACCATTGTGGTAGATTCCTTTATTACAGTGGTATACGGGCTCAACCAAATGTCGCTCCATGCATGGTACGGTGGCAGCTCAGCGGGATCTTATATTGCTTCTACTGTAACCGCCAACCACAGCGGAGGGGCTTTGGGTATTCATGTAAATCCGGGGAGGGGTGGTAGTAGCTATACCTACAAATCCTCGGCACAGCTCAGTGTCAGCCAGGGCAGCATCCAGGCGTTGATACAAAGTGGCAACATCCAGACAGGTGGCACCAGCATTGTGGGCGAAGATATGGATGGTATCTGATTAACTTTTAAATTTTCCATCAATGACGTCCCTGCACCAATTTCTGAAAATGATGACATCGTAGTCTGACAGTTGGATTTTGGCAGGGACTTCTTCATCACACCTTTTCATAAAATCCAGAAGGTTGAAATAAGTCTTAAATTCATGGGGTGTGAGTTTGTCTTTATTGCGGTTCAAAGAATTTTTAAAACTTGAAATCGAAGAAAGGTACAATTCCACCTCCTCTTTTCTAAACATAAAACACGCTATGCTGTGCAGACACTGTGCCAGGATTTTTTGAGAAAAAAATTCAAAATCAGACCGCCAGGTATAACGTAGGATTTCCTTAAATCTTTGGTGATAAAAACAGTTCTGTGCACTGGCCAGCGCCAGGGTGGCTTCTGTTTTACGGGTATTGACCCTGGGGGCCCATTTTGAAACAAATTCATTTACCCTTTCAAAATCACTGTTGACACACATGGTCATGACAAGATTGTGAAAACTAAGTGCACTCAATTTGCCATGGCTGGAATACACACCATTTTCCAACCCATATTCTATCATTTCCATAAAATAATGTCTTGGAATGTTTTGACCGGAAACGTGCATTTTGGTAAGTGACCGCGTAATGTAAATGGTGGATATTGTATGTAAGACTTCATTTTTTACCAAAGCACCTGCAAACAATCTTTCCTTGAGGGTTTCTGCGGTTTTTAGATTTGGCTCTTTTACCAAAGCCACTAAATCATACAAAAATTGTCGCTGATTGGCTTCCAAATCCGTTGCCACCAGGTTCGACAACACGGACATTTCCCGTTCAAAGTTGTGGTCCTGGATTCTGCCCCAATTGGAAAGTTCACACAAAAAAACCAGGCTGGAGTTGATCACAAAGTCGTGAAATGCCAAAACAGCGTGTTGGAGGATGGACGGACCTACTTCGTTTTTAATGTTGTTGTGGCTGTAATGCTGGTTGAAATTGGCCTGCATTTTTATAAAGGGTTGGAAAAGGCTGATGCCTTCTTCGTTGGACATCTGTTCATGGATGTTGGCCGCAGTGGCGTTGGCAAAGGGATAAAGTCCTCTTTCATTGTACCAACGCAAGATGGCAAGATCTTTTTGGTGGGCTTCACGGCTTAATTGGTTAAGCACAATCCAGTCTTCGGTCCAGATTAAGATGGTAGAAAGTAAATTGGACACATATTTAACCGATCGCTGTGGAAAATAGAGTGATTGGAGGTCTTCCGCCTGTCCTATTTCGGACAATCGACTCCTGTTTTTTTGAATGATTTCTAATAACTGCCGGGTTTCATGTCCCTCCTGAGCCTGGCCCTTGACCGTTTTTAACCACGAAGTCCACTCTTCTTTTTCCAGATGAGCTAGGATAGCAAATAATTTGGGTGTGTGCATTTTCAGGAAAATTCGATCACTAAAATACTGTTTTTCAAAATATTACAAACGAAAGAAGTCGTTTTTTTTCAGGAAAACCCGAAAATTTCAGCTTGACAGAGAGCAAATCCCTCATTTCCTTTGTATTACCAACTTTAAAACTAATGCTATCATGGAATCGGTAAGTATCACTATCTACTCTGCTTCTGCCCATGAAAGCAGGATCAAAACCTTATGGAAAAACGGAAAACTCCGTTGTCCGTGCACCTTTGAAAAATTTACGGGTTCCGAAAAGTTGGGACCGGGCACCATTTTAATACTGGATGTGGGTGAAGACAGGGATTTGCACATGTTAAGGACCGCCACCGAGGCACGAGCATCAATCCTGGCAGTTTTGACCAATCCGGAGCGATTAAGGGACCTTATTAAAGAAGAATACTGCGCCATGCTTTTACCGGTTTGTGACAAAGACGAGGTAAATAAAGCAATATGGAGAGCCATTCGACATTGCGTTGAAAAACATGACCCCAAAAAAGTTTCAACCACGCACGAGGTCATTCGCAATTCCTATGCAAAGATTGACACCCATGAACACCCGATTCGCATGAAAAATTATAAGTACAATCTCCCTCTTTCTTCTTCAGAAGTACCTGAAGTTTTCCTCACTTCGCACGAGGTGGGGCTGCTCGGTTCTTTGGCAAAAGGCAGGTTGTATAAAGAAATTGCAGACGAGTTTGGCATCACCATCGGAACGGTGAAACAAAACCTGCACCGGATCTATGAAAAAATAAAAGTAGGCAACAAAGTAGAGGCCATCAACTATCTGCATAAGTATTGTATGTGATTGCTTAAAAAGTCTGCTTTATGGAAGAACGCCCATCGGGTTTTTATGGCCTGACCGCGCGTGAAATGTACATTATGGGCTTACTTCAGCAGGGACTGAGTTATGAAGCCATTGCCCTTGAAGGCCGCATCACCCTTGGTACGGTCAAGCAACACGTACACCATATTTTGAAAAAAACATCTTCCCCCAACAAAACCGTAGCCATCAACTTATGGCGTGAATGGATGAAAGATCAGGATGCCTTTTACAAAAAAAACCCTCATCCATGATGCCAAAAATACAGGTTGCTATCCTCGAAGACCTATCAGAAGTAGCCTCAGGACTCAAAGATTTGATCAATCAGGATCAAAACATGCACTGTATCCACATTTACCACAATGCAGAAGATGCCATCACCTTCCTTCCCTCCCACCCCGTTGATGTGCTCATTGTAGATATTGGCTTGCCCCGCCAGAGTGGCATTGAGGCTATACAACAACTATCTGTTAGCTGTCCCCACACCCAGTTTTGTATTTTCACCGTCTATGAAGACGATGAAAAAATATTTCAGTCCATCAAAGCGGGTGCCAAGGGCTACCTGCTTAAAAGTGCCACTGCTTCAAAAATGATAGAAGCCATCCACGAATTGTACGAGGGTGGATCACCCATGAGTCCCAGCATTGCCCGCAGGGTATTGGAGTCACTCCATCAACCACTTTCCAGCCCACTGCCCCTTTCACCCCGTGAACTGGAATTACTTCAATTGCTGTCCCGTGGCTTTTTGTACAAAGAAATTGCAGCGCAGTTGTTTATCACCACAGGAACCGTAAAACAACACATCCATAAGATCTATGAAAAACTACAGGTGTGTAATCGAACGGAGGCAGTAAACAAGCTAAGAGGAAACTAGCCCCAACCCCCTATCCCCTAGCCCCTATAACAAGTTAATTTTATCCTAAAACCGCAAGAGTAGCACCTAAATAAGCAGACTGCAGGAAACAAAATGCTTATCTTTGAACTTTATCTTAGGTCAAAACTATCAGATGAGGTCATTGTGGATTGTAGGCACTATCATAGTGCTCATGGTATTAGCCAAAATCTTTTTATTCCCAGCTAAAGAAGAACAAAAATCAGGACCGGGCGGACCCGGAGGAGGCAAAGGCAAGGGTGCAATTGTACCGGTCGATATCTTTTTGGCCAAAAAACAGGAAAATATCCAGGAAATTTTTGCCTCTGGCACCATGGTTGCCAACGAAGCCGTTGAACTGAGACCTGAAATGTCGGGCCGGGTAGTGAAACTCAACATATCTGAAGGCAATCTGGTACAAAAAGGACAGCTCATTGCCAAAATCAACGATGCCGACATCCTCGCACGATTGAAAAAAATCAAATACGAAGAGGAATTGGCAGCCCAGGTGGAAGCCCGTCAAAAAAAGCTGTTGAATATCAACGCCATATCTAAAGAAGAATACGACCTTGCCCTCAACAAGGTCAATACCCTGGGTGCCGATCGGGAGGCTTTGGAAGTGGCCCTGGCACAAACCGAAGTAAGGGCTCCATTCTCTGGCAGAATAGGACTCAAAACCATCAGTGTGGGTGCTTATGTTACCCCAGCTACCACCATTGCCACTCTGGTGCAGACCAATCCTATCCGCATGGACTTTTCCATACCTGAAAAATATGTTGCCAATGTGGTTAAAGGCAACAAGGTAAGTTTTGACCTCGATGGCAGTTCCCAAAAATATGAGGGTACCATTACCGCCATTGATCCTTCTATCGATGAAGCCTTACGGACGCTGAAGGTAAGGGCTACGGTAGCCAACGCCAACGATAAGTTCAGGCCGGGTATGTTTGTGAAGGTCAATGTGAGGTTGGGCACTACCCTCTCCATCCTGGTACCCAGTGAGACATTGATTCCCTTTATTGGGGGCAAAAAAATCTATGTCATGAAAGGAGGCAAGGCCATAGAACAAAATGTGCTAACAGGTCTGCGCACCTCCGATAAAGTAGAAATCGTAGAAGGCGTAAATGTGGGCGACAGCATCGTGGCCAGTGGCATTATGGCGCTGAAAGACGGTCAGGCGGTAAAAGCCAAAAAAGTAATCAATCCGTAAGCCATGTCGATCTCGTCTCTTTCTATTAAGCGGCCTGTATTGGCCATCGTCATGAACCTGATGATCATCCTGTTTGGCATCATCGCTTATCGTTCATTAGGAGTTAGGGAGTTCCCGTCTATCGATCCACCGGTGGTGACCGTAAGGGCCAACTATCCCGGAGCCAATGCCGACATCATCGAATCTCAAATTACAGTGCCCCTCGAAAAAGCGTTGAATGGTATAGAGGGCATACGCACCATCAGCTCTGCTTCCAATCAGGGCTCTTCCAATATCACCATTGAATTTGAATTGGGTGCCAATATGGAAAAAGCCGCCAACGATGTACGCGACAAAGTAACCCAGGCTGTTAGGGAACTGCCCCGCGACCTGGATGGCTTACCCATTGTCAACAAATCGGACTCCAACTCTGAGGCCATCATTTCCATGACCCTCAACAGTCCGACCAAGACCATTCTTGAAATCAGCGACTATGCCGAAAATGTCATTGCGCCACGCTTTCAAACCATAAACGGGGTTAGTAATGTACAACTTTGGGGACTCAAACGGATTGCCATGCGCATCTGGATGGAACCCGCCAAGATGGCTGCCCTCGGCATCACCACCCAGGACATCAAAAATGCACTCGACCGCGAAAACGTTGACCTGCCCAGCGGAAAACTCCAGGGTGATATGACGGAACTCACTGTAAAAACAGCGGGTAGATTTCAGACAGCAGAAGACTTCAATAACCTGATCGTCAAGTCGGACGGAACCCGGCTCATCAAATTGGCTGATGTAGGTTATGCGGCCATCGAAGCAGAAAATCAGGAGACCCTTTTAAGAGTCAACAAACAACCCATGGTGGGTGTGGCCATCCAACCACAGCCGGGCAGCAATTACCTTGAGATAGCGGAAGAAGTAAACAAACGACTAAAGGAGGTGCAGGCAGATCTCCAGGGTGATTATCAGCTGACTCCTCTCTTTGATACCACTATCTTTGTCAAAAGATCCATCGAAGAAGTAGAAGAAACCCTGCTCATTGCCATTGGGCTGGTAGTCATCATCATTTTCATCTTTTTCAGAGACTGGCTCATTGCCATCAGGCCGTTGATCGACATTCCGGTATCATTGATTGGTACCTTTTTTATCATGTACGTTTTGGGTTTTTCCATCAATGTACTCACCTTGCTGGCCATTGTGCTTGCTACCGGGCTTGTGGTAGATGACGGCATAGTGGTGACTGAAAATATTTACAAAAAGATAGAGAAGGGCATGAATCCCATCCAGGCGGCTATCACGGGCTCTAATGAGATCATGTTTGCCGTTTTGTCTACCTCTCTTACCCTGGCAGCAGTGTTTTTGCCGGTGATTTTTATGGAAGGTTTTGTTGGCACTCTATTCAGAGAGTTTGGCATCGTACTGGCTTCTGCGGTTTTGATTTCGGCATTTGTATCGCTGACCCTTACACCCATGCTCAATGCCTATCTGGTGCGCAAGCAAAATAAACATACCCGGTTTTACGAAGCCACAGAGCCATTTTTCCAAAATATGGAAAGTGGTTATGCTTCGGGTTTGCGCGATTTTATGAAAAGAAAATGGGTAGCCCTACCCATCCTGATGGTAACCATGGCAATGATCTACCTCTTTGGCAAAAACCTGCAATCAGAGCTTGCCCCCCTTGATGACCGTAATTGGTTGAGATTGATCATGACTGCACCGGAAGGATCATCTTACGATTACATGGACAATTATGTAAGAAAGGTAGCCGATCTTGTGACCGACAGCGTAGCAGAAAAAGAGGCAGTCCTCACAGTAACGGCCCCCGGCTTTGCAGGATCGGGCGCACCCAATACTGCCTTTGGCCGGGTCATGCTGTATGACAAAGCAGAGAGGCAAAGGTCACAACACGAAATCAATGACTACCTCAACGGTCAACTCCGCAAACTGCCCGATGCCAAAGCATTTGCCAGTGAACAACAAACCATTTCTCTCAACCGGCGGGGAGGTCTGCCCATGCAATATGTTTTGCAGGCTCCCAACTTTACCAAACTCAGGGCCTATCTTCCCAAATTTATGGAGAAGGTCAATACCGATCCTACCTTTGTGATTTCTGAAGTAGACCTCAAATTTAGCAAGCCAGAATTGTCCATCAACATTGACAGAGAAAAGGCAAAAAGTCTTGGCGTTTCGGTGTCGGATGTGGCACAAACCATGCAACTTGCGTTTGCAGGCCAGCGATTTGGTTATTTCAATACCAACGGCCGACAGTACTCGGTGCTCGGCCAATTTGAACGCAGTGATAGGAATGAGCCCATCGACCTCACAGCCCTGTATGTAAAAAACAACCGCGGTGAACTGGTACAGCTGGACAACATTGTAAAAGCGGAAGAAGAAAGTAGTCCGCCACAGCTATATCACTACAACCAGTTTATGTGTGCCACCGTATCGGCAGGCCTTGCTCCCGGAAAAACCATAGCCGATGGTATCAACGCCATGAACAGGATCAAGGCAGAGCTCAACGATCCGTCTATCAAATCAGATTTGACGGGAACCGCCCGTGATTTTGCAGAGTCTTCTTCCAATACCTTGTTTTCGTTTTTCCTGGCCTTGTTGCTGGTTTATTTAATTCTGGCGGCACAGTTTGAATCATTTATAGATCCGTTTATCATTATGCTTACCGTGCCTCTGGCCATTGCCGGAGCCGTGTTGTCGCTTTGGTTTTTTGATCAGACCCTCAACATCTTTTCACAGATTGGCATCATCATGCTGGTGGGACTGGTAACCAAAAATGGTATCCTGATAGTGGAATTTGCCAACCAGTTGCGGGAACAGGGCATGGACAAATTTGAAGCCGCCATCAATGCAGCCAAACTTAGGATGAGACCTATCCTGATGACAACACTTGCTACGGTTTTGGGGGCAGCACCGATCGCCTTTGCATTGGGAGCAGCGGGTGCCAGCCGAAAATCAATGGGCATTGTAGTAATGGGTGGCCTGCTCTTTTCGTTGGTGCTGACCCTGTATGTAATCCCCGCCATGTACGCCCTGCTGTCGAGAAACAAAAATTATAGTGTAAGAAAAGAAATTGAAGAACTGGAACATGCGGCTCATTAAAATGAAATTGACAACCCTTTATTATACAACCGTGTTTACGGTATGCGTACTTAGTACATCATGGGCGCAAAATGTATTGACATTGGCCGAAGCCAGATCGCTGGCCCAAAGTGCCAATCTCGACATCCAGGCGGCCAATCTGGAAGCCCAGGCGGCCGGCATGCAGGTGTACAAGGCCAATGCCGGCTTGTTGCCCAGGATCGACTGGAATTTTAATACCAATGGCTCGTTTAACAAAGTCAATCTCGAATTTATCGATGGCAGGACGCTCGACCGATACGGACGTTCGTTTGCACCAGGTTCCAATGTGAGTCTGAGCTGGACCCTCTACGATGGCAACCGCATGCAAAACCGATACGATATACTCAAAAAACAAAGTGAATTGGCTGGCATCACAGCCAAACAAACTACAGAAGAATTGCTCAGAACCGTAACCGAAATGTACTACTCCATTGTACGGCAAAAATACGTACTGGAATACCTGCAGAACAGCCTCAAATATTACCGTGAGCGGCTCACCATCACAGAAGAAAGGTGGAAGGTAGGCAGGGGATCAAAGCTGGACTACCTGCAATCACAAAATGACCTCAACAGTCAGCAAGCTGCTATCCAAAACGGTGAATTGGCCTTGAGCAACATGAAAGTCAATATGAATCTAATGCTCAATCGTGCTGCAGACACAACGTTTGAGACAGAAGACATTCAAAACGATCTTACGCCTTATCAGTATGAAGAGATGTTGCAAAAAGCCGTTGTCAACGATGAGACCCTGCAATTGATGGATAAGGCCATAGAGCTCAATAAACTCACTGTAAAAGACTGGGAAGGAAGCAGGATGCCGAGGGTGGGATTTACCACCGCTGTAGGATACAATTACAGCCAGACCAATGCCGGTCAGATCCTCAACAGCCAGACCCTGGGCATCAATGGAGGCCTTACCGCCACCTGGAATTTGTTTGATGGCGGGCACACCACCAAACAGATTGAGATAGCCAAACAACAGGGCAGCATATTGGAGACCCGAAAAACACTGCAACTGGCGCGGGTACGCACCAACATTACGCTTGCCCTGCAAGGCATTAAGGCAGCAGATACCAACCTCAACCTCGAACAACAAAACAAGGTACTGGCAGAAGAAAACCTTTCTATAGCACTTGAAAAATTTAAGCTGGGCGCATCCACTATTCTCGAGCTCAACGATGCCCAGCAACGATACGATGCATCCATTCAGCGCTACATCGACTCCGTCTTTGCCCTCCATTTTGCGCGTTTGATGGCCAAAGAAATTGTAGAATAGTCAAATGACTTAAAACGGCAATGGTGTGCCGTGCTTTAAATGCCTGCGCCAATAAAAACAAAGTTTTTGTTTGGAAGAGGGCTTAAGCATTGTCGTTTTTAAGTAGTTGGAAATTGGAAACTTTCAATATATTAGCTAAAGGAGTGGCTAAACGGGTCAAAGCCTAAAACAATTCATAAATCGCACATAGATACAAAAATGAAAAGATACCTTACAATCACAACCGCGCTTATGTTGATGGTATTGATGAACGCCGGGGCACAGGAAACGGCCAACGTACAGGCGGGCCCTGTGGTACCCAAACAATCAAACCTGGTTGTAATGGATGGGGGCAGGATGTTTAGGGATTTGAATAAAAACAACAGATTGGACATCTATGAAGACATCCAGCAGAGCATTGAAGCCAGGATTGAAGATTTGTTGTCTCAAATGTCGGTAGCAGAGAAGGCGGGCATGATGTTTATCAATGGGGCGCCTGTAAGTGAAGATGGACTGCCCGATGGTAAGCTCAACATCAAGGGTCCGGCAGCCAGGATGCCTTCGGTAGTAGAAAACATGAATGCCCGAAAGATGAACCATTTCAATATTTGGGAAATACCCGATAATCCTGAAATCTTTGCCAAATGGTACAACAATACCCAAAGAGCAGCTGAAAAAACGAGGCTGGGCATTCCTGTGACCATTGCTTCGGACCCGCGCCATCATTTGGGTAAAAATGTGATCAGCATGTCGTCTACCGGCTTCAGCCAATTTTGTGAAATGCCCGGCTTTGCTGCCCTTGGCGACGAAAACCTCGTTAGAGAATTTGCAGACATCGTACGCAAAGAATACATGGCCATTGGCATCAGAGAGGCATTGCATCCACAGATCGATTTGGCCACAGAGCCACGTTGGGCCCGCATCAGTGGCAACTTCAGTGAAGACGCCAAATTGACTGCCCGCCTTGCACAAGCCTACATCTCCGCCATGCAAAGCAGTGAACTTAGCCAGGGAGTAGCCTGTATGACCAAACACTTTCCCGGAGGTGGACCCCAAAAAGAAGGACTCGATCCGCATTTTGCCTTTCAGAAAGGACAGATCTATCCGGGTAATAACTTCGATTATCATCTCATTCCTTTTGAAGCTGCTTTCAACGCCGGTACTGCTGCCATTATGCCTTACTATGGTGTACCCATGGATCAGACCGATGAAAATGTGGGCATGTCGTACAACAAGACCATCATCACAAAATTGTTGCGCGAAAAATACAGGTTTGATGGCGTGGTTTGCACCGACTGGGGTCTGATCAGCGATGTACCTATGGGGCCCGGTGTAGTTTGGGATGCCAGGGCCTGGGGCGTAGAATCGTTGACTCCGGTGCAAAGGGTACAAAAAATACTGGAAGCCGGCTGCGATCAGTTTGGTGGTGAAAACAAACCAGAGCTGGTGGTTCAGTTGATCGTAGAGGGTGCCATAACAGAGAGTCGGCTGGATGAGTCAATCCGTAGATTGCTGCGACAGAAATTTGAATTGGGACTGTTTGACAATCCATTTGTAGATGAAAAAGCCGTGAAAAACATCATCGGCAGTGCTGCATCCAGGGCATTGGGAGAAAAGACCCAGCAACAATCCATGACGCTGTTAAAAAATGAAAAGAATACCCTACCCCTGCAAACCAAAAAATACAAAGTTTACATAGAAAACATCGACAGTGCCACGGTGGCACAATATGCTACCATTGTAAAGAAACCAAAGCAGGCTGATTTTGCCATCATCCGTCTCAATACGCCCTGGTATCCGGTAGAGACCAAAAATACATTTGCCGCTTCATTCCATCACGGTGATCTGGACTTCAAAGGCAAGGAGAAAGAGCGCATCCTCGACCTACTCAAAAAAGTGCCCACCATTGTAGACATTTACTTAGATCGTCCAGCGGTTATACCAGAGATAGCCAAAGCAGCCAAAGCCCTGTTGGCAGATTACGGTGCCAGCGACAAATCGGTATGCGAGGTTATTTTCGGCAATGCATTGCCGCGCGGCAAGCTGCCCTTTGAACTGCCCTCGTCTATGGAGGCTGTGAAGAACCAAAAAACCGATGTGCCTTACGATAGTGTAAATCCGCTGTTTGGATTTGGGTTTGGGTTGGGGTATTAATGATGGTGTTGAGGTGAATTTAAGCTAATGCAGGGTTAATACCTGAATTCAAACTAGTTTTAAATTTTTTAAAAAATATTTGCGAAACCGAAAAGTTGCACATATATTTGCAACCGATTAGTTTCATATATAGTAGCAGTCAGATGCGCAGAGACATATTTCAGGCGGTTGCTGATCCCACCCGGAGGGCCATCATCGTAATGATTGCCCTGAAGGCAATGACACCCAATGCCATTGCTGAAAACTTCCAAATGACACGACAGGCAGTGTCGAAACATTTGCGCATACTGGCTGAATGTGAGTTGGTAACACAGGAATACCAGGGAAGAGAAATTTATTACTCTCTCGACATCGACAAAATGAAAGAAATAGATCTGTGGATGGAACAATTCAGAAAGATTTGGGAAAGACGCTACGATCAATTAGACACCCTATTGGCAAACCTTAAAAAAAATAAAAAATGAAGCCATTACTTTTTGATTTTAATGTTGATAAATCGACCAAAACAGTTACCATCGACCGGGAATTTGATGCAGAACTTTCACTTGTATGGGATGCATTTACCGTAAAGGAAATTTTGGACCAATGGTGGGCGCCCAAACCCTATGAATCCAAAACCAAAGTGATGGACTTCAGGGTGGGTGGTCGCAGGTTTTATGCTATGGTAAGCCCGGAAGGGAACGAGATGTGGCACTTACAACAATATACTTCCATTACTCCAAAAACCAACTTCAAATATTTCAGTGTATTTGCAGATCAGGATGAAAACCCCCATCTACCCGGGTCTGATTGGGACTTGACTTTTAGTGAAAAAGATGGCATTACCCTGGTTAGTATATCCATATACAATGACTCCCTCGAAAGAATGGAAAAAATGATTGAAATGGGCTTCAAAGAAGGATTTACCATGACTTTGAATGAATTGGAAAAAGTAATAGGTGCTAGGGGCTAGGGGCTAGGGGCTAGGGGCTAGGGGCTAGGGGCTAGGGGCTAGAATTTCGTAATTGAACATACGTAATTTGAAATTTGAAATTCGTATTTGATAGCATCGTAATTGAAATCGACCATCATCACCTAATCCACTAAAATCTTCGCCTGCTCACCAGCCTTTACATGTAAAACATCATAGAATAGCCTCGACATAATTTCAATGACACTGTCAATCATGGTATGGTCAAAATCAGGAATCTGAAGACTTGCGCCTTCAGTGGTGCGGACAAAATCCAAGCCTGCCAAACCACGCCCCTTTTTACGAAAAAGATTCACCGGTTCGTTGTCATAATCTTTTGTGATCACTTCAATTTGAAGTCCGACATTTAGTTTGGTCAGATAGATGTGGCTTCTGTATTTCTCCAATTGAATCGTAACCATATGTATTTTATTGTCAGCTAAGCGACCAAGTAAGGTAAATAAGACCTCTCCATCAATATGAAATGGCCGTGGTAAATTTTCAAGTTCTTGTTTGTATGTCTCAAGAGCTTTAATTTTATGCTGATATTTTATTTCCATCATCTCATTAAATACAGTTGGAAACTGTTGCTTCAATTCAGCTGTGTGAATTTATAAAGCTTTAATCTTCCATTCCAATTCTTTGCCCTTTTCAACATTCACGTTTTCCAATTGCCTCAGTACACTCAATTTTGTTTTCACCAGACCCAGACACTTTTGAAACCAATGAGCACCCTTGTAATTGTTATCGTCCATCAGACATAGATCCATTTCTTTTTGCAGCAATTCAGCCTCGGCTTCAAGTTCAGCAATGATAAGTTGTAATTCGGTTTTCAATTTGCCATACTTTACAATGTGCAAATTAGGCATTTTTCATTAAACCCCTTTCCAAAATCTACGATATTAAATTTCTTGCACCCTATACTTTAAAATGAAAAACCAAATAATATTTTTATTTCTTTGCATTTACCAATAAAAATTGCACAACCAAATTTAATTTTATTCTTCAAACAAAGCCATTAGCTTTGAGCTGCGAAAGATAGCCTGGTACATGAGCGTTACAGGATACCCGGCTAATTTTTTAATCACAAACAGTCCACATACATGAAACATTTTGCCCTGCTTTTCACATTTTTAGTGTTTCTTTTTTTGTCATGCAGTCCATCCGACTCCGACAAAAACAAAGCTGTAAATACCCAGGATGAATGGTGGAAAGAAGAAATAGTCTACCAGATTTATCCCCGAAGTTTTAAAGACACCAACGGTGATGGCATTGGCGACCTCAAGGGCATTATTGAAAACCTGGACTACATCCAAAGTTTGGGTGTCACTGCTGTATGGCTCAATCCCATCTACAGCTCTCCCAATGACGACAATGGCTACGACGTGAGTGATTACCGCAACATCATGAAAGATTTTGGGACCATGAAAGATTTTGATCACTTGCTGGAAGGGCTGCATAAAAGAGGTTTGAAACTCATCATGGACATTGTTGTCAACCACAGCAGTGACGAACACAAGTGGTTTAAACAATCCAGGAGTTCGCGTGATAATCCCTATCGCGATTACTATCATTGGTGGCCGGCAGAAAAAGGGAAGCCCAACTATCGTTACAGCTTGTTTGATGTAAAGGGCGATGCCTGGAAATACGATAAACAAACCAATGCTTACTACCTGCATTATTTTTCACAAAAGCAACCAGACCTCAACTGGAGCAATCCAAAGTTGCGACAAGAGGTTTACGACATCATGAAGTTTTGGGCCAAAAAAGGTGTAGACGGGTTCAGGCTCGATGCTTTTCAGTTTGCTGCCAAAGACACAACCTTCCCTGCTTTCCCTGTGGGATATGAAAAAAACTTTATTGCTTATTATGCCATGCAGGAAGGCATTCACGACTACCTCAAAGAAATGCACAAAGAGGTTTTCAGCCAATTCAAAGTAATGAGTGTGGCTGAAGGTGCGGGTCGCAACTTTGAAGATGCCCACAATCTGGTAGATGCCGATAGAAAAGAACTCAACATGGCCTATGCTTTTGATGGTGTTGACCTGGCAAGATACGAAGGCTATGAGCTAGGCAGATTCAAAAAAGTATTCACACAGTGGGACAGTGCCTTTGCAGACAAAGGCTGGATCTCCATCTTTCTTGCCAACCATGACCAGGCCAGAATGGTAAGCAGATTTGCGAGCGATAAAGCAGAATTCAGAGAGGCTGCCGCCAAAATGTTAAACACATTTATACTCACCATGCGCGGCACTCCCTATTGTTATTATGGCGATGAATTGGGTATGACCAATACCACTTTTAAAGGCATCGAAGATTTTCGCGACATAGCTGCCATCAATGGCTATAAAAAAGCAAAATCGAAGCATGAAGACATGGACTACTTCATGAACAAACTTAGATTTGAATCCCGCGACAATGGTAGGACCCCCATGCAATGGAACACCAATGATTTTAGTGGCTTTACAAAGGGAAAACCATGGTTGCCTGTCAACGCCAATCATAAATTTGTTAATGTCGAACAACAGCAAAAAGACCCATTGTCTGTACTTCAACATTTTAAAAGCCTAACCGCATTAAGAAAAAATAATGCAGCATTGATCCATGGCAAGTACACACTTTTGGCTCCTGATCATAAACAGGTATATGCTTACACCAGAACCATGGATGGTCAGAAAATTTTGGTCCTGCTCAATTTTTCCAATACTTCTGCCAGCATTACCTTGCCGGAAATAAAAAAGATAAAACAAACCCTAATTAACAATTATACGGGTTTGTCACATGAGAAAAACACCATCACACTGCAGGCATATCAAGCAACGGTGCATGCTTTGTAATATCAATTAGTACACATTCGTTTCACTTATTATGGCAGTAGGATGCAGTGAGCTGATCATTGCATCATCACGTATTTCTACTTATTTAATTTTCCGTACATCTACGCTTGTTTTTCCCTAGGTAGCAAAACTATCTTTACATTAATATCCGCGATGATTAAGTACCGTTACTTACATCCGCTCGCATTTCCCGCAGGCTATACTGAACATTAAAACTGCTGTCATGAAATCTATTGTGCTGGCCGGTATACTGGCCTTTTGCATCTGTGCTTGCTATGCCCAAAACTGTCCCTCCAGTGGCGGAGGACCCAATTTTTCTGGAAAAGACCTCACCAATTATAATTTTACCACCTATCCGCAAAACTATCTGATTGGTGCCAATTTTTCCAACGCCATTCTCGATGGTGCACAGTTTCAAAACGTAAATCTCACCAATGCCAATTTCAGTAATGCCAAGATGAGGGTAAGTTCAAAAGGGCGCACCGACCTTAGCGGTGCCAATCTTGACCACGCCTGTTTTCAAATGGCAGATATGGATAGTGCTATCCTACAGTTTGCCATTTTCAGGGCCACCGATTTTTCGAATGCCAGTCTTATGTATGCAGACTTTGGGCCAATGATGACCGTAGCTCCCTCTACTACTGATAACCTTCGGACAAAGTTCAACCATAGCACCCTCGATTTTGACCATTTCCCAATTTCATCCTGGCCTGCTTCGTATTGGGCTTATACAGATCTGAGTTACACCACCATCAGTGGCATAACCAACAATAACTTCAACTTTAAAAACAAAGACATCAGTCAGGCCATCCTTACCGGCCAGAATTTTACCAACTTTGACTTTACTGCCGCTACAATGAGCGGTGTGTGGCTAAATGAAAGTACCCTTAGTTATGCAACGCTCTCCCGATGCAAATTGGATCAGAGCAACCTAACAGGCGCACAAATGAACATGGTCAAAATGGATCATGCCTCTTTTTACAATCCTCAAAACGTGGGCAAATCAGCCAACCTTTCGGGGGTTACCCTCAATAATGCTACCATTACAAGTTGTGATTTTTCGTATGCCAACTTTCAGGGAGCTTCATTACTTGGAGCAACGGCAGACAGCTCAAAATTCAACTATGCCAATTTTCAGTCGGGCAACAACTACGATGTTGCCTCCCTATCAGGGGCCTCCCTCTCCTACTCTTCTTTTTCGTCTGCAGGACTCAACGGTGTCAATTTGACGAACAGCTACATCATCAATGGTCAGTTTAATGACCTCACTTTGTTGGGCACCAATTTTACCAATGCCAATATGCCGGGTGCCAATTTTAAAAACAGTAAACTCGAAGGTGTATTGTTTACCGGAGCTATCCTTCAGAATGTAAATTTCACCAACACCACTATGAAAACGCCTCCAAATGGTGGGTCAGGCGTTGATTTTACCTGCACACAATTGGGAGGATCAAATTTTTCAAATGCCACCGTTTTGCAAGCCAACTTTGCCGATGCTGTAATGCCGGTTGCTGATTCCTGCTGCAAAACCGTTGACGGTTATTACTGCGGCATCATTGCCATCAACCAATTGGGTTATGGAGCTGTAACCCTACCTGTGCTCAACAACAAGGTGACCTGTCCGAACGGAGCTATTGCCCAATGTACCGGAACTCAATGGGTTGTACCTCATTGGAGATCTTCGAGTTGCAATCCAGGTCATACCTCACAGTTGTTGTGGTACAAACCCAATTGTAGTGGCAAGGATACTACCGGACAGATCCATTTTCCTGATCCAAATCTGGAGGCATCACTGATGAAACAAATGTCGGGTGGAGATCCCAATTACATCATCACCAAACATGCAGCTGCACAGGTGCCATCGCTCAATTGTTCGTATTCCAAGATTTCGAATCTCGAAGGTCTACAATATTTTACAGCCCTGGAGGAATTGGATGTTTCAGGTAACTTTCTTACGGATGGCACTTTCTTTACCAGAATACCCAGTCTCAATTCACTGAGTGTAGCCAACAACCTGATTACCCTTCTCAACTTGCAGGGGCTATCCAATCTCAACTACCTCAATGCATCTTCCAATCAAATTAATAGCTTGTTGCTGGATGCTGGCGCCTATATCTCTTTTCTGAATGTGTCTTACAATGCACTTTCTCAACTGGATATTACCATTCAAACATGGCTTGAATACCTCGACGTATCCCACAACAAACTTACCAATATTGGTTCCGTAGAACAATTAGCCAATTTGAATTCGCTGTTCATCCAAAACAATTCTCTTACCACTGTGGGCAGTGTGAAAAAACTATATAATAGTGGAAGTGGCAATTTGATATACATGAATATATCATGTAATCTTCCCTTTAAATGTAATACACTTCAGCTCGATAGCACACCACAGGAGAAAAACTTCTTAACACATTCTCTCTGCGGAGTTAACAACCTGCCGGGCTGTGGAAGCAAACAAATGGAACGTAAAAAATAACCAACATGATAAACACAACTTATCTCATGCAAAAGGGAAAGACCCTCGCAACTTTGGTCTTCGTCTTTTTATCCTGCATAACCCCTTACCTGGCACAAAATCCTTATGATTGCCCCGGCTGTAACCTTAGTGGAAAAAGTTTTGCTGGCCAGAATTTATCGGATGCCAATTTTAGCGGGGCCATTCTCGACAATGCCAATTTTACAGGATGTAATCTCAGTGGAGCAATGTTCAGCAATGCCAGTGTAAAAAATGCCAATTTCACCAATGCTGACCTCGACCCTTCGGATTATGGACCGGCCAATTTCTCTGATGCCAACCTGGATGGAGCCAACTTTACAGGAGCATCTATGAATGGTGTGGTACTTGAATATGCTTCTCAAAACGGGACCAATTTCACCAATGCCATATTGAGCAATGCTTTGCCCGGACTTTATATCAAACTCAGCAGTTTCGATGCAAAAAATCTACCCATTTACAAAGGAGCAAAACTATCGTGCGAGTTCAAAAGATTTGCAAGCCAGCTGGACCTTTCAATGGCTGTATTTGCCGATTGTAAAAATTGGGATGCTGCCAACGCTGCCTTTAAATCAAGGATCATTTCAAGCAACAAGCCCAAAGACATGCAACAACCCATCATGTATCAATTTACATCTGTTGCCGATGACACCACACTTAGCAAAAGGAAACTAAAATTGCCAGTTGAAATGGCCAATGCGTTTACAACCAGCGGAGATACCGTTTATGTTTCCACCAGTGGCACAGACAATGCCAGCTGTGGAGCGCGCAATAGCCCCTGCAAAACTTTGGGACAGGCTGTGACCAATGCCAACCCTAATGGTAATATTTTTGTTGACTACGGACAATATGTTTTTGCATCCACGATTACGATCAATAAAAACCTGACCCTCACAGGAGGTTTCAACAATGGTCAGCCCACCCAATACCAATCATTACTTGCATCACCTGGCAAGGGTCAGCCCGTTTTTAACATCAATGGCAGCGGCATCAAAGTAGGCCTGAATCAGTTTATCGTCAATGGTTCCCAACCCACAGACAACAATATGGCCAGTGTAGCTCTAATGGCAAGTAATGGCGCTTTTGTACAATTGAAAGGTGTTAATGTCAATGCCTTTGGTGGCAGTAGTGGTAGTGCAGGAGCTGCTGTTGCTGTTGGAGCCAGCGGTAACAACGGCAGTGCTGGCAGCGGTGGAACCGGTGGCAATGGTGGAAGCTCTGCCTGCGGTGGAAACAATGGAGGAATAGGTGCCAACAAGTCGACCAATTCCGGCAGCAGCGATTGTAAGTGTTTGGATATTTGTTTCCGTTGTGAAGTCAGTATATCGTACTATGCCGGTGGTGGCGGGTACGGAGGTGCAGGTACAACCGGTTATTATGCCCCCGGTTCATCTCCGGCAACTGCAGTCAATTATATGTGTCCTTCCAAAGAGAGACCTCAAACGGCCGGAACCGGTACAAAGGGCAATGCAGCTAATTGCGGTGCAGCAGGTAGCGCATCAAGCAATACTACAGGTAGTTTCAATCAGAATGGTTGGCAAGCTTCAGTTGGTGGTAATGGTACAGCCGGAGGCAATGGTGGCGGCGGTGGCGGCGGCGGCGCCGGAGGACCATGCCATTATTGCAATTGCTTTTGTGGCGGGCATGGCGACTTTTATGAAGGTACTGCCGGAGGCGGTGGTGGTGCCGGAGGATGCGGCGCTGCCGGAGGAAATGGTGGCAGTCAGGGAGGTGCTTCTTTTGGTCTCGTCTTACAATATGCCACGGGAATTGTAGATAACACAGTAAAAATCACTGGTGGCGCCGGAGGTAATGGTGGTGCAGGAGGAAGTGGAAATCTAGGAGGAACCGGCGGAACCGGTGGTAGTGCCCAGAAGGCCAACGATGTATGCAACGATACAGGAGGCCAGGGCGGCGATGGTGGTGCCGGAGGTGCCGGCGGAGCAAGTGGTGGTGGTGCCGGAGGAAATGGAGGGCCTTCAGCATGCATTGCCCTGGTAGGCACAGCATCGGTTAGTGGCAATCCCGTATACTATACAGGCATCGGTGGATCATTTGGAACCGGAGGGAGCGGTGGAGCACAAGTGAGTGGAGGTATCTGCTCAGGACCAAAAGGAGATGATGGAAAAACCGGATCTGTGGGTAATACCCTTCAATATTAATAAAACAACTAAAACATTTTATCATTATGGAATCTAATCAATTGTATCTTAATCACGTATTTCATGCGGATCTTTCCGACCGTTTTGAAGGCGAAGAGTATTGGCTGCAGGTAGCCGGTAAAAAATATCCCCTGGTTGAGCATGACGAAGACAGCCTTCGTTTTGCCATCAGCCAGAATCCCGGTTTACAATCTACCATTGGTGGAAGGATCACCCATTATACTGAAAGCCCTGTACCAAGACAGCTGGGCAGTGTTTTGCGTATTTCCGTGCGACATACCAACAATACCGGCTGCGTACCTGGAGACTATGGCGTGCACCATGCCACCATCCATATAGTCAAAGACCATGAGGCCAACAGGGCTTTGGCACTCAATGAGCAGGTGGTGTTTGCAGATCACATAGACTATGTTACCACTGCCAAAACACTGTTGTTTCACCATGCAGATATCATATCTCAGGATCCGGATACAGCAGACATTGTAATGGAACACATGGATCAATTCAAAGCACCCTCAACCTACCTTTTGATACAAGATCTGGCAACAAAGATGAGAGCAGCGGGTCCACCAACTCAAAATTCCGGATGGGCTACTTATCAGGATTTTAATGCTGGAGAAAAAGGCATGAAACAAACGCTTGTGCCATCTGATCAAACCATGAATCAGGCAGGAGATTCCATGACAGCAGTTCAGATCAGTACAAAAAATGACACCAGACTACAGGCAAAACCTGACAAAATTGTTTCGGGCACCTGGAACCAGGCTGATGGTACGAGTGTGGTAACAGACGGCTCTTCTACCAACGACACAGAGTTGCTGGAAACCATCAGGCTCACGGCTACAGGCGACAACTGGACGGCTGCACTTTCCAGCAGCAGTTCAACCAATGGCTTGCAATCATCTATCAAGGTGCTGGACAGCACAAAGAGGCAGGTAGAAATTACCATGAACAACTATTACATCAGGTGGCTGGGTGCCTACATTCAATTTATTGATGCCGATGGCAACCCAATGAAAACACCTACCTGGCAACCCGATGATGGAGGTATAGTATCAGAAATCATGCAGGCCCTGGATCTCAATTACGACAACATGAGATTCATTGGATGGATGAGTCCCATCAACACGGCCTTTGCCATTCCCATTTCTGCAGACCCTGGTCAACTGGTTGTAAAGGTCACATTTCCGGAAAATGCCGTATCGGCCAACATTTACGGTTGTGGCATTGGAACAGGATCCAACCAATATCCAAAAACACCAGTGGTGGGAGGGGTATTCACAGGCCTCGCCAATCTGGGCATCCCTACCCTCTTTCTTGGACTTGGTGTAGCTGCTCAAACCTACAAGCCGCTATATGACTTAATGGGCAATAAAAAATTTATCATAGCCGTGGTTAGTATAGGGGTAACCTATTTTGGTGCAGATTTCATCTACAATGGAGCCGTCAACAAAAAGATGGATTGGAAGGCGTTTTCTTCATTACTTCAGATTTTGTTTACCCAGGCATGTACCAAAGCATTGCTGTGGTGTGAAGCCCAGATTCTGGAAGGAGAAATTGAAGATGAAATTCCATTTGCCGGTTGGATTATGCTGGCCATCAATATAGCAACCACACTGGCACAGTTGGCAGAAACCATCGTTGAAGTTTCTACCTCACCCTGGATGATACCCAACAGCATTTCTACTACCATTACCAGCGCAGTTACAGTTTATCCTGATCCCAGGCACAACGCGTTCCCACAGCCCCCAGCCGGCAGTCAGGTTACCTGGGTAGCCAAGATGTTGTACAAGGATCAAAACAGGCCTTCAGTTACAAGTCCGGCTGTGGTACTAAACCCAGCGCAATACCCAAAGAGTCTGAATACCTCTTTTACCAATACGCTTGGAGGAAAGGTCAAGTTTCAGGTAGATTTTTACATCGGTGGGTGGAATGCAGGAACAGCATGTACTTCATGGCTTGAAAATGATGAGACGGATACAGCCAATATAACTTTGTACTTGCTTCAACAGCCCATTCCGCTGGACAAAAACTCTATCTACAAACACAGTCAAATTCTAGGCTATCAAAACAATGCTTATACATGGATTCTACAAAGCACACCTCCCAATGCGACCCTCGCCGATGCCAACACAAGTCAGAGCGGCAACGCAATATCCGTATGGTCAGGTCTAGCCTTGAGTCAGCGCTACGGCATGCTGGGTCCAGCCTGGAAAGCTGCAGGCATGGGCATCACGGATTGTTCTTCCGGAGCGGGCGGTCAACTCTTTGCTTTCCAAAATGAAAACATACCTGGTACAACCATGAATCCGGTCAAATTTCCTTCCTGCGGGTTTTCAGCTCCGTCTCAATTGGTGTACGATGTATTCCCTCCCAAATTTGAAATGAAAGGTGGCACATGGGTAATAGGCCACAACAACCAGCCAGTTCCTGATCCCAATGACAAGAGTCTGGGCAATTATTACATTGACCCGCGCAAGGCCAACAACAGCCAGGACAAAGACGGAGGCTACCACATGAGGAAGGTAGATTTGAGCTCGTCGACCGGCTTCAATATGAGTCCCAATCAAAATTCATTTGGCAGATTTCCTTATTATCCAGATTCTCTGATTCTCCATCCCGGTGGCTTTGCCATTGGTGTGAATCAGCAATACTGCAAACTTATGATCACCCCACTTCAAACAGGAGATGGCGTAGCCGATGACCAATTGCCTCTGGCCCTTTCATTCGCCGGACAAGCCTTAAACTACAATGGAAGCGATGGCAGACCCGGGCTTTTATTTTCTCCGGTTGCCATAGCCTGCTCTTACGACGGTACCATACTTATTTTGGAACAAATTATTTCAGAAAGTGTCAATCTGGCCAGGATTCAGGCCTTTGACCTTAATGGTAATCCTGTCAACTGTTTCAACGATACCAGTGGCAATAAGGTGCCTTTCCTTAATTTACCTGCCAATGTTACCTACCTGGATATGGCTGCCGTAGGCGACAACTTCACTACCTATATCTACGTTTTGTACTACTATGGCGCCGGTTCAGACACCACAGATTATAATATGACCATTTATCAATACGGCCAAAGCGCTCCTGCAGGCAATGAGCTGGTTACTACCAACAATGTGCCCGCAGCCCACCTTGCCGTTGATATGTGGCATACCATGTACACCTTAAACTACCAGATGACCCAGGATGGCAATGGCCACAACGCAGGACCTGCAGGAGGCCCTGGCACCGGGCCTGGTGGAGTAACCGTACCTTCAGTAAGTGAATGGCTACCCCCGGTACCATCATAATTCGTTCTGAAAAGCAACACAACAGTATTTCAAACACAAAGGGCATGGAGAGTAATCTACCATGCCCTTATTTTAAAGAGACCAATGATCTCTTTGTACATCTTTAAACTTATTTCTATTGAATAGGGGTTAGGGCTTAGGGGCTAGAAATTCGTAATTGCTCCCCTCGTAATGAAAAAAACGTAATTTGAAATTCGTAATTGACTCCGTAATTCGTAATTGCCAAATTCGTAATTGCCCCCTATTTCTTTTCCAACGCCGGCAGATCTTTCTTATACTGCTCAACATCCCACTTAATATTCCAATTGCTTACATAATCAGCTAAGGGGCCCAGTCCAACCTCAGCCCTGCGCTTATCCACATTATCAGGATCTTCCAGCGGGGAAACGAAATAAAGATTGGTCGTTTCATCTCTGCCAATCTGACTACCATAAATTTGTCTTTTACCCTGTCTCAGAGCTACCCTGTCTTCCAACAACGCAAGACTACTGCCCTTTGCCTTACCATTTTTGACCGCATCACGCATCATAGGAAGGTACTTTTCCTGGGTCAACTGATCCGCATGTTGTATGACCAAAAAAAGAGTAGTATTGCCCTGTTCACCCACTACATCAGCTCCCAGCCAACCATATTGGCCCAGAATGGATGATACTTTGATTAAGTTGATTGAATCCTTCTCCTGAATAATTTTCCAATGGGCTTTCATTTCTTTGGATTCCCAACCATACTTTTTTTCTATCTCACCTATTTGTTGCCGGTATTGCTGGTCTTCCACATAAATGCTGTCTAATTTCGCAGCCAGTGGCTTGTTTAAATTGACCTCTGCCTTTTCTTTATTTTGGAGAATTATTTCCAAAAGCGGCTTCCAACGAGTGTCATTGTATAAAGACTTTAAATCGGGATCTGTGGTAATGTGACCATAATTGGTATAGTTTGCTCTTTGTGCAATTCTATTCAGTTGAAAGAAGGCACTGTCGGCTACACCGGCCAGAGCCCAGGCACATGCTGCATTGTACCGGTCATTGGACATACCCTTCCATCCATTGGCCTCAAATGCTTTCGAATAGGCTTTGCCGGAATTCAGATAATCACCCGCGTTGTATAGTGAATCTGCCATATGGACATTTTTAGTGTAGGCTTGAGGCAGGCCTTGAGAAAAAACTGGCCTCACTAAAATAAAAACCGTAACTAGTATAAGTAAGAATTTCATTAAATTAACTTTTTATATAGGTAAGATAAAGGAAACTACAATTTAGATTATCATATGAATAATTATATTTCTTCTCAAATTTGCTGCACATCATAAATTAAAGAAAACTGTCAAAGTCCAGGGTATTTAGAGATTTCTTATAGGACTTTAGACGTCCATAAATACTTTTCTATTGTCTCAGGATCATTTGATACCTCGTAAATCTGCAAAGTGAAACTAGGGCCAGATAAAAGATAAATAGAATTATAGAGTTTACTATTGATTGACAAATCTAGAATCTCCGTAGAATATTCAGCCAATTTGTGTGTCGTGTTTTCTTTCCACTTACCTTTTATTTTACTGTAAGTTAATAATGGATTAATTTTCTCTTTTACACCAAAAGACAACTCAATTTGTTGCCTTATAATGTTAGCCGAAGCCACATCAATTTTAGTTTTAGGTGAATTACAAATGATTATCATTCTGTATTCCTTCGTTGTGTCTACTAATAAATCAATTTCAGAGTCAAAAGACTCCAAGTATTCCAAGTAATTCTGCAATATAGGAAGTTGCTTGCTGAATTTTTTAGCTACGGGTATGTCTTCCTTAATCCTGAATCGGGATGATGGCTTAAACTCTGCAGGTAACCTAAGTAGTATGTTTTCATTCTTTAACTGAAACCAATTCGATCCTGCCTATTCATCTATCTGCTTTTCATTATTCGAACAACTATATAAAAAAAAGAAACAAATAATTATCAACACTCTATACATTTCACTTTAATTTACAAAATTACAAACAAATAATTTTATTCAGATTTTTGAACTGATAATGCTAAAAAATCTATTATTGAGGTAAATATAAATATTATATGTAATTATTTATAATTTTAGGAACAAATATAATTAAAGCAACTATAAACGCACAAATGGCACTCACAAGTACTGCTCCTGCAGCCAAATCCTTTATTTTTTTTATGTACTCATTTTTTTCGGTATGAACAAAATCAGCCATTTGTTCAAGTGCTGTATTTAGCAGTTCTAGGCTTATTACCCATCCAATTGACAGGACAACAAAAAGCCACTCCGTGGTGGAAATATCAAAACACAACCCTGCAATTACCACTAAAATGGCAGCCGCAAGGTGTATCTTGGCATTGGGCTCTTCGCTTACCATGGAATGAATGCCTTGGTAAGCATACTTTAAAGAATACAAACGTTTCATGAATGGTTTTTCCGGTTTTTCAATTTGAGAAATAATTTTCTTGGATGGAGTCCTGATTAATCTCATTTCACAAGCCTGAAGTAGTATTATTTAACTTTGCTATAAAATTGATCACAGCCATCTATATAACTGTCGTAAAGCTCAAGCCAGGGATCACAGCTTATAATCTGACCTCTTAGCTGTCCTACAAATGGGTTTGCCTCGAGTTCATAAAAATTATCGGTTCCTTTCCTTACTTTCCATGTAGATGTTTGAGTTTCTACCCCATTTTGTTTGACAACCAGGGTGCGGTCTGGTTTAAATTCAATGTTGAGTCCTTTGTGATCTTCGCTATTGGCCTCCTCCGGAACCCAAAAGCAGCTTACATATTCCCACTTCCATTCTCCTATCAGCGCGTTGGATATTTTTAAGGTATCCCAACTTTCTTTTTGGTAACAATCCCACAGATCCGCATGATCTACCGGAGGACCCACAGTTTTGCTGCAGGCAACGATTAATAACAATGTTAAGAACAATAAATACCTCATGTCAATTATATTTTTCATTTTAGTTATACCTGATTTATTTATCAAAAAAATTGGCTACTTCCTTCCACCTGGCATCCTCTTCAAGAGTAAATCCGAAATTAAATGGCCTGTCATTGGCTTCACTTAGATCATCCAAATATTGCCCAATAGCATACAAATCTTCAACATACATGCTGATAAGTACGCTTTGATCTACCGCCATTCTTGCTACCATGTGGCTGACACAGCGTTTTTGTAAACCATTGAGAAAAAACTCCTCTATGGTGTCAGCATCAAGTCCTTCTTCCTGGTGTTGTAATACATCAGACAGATCTACTTTAATGTATAAATAATAAGGGCAAAATGATTTGAAGTCATAGTCTTTATATCCTTTATTCACCCAACCTGTGACTTGCTTACCTTCCAAAGTTCCAATAAACAAAGAGAAAGAACCAGGAGGATAAACCGTTGGACCAGTTCGGATCTGAGCCCACTGTTCATCGCTTATTTTTCCTTTGTTTTCTTTTTTTGAAAAATTGCGAAAATATTGGACAAGCCTTTGTAACAAAGTTTTCATTTTAATTGGTGTTTTTATATTTCCACTAGTATTTTGAGGATGAGTGTTTTCATGCTAACATGCATTATTCCAAACAGTAATAAACCTCATCTATTTCTTTCCCTCTGCAATCGGCCAATCCCTTGCCTTCACCTTGTAATTTAAAACCACATTTCTCCAAAACTTTTCTTGATCCAATATTGTCAGCTGCTGCAGCACCATGGATGGGTCGCATTTTCTCAAGTTGTAAAAACTGTTGCAAAGCCCGGGAGGCAACTCCCCTGCCCCAATATGCCTTATCAATCCAATAGGTAATTTCAGCATTGCCATTCATCTCAAACTTTGCTATGCTACCCACTATTTTGCCATCTAACAGTATGGTTTGATTGTTGATGGTAGCATCATTAAGAAAGGGGCCATATTTGGCAAGATATGCTTCCAAACTAAGCGGCTGCTTTGGTGTAAAGGCAGCCATAAAACGAGCATCAGCATCGAGTTGAAAATGAAAAAGTATGTGAAGGTCTTCTGCTGTGGTTTTACGCAATGTGATCTCTGACATAAGATTGAAAATTGATATGTATTATTTTATTGCCTTAGTATAAACTTCCGGATCATACAACTCCATATAAATCTCCGGCCTGGGGATTTTTACAAAGCCATATTTTTCATAAAGCCAGTCAGCTGTTGAAGTAAGTAAGATCCACCTTCTTAAGCCCTGGAGTTCAGGATGTTCCATGATCATGTCCATCAATTGTTTTGAAAGTCCTTTGCCCCTGTATTCATCCAAAATATATACGTCGCCCAAATAAGCAATGGTTGCAAAATCAGATATCACCCTCGCAAAACCAATCTGTTGCCCGTTATGAAATATACCAAAATTTAGTGAATATTCAATGGATTTTTTTACTGTTGCCAAAGGTATATGGTTGCTCCAACCTGAGTGATTGGTTAAAAAGTTGTGGATAGCAGTCACATCCATTTTGGAGGCATCGGTGGTGAATAAAAAGTCACCAAAAATTTGTTCAATGGACGTGCTGTTATTATTCATGTTGTTAATTAAAAGAATACGTATTCACTATTATATTTTTAATTTAAGTACAAGATATGTTAAATGGTTCTTTCACCAATCGAAAAGGAAGTTTTTACTTTTTGGCGGTCTGAAATTTGCCAAAATTTAAAAAACATATTACATTTTCTACTACTCTCTTATTAAAGAGTAAGCCCAGGTGTGAATCTTCTTCAATCCAAATATCAGTCTCAATGGCCATTTTAGAACTATCATTTAACACAATGCCGTCATTGGGACCATTGAGTGGAATCGACAATAATTCATCTTTCTCAATTGCACCAAGTATTAATCCCACTTCACATTGGGGCAAAGGAAATTTTACGGCCCCATTAATTGAATCAGTGGACAAATGTTGAAGGTTAGGACCCGCCAGAAATGACGTAAGCTCACAGCCAAGAAAAAAATCAGCAATAGGGCTGCCTCTATTGGGAGGTGCAATCATTACAATTCTTTGAATGAAGGGAAATAGCGGATCAGCATCAACAAAAGATTGTAATGATCTTACAACCAGGGCTCCCATCGAATGGGTAATAAAAGAAAGCGTGTCAAAAGAATCGTTTTTAATTCTTTCATTCAATTTTTTTGCCACAGAATCAATTTCTTCTGTTAAGCTGTTATAATGAAAGGTCTCATAAATGAAGCCATTTTTTTTGAGAGCCTTTTGAATTTTAAATAACTCCAGCCCAGTTCCACCATAACCATGGATAAGGTAAATTTTTAATTTTGCTTCTGCATGACAACTGAAGAAGATGCCAAGTAGCAATAAAATTATTTTATCCCTTTTCATTTCCATATCATGTTTTATTTCCTGGTTTCATCTTTAAAGAATGGCCAAAAAACTGATTTCAGTTGATGATGATCTTACGAATCTTTGTTTTGCCGTCAATATCAAGTCGAATGAAATAGCTGCCAACGGCAAGGTTAAGTTCAGCAATAGAAATACATTCTACATATTTGCCATAGGGCAGCTTTTCGTTATCTATAAATTTTGCCAAAATTCTTCCATTAACATCCTCAAGATAAAGATTTACGGTTGCATGCTGATGCAACTTAAAAGAAACGTAAGTTAAATCAGAAGATGGGTTTGGGTAATTTTCAAAACCAGCATCCGTTTCTGTACTTTGGTCAACAGTTGCCGTAGATTTAAAAAAGTCCGCTTCACGCATGAGGTGGGTCCATACACTCAATTCCCCATTGTGAAGCCTTGTCCATATCGGACGCACTATGCCATTGTGTACGGTAACATTTGTATAATCTCCAAAAAAGATATCCTGGTTGGGTACAAATGGCTCTTCACTTATCTTACGATTGATAAAAGTCTGCCCACCATCCGTAGAAAGTGTCATATAAACATCGGTGGTATCTCCTTCATAATTCCTCCTGTCGTAAAATACAAAATAGAGATTACCATTAGTTTGATCTATGGTCATCCAGGTAAAAAACTGTTGATTTTCACCTTCATCATCATTCACACGTACCGGATCTGACCACGATGTGCCCCCATCGTTGGATTTTACCAACCATACATCTGTATTGGTTTCACCATTACGCTGGTCAGTCCAATTTACATAGATTGTACCCCGATATGGCCCATTACTCACATCACAGGCTGTAACGGGCAGGCCATTTGCTCTGAAAATACCGGGAATGGCAAAGTCCCAACCACCTGGTATGGAAGTTATGGCTGTTTCTTCTTCCAGCCAATGTTCTCCCTGATCTGTTGATTTATTAAACACCAATCCCCTTGGACCCGCCCAGCTTACATAGATTTCGCCATTGGGGCCTACGGCAGGAACAGCTCCTTCGACCGTGTTGTCCTGATCCAAACAATCACCCGATGTCTTACTAATTCGTTTTGGTGCAGTCCAGCTTTGCCCTGCATCCAGAGATTTTGAAAAAAGGATAATAGAACTATCTACTGGACTTGAACTTCCATAATTATCAAATTGTGTCCAGGTCAGATACATATGGTTATTGCTCCTGTCTACTGCGCACCAATGTTTGTCCTGCGCTTTTTTTCCATTGAGTCCCGTATAAGATCCATCAGACCAGGTAATGCCCTGATCTGTTGTTTTTTGACAAACTATGCGATCAATCCAATTGCCCGAAGGAGGGTTGGAAAGGTGAAAAAAATAAAAATCACCTGAAGTGTCAACGGCAATTACCGGATCTCCCCAGACACCGTAAGAGGAAGTGAGGTTGGCTGTTGTCCAGGTATGGCCACTATCCCGACTGATGTAATAATTGTTGAGGTTGGCACCAGCAACCAGCATCGAGGGATTTTTAGGATCCATGGCAATGGAGGGTTCGTTGGGATAATCCAGATTGCTGATTCGCACATTTTGCGCTAATAATATGTTGTAAGTACATAGCAAAAAAATCAATGTGAAATTTGCCTGTAACATTCGCTTTAAATACATTGTTTTTCTCTTTCGTATTAATAAGATTGCCAGGTAAATCATAGTTTAATATTATAATTTTAACATTTTTTGAATTGTCATATTTAATTTACTTCTGCATTTTTTGCTCATTGATACAAATATAGGATTGACCTTAAAAAACTTTCAGACTCAATGGTGATTCGTTTTTTAATCTTCTGCATTAGCATTTGAATCCTTATGATTTAACCTGATCTTTCGGTAATACGACCCCCATAATATTAAAAATAAAAAAATCAAATTCAAAACATAAATAAAAGGAATTGGCTTATAATACTTCGCTTCGTAAGCTATGTACCAAAAAAAAATAAAAATTATTGCTACTTGCAAATAACCTACAATCTCCCATACTGAAACAATTGATTCATCATCTTCCTCATTCTCTAATATTTTTTTATACTTAGGGGGATATTTTAAAAAAATTGAAGCAGCCAAAAACCAACAAATAATTAAAATTTTAACTCCAACTTTTTCATCATCATCAAACAATCGCTCTTTGATGCTTACTAAAGATAAAACGAATCCTAGACATGCAAAAACCCATATTGTACCAACCAAATAACTTACTTTCAAGGACAAATTTAAGTCATCCACTTTTGGCAAGGTTTTTATAGGTGGATCATGAAATTTACTTTGGTTAATGATATAGTCCTGAACCTCTTTATCAAGAGTGCTCCAACCATCTAATTGACCAATGCAATCAGGTTCAATCCCGGTATCAATCATTTGCTTTTTATAGTTCTCATAAACATTTTTCTTCGCAACCAATATAATGACCCAGTATTCATGCTGCGGAACATCCTTTTCGATTAATTCAGATTTAATGAGAGCAGAAGACCTTCCTTTAATAAATTCTTCTGTGGTCCAACAGATTAACTCACTTCGTTTTTGATGATCCATAAGATTTGATTAATTAAAAATACTACTTTGATAATTTCTAATTGGGATATTGAATTTGGTTTTAAGGCATCATTCAGATTATCACCGAGATCTTTATTTTAAAATCTCATAACAAAGTTCAACCATTCCATTTTTATACGCCCTGGTATCAAGCAAATTCAACAATACTTCAATGCCGATCTCATTAAAGTACGGCAGTCCTTCACCCAGTATTATTGGCAGCAGGCTTACCCTTATTTCATCTGCTAGCTGAAGTTGCAAAAAATCTCTCGTTACTTCAGATCCACCTACCACCCATACATTAGAATACTTTGGCTTTAGTTGGTTTAATACCAGATCCTGCAACTTACCGGAATAAAATTTGATGTGCGATCTTTCTTCTTGTTTTTCACTATGACTTAACACAATGGTTGGCTTATCCCCATAGGCCCAGCCGTGGTCTTTTGATAAAGCCATAGCCAACTCATAAGTGCGTGCCCCCATCACATAACAATCGATTCCTTTTAGAAATGAATCCACATCATCTGCCTCTACACCTTTATCATAGCGGCTTGCGGTTTCAAACCAGGAAATACTATTATCGGGCTTTGCGATAAAGCCATCAATACTGGAAACCATATGGATTGTGACTTTAAATGGTTTCTTCATTGTAAAATAAGGCTTGTACTGATCATAAAATTCTATTTATGTGAAGATAAACGAAAAATATTGAAATTTAAATTCAGTGGACCCAAAAGCCAAATATAAAAATCATCAAAGACTGGATAAGGATGATTTATAAATAAGCAAATAGGGCAAAAGAGTTTTACAAGTTTGTCACTTTTCCAATTTTCTTCCCACAAAAGTCTCCTTGCCCAATAAAAATTGAATCGCCCTCTCAACGTTTTTTACCAGGGACTGTTCTGTTTTTAGATTTGCAAGATAGCGCACAATTTCCAATCTTCTGGAAGCTGACAGCTGATCAAAGGCAGCTTTAGCCGCCAAATTTTCATTGATTGCTTTTGCAAATAAAGCAGGCATTTCAATTTCGCGCTTTTCCTCATCATATGTTACGGATATTTCAATAAGTTCTCCAATTCTTTTGGGCGAGTTCTTGAGCATGGAGGTATTGATATACAGTCGCCAGTCACCGCTATACTTTACGAGTGTTTGTTTATAAGGGATATCATTTACACTTCCTTTAATGGGTATGAAACCCCTAGATTTTCCAGCCTGTAAAAAAATACCTTCTAGGATGTCTTCCGGCACTAAAACAAAGGGGTTGATACCTATAATGTCAAGCGTGGCTTTAAATTTCCACATAAGGGATAGTCAAGGAGTAAGATTAATGTAATGAAAAATAACAATTTTGAAATGATTATTCAAAACCTTATCATAGTGTTATTCAGATATTAAAATCAATTGTTAAACTTAAAGGGGTATTCCATTCCAAACAATACACCAAGGCCGCTAATTCTGGTATCACTAAAAAAATGCAAAATTTCATCTTGCCATAGACTTATTCTATAAAATGGTTCAAATTTTAAACTCAGCCTCTTTAAAACTCTATAGGTCAGGCCAGCTTTAATTTCAAATGAAATATTTATTTGTGGGTAGTGAGAATATATCAGGTTTTTTTTACCGCTGCTTACAATTGATCCATTATTTAAATTATAATCAATTGACTCATATTTGGCTTCATTAAGCATAGTTCGTACTCCAATTCCAGTACGAAATTCAAACTTTCTCACCCTAAATTCTTTAAGTATTCCAATTGGAAATTCTACTGAATTTAAATTTATTTTCCGGCTGATTGAAACAACATCAGTCGCTCCGTACTTAGCTGGATCGATAGGCTTAAACCAAAAACCTGCCGTCTGTACAAAGTCGACCATATTAAAAGCAAGTCCAGCAAATATAATAATGTAATTTTTTATCTCTCCACTATACATTACCTGATAAAATCTGCCTCCACCATTCTTCCAGTTAAAGCGTTTATTAAAAGCTGGATCCCTGGTCCACTTAGAATCTACAACTAATTGGCTGGCATAAATTGCATAGTCCAACTCAATTTTACTTTTGTTTATGCTGTCGGATCGCACAGCCTCTCCTTGGCTGAAAACATTGAATGCACACACTAAAAATGCTACACTTAATAAACCTGTGTAAAGCTTCTTTTTCATATTGAATTGTTTGTAATCTTAATCCAGCATTGAAGAAAAAATGTGCGACAAATGAAATTTGGCTCGATTTATACTTTCAGGCTCATTAACGAAAATTCCAGCATTTTATTGTACTAATGAAATAGGTGAACGAATTTTGTAAAACATTTCATTCCCAGTTATAGCAATCTGTTTTATTGATCTTTTAGCACTTTACCCAAACCCTATTATCTTAAAACTCTATAGGCCTCCCATTGAAGCAATAATTACTATTTTGCCCTCATCTTATTGCCCTTGGCATCATGTGTTACCTCTGCCAGACCCAAGGCCTCCATGAGCGGTGGTATGTACATGCCTACCCTGCCCCGAAGTCCTTTTTTTAAACCATACCAACCTCCAACTGGATTATCGGCAGATCTGGCCCACGCCTCTACGGTTCCCTCCTTTGCTGGTTTTTGTTCATCGGCACTGCCAAGTTCCATCCAGTCTCCATGCTTTTTTAGCATCTTGTGCAGATCGTCCAGTATATCTAGGTTGTAATGTAAAATGGTCTTTCCTACAGTACATACTAAAACATCCCTGCCATCTTTTTGATCCACATGCATGGTGTATTCGCTGGTTAGGGGTGGTGTTTTGAGCACCATTGGTTTTTCTTTGCCTGCAATGTTATAAGCCATGATAATTTGAATTGTGATATGAAAATATAAATCTACTTAAATTTCTTCAAATAGCTCTGGAATTTAATGAATGTCAATTCATCCCAAAAAATTTCAAAATTGGATTTATGCTCAATCCTTCATTATTTTGCTGGCTTTTCATTTAATCAAATTGTAATCAATATTATTTATCAACGGGAGTGTACAAGGGCATATTCCACTCCCAACATTGCACCAAAACTGCTGATCCTGGTTTTACCATAATCCTCCAATAATTGATCTTGCCTCAGATTTATCCTATAAAATGGCTCCATTTTTAAATCTATCCAATCCAGCAATTTGTAAGAAATGCCGGGTTTAATTTCAAGTGAAAAGTTGGTGTTAAGATTGTGGCTCAATTCCTTGTCGTTGTTTGGATGATCTCCCAGGTAGCCATTGTCCAGCAGGAACTTAACGGACTGATCTTTGGATGTATAATAAATGGCTCGAATCCCAATAGATGGGCGAAAACAAAATTTGCCTATTTGATATTTGTATTTTACTTCAACTGGTATTTCAAAAGACTTCAAATTTACTGTTCGACTAACGCTTTCAATTTTTGCAGCCCCATACAAAGAAGGATTACAACTCCAATACCCAAAACCCGCTGTTTGCAAAAATGTTAATTCATTAAACACAAGCCCAGCTGAAAGAATATAGTTTTTCTTTATGGTTTTACCAACGGAAACCTGATAAAAACTGCCTATTCCGCGCTTCCACCTGTTTCTTTCTTTTAAGGATACCTCCCAACGAAAATCCGACTCTATAATTAATTGACTGGAATAAATTCCATAATCAATGTCTATAAATACTTTATCTAATTTTTTGGCCTTTACCCGCTGCCTCTGACAGAAAACATTAGTTGCACACACCAACAATGCGGCAATTAAAAAACCTATTTGAAGCTTCTTTTTTATGACGAACGATTTAAAATTAAAATACACAAGAAAGGTAAGAATGATTGCCAAATAAAATTTGGATAAATTTCATTTTCTGGCCATTTAACGTAAAATTGGGTATTTTATTGTATTTGCTGCAAAAAAGGTAAAGACTAGTTAAACCTTGCATCTCTTGAAATAGCAACACACCTATATGCAATAATTGATCTACCTTAATACACCTTTTAACGAATAAAGTACATTTACAAACTAAACTCCAATTCTTGTAAATGCGCTTCTTTAATTCTTGTTTTGTTCGTTAAGCAATATTGTGTAAAATATTGATGCTGATTTAAAAACTTTATCTGTATTTCATTCCAGGCTTGCAAGTCCAGCAATGGGTTAAAATATTTTAACTCTGCGAACAAAAGCGCTGAGATGGTTGAAAAGTCCTCAGTTCCCAAGTAGGCTAAATCTGCATCTGCCAATATTTTACCGCAAAGATCTTTGGGACTTTGCGGTATCTTGGTGGCCATGATAATCTCACATATATGGCTTATATCTTCAGGTGAAATTGGATATTTGCGCAGTTTTTCTTTAGCATAGACACAGCTTGCTTCTTCGTGGTTTTGGTAAGTAAACATAAATCCTGTATCATGCAACAAAGCTGCAATTTTAATCTTCATAACCTCTATTGGTGATACAGCTTCCTCGTTAGCAATCAATATGGCATCCATCAATACGCGTTCTGTGTGCTCTACACTGTGATACTTAAGATATGTGGGTAAATTGATCCCCAATTCACCCAAAACTTCTCTTTTCAATTGGTTAAAAATGAGCTCATCCATTTCAATATGTGTATTATTTACCTTCATCCATCATATCCATGTGTTATTAAATATCCATCAAAGCGGGTTTTGAAATTTCGCCAGTTCTTCTTTGCTCATCTTTTCCAAAACTTGTTTGGCATGCTGATATCCTTTTTCCACTATTTTATGAAAATCGGTCCATGCTGTCATTCCAAATTTTGCTACATCAGGATTAAAGTGTAAGTCTAAGTACGCAATAGACTCGTGCCTTCTGGCATTGCTATACATAAGGGTTGAATTGATAATGATAGATCCTATGCCAGGCAAGCTGTATTTTTGATCTTTTTTGCCCAACAGCTTGCTCCTGAAAACCTGATTATTAGAAGGCATCTCATCGAGGGTAAGTTTATGGTTCTTCTCCATCATAAAATCTATACCTATCACCTTATTCATTTCTATGCTGCGCATGATATCCGCCGGAAAATTATTAAAGGTGCCGCCGTCTACATACAATTCCCCATCGATGATCACGGGTGGGAAAACGCCGGGTATGGATGAGGAAGCCAGCAAAGCTTTCGCCATATTGCCCCTGAAAAATACCGACTCATCTGACCTGGTATAATTCGATGCGACAATGTACATGGGTATCCATGTGTCAACCAAGTCTACATCTTTTCTTCCACTTAATTCTTTAATGGTAAAGTTTACCATTCTTTTAATATTCAGTCCTTTGACAAGCGAAATCAATGGCAAGAGGCTCAAATCAGCTGAAGGTTTGTATAAGGTGGCCTTGTAGATGGTTTCTTCTAATACCGCAGGGGGTCTGTCAAAAGCAATGGCAGCCGCCATCATTGAACCAACACTGGTACCTCCCAGGTAGTCGACTGGAATTTGATATTCGCTCAATGCACGCATTACCCCAATGTGGGCAAAACCTTTGGCCCCACCGCCCGCCAGGACCAGGCCGGTTGCCTTGCCCGTCAAAATCCTACCCATTCTCTGCAGGTCCTTTTCGTTCATTTGCCTAAAATGAAAATGGCTGCTGACCTGCGGTCTTTCATTGAGCCAGTCAATCGTTTTAACCGGTATTTGGGTGTCTGCCGGATGCACCAAAGCAATCGAAAAATTGACATTTTCCATGCTGTCAAGATTTTTTTCGATTTGGGTTATTTGATGACTTTGTGTAGCGTCTGCCAGTAAAACGATATGGTCTGCCTGTCGCAAAAATTTGTCATTCCAGAAAGATGGCTCCGCATCGCATTCAAAAAACATAAACTCATATTCCAACTCTAAATCATTGAGCCATTTGATGAGTTTTTTACTCCCGTCCTTCCTGCCTTCTTCTCCCTCTTGATCCAGGTGGAATTCATTTTTTATCAACAATTCCTTGTTGACATAACATATTTTCATGCCACGGGAACAATAATCATATAAAGATTTTATAAGTTGTTTATGATCAATGGTAGCGTGTATCGGCAGAAAACAAATGTTGATAATATTTCTTTTATGGGGTTTGTTGTTTTTCTTTATACGGTCAATAATAAGTTTGGTAACATTAAGGGCCACTTCCGAATACTCTCTGATGACTTTTTCAAAAAGTACTTTGGGAAGTTGCACCAAAACACTGTCTCGTATTGCTGTTACCGTGGCATACCTGGGTTCACCAGTAAAAATGGCCATTTCACCGACCGTTTCGCCCCGACCTATGTCTCCAATCCTTTGCTCCACGCCCTCGCTATCTTTTTTGGTAGCCACCAACCTGCCGCTGAGCACAAAATAAAGTGAGTCTCCTGCTTCACCCTCTCTGATGATGGTTTTACCTCCATCCAGTTCAATCCAGACCAACTGATCTTCGATCTCACCCAAAATGGTGTCGTCAAAATCACCAAAGATTTTATTGAGATTGTCCAGAAGCAATTTGCGGTGAAATTCATTTTTATGGAGGGCGTCAAGATTCGACATATAGGCTTCGCTAATTTATTTTATTACAAAATACATTTTCATTTGCGTTTGAATGATTTATAATCTATTCATCCTCTCAATTGCAATCATCTGCAATAGGTAAGAGAAAAATTCATTGCAGTATTCTAAATACACTTACCCTATTCCATATTTACCCTTGCCTGCTCGCATACGAATAGGCAGAACTTGTGGGTTTTTCTTCCTTCCGTTCCAGCAAGAAATAAGAATGCATCATTCCCTTTCCTTTGATGGCAATCTCACCGCAGTCTTCATAGACATAAGCATCGCCCAATAACCTTTTCACATCTTCTGTAATGTGAATTTTTTCAGGATGACCGCTGGCTTCAAATCGACTGGCAATGTTAACACAATCTCCCCATATATCGTAAGCGAATTTTTTGTTGCCTATTACTCCGGCAACAGCATGTCCCGTATGAATACCTATTCTCAGGGTAAGTTTGTATTTGACCGTATATTTTTCCTTGATAACCTGATTCATTTCCAATGCCATATCCGCAATGGCCTGGCAGTGATTTTCATCAGGGAGAGGCAATCCGCCGACAGCAAGATATGAATCTCCAATTGTTTTGATTTTTTCGACTCCATATTTGTCAGCAAGTGCATCAAACTCACTGAAAATTTCATCCAGCATGGCCACGAGTTCACTTGGCGACATATTGCTGGCATACCTTGTAAAACCCACAATATCAGCAAACAGAATGGTAACATTTTCAAAACTATCTGCTATCGATTGGTTGCTATCTCTCAATTGTCCTGCGATAGAGTCAGGAAAAAGACTCAATAACAATCGGTCTGACTTTTCTCTTTCTGTTGCCAGCATATCCTTGAATTCAGCATTCTGGGTGAAAAAAAAGTAGGCAAAATACAAGGAAATAAACATGCTGTCAAATGTGACCACCGTGTTAAAAATTCGAAAAGTTTCAGCTGGAACTTCAAAAAGAGGACCTCGCAGTAGGTTCCAGGCGATTACCCCCAAAAAGGCTAACAAAACTAGGATCAGGTAATTAAAAAACTGTTTTCTTTCTTTTCGGGAAAACAATAAAACGGTAGCAAATGGTACAAATACAAGGTGAACTGTAATCATGGTTTCCATGCCATAATAGATTGGAGGAACTCCCGTGATCACTAAGGCCAGGATCAAAGCAGCCGACCGTCCGAACTTTATCGGAAGCCCCCAAAGAGCAGTGCCTGCAAACAAAAACACATAACCAAGCCAAGTGAAAACTACAAGCCAAAACATCTCCCACATTTGCAAATAGACAAACCCAAAGCCCCAGGTGCCAATCACAAAAATCATCATCATTTCCAGAATGAGAAAGATGGTGACATTTCGTTTTTCATCTTCATCAAAATGGCTGTAATGCCGCTGTATGACGCTCTCGATGAATGGTATTTTCATAAAACCTTTATTTTATTCTCTTTGATTGAACTTAACTTAATTACAGAAAACCTGCCCACGATGAACAGATAGAAGGATTCGGGAACCAAAATGACGGAGACTTCCTTCCCTGATAAGATTTGTATTGTCTTTGATCGCAAACTTAAGGCTTACTGCAAATGATGACCAAAATAAGAAAAATATCTGATAAAAGGATATTACCAATTGTAAGAAGACAAAAGTTAAAGTAAAATAATACCCATTTACTTCTACAATTAGTTGAAACGCATAGAATTCTTACTTCCAAAGTTTATCATAATTCTGCAACACATTAACTATTCATCGGCTTATTATGATGGCAGCTATTTTAAAACAAAGCATACATTCAAAACAAATGAGACTCTTTTGCCATTCACTATAGAAAATATAAATGCTCAATCCAAAAAAGCGTTTTGTGTCGAAATTCGAATTAAATAACGCTACGATTCCTCTTTCTCATTGAAAATCCAATTACCAATAAGGCAATTACAACCATGCCTGCCACCATCAACTTGACCATCTTACCCATTAGCATCAAAAAGAGTAAGGTATCAACTTTCCCCGTCTTTAATAACACCCAATCACTCGCAATTTTTGTGGCCATATCAGGATGGCCTGTTTCTAAAATGATAATGCCTTCACCGGTTACCGGATTGATTCTGATTGCTGTATTAACAGGTGGAGTACCTTTGCCATCGTGCCCAAATATATCTTCATTATTTTCAATACCAATATATAACATACAGCCCAGGCCAAATATCCTTTCACCCATAATATCCCAGTGTGACTCCCTCATGGCCTTTAATGTTTCAGGTTTTAATATACCCCTTCCAATGGCTTCGCCCTTCTGGCCCTTATGGAAAATCTGAAAAAAAATCTCTAAGTCTGCTAAGCTGGTATAAAGTGATGTGGCTGCCAATGAAGTATAATATAAATGGGGCGCTCGTGTCTTGTCTGCGTTGTAAAAATCACATAGCCGAGCCTCCATTGTATCTGGCAATATGTAACAACTGCTGTTCATATTTAGAGGCTTGAAAATTGTATTGGTCATGTATGCATTGAATGATTGCCCACTGACTTCTTCAACCAACAGCTGTAAAAGTGTAAACCCTCCACCTGAATATTTCCATTGAGAACCCGGCTCAATACCTACCTTAACCACACCACTAACTCCCTCATCTGCATCTTTTGCTTTGGTCAGTGATTCTTCCAAGGATTGCACCGATGTTGTATTTTCAAAACCACTATAGCCGAGTTCATCGGTCAACCCAGCTGTATGACTTAACAGCCTCCTAACCGTGACCTGGTTGTTGTCAAACTTACTGGAAGGCAACTGCCATCTTTTTAAATAGCGATTAGCCGGCGTATCTAAATTCATTTTGCCTTCCTCAATTAATTTCATTATTCCGACTGCTGTGACGAATTTTGAAAGAGACGCCACTTGAAAAATGGTATTTCGGTCAACATTTTTTTCTATTGTATAAAAGAATTCCTTTTCAATAAAACCATTCTTCATTACTGCCATTGCAAAATTTCCCACAAATTCATTTTTAATGCTTTCATTCACCGCATTTGTAAATATTTTCGTGGACCCGTTTTTTGCGATTGGCTCATGCCACCACCCCTTGAGCGTTGCATAAAATACAATACCCGCCCAAAAAAATGAAAGGCAGATTATTGCAATTATATAATTTATGATACGTTTCATCCTATAATGTTAGTAGAAGTAATGTAAAAATTTTATCCAGCTAAAAATTAAAATGATCAATAAAAAATGTTCACCAAATAAATCCAGCAAAATGATTTGACTCAGTGTTACAGCACCAACAACTTAAAATTGCAAAGAATTCAACTTCAATTGTTCTTCCTCAAATTCTTCAAATCAATACTGCCGCAAGGTATTTCTCTTTCGTCAATCAAAGTAATAGGTCTTTTAGCAGAATAACGCGATAATTTGTAATATAACTGCTGACCTCTTAACATAAGTTCTGTCCGCGTCATGCCTGTAGCTTCAGCTGTCATTACAAGCATGACAAAATATAAGCCACTTGAATCTTTTGACTTTATGATACGACTCATTGATGTTGGTTTAAAAAAATTCCTATCCAAAAATGAGTCAATATTACCCAAGCCATAATGTTGCAATGAAATCTCCTCCATTGTCATGGTATCAGCAGCAATCATTAATTTTATAAACTTACCCGGAAAATTTGAAATCTCATACAAATCTTCAGGCATCGTAATATCTAAATTCAAATCTTCATCTGTTTCATTGATGATCTGGCTCCAAAATACAGCACAACCATTTTGTTTGCCGCTTATATCAGTATATATATTACCTCCCTTTGGGAAGCCATTCTGAATTGTCACATGTTTGTCATTAGCATCAGCATATACATATTGGCTGAATTGGTTGCCAGCATTTTGAGTGGCTTCTACTAATTTCAAAGGACTTGAATCAGTGTTTTCAACTGCCGTTTTGTTATTCTGGTTACAGTGGAAGCCAACAATAAACGCAAATATTAATATACCTTTCATCGCAATATTTGAATTTGTGATAATCTTTTTCTATAATCAAAGGCAAATTTTTCACCTTTTATAAAACTACTTTCAGTATTTAAACATGCTTTTCACCTCGACTTCTGATGAAACAGTGTATTCATCAATAAAGTTTGTTTAGTAGCTAATTTGATTAATATAGTGTGAAGCTGACCCTGCACAACAGATTCTATAAATAAATTAATATTCCACTTATGTTTTTATACTTGTCATGTTATATGTCTCACACTCCAATGCTGTGTCTGAATTTGATTCAACTTGGGAGAAACTGTTTAATAGTTTCTCACATAACTAGAATACCAAACAGACAATGCCTCCATTTGAACTTTATGGTCATTCAGCCAATTATAAATTGCATCATCCTCTTTTGACAAGCTGATATAATAGCTGAAAGCTTCTACATGTTGTTCTTTAGTCAGGTTATAAAAGAAATCAACATAATAATCCCACCAAAATCCCTTGTTCTCCTTCTTAATTTCGCCTAAAACGGTGAAAAAGGATCTTGTAGTTTCAAAAAATAGCACAGATTGGGGCTTCTTCTTATTATCTTCAAGATTTTTGGAAGCTTCCAACAAGGAAAGCATTAATTCAGCACTATAAAATTCATCTTCGCTCTTTTCTTCATCTACTGTAATAGTGGTGACTTGTTCATCCAATTTATTTACTCCCTGTTTCAGCTCTGTCTCTAATAGATTAAATGCATCTTTTGCTCTATTCCCCTCGGGTTCAAGCAAGAGGAAATTATAGAGTGCTAGCAGTGATTTGACTCTGAATCCCTGATCGCTCAAAATATATCCCAATAGCAGATGACTACTTGCGTGTGAAGGCTTTATTTTCAAAGCTTGTTGCAATGCCCTTTCTGCTTTAGCGAAATCATTGATATTATATGCAGTTACCGCCAAATTATACTGAATCAAATGATTATTTGGAAAATCTTCTAGTGCCCTTTCGTAAGTCTGAATTGCTTCTGTAGATTTCCCCATCATGTCGAGTGCAGTCCCCTTGACCATATATGCATGGTCAATGTATTTATCATTGGCAGCGATTACTGCCTCGCAGTGTTCTATCGCCAATTTATAATCTTTTAAAGCTACGTATGTAGACGCTATTTCATAATGCGCCATAGCTGATTTTTGATCAATTTTTAATGCTTTCTTGTACTCTTCAATGGCTCCGGTGTAATCACCTTTGTCATAGAGTTGAATGCCCAGGTCAATAAAATTTTGGAGGTCGGCGTTTTGTGCCATCAATTTACACCCTAGCAAAGTGAAAAGGAGAATGGTATTAATTTTTAGTTTCATTGTTTGAATAATATTTAACCAATACTAAGAATTTAAAGTGCATTTATAAAAGACATTTTAGCCAATAACTAAATTTAAAAAATTACATTAATGACGATAAGACATTATAAATCTGTTAGGTAATAATATTTAGTAGTTTTTTAACCTAAAAGTCAAATTTCCTGCTCTTATGAGGAGATAGTAAAGCTAAACAAATTTTTTGATGCTGAAATATTTTTACCCAGGTTTATTAAATATCAGTACAAAAGCAGGAGTTGTTTTAAAGTAATTATATACTTTATTTTGGCATAGGTCTGAAATATATATTGGCAGTTTTGGGAATGTTCATAAAAGTGTGTCAGTAGCTTTTTTATCATCCAATTTTTAATAGT
>ERZ724521.19-NODE-19-length-50432-cov-5.442305_pt1 | contig 50432 bp, 47 predicted proteins | sample MGYA00376054_ERZ724521 | MGnify/ENA primary metagenome ERZ724521 (study PRJEB28724, sample SAMN07190883) | activated sludge metagenome | isolation source: activated sludge of sewage treatment plant in Hong Hong | place: Hong Kong | collected 2016-03-17 ... | reverse complement strand
TACTTCCACGCGGCGGTTGAGGTAGCCTTGTTTGCGCACCAGCATGGTGTAGTGGTTGCCTTCGGCAAAGGAAAAGTTGAAAGTAGATTTGGGCGACTTTTCGATGGTGAGCACCTGCTCCTTCGTCGTGTTGTTGTAGATTTCAATTTTGCAGTCGCGCAGGGTATTGATGGTATTGTGTTCGAAAGCCTTGTCGAAAATGGTGATGTCGAACACATAGCCGGGCTTGCGGTCCAGTTTCACTTTCACTTTCTTTTGAATACTTTCGAGCGCGACAACCTTCTCATTTGAAAAGAAGGTGCCTTTGTCGGCGTGTATTTTGTACCGCTCCACCCTGGGAACCTGGGCGGAGTAGAAACCTTCCGCATCCGTTTCAACAAAGGCAAGCGGGAGAATGAGCATGTCGTCGTACACCACCACGGTTGCCTCGCTCAGCGGAGCGCCCGAAATGCTGTCGACTACAAAGCCGGATACATCGACGTATTGGTATGTTTGCTTTAAGCGTTGTCCCGTCAGGAAAAGTGGGATTAACAGAGCAAGCGGGAGAATAAAATGGGTAAGCCTCATGGCTAATCAGTTTTGGTCAGTTGCACATCCAGTTATCTGGACCTGCAATAAGCCTTGCTAACCATGTGCCAGTACAGCCCGAATGGGAAATTTTAACAAATTATTATAAAAATTATGTTTTTATTAACAAGGATATTTTCTTACTATCCGCCGCCTGAAATTGGGCAATATAGTTCTAACACAGGCTAAAACGCCTGAACAGGGGCAAAACGGCAATCCGGAAACGCGTTGTTATTCCGTACCGCCTATTTGAAGTAAAGTAAGATGGCTGACAGTTTTTTTTCCCGCGCCGCACAATTTTCCGGCAGGGCGCGCAGAAAAAACGAGACCGTACCGCTACGATTCCCGCCAGAGTACCCCGCCGAAGCGGTCGATATATTGCCATTTGTCGTCGATAGTCACCAGCGCCAGCCCGTCGCGGAAGGGGGAGACGGTATCAAACGACGCCGGGATAGTCACCTGGCCTTCCGTATTGATATAGCCCCATTTCCCGTTGATGCGCACCTGTGCGAGTCCTTCGGAAAAAACACCCGCATCCTCGAATTTTGGCATGATGGCGAGTTTGCCCGCCTTGTCTATATAGCCGTAAGCGCCGTTGATCTCCACCAGGGCAAGTCCTTCGCCGAAATCGCCGGCCAGATCAAACATGGGCTCCACCGCGATACTGCCCTCCTGATCGACAAAGCCGTACTTGCCATCGCGGAAGGCCAGTGCCATGCCATCGAAAAACTCGCCGTGTGCGTGGCCTTTTACAAATTCAAACTGCGGCGGTACCATTTCGCGACCCGAGCGGTCGACCAGCCCCCAGCATTGTTCCTTTGTCACGACCGCCACGCGGCCCTGAAAAGCGTGTGCCGCATCCCAGGCGGGCTGTATTACAAACCGGCCGGTATGGTCTACAAATCCCCATTTCCCGTTATCGCCCGCCGGCGCCAGTCCGTCGCGGAACATACCGGTGCCGGAATAAACGGGTTTTATGACAAAATGGCCTTGAGAATCAATAAAACCGGCCCGTCCGTTGAAGGTAACCGGGGCGAGGCCTTCACTGAAATTGCCGGCAGCGTCAAAAAGCGGCGGAATGGCCAGGTTGCCCCGCCTGTCGGCAAAGCCCCAGGATTGCACCACCTGCACCCGCGCCAGGTCTTCCTCGAAAGGACCCACCGATCGGAACAGGCGTTTTATGAACAATTGTCCTTTATCGTTCAGCAGTGCCCATTGGCCGTTCAGGCGTATGACGGTGAACCCGTTGCGAAAATCACCCGTCTCCAGGTACTGCGGTTCTATCACCACTGCACCCTGTGCACTGATGAAGCCGAAATATCCGTTTTCGCGAATCCTGAACAGCGGATTGTACATGAGATAAGGGTTGCAGGTTATGCGGGTTGCTGGTTACGGGTTGTGCGGGTTTCGGGTTACGGGTTATGCGGGTTGCTGGTTACGGGTTGTGCAGGTTGCGGGTTTCAGGCGTTATGCAAAAGTCAGGGCAAAAATAGGGATTTCGGATTTCTCCGGTTGCGGAAAGGAAAACGTGTGACCGCAGCACCCTGTTGAATCGTTATGGAAGTGTTAAGTTTTTTCGTATTTTTCAATTTATTTTGAAAGTTCATTTTTTTCTAGATTGGTTCAAAATAGCATAAACAATTGATTATTAAATACTTAAACCAAAGAATGATGTTGTGACATCAAAATATGTCAATCGGCGACATTTTTTTGTTGAAGAAAAATTTTGAAGTTGTTCAACAGAAATCGTACTTTTGAGACATCAAATAAAACAAACAAGGAGGTATACCATGACCAGCATGGAATTTAATAGTAAACTGAACACATTGACGACGCTGCTCCACTCCTTCGCCTATAATTTGACGAAGAATATGGAAGATGCGAAAGATCTCTATCAGGAGACGGCGTATCGCGCATTGTTCAACAGAGACAAGTTTCAGCCCGGTACCAATTTTAAGGCGTGGATGTTTACGATCATGAAAAACATCTTCATCAACAACTACCGCAAGAAAGTTAAGGCCAATACTATTCTCGATACTACCGACAACCAGTATTATCTCAACTCCGGGAGTCACGCCACTTCAAACGCCGCCGAAGGCGGCATCTTGCTGAAAGAACTGAATATTTTGGTTGAGTCGCTCGACGACAGCATTCGTATTCCGTTTTTAATGCACTTTGAAGGCTTCAAATACCAGGAGATCGCAGATGAACTCGAGTTGCCCCTCGGTACCGTGAAAAGCCGCATCTTCTTTGCACGGAAAGAGTTGAAAGAAAAAATCCTGTCGAACTACGGTTTCCATCCGAACTAAGACAAAAAAACAAATCCAGTTACGCAATTTCAATTGGTTCAGGCCGCTCCCAAAGAGCGGCCTTTTTTTTACAAACTCCTCGTTCGCCCGCCGTCTACCGGCAAATTAATCCCGTTGATATAACCCGCAGCAGGGCTTGCCAGAAAGGCCACGGCCGCCGCTACTTCCGACGGTTCGGCAAACCGGCGCAGCGGAACGCTGTTTTTGAACTGCTCCTCTACCGCTTCAACAGGCCGGCCTGTCGATGATGCCCGTTTTTCGATAATTTCCGTCAGGCGGCCTGTACCGGTATAACCCGGCAACACATTATTTACCGTGATGCCGAACCGGCCGGCTTCATTGGCCCAGGTCTTGGCCCAGCCCGCCACGGCCCAGCGTGTCGAGTTGGATACACCGAGGTTGTCGAGCGGCTCCTTTACCGAAGTACTGATAATATTGATGATACGACCGTATCCAGCGGCTTTCATGCCCGGCAGCACCGCCTGCGCCAGCAACTGGTTGCAGATCAGGTGGTTGTGGTATGCCGCGAGGAAAGCGCCGGCGTCCGCTTCCACGATAGGGCCGCCCGGAGGGCCGCCTGTGTTATTTACCAGCACATGTATGGTTTTTGTTTCGCACAGGGCTCTGACTTTTTCAGCCAGCGCCGCGGGGTCGGAAAAGTCGGCAACGATATAGCCGTGCTGCTGTCCGCTACCGGTAGCGAGTGCTGCCACAGATTCAAGAAGGGCCGGTTCGGTGCGCGCCAGCAACGTGACATTGGCGCCCAGCGCAGCCAGTTCGATGGCCACTGCGCGCCCGATACCTGCGCTGGCGCCGCCTACCAAAGCATTTTTACCTGAAAGCGATAGATTCATGCGAAGTTTTTTCGATGGCAATATTAAAAAAAATTGACCGCCCGCTTGCCTGGTTCGATGGAACACCCGTATTTTTGCCGAACGAACGTTCGGTATAATGCCTGTAACAAAAATAGATAAAAAAGAATTGCTGCACCGCTGCTGGGAAGTATTTAACCGCCACGGTTACCACGGCACGTCTGTCAGTATGCTCGCCGAGGCGACGGGGCTGGGCAAATCGGGTCTGATGCACCACCACCTTTCAAAAGAAAGTCTGATGCGCGCAGTGGTGGATTACGCCATATCAGAACTGCGGCGGTACGTATTTGCCGTGGCCGGCGAAGACCTTCCGCCTGAACAGCGCCTGGAAAAGTTGTTGCGGCGACAAAACCGCCTGGCCAAACACGACCGCCGCGGCTGTTTTTTTGCCAACACCGCCCTGGAAACGGGTCGCGAAGGGCTATTTAACGACCAGATAGAATCCATGTACGAAGAATGGCAGGTCACCGTAGCCGGTATCCTGGCATCGATCATGCCTCCGGACGAAGCCGCTGAAACTGCCTACCGCCTGCTGCTGGAATACGAAGGGGCCGTCACCATGTACAAACTCACCGGAGCGGAGCAACACCTGGAGCGATTCGTCGCACGGGCCGTGGGACTCTTCGGAACAAACCCTGTAAAAAAAGACGCCCGTTAAAAGACAGATAAAAAATGACACCAGATGCCCAATCCAATCGTCTGACTAGAAACAAATAAATGCACCATGCTGCAAATCATATATAAACTGATCGGTTTTGGCCTGAACATCGGGTCGCTCATAGCGCCGAACCGCGCTGCCCATACGGCCATCAATCTTTTTTCTGCGCCGCCCAAACCACGCCTGCGCGAAAAAGAGCGTCTTTTTCTGGATTCGGCGCGCCAGGTGCGGCGCCTGGTTGCCGGAATGCCTGTGGTGGAGTACCACTGGGGCGAGGAGAACGCCCCGATGGTACTGCTAAGCTACGGCTGGGGCTACAATTCGGGCCGCTGGCGCCACTTTGTACCCGAACTCGTGCAGGCAGGGTATCGCGTTGTTGCATACGATCCTCCCGGTCACGGACTGGCGCCGGCAGGATACCTGAATATCCCCAAAAATGCCGCGATCATCCGCGCTTTGCTGACCGAATACGGTCCTGTAGAAGCGATTATCGGGCATTCATTCGGCGGCAGCAGCAGCATCTTTGCGCTCGACGGGCTACCGGCCTGGCAACATCCGCGTCGCATGGTCATCATGGCGTCCTTCAGTTACGCGCCCCGGATATTTGATGAATACCGCAGGGCCGTCGGGCTCTGGCCTTCTTTGTACTGGAACATGGTGCGCAAGTTTGAGCAGCAGATCGGATACCCCCTGGAGTATTTCGATCTGGCCATGATGACGGCAAAACTTCCGCATATCCAGGGGCTGCTGGTACATTCTTCAGGCGACAGGGTTACACCCTATGCCGAAGCCCAGCGCTACCACGCATTCTGGCCCGGCAGTCGCCTGTTTAGTCCGCGGGATGGCGGCCACCACCTGGGTACGCCCGATATTACAGCGGCGGTACTCGGTTTTGTACTCGAGGGTACGGCGCCGGCACAGGCCGCCGTTCAGGAACAACCGTTACCGGTCGGGCACGATCTGGTGCGGTATTTTGCTGGGATGTGAGGGACGGGCCGCCTGACCTAAAGACAAAGCCGCCGGGTTTGGAGAACAGCCCGGCGGCGGGTACATTGGTTTTTAGTATTTTAATCAACAGGTACTATTCTAATCTACAAGACTAACTAAGCGATACTACCTAAATTTAAATTACAGAAGGGGAAAATAATACGGTTATTTCCGACGGCATTTTAATAGCACAAATCTATCCCAAGACAATGCCTGTAAAAACCTCGCTATTTTGAAAAAATCCCTGTTTTTTGATGTTGAAGTTTAGCCTTATCTTGCATTGCCTGATTCCAAAACAAGGCTGATGCAATGAAAACGTCTAAAAACTATACCTTATCGCTTCTAGGTCTGCTTGAAAAACCGGACCTGACTGCACTGGGAAAGTTTCTGGAATCCCCGTTTTTTACGTCAAAAAAATTTCTTTATCCCTTGTTTTCCGAGTTGCGCACGGGAGGGAATCGGGCTATCGAGCGGCAGGAGAACACCTTTTCCCGTGTTTTTTTAAACAAGCCTTTCGACGGCCATAAATGGCTTAAGGCGCTTTCCGATCTGAACGGTTGTATTGAGGATTTTCTCGTTATCAGGGAAGTATTGCAAAACCGGGAACTCCGGATGCAAGCTTCAGTTAGCGCCCTTTTTGGCAAGGACGACGAAAAGATATTCCGGCGCTCCGTAGAAGCAGCGCTTAAAACGCTCCCCGGAAACGACGTTCCGGAAACCATAGAGGGCTGGCAACTCAGGTTCTGGATACTGAAGCGATCTTTTGCGTATCCGCATACCAACCGGCTGTCGCCACCGGGCAATCTGCTCGACGATCTGGACGAAAGCCTTGAGTTGTACTATACCATTTCAAGGCTTCAACTCGCCTGCAACCGCGCTTCCCGCGCGCGCATGCTGAACCATGCCCAGGAGGCCGGATCATATAAACAGTTGCTGGATCAGACAGCCGCCCTGGATAAATCGGGCAAAAGTGCGCTCGTTACCTTATACCGCGCCCTGCTTCGCGTATTCGTCGAACCTGATATTTCCTTCGTTGCATTCATGGAATTGCTTCGAACACAGGGGCCGCGACTGGAGCACGCCGAGTTGGGATATGTCGTGCGTTTTTCCTTCAATTACTGCATCCGCCGTTACCGGGAAGGAGAAATACAGGCCATGGAATGGTACAGGCAAATTTTTGAATGGGCCAACGAGCGGAACGTATGGGCCGAGGTGGCGACTGAAGAGTCATTTCTGAACAACGGCCAGGTATTAGCCAAAAACCACGATGAAGCGACCTTCAATACTTTTGTGGAGAAAAGCAGCGGCATATTGCCTGTCGACCGTCGAAATGATGTGGTGACCTTACTGCGCGCTTCCCGATCTTTTCATCACAACGCGTTTGACGAGGCGGAAAAACTTCTTTCAGGGCTTAAAATGCGCGATCCGCGTTATGCATTGCTTTTTCATGCACTCCAGGTCCGCACTTTATATGAGCAATTGACACTCGGGAAGTCCAGCCCTGAACAGCTGGAGCAATCGATAGAACGTTTTGAAGATTTCTTGCAGCGGAGGGATATTTACAGCAAAACGCTGCGTAAACACTATCGTGTTTTCATTTGGTTTGTCCGAAAAATGACGCAGGTCGGGACAAAACGAAATGTTACAAAAGCATACCTCCGACATCATCTTTCCCAAAAACAGCCCGCCCTGAAGGATTGGCTGGTTGAAAAAATTGACAGGCTGCCGGGCTGAGCAAACACCCGCTTCTGCTTGCTCAACCCTGCATTATGCCCAAACACCCGCATCCTCCACCAACACCTCCTTCAATCGTTGCCGTGCGCGGCACAGGCGACTTTTGGTATTGCCCGACGTCCAGCCCATGGTGGCGCTCACCTCTTCGATGCTCTGTTCGTGAAAATAGAACAGCATCAGCGCTGCCTCATCTGCTGCGGAGAGTTTTTTCATGGCGCCTTTGAGCCGGTCCACCCGTTCGTCGTCCATAATGTTTTGGAGACTGTTTTTGGCCGGTTCCTGCAATTGCCAAACAGCCAGTTCCGGCGTTTCCAGCGAGACGGTATCCAGGCGTTTGCGGCGCAGGTGATCGAGCGAAGTGGTGCGGGCAATTCGGAACAGCCAGGTTTTAAAACTGCAATCAGCGCGCCAGCCCGGCAGGTAGCGGCAGGCTTTCAGAAAAGTATCCTGCATGACTTCTTCGGCATCTTCATTTTGCCGCGTGATACTCAAAGCAATGGAGAAAACCATTTTTTCATACCGCCGGAACAGCAGGGTAAATGCCTGCTGGTTGCCGGCAAGTACTGCATCAATGATATCTTTCTCGGTTTCAAGCGCTTCGGGCTGCCGTTTTGGCAAAACATAAGGCGCGTGGTTTTTCCCCAGGGTGGAAGTGATCAAAAAATGGAATAGCATCGTCGTTTAGTTAGATTGTTTTTCGAATACAAAGGTGCCCCATGCGCCTGCCAAATGCAGGGCATATTGAGTAGTCGTCGGGAGAAAATGAGCAGGATACGGGTAAGACTGAGTGCGCCTTATTCAAAATTCCGCCATTCCTGTTCCCATTGCGCTATGCTGTTGATGACGGAGATTTCATTGCTCAGCAGCCCGTACGGCTCCTGAACGAGCATCATTTGTGCGCCTAATACAGACGGATAATGGATGCCGAAATCATAGGATGCGCCGTATTGGACACCTCTCAAGGCGTCGTTCAGGGCTGCCATCCGCTGTCGCGAGGCGCTGCGAAACTGAGCGAACAAGCCGGCGGCTTCTTTCATCATGGCATCGGCCAGATCTCGGTGTTTGCCGAGTGCTTTCCTGCGGATTTCCTTTACTTTTTCCGGATCATGGTCGTGGCCGTATTCGCCATAGGAGATCATGGGCAGTTTTTTGATCTCGACCTCCGCCCAGGCATTCACTTCCTGGTGCAGGTTGTCGTATTTCGTTTGCAGCTCCGTTTGTGCGTTCCAGCGACTCATGTCATTGGCCGTTTGCATATATTCCGAATAAAGGGTCATCCAGTCTACATCGGAACCCGGAATGGCTTGCTGGTTGCGATCCGGTTGGCCGTCTACGGGCTTTATCCCTTTATCCGCCAGCAATTTGGCGATATAGGCATGCTGTTCCGTTTCGCTCATCTGCATGAATTTCTGGGCAAAAGCCGGGTCGTTCATCATTTTTTGCGCCAGTTCGGAAGTTGCGCCGTCCATGGCCGACTGTTGCTGGGCCGAAACCCTCGATACGGGCTGTGCTGCCGGGCGGATACCCGTCGGATTCTTCTGGTAGAACTGCATTTGAAGGGTCTGGCCCTCCTTGTTATACTGCTCTACCTTGCTGATCCAGGCCTGGTAGTAGGGGGTTGCATCAGGACCATTGTTATCGGAGTAGGCGCGTTGATATGCTTCGGCCAGGGTGGCGGGTGGTGCAGCCAGTTCATCGAGCAGGGATACGGCATCTACTTTAACCACAGGTTGTGCCGTGGCTACGGCTATGGGGAAGAGGAGAGCGGCAAGCAGGCCGCCGGGCATTTGTTTTTTCATTTTTTCAAAGCTTAATTTTTCCAAATAGGCAGATATACCGCCGGTTTATTTCAGGCGTCGACGCAACGCGATGGTGGCTATGATGGTGCGTATGCCGACTCCGCTTACCGCAATGGCGGCCAGAGCGATCAATTGTTCGAACGTATTCATGGTGTGTGTTAATGGTTAATCGTGTTGACGGTACAAAATTCAGGGTAAAGCCTCCCCCGACCCGTCGCAATTCACGACAGAAAAGGGATAAAATGCGACAGCGCCAGGGGAGGAAGTCCGGGGATTTACAGCGATTGCGCGTTCGGAACCACGTTTTTGATCGGTGTGATCGACTTCAGGTAGGCGAATACTGCTTTCAGGTCTTCGTCCGACATGTTGCGGTATGCCTGCCACGGCATGGGCGGGAGAATCGGACGCGTACCGTCGAGGCCTTTCGATTTACCCTCGCGGATTGCCTTGAAGAACTGCGCTTCCGTCCAGTTGCCAATACCGGTGTCGTCGGGAGTCAGGTTGGCGGCGTACGATACACCCCAGGGGCCGGCAATAGCCGTCAGACCCGGGCTGAACACCGCAACGTGTTGCGTTTCAATGAGTTTTTTCTTGTCGTCGAAAGTAAACGGCTCGTCTGCCGGGTGCCCCATAAAGCGACGCGACATATCGGGCGCAGGGCCCTGAGGCGTCATCATTTTGGGCGTATGGCAATCATCACAGCCGATCATACCGACGAGGTACTCGCCGCGTTTTACCGGATCAACCTTGGCGGCGGGGATTTCCGTGGCCGTTGACTGCCCGGTAGCGGGCTGCTGTTGGCAGTTGGTCAGCCAGAACATCAGGGCTCCGAGACCAAATACCAGAAATGCTTTTGCTTTCATGTGTTTGATATTTAAAAATGTGAGATAATGAAAAATGCCCCGCTGTTACCCGCGCACAGCTTTCATCACCACAGTACCTTCATCCAGTGTTCCGGACAATACGATCTTGTCGCCGTTGAAACTGAAATCGAATACCTGCACTTGTCCGTCAGGGGTAACCATCGATATCTCGTCGCCGCTTTCATTCAGGCTGTACTGGCCTTTAACCGTATCGGCGGTATCATCCATGTAGACGATGGTCCAGACAAATGTACCGCTGGTTTCGTCGGCAACATTGAGTTTCAGTTGCGAAGACTCGATAACGAGCCCTTTGGCTTCCACGCCATCGATGGTAAATGACTGGATCGTCCAGGTACCCGAAAGCGACTCCGGCAGTCCGGGTTTGGTGTCGTTGTCCTTTTTACAGCTGGTCAGCGCAGCAGAGGAGACCAGGAAAAGCGTAAGCGCTAAAAAATTGATTTTCAAAAAAATGGATTTCATCGTTCGTGTTTTATTGGAAGTGATTTAAAATGGAGTGAATGACCGGCTTCGGGGTTACTGGCGATTGGTCAGGTCTTCGAGGGCGATTTCATACTGCTTGGCCGTTTCATTCCAACGGACGCAATATTCCATCGGGTAGTATCCTGCGGGAATGAATTGTTGGGGCTGGCGGATTTCGAAGTGATGGTGTTGTTTGGCTTTGATCATGTCGACCGTTATCATCGGTTCGTAAAAGATCACCTTTCCATCATAAGCGCCATAAATAAAGGTGTTTGTAAACGGCTGTCCGTTGAATTCCGGCGAGGTGGGATCCACCCAGTGTACGCCCATTTGCGGCACGGGGCCGGTCGGGAAATAAGGCGCCGGTATCAGCGTCGAATCCGGAGCATTGGCGAGTTTGTCCGCATCGTTGGTACCGATCAGCAGTTTTTCCGCTTCCGTAATCTTGTAGAAATGGCAATCGAAGTGCGGCACATTGTATACTCCTGCCGGCTCGTGGCCGTGTGCCTGGAAGTCAAATGTGATGTGCTTGATGGGTGTTTTGCCCACCGCCTCGGCCGGCAATTCGAGGGTCAGCGGATGGTCGTGGGTCGGCAGGGTTTCGAGCGCGTTTTCGCTTACAGCAATGCCGATTTGTTTTGGGGCGCCGTTTGCATCGATCTCGATATAGGCCCTTGCACTGCCGCTGCCCAGACTGGCTGATTTGCCGTAAAAAATACCTTCCGTTTGGGGATCATCGTCCTTGTCGCAGGCGGTGAGGCTGAAAGTGAGTGCTGCAAGCAGCAAGAGTGAAAAATTAACGAGTTGCTTGTTCATAGCTTTAAAAATTGACGGTGAATGTGTTTTTGTTTACTAATGTGTGAAGGCAAGGCGCCGCCAGGCTGCTCGCGTGGTCGCTCGCCGCAATGGTGTACCGGTAACCCGGAAAAATTTGGTGAAAGGAATGCAAAGGCTAAGTTGGCAGTCCATCCCGATCCGCCCCAAAACGGCTCGAACCGTGGTGTCTTCGTCGCCAGAGGCGGTGGGACAGACTGCTCCTATGGCCCCGCTCTTGCAGCGGAGCCTCCTTTGAAAAAAAATGAAAATGCTTGATGATTATGCTGTTGCCAGCAAAGGAAGTTATGCGCGTTACGGTAATGTGATGCCGGATTTCATTTGTTCAAACAGTACTGTTCCGGAAGGATCGGCAAGCATGTCTGTTTGAGGCAGTTTACCCTGGTAACGGGCTTTCAGTTGTTGGACGGCCACCTGGCCACCCGGGTCCGGCGCCGGAAGTCCGGAGCGCAGAAAAACGACGGCGCTGCCAATGAGCACAAGCGCCCTGATGATTGTTTTCATATTGTAATTGCTTAATTTATTATGATACAAAGGTATGCCGCTGCTTAAACACATACTTGAATAAAAGCGACATTGTCATTGGGGCTATTATTTTGTTTATCAATTTGTTATAGCCAGGGGAGTGCTGTACAGCGGCGAAAATCCCGAGATAAAAGCCGTTGGGTTCTCGCCCGTAAACTCCCTGAAATCGCGGATGAAATGCGACTGGTCGGAATAGCCGAAATGGTGGCTGATCTCTGTCCAGGTTGTGTTCGGGTTGTGCTGCACAAAATCGTAAGCGCCTTTAAACCGCACGATACGCACATAGGTCTTGGGGCTGATGCCGATATTTTCCTGAAAGGTGCGCTGGAGCTGGCGTTTGCCGACAAACACTTTTTCACACACTTCATCTACCGATTGCAGGCCCGTGGCCATCCGGATGTATTGCATGGCTTCGGAAAAATAATAGCGATCGCGCTGTTTCTGCTCCGCCACACGCTTCCGGAAGTAATTGACGGCAATCTGGATGCGATGCTCATGGGAAGGGGCATCCTGAATCTGTTTCACCATTTCCGTTATGGTACCGCCGAGATAAGAATGCAATTCGGCAAAGTTATCTGCCAGGTCGCCGATAGGTTTGTTGAACAGCATGATGAGCGTCTCCGGCTTGCAACTGATCCCGAACAAACCCGTACCGCCCTGCAGCTGAAACATGACCGGTTCCACATGGATGCCGCCAATAAAGGCTTCGGGAAACAGGGCTTCCTTTCCGTCCATGATCCCGGTATGGTAGAATGGCGGCGTGATATGGATGATGATTTCAACCTGTCCGGTAGCAAGGCAATACTGCATCGAAGAGACTTCCGTAACCGGACCATCACTTTGTATGTACCAGCAGGCATCGAGATATGGTTTCAAATCTGCGGGTACTGTGAAGTGCTGTGCGACGATTTTCATTTTCTTTTCAAAAGTTTAGGACAAAGGTCAGGGTAGGTTTCTTGCGGGAATTGAACAAAAGCGACTTTGTTGACCGGATTATTTTGGTTGCCGATAGACCGGATACATTTTAACCAGGTTGCAGGCGTATTGAAAATATTTATGTGAATTCATGATGCAAAGGTGAAAAGGCGCCGATGTATGATTCATGGTAAAAACCAAGATTTTCCCCGGTTAAAGCCCATTCCCGATTGCAGTGCAAAGTTGGGGTCAATATGGTTGGGTGTGGTATCACATGAATGTGTGAAAAAGCGATCTCTGACGGGTTTCTGCTTTATAATTCATGCGATACCACTTCCCGACGCAGGCATTTTCATGCCTGCCAATCAGTTTCCTTCCTGAAAGCGGGCCACCTTATTCTTGATGACCGGGACCGTTTTCAGGTAAGCATGAATTGCTTTGACCTCCGTTTCGGACAGGGCAGTGTGCGGCATCATAGGATAATGCAGGGTACCGCCACCGCGTTTTTTGGCGAACCTGACGGCATCCACAAATTCCTGTTCCGTCATTTTACCGATACCGGTCTCCTCGTCCATGGTTATGTTGGCCGTCGGAACGGGCGTTAAACCGTCAATATCCAGCATTACCGTTCCACCACCATAAAAACCCGGTGTTTTCTCGGGCTCCAGGTCGTTGAGCGTTTTCAGGTCGGCGCTGTGGCAGGCAAAGCATCCGAGCATACCATTGGCCACATACCTGCCAAGGGCAACCTTGTCGGTAGTATCGGGCTTTACGATAGGCTTTTCCGGCAGCGGCAGGGGGTGGAAGGCGATATTGCTGAGCAATTTGATGAGAAAATTGGCCTGGTTGGGCGGGTATTCCCGGGTGTCGGGCGCCAGTTCGGGGTCGGGCGAACGCAGCCAGGCAATAACCGAATGAAGATCGTCGTCGGACAGGAGCGGAAATTTCGGCATAAACGGCGGGACATACTGCCCGGTTTGCGGACGGATACCCGTGCGCAGAAAGTAGTACAACTCACCGTCCGTCCATCCACCCACACCAATCGACTTGTCCTGTGTGATGTTCAGGGAGTAAATTTCCCCGAACTCTTTCGGAATGTCGGTGCGGTGCGAACCCGTCAGTTTTTGGGTTTCCGGGGAATAATGGCACTCGCGGCAGAGCATGGAAGCGATACGTTTCCCTTCTGCAATATGCACGGAATCGACGGTCACTTTCAGGTTTTTTACCTGATCGGGTATTTCTACCGGGTATTTGGGCACACCTTTCACCTGGATATAACCAGCAAAAAGCGCCACCAGCAGCACAATGCCGCCAAGCAGGAAACCGAGTACTTTCAGTAATTTTTTCATAAAGTTTAAGGTGATTGTTCCGTTAAAAAAGACGAATTTACAAATGCATGAAATTATATGCAAAATTGGGCGCAAGCCGGCCGCACCGGCAATCGCACTTTTGTGTGATATTTTGACGGTACAAAGATCAGGGCGCCTGTGCCGGGAGATTGTCGCATTGTGCGACAGAAAAGTGACATCTTGCGACAGGCCGGGAGCAGATGCATCAGGCATCTCTTCGGTGCACACACTAAAATCATACAGGGACCACAAATTTTAGAGGGTTTTCGGCGGTTCTACCGAAAACCCTCTAAAATTTGTGGTCCCTGTATGAAAAACGGGAATGCCGGTCAACTGTGTAAAATGGACGGCTTGCGTGGCGACATTAACCATCTATAAAGGAAACATCCTCTGCACCCCGAAACGACAATACGGGAGTATGTCATCGCATGTTTTTCACTTATCGCCTGCCGATCACATGCCGGTAGCTCAGCGCAACGCCTGCCGAGGTCCGCTTTTCCGAAAAACCTGCGCCTGTTTTGGTCGTGTTCAGCAAATCGCTGCGCCCTTGCAGCGACAGCCCCAACACACCTGCCTGAAAACGCGCACTGAGTTCCACATGGAGCAGTCCGGACAACAATCCCGACCTGCGGTAGCCCGCATCGTTCAACGAGAGCATGGCGCCGGTGCCACTGTCGGCGACGGCGCCGTCGAGTCGCCCGGCCAGGGTCGGCACAACGCCTGCTGAAAGGCCAAGCCCCCAGTTGCGTTCGGGGAAAAGCGCCAGCCCCGCCAGCACAGGCAATTCCAGGCGATCAAGCCGGTTGTACTGCACCCCTTCGGTTCTCGTCACGGTCGTCACGGGCGCATCGCTGAACACTTTTTCCTCGGTGCCGTCGGCAGCAATAATGATCTGCACGAGTTGGTTGGGCATGATCTGCGTGACGGTGGTTTCGGAAACCACTGTGCGGCGATCCGTCAACCGGGAATAAGCGATACCGCCCTGCACAAACCAGCGCCGGCTCAGGTGACGCCGCAGGGTCAGCCCCAGGGAGAACATGTCGAGGGTCTTTTCCTCCTCCGAACGGCGATTGAGCCAGGGCGTATCACTGCCCGAGCGGGAGGCAAACTGTAGCCCATAGCCTATATCCACACCAAGGTACCATTTCGGAAATCCGGGACGCCGGCCTTTGAACGCAGTATTGCCGGCCCGGTTAAATTGAGGCGTTACCCGGTGATCAAAGGGCTGTGGCGCCAGGGTACTCACAGGGTCGAATACGGGGATCGGCGCAACAGCCTGGTCGGATGCCTCTGCTTTTTGTCTAGTGGAATTGTCATCGGAAAATACAGTATCATCACGCTCTCCGGCAATCGGGGCAATACCGGTCCATGCATGCCACGCTTGCCCGGGCGGAAGAATCGGGTACGAGACCGGTATTTCGGCGTATCGGGCAGTAAAGGCTGTTTCCCGGCGCGGGACAGGCGTCTCCAGGTGGTGCGGCAGCGGTGCGTGTTCCGCCGCCCCGATTGTTGTTCCATTTTTGTTTGCATAGTTGCCGGAAGGTTTTGCCTCGACGGCCATCTCGCCCAAACCACCGCTTTTCGGGCTATCCGTATACCGGCTCACTGTATGAGGTTGCCATTGCCAGATGCTAATGCCTCCGGTTACTCCGGCCAGCAGGAAAAACAGGAAAAATATCCGGCGCCGCCGGCGTTCGCGCCGGCGCTGTTGCAGGCGTGTCCAGGCGGATTCAGGATCGAAGCCGGTAGCCTCGCGGCTGACGCGCGCGCGGAGAAAATCCTCAAACCAGTCGTTGCGGCTCATAGCTGGGAAGTGTATTTTTTATAAAGTTTTTCAAAAACAGTTTGGCCCTGCTCAACTGCGAACGCGATGCGCTTTCGCTGATGTTCAGCGCCCGGGCAATCTCGTTGTGGGGCCATTCCTCAAAAACCGCCAGGTTAAACACCTGACGGTACCCGGGAGGCAGGCGCCGGATGCCTTCCAGAACGAGGCTTTCGGGTATGCGGTCAAGGTCTTCCGGTTCTAGTTCGTCTGCTATCGCAGGCAGGTCGCCAAAATCCAGTGCGGGTTGTTGCCTGGCTTTGCGCAACAGTTGCAGGCAGGTGTTCACGCTGATCCGGTATAGCCAGGCGCCCACCTCGCCGCGACCGGCGTCGTATTTTCCGAGGTTGTCAAAGATGACGATGAAACATTCCTGTAAAAAATCCTGCGCCGCCGTCTCGTCTGGTGCGTAGCGTCGCGCCAGGGCGTACACACGCGGTGCGAAGCACTCGAACAGCACTTTTTCTGCCCGGGGCTCACGCCGTTTGCAGGCTTCGACGGTGCGCAGGATTTCCGTTTCGGTCATTTTGTGAGATGATGTTCAGGGATGATGCCTATATAATGCCAAAATCACTGGATCAATGCCTCGATCTCTATTTTGCCGCCCGTGGTCACGTTACCGGATGGCTGCTCTGTAAATGTCACATTGTTGATGTCCAGGATCAGCGTGCTGCCGGGTGTTGTTGCATATTGTATCATTTCGACATCGCTGCCGCTGAATTCATAGTAGGATACAGGGGCGCCGAATATCTGGTAGTTGACAGACAGCCCCCAAATCGGAGACCCAACCCCGTTGTTCCAGTCAATCAAGGATACAGTATACAGCACACTGCCGCCGGAGAGATCTGCGGTAAACTTGATTTCATGCACCGACAAGGTAGGATCGGGCGTCCAGGTAGTCGTACAGGGCGTGTAGGTCTTGATCATCCCTCCAAATATGAAGTTCACGCCGTTGGTGACCTGACCGGCGCAGGCTTGCAGGGCGCCGACGTTGACCTGGCTGGATACGGGGAAGGTTACAACATCGCTTTCCATCATTGCCGTAAGGTCTATCCCGTACACGGACACATTGGTGCCTGCACCTCCACAATTGCTCGTCATGCCGTTAAACTGCCCCGTCACCGGGTTCAGGCTGATCGGGAAGGAATGGCCGTCGATGTCGCCCCGGACATAACCGTTGGTCACCGGCTGGTCGTCGCAATCGGTCAATGTACCGGATACCGCCACCCATGCATTCGTCCAGGGCAGGCCGATGCTGCCGAGATCGGTATTGGCACTGAAAGGTCCGATGTTGGCGGTGTACAGCACTTCACCGCAGGCGTTGAGGATTTCCATTACCAGTACCTCGTTGGCCGGTACCATCCCGCTAAAGTTGCCGGCGTTACTGGTGTTGGTGCTGCGCACATCAACACCGCCCGGGCGGGTAAAGCGCACTTCTACAAAAGGGAAAAAGTTTTCAACAAAAACATTTCCCGAAACCGTCACGACAGGAAAACCCATATCGCAGTTCCACAGCGTAAAATGCGATACCTGTCCCACGTATTTGCCGTTTTGCAACACCGCTTCGCCGTCTTCCCGCCACAGGCCGGTCGTCTCGTCGAGGTACCACAGCGGAATCGTCGACGGCGCCAGTGAAATGCGGTCGGCAGGCACCGACATGGTCAGTGTAGCAGGCTGGGATATTTGAAGCGGCATACCTGCCGGCGATTCCAGCACGACGTGCATCATACCGTAACTTTCGAGCACCTGGCGCTCCCCTTCAGCGCCGATACCGGCAAAACTGCCGGGAATGACCTGTCGTGTCGAAGCGAGTGAAGGGTCGATATAATCCGCATATACCTGCACAGTACCGGAATAGGGTTGTCCGGACGCATCGGTGAAAGCGCCTGCGGCGAATTTCACCTCGTTGCCGTTGCCAAACGTGATGGTTCCGCCGCCGGAGGCTGTCAGCGAGCCGGCAAGATCTTTTTCACGCAGCACGATTGCCAGGCGCGCTTCGACGCCTTTTTCGGGGATAAAGCCGGCAAAAGAAGGGAAATACCCCGCCTTTTCTACCCGAACGGCGGCCTGTTTGCTGTCGCCGCGGCCCGTTAGGCTGAAATAGCCGTGCGCATCGGTCTGGGTTTGCTTGTTGTCGAAATAAACGGTAGCGCCCTCTACGGGCTGGTCGCTCAGGTCGGTCACCTGGCCAAAAACGCCGGTTTCGATGAGTACCTGCGGCTCGGGACCGGTATTGGTGGTGGTGGTATTCAGGGAGTCTTTCCTGCATGCAAAAAGCATCAGGACAAGGCAGACGGGTAGCGTAAGGATGAATTTTTTCATTGTTCAGTAAAGCACATTTAATGGTGGCAAGATGCCGACGCGCCGGGTTTATTCCTACTATGCCGGAAAGGGGGATACGCTGCGTGGAGGTGGAAAGTTTTTTACGCCATAGGTACACTGTGGCCGGAGTAGTGCCTGATCTGATGTATTATTGCAGACGTTTTTTCCCATCCGGCTGCTACTTTTCGGGGTTGCGTCACAGGATGTCTCTACAAAGTCCGAACGATTCTGACAAACTCAAATCTATGGAAAAACCCAATCTCTGGTCGAGCATGGCCTTTGTGCGCAACGTCGCCCTTGCTGCCGTCAGAAAAGGCGCCGACCTCGACGAGATATGCCGCGCGGTCGGCGTCACAAAGGAAATCCTGGAACAACCGGGAGCGGCCGCAAACCTGGATCAATGCATCAAAATATGGGAACAAGCCATCCTGCATACCGGCGATACACTCCTGGGACTGCATTTGGGCGAGACGACGTCGCCGGGACTGGCTGGTATGGTAGGCTATCTGATGGAAAGCAGTCCGGATTTGCTGACGGCATTCCACAATGCGGAACAGTTCAACCGCGCCCTGACCAACATGACGACCTATAGTGTGTCTGTCCAGGGCGACTTGTTTATATATACGGTCGATATCATCCCGGCATGGCACGACCGTTCCCCGGAAACGGCGCGACAGATCGTGGAACACTCCGCTTCCGCATTTGTGCATTTCGTTAAGTTATTGTCGGGCAAGGTGCTCCACCCGCTTCATGTACACATGCGCTATCCGCGCCCCGCCGACACCCGGGAATACCTGCGCATCCTGAAATGCGAACCGCTGTTCGGGCAGGACAGCAACCGGATCATCTTCCGCCTTCGCGACATGCAGTTGCCCACCATCGGGCACAACCCGGCGTTGAATCGACACTTTAAAGAGTTGCTCGAACAGGAAATCGCCAAAACGAATCAGCAGGAGACCTTTTCCAGTGAAGTGCGGCGCGTGATTCTGCAAAACTTCAATACCACACTGCCCCAGTTGAACGATGTGGTCCATCACCTGCACATTACCCCGCGCACCCTGCAGCGCAAACTCAAAGAAGAAGGCGCCAGTTTTCAACTGATCACCGATTCGGTAAAAAAGGAACTGGCCACGGGTTTGCTGAAAAAGCGCACGCTGACCATCAACGAAATTTCCTATAAACTTGGCTATGCCGAGCCGAGTGTTTTCCGGCGTGCCTTTAAAAAGTGGACAGGGGTAAATCCAAAAGTCTACGTTTCCTGAAAATACGCCAGTTCTTCCCCGAAGTCGAGCCCGGGTTGTTCTGCCCTTAACCGGGCGATTGCATCCCGCTGGGCTTCGGCGAACTTTCGATAGTCCTCCGTATCGCGGTGGAAGGGACGGTGCTGCGCCGCCCTGCGTATTTTACCGATGCGGTCCATCAGTTGACGGGTCTCCGGCGTACAAAACGTTTCCACGAAATGGTCCCAGATGTAAGACACGGCCACCTCGGAGGGGTGAATCATATCGGCAGCATAAAAACGGTAATCGCGCAGATCGTCGAGCAATAATTCGTAGGCCGGGAAGTAGTGAACGAACGGCAACTGCCGGCAGATGGCTTCACACGCCAGCACCAGCACGGCCTTGCTGCGCTGGTTGGCCACCGCACCCGCGCGCAGGTGCCGGACAGGGCTGACCGTCAGCGCCACTTTCAGGCCGGGCTGGGCGGCGTGTATGGTTTGCAGGACATTACAAATGGCATCCGTCGTCTCTTCTGCCGAAAGTCGCCTGGAATCAAAATGCGCTGCCGGCATTTTGTGGTTGTTGGCGACGACCTGGCCGGTGCTCCGCAGCACAAACACATCGGCAGTGCCGAAAGTAAGCAGCAGGCGACTGGTCTGGCGCAGCGCCGCCGCATCGGCACTGTAAGCCTCGTTGATACGGTGCAACGCATCCTCCGGTGTCGTGCCCGCAAATGCGCTGTGGTGCTCCCAACTGCGCCAGAGACCGGCGTTTTCAAACAGTTCGGCTGCGCGAAACGGCCGGTCGGCAGCCCACAGGCGTTCCAGGCAACGGGCGATCGACAAAGGGTTGTACACAATACCGAACGGGTTGACACGCGGTGAAAACTTGGCCTCTGCCAGGCGATTGCCGATGTGCTCCGTAAAGCAGGAGCCGGCCAGCATCAGCCCGTCGGTATGGCCGATTGAAAAGGGCGCGCGCTGCACCGGAATTGTTGTTCTGAAACTGTCCATTTATCCGTGCTGATTATTTACAGGCAAACTTGCTACTTTTACCGCTCATTTTCAGAGAACACCATCATCATCCTGTGCAAAGGATACATTTTGCAACCAGACTGAATGAGTTTTATTGAACGCCTTTTCGGTTTCGGCAATAAGCCCGTTGCGCCCGACATCCCGTTCGGTCGCTATACCGACGCGTACAAATCGGATGCCCAGCAGGCGTTGTTCGATCATTCGCTGGAACTGTTTGACCAGGGCGAATACCTCCGGGCCTACCTGGAATTTCTGAAATACCTGAAAGACGAACACGCCGACAACATTGTCTGGAAAGAAGCAGACGGTGTGCTCCATTTCGAATTCTGGCAGGGTTCGCAGCGCATTACCGGAGTAGCCGGCCCTGAAAAGGTAAAAGTGGAAAGCAAGATCGCCCGGACCGACGATCTCAACGTCGGCTTTCTCCGCCGGTTGATGGAAGCCAACTTCAACCTTAAGTTCAGCCGCTTCGCGCTCGACCCCGACAATACCCTTTCCATCCTTTTCGATACGCATACCTCCGACGGTTCGCCGCTGAAACTGCTCTATGCGTTGCGCGAACTGGCCATCCACGCCGACAAGCAGGACGACCTCCTGCTCGATGAGTTCAAGGCACTGCGCCCGGTCCACGAGCGCACCTACGGCGATATTCCGGAAACGGAAAAAACCGTGAAGTACAACTACGTTTGCCGCGAAATCGCACGGGCGTTTGAGGAGATAGATAAAGGCAAGCCCGACCCCAATCAATACCCCGGCACCTATGCTTACCTGTTGCTGGCGCTGGCTTTCAAACTGGATTACCTCATCAAGCCGGAAGGTTTTATGATGGATGCGCTGGAACGCGTGTACGGCATCTATTTCGCCAAGAACGACCGCACACCCCAGGTCAAGATCGCCAACATCCGCAAGGAACTCAACAAATTGCTTGAACGGCCGCGGGAGGCTTTTTTTAAGGAAATGTACCGCACGCGCAGTACGTTCGGCATCAACCCGGCGGTCAACCATGACAGTATTGTCAGTCTGATCGACGGCGAACTGCAGAATATGGAATGGCCGCTTCAGCAGAACCACGAAGCGCTGGCGCTGGCTGTACCGATGTATATCGCCGGGTTTGCCATGTTCCACTACGCCCCGCCCAAACCCGACCGCGAATTCCTGCACCTGTTTTTCCAGATCATGGAGCCCGGCTTCTTCCGCGATCTCGGGTTTCAGTTGCCCTATACCGACACGGCGGGCCATCTGAACAAGACGGCTGTTATTAAAGGCATCCGGGGCATTACGGAACGCAACCGAAACCAGTTCCTTTTCCTGCGACCCGACGTCAACCGCCTTGACTTTACGTCGCCGGTGCTGTTTTCCAGGTCGTACCTGCTCATGATCCGGGATTTGAATTTATCGAAGGATATGTAGGGTGCAGCCCGTAATTTATACCCGGTTCAAATACCTTTTCGCTTGCATCTTTTGGAAAAACAGGCTGTTCCTGTGTTATGTTTGCCTTACATGACAGGATGAATCCAGTCATCTGAAAAAATATGATCGGGTCACTTCCTGCTGCCAACCGCCACTGAACAATGTCTGTCGAAATCCTGTCCCGCCTGCAATTTGCCTTTACCATAGCCTTCCATTATCTCTATCCGCCGTTGAGCATCGGCCTTGGTGTCGTGCTGGTATTGCTGGAAGGCCAGTACCTCCGAACGGGCGATAAAGTATGGGAACAACTCACGCGTTTCTGGATTAAAATATTCGCCCTGATCTTCGGTATTGGTGTTGCGACGGGTATCGTGATGGAATTCGAGTTCGGTACCAACCGGGCTGCCGATCGTGGCGACCTATACCATTTTCGTATTCTGGACTTTCCGGGGGAAGGTGCGGCTGGATGAAAGTATCTACTGAACAGGGGGCAAAGGAGGTATCCGGTATGTCAACTATGTTGACGGGTTTTCCCGTTTTTCAGGTGAGATTTATATACGAGATATGGGTTGGGGTCTGAAAATCAGTTTGCTCAAGACCTTACAGGTCTAAAACATTGATAATCAAATACAAGCATTTGCTATCGCCTGATCCGTATGGTTTACAGAAATGCCTATTTCCGCTCAAGGTAATCCCGCGCAAACGCCACCCAGTCCGTTTTTTCATCCTCTATTTGCACCCCTGGCGGAATACCTTTCCCATCGATACCCTGGCCGGCGTCGACGCGGCAGGAGCGTGAAGTAGGATACCATAGCGTAAACTGCCCGCAGGGGAATTCCAGAGCATGCAGGTTACCATAATCGAAAATGCCCGCAGTGTGCTGTCCGATGAGGGTAACCCGGTTGCTCTGCCGGGCATTGTAGACAAATTGCTCGCAGCTGCTGGCGCAGCCCCCGTCGATCAGGATGGCTACTTTTTTAGGATAGGGCTTTAATTTTTTGATACGCTCCGTCGCCTCCGTGCATTTACCCACGAACTTGCCCTTGTTCCGGCGCAGTTTGCGCTCGATATGGCCGAAATAGATTCTGTATTTTTTGGAAAAATTCTTGTTGGTTCGCAGTAGTCTGTATTTTTCAATATTGTCGTCGGTGGCATAGGTCTGCATGTTGAACCCTTTGACAGGGCCGCTGTACACATAGGGTTGCAGAGGGTAGAAAGTAATATCGCTGCCGCCGCCGTTGCCCCGGCAGTCGATGATCAGGTTAGTGGTCCGTTCGAGTTGGGCCCTGTTGGCTTTTATGAGACTGTCGAGTTCCTGCCGCACCCCTTCGTTCATGGTAGGCACCCGCAGCAGCAGCGTCGCGGTGTCGAGCCGGGTGATGGTAAAGATGTGCGGCTTTTCCGGCGCAACAGGCTTGCCCGGATATTGCCGGTACCAGGCGCCCAGATCCGTAAACGACAGTTTACCCGCTTCGAAAGTGACTGCCGGGTTGCGTTCCGAGTGGTCGCGCATGTAGTAGCGCGCCGTGTATTGTCCCGCAGTGCCTTGTTTCAGGTCGAATTTGACCTGCCCGGGCATCCACCACACGCTGTCGGCGTTGAGGATGATCGCTGCAAAATCGCGTTCTGGCGAGGCCTTTCGGATCAGCGCGACACGGTAGTTGCCTTCGCCTGGCTTGTATATGCCTTCCATCGGGTCGCGACCCGGCAGATCCAGATACGCCCGGGCAGCCGCTTCGGTCATGTCGATATGTTCCCAACCGGCGTAACGCGCACGAATTACCTCAGGCGCCTCTTGAGTACCGCCTCCTTTGTAGTTCAGTTGCACGTGCCCGTCGCGGAACCAGCGCGACCAATCCGTCAGCAGGCGCAGGCAGGTGGTGTCGGCAGTCGAGGCGGCTATTTTTTCCCGGAATTTTGCCGTGTGCCGCTCAAATGCGGACTTGTTTTCCGCAGTTACCTTGTCGCGATAACCGGAGTAGTTGAGCGCCAGTTTTTGCTGCAACCAGTCGAATTGTTCGCTGCAGTTGCAGGATTGGGCGGCGACAGGGGTCGTAAGCAATTGAAGTGTCAGCGCAAGAAAGAGAGTTGTCCGCATATGCTTGATTTTAGGTATAGGGAAAGATGATCGCGCCTACTTCTGTTCAAGGTACGCTTTCGCAAAGGCCACCCAGTCTGTCTTGTCGTCGTCGATACGCACCGCAGGAGGTATGCCGGTACCGTCGATACCCTGACCGGCATCGACACGGCAGGAGCGGGCGGTAGGGTATCCGACGGTAAACTTTCCGCAGGGGAAATCGATATAGTGTACATTGCCGTAATCCATAACTCCTGCGGTATTTTGGCCGATGAGCGTTACCCTGCTGCTCTGACGGGCATAATAAATAAACTCCTCACAACTGCCGGCGCAGCCACGGTCGATCAGAATAGCCACCTTTTTGGGGTAAGGAGATATTTTTTCGGGCCTGTTTTTCCTGATCTCGCAATTTCCGATGAACGACCCTTCATGCTTTTTCATCATTTTTACCAGCCGCCCGTAACTGCGGCGCTGACTGCGTGAATACCTCTTGTTCTTTTGTAGCAGGACATACATTTCAATATTATCCCTGGTAGAATAAACTTTGCGGCTGAGTCCTCTGGCTGTTCCGCTGTAAACATAAGGCCGCAGTTCGGCAAAAGTCATATCGCTGCCGCCGCGGTTGCCACGGCAGTCGATAATGAGGTTGGGGGTGCGTTCGAGCAGCCGCCGGTTGGCTTTGATCAGACTGTCGAGTACTTGTCGCTTGTCGTAGCGTATAGGGGCCACCCGGAGCACGAGCGTGACAGCATCGGGCTGTTTTATACTGAAGGGCAGGGGCAGGGCAATTCTTTCCCGGTCGGCAAATCTCCTCCGTATGGAATCGGGGTTTTCCACCCGTGGAGTGTCCTTATACCCCAGGTAAAGGTGGCCATCCCGCAACCATTTTACCCAGGCCGACATCAGGCGGTAGCAAGCGGTGTCGGTCGATGAGGCAGCGATTTTTTCCTGATAACTGGCCGTATGTCGTTCAAAGTCGGGCCGGGTGTCTTCAGTCACCTTATCGCGATAGCCTGCATAGTTGAGCGCCAGTTTTTGCTGCAACCAGTCGAATTGTTCGCTGCAGTTGCAGGATTGGGCGAAAACCGGAGTCTGTACCAACAGGACCAGCGCGGCAGTGACGAGGAGTATAATGCGCATACGGACTAATTTTGAAGCAAAAAAAGGAATATTCAGGTAGAGATTGTACCAGCAACCTGGAAAAGATCGCTCCTTTTCTGCAACCTCCCGCTTTTTGCATCAGTCTGTTGCCCAATCCGGCCATCCGGCCTGCTACGCTAAAATTATACGGGCATGACAACTACTTCGCTTCGCCACATCGCAACGGCGCTCCTCCTGTTTACAAACAGCCTTACTACGGCATACGCTCAAAAGTTCTGGCTGACCACCTACGAATTCCCGGGCGGCCCCAAAACGGGCATCGCCGCTATCGGCGATTCCTGCCTGATCGCAGGCCTTACCGACGGTGTATTGCGCAGTTTCAATGAAGGGCAGTCCTGGGAAAAGGTGCTCGATGCCGGCGCTGTGTACACTGTTTTTGCAACCACAGCGGGCGAGGTGTTGGCCGGCGGGGCGGGCAAAATTTATTTTTCCACCGATTATGGCAGCACCTGGGACGCTGTCGATCTGAATCACAACTATCCTGTAATACAGTTTGCCCAAAACGAGGCAGGCGACCTGTTTGCGATCACCGGTGCATTGGATATCCTGCTGGGTTATGTCGGCGCCGGGGTGTATTACTCCGGCGACCAGGGCAAAACCTGGGTTCAGCGCAACAACGGCCTGGGCGATTTCCTGAGTTGCAACAAGATCGCCGTCGACCGCAACGGCAGGCTTTACCTGATGGTGGCCGATGAACTGGTCGACGGCCAGGGCGGGCTGTTCATCTCCGAAAATAATGGTCTGCAATGGATACATATCGACATCCGAATCGACGGTGAGGGTGTGATCGACGACGGTATCGACGTTCAGTACAGCACAGGGCTCGATATTTCACCCCAGGATTCCGTTTACCTGAGCATTGACGGCGTCGCCGTCAATGCGGGCGTCCGGCTTAACCTGTGCAAGCATATCGACGACGTGCCCGACAGCGCAAAAAAATGGAGCCGCATGAAGGTAGGGAACAGTATTTCCTGGTGGTTGGACCGGCTGCTGAACGGCATACACTTTTCCGTCAAAGGCGACCGCTACAGTTCCGTCTCGGGCTCGCCGGTAATTGGCGGCACCTACTTTTCAAAAAACAAGGAAAGCACCTGGAGCAAACAACAGCAGGGACTTGGTTTCGATATATTCGGCAGGTTCGGTGTGCAAACCTTTGCAGAAAAATCGTCGGGTAAAATATTCATGGTGCAATATCTCGACGAACGCATTTACTGGGCGGATACCAGCCTCGTCACCAGCGTTAAAAACCCCTTCCCCGATGGACAAAAACGCTATCCGGTCTTTCCGAACCCTGTAGCCTCCGGGGAAAAAATACAGATAGATTTTGAACAGGCCGGCCCCGTAAAAACGGTAATAGTGTTCGACAACAGCGGAAAAATGATCGCAACGTATCATACCGGGCAACAGGCTCTTGAACTGGTGGCGCCCCGTAGCCCGGGGGTTTACCTGCTCCGGGTGGCAGAGCACGACGGCGGCGGCATGGTCAGGTTAATTGTAAGATAAGCGGCGCCGGGATGCCGTAGATGGACAAAAAACAGCCTCTCAGCCGGCAAGTGTCACGCTTTTCGTTTCCGTAAAAAAGCGCATCGCTTCCCAGCCGCCTTCCCTGCCCACACCCGACTGTTTCACGCCGCCGAAGGGCGTGCGCAGGTCGCGCAGCAGCCAGCAATTGACCCATACGATACCGGCCTGGAGTTCGGCGGCAAAGCGTTGGGTGCGGCGCAAGTCATTCGTCCAGACCGTGCTGCTCAGGCCGTAAGGCACGCCGTTGGCCAGCGCCAGCGCTTCGTCGTCGGTGTCGAACGGCTGAATGGTAACGACCGGTCCGAATATTTCCTCCTGGTTGGTGCGGCAGGCGATCGGAAGTCCTTCGATCACGGTGGGAGCGATGTACCAGCCGCCGGACAGGTGGCCGGGCATCTGCAGCGCTGTGCCGCCACACAGGATGGCGCCGCCCTCCGTTTTGGCGAGTTCGATATACGACAGCACCTTGTCAAAATGCATTTTCGACACCACTGCGCCGAGGCGACTGTCCGGATCGGACGGATCACCTACGCGCATGGCGCGCACCCGTTCCACAAAATCCTTTTTGAAGCGGTCGTAGATCGGCCGTTCCACATAGATCCGCGACCCGCACAGACAAATTTGCCCCTGGTTGTTGAACGATGATCCGACGGTCGTTTCGAGCATTTTATCGTAGTCGCAATCGGCAAAAATGAGGTTGGGGTTTTTGCCGCCAAGTTCGAGCGACAGTTTTTTGAACATCGGTGCGGCGATCCGGGCGATCTCGGCGCCGGCGCGCGTGCTGCCGGTGAACGACACTGCCTTTATTTTGGGGTGCCGCACGATGGCCTCGCCCGCGCGCGGGCCCAGTCCGTGCACGATGTTGAACACCCCCGGCGGCATACCGGCGGCGTTGCATATTTCACCGAGCAGCCAGGCGGTCAGGGGCGTTACTTCAGAGGGTTTACCGATCACGCAATTGCCCGCGGCAAGGGCCGGGGCTACCTTCCAGGTGAAAAGATACAGCGGCAGGTTCCAGGGTGAAATACCGCCCACGACGCCCAGGGGCTGGCGAAGGGTATAACTCAGGGCGCCCGGCATGTGGTAGCTCTCCGAGGCGAAATGCAGCAGCGCCGTGGCAAAAAACTTGAAATTCAGCGCGGCGCGGGGGATATCAACCGTTCGGGCCGTCGTGATGGTTTTACCCGAATCGCGGCTTTCAGCCTCTGCCAGCCGGTCGAGGTTGGCGAGGATGCCGTCGCTGACTGCGCGCAGGATGTCGTGGCGCTGTTCGAGCGGCATGCGCGACCAATCCGGGAAGGCAGCTTCGGCAGCCTGCACCGCCGCTTCCACGTCTTCGGGACCGGAGTCGGGAATCTTGCCATATATTTCGCCGGTTGCTGGGTTGAAATTGTCGAGGTATTGCCCTCCCGCAGGCGGAACAAACTTGCCGCCGATATAATTTTGGATGATTTCCATGTGCAAACTGGATGTTATTGGTCGGATGAGTTGGTTAGCAAATGGTGACAATTTTGCCATTAGCCGAAAAAATGTGTCCGGCAGCGTCTATTTTCGCCACTTTGCAAATCGAAAACGGTCCGGACCACGCCTCAAAGTTCTGCATCTGCCGCCGTTTCGACACCAACAAGTCAAAACAAAATAGAAAATCGAACGCTTGAACCATGATCCTTTCCATACAAAACGTCGTAAAGACCTACGGCAGTTACACCGCTGTTGACCATGTGAGTTTCGATGTACCCAGGGGGAGTGTCTTCGGACTGCTCGGCCCCAACGGTGCAGGAAAGACCTCGCTGATCCGCATGATCACCACCATAACCGGCCCCGACGAAGGCGCGATCCTGCTGGAGGGGGAAAAACTCAACGAACGTACACCCGAAAAGATCGGCTACATGCCCGAAGAACGCGGCCTGTACAAGAAAATGAAGGTGGGCGACCACCTGATGTACCTCGCCCAGTTGAAAGGACTCAGCGAAGCGCAGGCCAGAAAGGCGATTGGCCATTGGCTCGAAAAGTTCGATATCAAGGACTGGTGGCCCAAAAAGGTGGAGGATCTGTCGAAGGGCATGCAGCAGAAAATCCAGTTTATTGCCACAATCGTACACCAGCCGCGGCTGCTCATCCTCGACGAGCCGTTCACGGGGCTCGACCCTATCAATACCACCCTCATCAAAGAGGAGATCGGCAACCTGAACGAGGCCGGGATCAGCATCATTTTCAGCACCCACCGCATGGAACAGGTGGAAGAGATGTGCGACCACATCGTACTGATCAATAAAGGCAGAAACGTGCTGTTCGGCGAAGTGCAGGACATCAAGAACCAGTACAAACAAAACCTGTTCAGGGTGGAAACCGAGGGCGACCTGCCTGCGGAGATAGCCGAACACTTTCCGGTCAGGGAACAGGGAAAGGACGCCGTAACGGTGCAACTGGAGGAAGAAAGCAAAAGCAACGATCTGTTGAAATACCTCATTCAGAAAGGTGTGCGGATCACCCGTTTTGAGGAAATACTGCCCACGTTCAACGAAATATTCATCCGTCGCGTAGCCGAAACAGGCGAAGCATAACCCCTTTCACCGTTTACTGTCCACCGTCTACCGTTTCCAACCATGTCAAAACTAGGACTCATCATAAAGCGCGAATACATGACGCGCGTCACCAAAAAATCGTTCATCATCGGCACCCTGCTGGCGCCCATTGGCCTGGCAGTATACTTGCTGGTCATCATCGGCCTTTCGAAGTACGAAAGCGGCAGCGAACTACGGGTTGCCGTGCTCGACGAAGCGGGCATGGTCAAGCAACTGCCCGACGACAAGGGCGTGCGTTACCTCGCTTCCGGCGACAAAACACTCGATCAACTGAAAGAAGAAGTGGTGGAAAAGCAGATCGACGGCGTGTTGCGCATACCCCCGCTGGGCAATTTCCAGAAAAAGGAGCACACGGTTTTTTACTATTCCGACGACAAACTGGCTCCGGAAAAAAGCATGGCCATCGAGCGCAAAATCGCCGCCAAGATCCGCGATTTCAAGGTAGACTCCCTGCAACTCAATCCCAAGACGCTCGAAATGCTCGATACCGAAATATCCATCGACCCGGAAAAAATAAACGGGACGGGTGAAGACGAAAGCAAATACACAGCCGGGGTAGGCCTTGCTATAGGCGGCATCATGACCTTTCTGATGTTCATGATGGTACTCGTGTACGGGCAAATGGTGATGCGATCGGTCATGGAGGAAAAAACCAGTCGCATCGTGGAAGTGATGATGTCGTCGGTAAAGCCCTTCGAACTGATGCTCGGCAAGATACTCGGCACAGGCGCCGTCGGGCTCACCCAAATGATTGTCTGGGTCATCCTGAGCGGAGCAGTGTCCTTTTTTATCCCGCTCGTAATGGGTGTCGATGCCACGAATATGCCCACACCCGCCGACGCGCCGCAACTCGACCCCGAACAGATACAGGGCGAAGGCATGCGGATCATGGCCGAACTGAGCAAACAAAATTGGCCGCTGATCATTTTCTCCTTTATCATCTTTTTCCTGGGCGGCTATTTCATCTATTCTTCCATGTTCGCGGCCATCGGCTCCGCTATGGGCGACGATCTGGGTGAGGGGCAGTCACTGGTGTTGCCGGTCACGATTCCGCTCATCCTGTCGTTCTACATCGTATCTATGGCAGGCTGGCGCAACCCCGACAGCGGCCTCATGATCTTTGCTTCCATGTTTCCCCTGTTCTCCCCGATCGCCATGCCTTTCCGAATGGCATTCAACCCGCCCTGGTGGCAGGTAACGCTGTCGCTGATACTGGTTGTGCTGGCCGCCTTCTTCTTCGTATGGCTGGCCGGGCGTATCTACCGTGTGGGCATCCTGCTTTACGGCAAAAAGGTGACGTTCAGGGAGATCGGGAAATGGCTGTTCTACAAGGGCTGAGTAACCCCGGCGGTTATTTATAGGTTGCCACCAGAGTGGTACCTGTACTCAGCTTGAGTTTGTTGTCCATGACACTCCAGGTATCGATTGTTTTCAGGGCCGCGAGGTATTTGGTCTCCCAGGTCATGTCCGGGCATGCCTTTTTGGTAACCGCCGGGTTGGCGAGTTTGAGCGAGGCGCCTTCCAGTTTGAAGGTGCCGGAGTAGTTGTTGCAGGATGCGGAACCGCCGTAGCGTTTGTTTGCATCGTCGAATACGACCATGATGCGGGTGCCTGCCGGTACCTGCTCTCCGTTCAGTTCGGTGAGTTCCCATTCCTTGCCGTAACGGATGGTGTCTTTGTTGCAGCTGGACAAACCGGAAAGGACAAAAAGGGCGCAAAGGGAAAAAAGCAATTGTTTCATCTTGAGTTGATTTTTAGAAAACTACAGTGATTCTGATTCATGCAGAACGCGTGGTTGCGCGCGAAATTGCAGGGCAATAATACTCAATATGTTCCGATTGAGAGCATCACTAAAGTACAGCCTTCCACCGTCTCAATGCCGTGATCCGTTGCCAGTTTTGCCAACTCGGGGTTTTCAGCGCCGGGGTTGAAGATGATGCGTTGGGGATGCAACGACAGGATATAATCGTAGTATTCGCGCTGCCGCCCGGCATTGAGATACAGCGTTATGGTATCCACTCCTTTTATTGCGGGTTGGCCTTTTAGAATGTCCACTCCGGCAATCCGGCCGTCTTTGATCCCGATCGGGACGATCTCGTGCCCGTGTTGGGCGAGCCGGGTGGCGGCGAGCCATGCATAGCGACCCGAATTGGGCGTAGCGCCGAGAATAACCGTTTTTTTCATGTTCCCTTTTTGTTGGCCAAAAAACAAATGGTCTGCCTAAAAGTTACGATCCGGCTGCTTTTTCGTTCTTAAGGGCTAACTTTGCGCGCTTTTTTGAACAAACAGGAAATATGATTCTGACCGATAAAAAAATACTGGCGGCAATTGAAGCGGGTGAAATCGTTATTGAGCCTTTCCGCCGCGAATGCCTGGGCACCAATTCGTACGATGTGCACCTGGGAAAATATTTCGCAGTGTACCTCGACCGGGTGCTCGACGCAAAAAAACACAACCAGGTTCAAATGATGGAAATTCCGGAGGAAGGCTTTGTGCTCCAGCCCGGAACACTTTATCTGGGTGTCACGGAAGAATACACCGAAACCCATAACTCGGTGCCTTTTCTGGAAGGGAAAAGCAGCGTAGGTCGCCTGGGCATCGATATCCACGCGACGGCAGGCAAGGGCGATGTCGGCTTTTCCAATACCTGGACGCTCGAGATTTCCTGTGTTCAACCGGTGCGGGTGTACCCGGGTATGCCCATCGGGCAGCTCATTTATTTTGCGCTCGACGGCGACGTGGAGAACTACTACAACCGGAAAAAGAACGCGAAATACAACACACGCACCGATAAACCGGTGGAGAGTATGATGTGGAAAAATTTTTGACCCCGGTATGCCGGATTTGCCCGTCAACCCTTAAGGGTTTTCTAATGCCCGAGTTTTGGCAGGATTAATACCTTTGCCCTTGACAGATAATTCTTTTACAATTTCTTGAAAATGAATACGAAATTTAAATTTTTGGCACCCATCCTGATTGCCTTGTATCTGGTGCTGCCTGCTTGCGAGCAGTACAACAAGGATTATGCAAAACAAGCGGAAAACCCCGAGTTTATGCACGCCGGTGTCCGCCGCATCATGGACATCATTCGGCACGACATCTTTCCGCCTCCCGTTGCATCCCGAATCCATGCCTACTCCGCTATTGCGGCCTATGAGGCCCTGGTGCCCGGCTTCCCGGAATACCAGAGTCTCGCCGGACAACTGCAAGACCTGAAACCCTGCCCCCAACCGGAAGCAGGCAAGGAGTATTGCTATCCGCTGGCCAGCATCAATGCCATGCTGATCGTAGGTAAACAGCTCGTGTTTTCAGAAGGCGACATAGAGGAACTGGAAGACAGCATCTTTGACGATTTCAAAAAGATGAACATGCCGCCCGAGGTGTACGACCGCTCCATGGCCTATGGCGCCGCTATCGCCAAACACATCCTCGACTGGTCGAAAGGCGACAACTACGCACAGACCCGCAGCGCACCTAAATTTACCATCGACACCAAAATCGCCGACCGCTGGCGCCCGACGCCACCGGCCTATTCCGACGCCCTTGAGCCCTGCTGGCCCAAGATCAGGTGCTGGGTACTCGATTCTGCCGGCCAGTTTCTCGCCGACCCGCCCATACCGTTCAGCACGGCCAAGGGCAGCAAGTTTTATGACGAAGCGATGGTCGTGTACAACACGGTAAAAAACCTCACCCCGGCCCAGGACTCTACGGCCTGGTACTGGGACGACAATCCGTTCCGGATGGACGTGAGTGGCCACCTGATGATGGGCGTAAAGAAAATCGCCCCCGGCGGACACTGGATGAATATTGCCACACAGGCCTGCCGCAAGCGCAACGACGACATTATCCGCTCGGCAGAGACCTATGTCAAAGTAGCCTGCGCCATTGCCGACGGCTTTATTTCCAGCTGGAAAGCAAAGTATACCTATAACCTTATCCGCCCGGAATCGTATATCAACCAGTACATCGACCCGGAATGGACGCCGTTGATCCAGACCCCGCCATTTCCGGAACACACCAGCGCGCACTCTACTATTTCGGGCGCTGCTGCCAAGGTGCTGACCGACCTGTACGGGGATATACCATTCTCCGACAGTACCGAAATGGAATTCGGGATTCCGCCCCGCACCTTCAATTCGTTCAACCAGGCCGCCGACCAGGTGGCGATGAGCCGGTTGTACGGCGGCATTCACTACCCCTGGGGCAATGAAGCCGGCCTGCGCAACGGACGGATCGTCGGTGAGTATGTCTTGAATAAACTGAAGACCCGCAAAAGCAGCGGGAAAATCGGCCAGCAGTAAAGGCCGGAGTTAGAGGGGTTTGGAACACGTATTCAAGTTGTTGGTTTTCAACAAGATGATGTGTTTTCCAAACCCCTCTTTTTATTTCTCTTCCCCGTTTTACTTCAACAGATTCGGAAACTGTGCCTTCATCCGGTTGATGCGCGGGATGGATACATTGCGCACATACGGATTCTCGGGGTGGTTTCTTTCATAATCCTGGTGATAGCCCTCCGCCATGTAAAACACCTCCAGCGGCTGGATAATCACCGCGATTGGAGCGGAATATTTACCCGACGCGTCGAGTTGTTTTTTGTATGCCTCGGCAAGATCGCGCTCCGTTTCGTTGCTGTAAAAAATGACCGACCGGTAGGAATCGCCGTGATCCGGTCCCTGGCCATTCACCTGCGTGGGGTCCTGCGAGGCAAAATACACTTCCAGCAACGTCTGATACGAAATGATCTTCGGGTCGTAGTACACCTGTACCGTCTCCGTATGGCCGGTAGTGTGGCTGCACACCTGCTCGTACGTGGGGTTTTTCGTGTGACCGCCCGAATAGCCCGAAACCGCTTCCTTAACGCCTTTCAGGCTTTCAAAGATGGCCTCTACGCACCAGAAGCACCCGGAGGCAAATGTGGCGGTATCGAGTGTCCCGTACACCGTGTTGTCCGGCATGGCAGCCTTGTGCGCGGCGCCACCGTTTTCGGCGGCTTTATTGGGGATGGTGTTGCAGGAAACCAGTATGGCAAATGCCGCAACGAATGGGAAAAGATACTTGATCATGGCTTTTTATTTTTCATGTTTAATAATTCAGGGACTATAACGGTATAACCGAAAAAAGCAGATGCAGGTTGTGCGGAATGGCAGGGTAATGTCTCTGGACGGACAGTGAGTGATAAACCGGCGGATATTTCCCGTGTGCCACCACTGGGTCTTTGAAGTTAACTCCCCGGGGTCATTACCTGCGCCACCCCTTCCGGCAAGGCAGGTTTTGTTTTAAGATAATATTTTTTGTTTTAAATTGTTTTAAAATCAGATATTTGTGTTTTAAAATATCGGCACCATGGCAAAACCACGCACCATATTCATTTGCTCCGGTTACGGCGCATCTTCCCCAGGTATTATTGAATAACGTACACAGGAAGATATTCCTTCCAGCCTAAATAAATATAACCGTCGTGAACAACCTGCATGCTCATTTCTCCCAAGTGACTCATATTATACGTGAAGCGCGTTTTGATGCACTCAAAGCGGTCAACACAAAGCTCATTGCATTGTATTGGAATATCGGTAAATACATCAGTGATCGTGTGGCTGATAATGGCTGGGGAAAGTCTGTAGTGACACAATTGGCTGCGTTTATTCAACAGGAAGATCCTGGCACACGCGGGTTTTCAGACAAAAATCTGTGGCGGATGAAGCAGTTTTATGAGGCTTATAAACATGACCCCGGAAATCTTGAATTAGTCCATCAATTGAGTTGGACCCATAATCTGCTCATTTTTTCCAAAACCCAAAGATCCGGTGAGCGGGCATTTTACCTGAATCTCGCTATCCACGAACGACTGAGCAAACGCGATCTGGAACGCCACATTGACAGTGGTTACTTCGAGCGTATTCTACTGGCAAATCAAAAACTCTCACCGGCGGTGAGAGTTTTCGTACGGAAGTCCCATGAAAACCCGTCCATAGGCGTATTATTATGCAAGTCCAGGGACGAAGAGATTGTTGAATATGCCCTGAGCCGAAATGTGTCTCCTACACTTATCGCAGATTATGAAACAAAATTTATAGCCAAAAATATTCTGCAGCGTAAGTTGCATGAGATGTTTGGCGTTACTGACCTTCCCGGTTAGATTAAAGGTGCTTCGCTAAAATTTTCGCCATAGCCGCCCGGATATGGCTCCAAATTTTGCCTTGCCTGAAATAAAGTTTGCTCACTTTCGCTCCGACACCGAAATTTAAACATACCCTTAATCTCTCAATGCACCATGGCAAAACCACGCACCATATTCTTTTGCTCCAGTTGCGGCGCATCTTCCCCCAAGTGGCTGGGCAAGTGCCCGCAGTGTAACGAATGGAATACTTATCAGGAAGAACTCATCCAGAAGGAAACGGTTGCGGAGGAAAAGCGCCGCTCCTGGGCTCCCGGCAACGGCAAATCCGAATCGCCCAAGGCCGTGCCGCTTGCCAACGTACAAACCGGCCGCACCGTGCGCCTCGCCACACCCGACCAGGAACTCAACCGGGTGCTGGGCGGCGGTATCGTCCCCGGCTCGCTGGTGCTTATCGGCGGACAACCGGGTATCGGTAAAAGCACGCTGCTGCTCCAGGTGGCCCTGCAACTGCCCGCCAAAGTGCTGTACATCAGCGGAGAAGAAAGCGAAGAGCAGATCAAAATGCGCGCCGACCGGGTGGGCAACTTCACTTCGGAGTGTTATATCCTGACCGAAACGAACACCACCAAGGTGCTGCAACAGGCCCACGACCTCCAGCCACAACTGATGATCGTGGATTCCATCCAGACCATGAACACCCCGCACCTCGACTCCGCCCCCGGAGGCATCGCGCAGGTGCGCGAGTGCGCAGGCGAACTGCTGCGCTTCGCCAAGGAGACCAATATTCCTGTGTTTTTGATCGGCCATATCAACAAGGAGGGCGACATCGCCGGGCCGAAACTGCTGGAACACATTGTGGATTGCGTGCTCCAGTTCGAGGGCGACCGGCACAATACCTACCGCATCCTGCGCACGCTGAAAAATCGCTTCGGCAGCACCGACGAGATGGGTATATACGAAATGCAGTCGGCCGGGCTGCGCGAGGTAAGCAACCCCTCCGAACTGCTGCTCAGTCAGAAAGACGAAGAACTCAGCGGCTGCGCCGTGGCTGCTACCATGGAGGGTATGCGCCCCATGCTGATCGAAACGCAGGCGCTGGTGAGCAAGGCCGTGTTCGGCACACCCCAGCGCTCGGCGACAGGTTTCGATATGCGCCGGCTGTCGATGCTGCTGGCCGTACTGGAAAAACGCTGCGGCTACTTTTTCAGCATCAACGACGTGTTCCTCAACCTCGCGGGCGGTATCCGCGTGGAAGATCCCGCCATCGACCTGGCCATCGTCGTTTCCCTCATCTCTTCGCTGCAGGATGTCAGTATTCCCTCCAATATCTGCTTCGCGGGCGAGGTAGGGTTGTCGGGCGAGATCCGCGCCGTGCAACGCGTCGAACAGCGCATCTCCGAAGCCGACCGGCTGGGGTTCAAGGAAATTTACGTGTCGAAATACGGCATGAAAGGCATCGACCCCGGGCGGTTCGGTATACGCATCCAGACGCTGGGCAAGGTGGAGGAGTTGAAACGGGCGTTATTTATTTGACAGATTTACCGCCACTTCCGCCGCCAGCCGCGCATTGTTCAGTACCAGTTCGATGTTCGCCTCCAAACTCCTGCCGCCCGTCAGTTTTTCTACGGCAGCCAGCAAAAACGGCGTGATCGCCTTGCCTTTTATGCCCTGACGGTCGGCGTCAGCCAGCGCTGCTTCAATAGCCTGCTGCATGGCATCCGGGTCAAGTTGGTGTTCGGCAGCCACCGGATTGGCGATGAGTACGCCGCTCTTCATGCCCAGTTCCCGGTGCGATTGCAGCAGTTGAGCCACCGCCTGCGCCGTATCGAGCCGGAAATCGACCCCAAAACCGCTCTTTCGGGTAAAAAAAGCCGGAAATTCATCCGTACCAAAACCAATGACCGGCACGCCAAAGGTTTCGAGGTATTCCAGCGTCAGGCCAAGATCGAGAATACTTTTTGCGCCGGCGCTCACCACTGCCACGGGAGTTTGCGCCAGCTCCTGCAAATCGGCTGAAATATCGAGGGTATTTGCGCCGCCCCGGTGTACGCCGCCGATGCCGCCTGTAGCGAAAATCCGGATACCGGCAAGGTGGGCGATGATCATGGTGGAAGCCACCGTCGTCGCGCCGTTTTTCCCCTGGCTGACCAGGTAGGCCAGGTCGCGGCGACTGGCCTTGGGTATGCCGCTGCCGGCCTGGCCCAGCAGTTCGATCGCTGCGGCGTCCAGCCCGGCGTGCAGTTTTCCCCCGATGACGGCGCAGGTGGCGGGTATCGCGCCGGCGTCGCGCACGGCCTGTTCGACCCGCATGGCCGTTTCCACATTGCGTGGGTAAGGCATGCCGTGTGCAATGATGGTGCTTTCCAGCGCGACCACCGGATGGTGGCCTTCCAGCGCTGCCTGCACTTCACGGGAGACTATCAGGTGTGGGTTTTTCATGTGAAATGCCGTAAAACAAAAAAGCCCTCGCAAATGCGAAGGCTTTCTGCGCCTCATCAAGGACTTGAACCTTGGACCTACGGATTAACAGTCCGCCGCTCTAACCGACTGAGCTAATGAGGCATTTTTGCTTTACAAAAAATTGTTTCTTGCAAAAGCGGCGGCAAAGGTATGTCCGGCCCCAAGAAAATACAATCTTTGCAGCGCAATTTTTTCACCAAAAATTAAAAAATGAGTTTAGTCGCCGTTGGCACCGTCGCTTTTGACGACATCGAGACCCCTTTTTACCATGCTGAAAAAGTAGTAGGCGGGGCTTGTACGTATATTTCACTGGCTGCATCGTACTTTGTAAAGCCCGTGCGCATCGTTTCTGTTGTCGGCGACGATTTCCCGGAAGAGACGCTGGACTACATGCGTGGCCGGGGTATCGATTTGCAGGGATTGCAGATCAAACCCGGTGAAAAATCATTTTTCTGGGCAGGCAGGTACGATCGCGACCTCAACTCCCGCGACACACTCGACACCCAGCTCAACGTACTGGCAACCTTTGATCCTGTATTGCCGGAGGCCTACCGAACTGCGGAATACCTGATGCTCGGCAACCTCACCCCGGCCGTTCAAATGCGCGTGTTGCAGCAACTCAAGCGCAGGCCCAAACTGGTCGTGCTGGACACCATGAATTTCTGGATGGACACCGCATTGCCCGATTTGCGCAAAGTGTTGAAAAAAATTGACGTCCTGACTATTAACGACGAAGAGGCGCGCCAGCTTTCGGGCGAACACTCCCTCGTAAAAGCAGCCCAGGGTATCCATAAGATGGGGCCGAAATACCTGGTCATCAAGAAAGGGGAACACGGCGCCTTGTTGTTCAATGGCAAAAGCGTGTTTTTCGCTCCTGCTCTTCCCCTCACCGAGGTGATCGACCCCACGGGCGCCGGCGATACTTTTGCCGGCGGTTTTATGGGATGGATGGCCAAAACGGGCGATCTGTCGTTTGCCAACATGAAACGCGGCGTGATATACGGCTCGGCCATGGCGTCGTTCTGCGTGGAAAAATTCAGCATTGAGCGGCTCAAGGGCCTTACCCCGGCCATGATCAGAAACCGGGTGCAAAAATTTGCCGATCTCGTTCATTTTCAGGTATGAACATCGTGTTTCCCTTTTCAAGTATTTCAACCAATTCAACAAGCCTATGTTTGACGATCTTTTTGGCAATTTGCAAAAACAGCAGGAAGAACTCCAGCAGAAACTTGCCGGCATACAGGTAGAAGCCGAAGCCGGCGATGGCGCCGTTATGGTCAAGGCAAGCGCCGACCTCCGCATCAGCAACATCAAAGTGGATTCATCCAAACTGGATATAACCGACCCCGAGCAACTGGAAGACCTGCTGCTGGTGGCCGTCAACCGCGCGCTCGATGCAGCCAAAGAAAAAGCCGCTGCGGAAACGAATAAATTGTTGGGTGGCATGATGCCGGGTGGCATGGATCAGTTCCTGAAACCCTGAGTTTGGCCCCAAGTGTCGGTTTTACGCCTTTTCAAAGCCTGCCGGCGCATACTTTGTGCGAACGACCGGCGTTTATTTGTCCTAAAATTCGATTCGGATGCGATTACTTCTCCTACTGACATTTCTCCTGGCCGGCAGCGTGCTCACGGCCCAAACTGTTTCCGACAAACTGGAAGCCTATTTTTCATTCGACAACTGTAAAGGGGTCGATGACAGCGGCAACGGCTCGAGTGCAGCCTTTGTGGGCGGCATCAAATGCAATTGCGGACTGCGCGATTCGTCGTTTCTCTTCGACGGCGTCGACGACGGGATCTATATTGTAGGCCCTTTCGCCGATATTTTCACCACCAGCGATTTCACGGTCAGCTTCTACATGCGCGCACCCGACGGGCAGTCGCAGGGCGGCTCGCAACTCATCATGTCCAAGCAGGACAACTGCAATACCAAAAGGGCGTTTTGGGTGCGGTATGCCGCCAAGTCGCAAAAAATAACCTCGGGCATCAGCGAAAACGACAGCCTGCTGGTGACCGTCACCGCCGAAATGGACGCGGCGCCGTGCTGGCAATATGTTACCCTGACGCGCAGCAACAGCCGTTATTCGATATACGTCAACGGGGTATTGCGCGATTCCCGGACTTCCACTGCCCGCATTGATCTTTCTTCCAATGCCGTGTTCAAGGTAGGCGAACCGATTTGCCCGCTCGATCAGCCTTTCAGGGGCAATATTGACGAAATACGGTTTCACAGCAAGGCGCTGAGCGTAGACGAGATCAACAAATACAACCTGCGCGCCGACCATATCCTGAATAATGACACCCTTATTTACCTCGGCAACTCCTTTCAGGTGAGTACCTCGGCGCCCTGTGCCAGCGCATATTCCTGGACGCCAGCCACCGGTATTTCGGATCCAACGATATTCAATCCCGTGGTGACGCCAGCCGGACCTACCCGGTATACCGTATCGATGCAGTACAGCAACTGCCTGGCGACCGATACCATTTTTGTCAACGTGATCGATCCGGATACGCTGGATTGCAATAAAATATTTATTCCGAATGCCTTTACCCCCGGCGGGTCTCCCGGACGCAACGATACCTTTGGCGTCAGTAACCCATTTGCCGTGGATGAATTTATCTCGTTCGAGGTGTTTGACCGATGGGGAGGACGGGTTTTTGCAGCCGAAGATGCATTCGGCACCTGGGATGGCACGTTCCAGGGAAACCCGGTCAATCCGGGTGTTTTCCTGTACCGCCTGTATTACAAATGCGACGGCTTGGAAAAGGTCAAAACAGGTAGCCTGACCTTGTTGCGGTAGGGGGCGTATAACACCGGCTGAACCCGTCCAATGAACGGCTACCGGAGTTCCCCAAAAAAAAGAAGCCCGGTGGCACGTTTGCCCCGGGCTTTTTCACTAAACCGTTTCTATTGTATGAAGCTACAATTTGAAAGGCCAAACGTGTGCCAAAAAGAAAAAATTTCCTCAAACAGGTAATATTTTTTTATATTTTAATAATTTTCTTCTTCAGCAAGGGGGAAAAGACACCAAAAACCCTGTTAAATATTGCTACTTAACAGGGACAAAACAAAAAACAAACACTATGAACAATTATTGAGATAAATCTCGGGAGATAAGTTTGATTCGGGGTTCCCGGGTTATGAGAATTGAAATTAAATTCGGCGAACGGATGATTGCGCAAAATCCTAGAAGACAAATATACCACTATTCGCTATTTGTTACATTGGCATTTGGGTCTGGCGCAACAAATTTTTATTGCCCCCTACCTTTTCGGATAGTGCGGTGACTGTCGGCCCGTTACAGTGCGGTTTTCATGTATTTGCCCGAAAATGAGAACACTGCCGCAACTTTGGCGTTTTTTTAGTCCAACCCCGGTCTTGAAATGGCCGGATGACCATTTTATATGCATATACGACACATATTTGTCCTTGTTACCGGCGCTCTTGCGCTGCTCATTATCTCCTGTGGCTCGGTTGAAGAACAGATCAACCAAAAGGCTGCGGCAGCGCGGGCTGCGACCCCTCCCACCCCCCCCGATGGCATGGCTGTTTTCAGGCAGTATTGCGTGGTTTGTCACGGCGCCGACGGCAAACTCGGCCTGAACGGCGCAAAAGACCTCAGCGTCAGTGCGCTTACGCTTGAAGAACGCCTCAATATCATTACCAACGGCAAAAAACTAATGACTCCCTTCAATGAAGTCCTTTCGCCGGAAGAGATCAAAGCCGTAGCGGAATATACCCTGACACTCAAGAAATAATGGCCAGCAAAAACGCATCGCTCATACTGGTTACCGGCGGCACCGGTTTCCTCGGTTCCTACCTCATCCGGCTTCTGGTAAAAAACGGCTATCGCGTCCGTGCCCTTCGCCGCGACTCCAGCCCGATGGATATGGTGGCCTCCGTAGCAGATCAGGTGGAATGGGTGTCGGGCGACGTAACGGATATCGTTTCGCTAGAGGATGCCATGCCCGGTGTCACACATATCATGCACTGTGCTGCAATCAGTTCCTTCCATCCCCGTGATGCGGAGCGACTTACCAGCATCAATGTGAACGGGACAGCCAACCTGGTCAACCTCGCGCTCGAAGCGGGGGTGCAAAAGTTCGTGCATGTAAGCAGCATCGCGGCATTCGGGCGCTCAAAAGAGCGGCCAAACCTGGACGAAAACTCGAAATGGATAACCAGCAAAGACAACAGCCGTTACGCCATAAGCAAATACCTCAGCGAACAGGAGGTATGGCGCGGACGCGCTGAAGGGCTGCCGGTTGCCATCGTGAACCCTTCCGTTATTCTCGGCAGCGGCTTTTGGGATGCAGGATCGCCGCGTTTTTTCACACAGATCGACAAAGGCCTGAAATTCTGGCCTGTAGGACGCTCGGGCTTTGTGGATGTGCGTGATGTTGCACAGTTCATGCTGCTGCTCCTCGAAAGCGATGTGGAAGGCGAGCGCTACATCCTGAATGCGCAGAATATGCCTTTTCGGGAATTATTCGACCAGATATCTACCGCGTTGGGCGTTCCGGCGCCCTCTATAAAAGTCACTCCCCTGCTGGCGGAAGTAGCCTGGCGTGTGGAATGGCTCAAAGAAAAGATACTCGGCCTGGAGCCTGTGGCCACCAAAGAAAGCGCGCGGTCGAGCGTGTCGTCGTTTTACTATGCCAACGAGAAATCGCTTTCCATGCCCGGATTCAAATACCGGCCCATCGTCCATACCATAGGAGAAACGGCGGAGCAGTATGCCGCGTCGAAGCAGGCCGGAGAAAAAGCGCGGGTATTGGCCTTGTGATCAATACTCCACCCGTTCCAGGAACAAGCCCGCCGGTGGCGCCGTAAACTTCGCCGGCTCGCGGGAAGGCTCGTCGAGAAAGCCCTCTACCGTATCAGGGCTCATGCGCCCTCGCCCGACCTCCACCAGCACACCTGCGACACGCCGCACCATTTTCCACAAAAAATGTGATCCGCTGATATGGATAAATATGCGATCGCCCGCATCCTGAATATCGAGGCGGGTCAGGTCGACAAGGGTGCTTTGGCCATCCTTTTCCACATCGCCGAAGGAGCGAAAATCATGAAATCCGACCAAACGGCTGCCGGCATCGCGCATGGCGGCCAGGTCAAGCCGGTCGCGTATCCACCACACGTACTTTTTACCGAAAGCGTCGCGGCGTTTTGATATCTGGTAGACATAACTCCGGCTTACCGCGTCGTGCCGGGCGTGAAATTTCGGATGCGCTTTTTCCGACCGCAGTATGTTGATATCGTGCGGCAATTCGTCGTTCAGGCGCATTTGCAACTGTTCAGGCGTGAGTCTGGTATCCTGCACGGCGATGTGCGCCACCTGCCCCCGCGCATGTACGCCCGCGTCGGTGCGGCCGGCCCCGTACACCTCAATCTGCTCGGTACCAAATACTTTTATTGCAGCAGCCAGCAATTCGCCCTGTACGGAACGGTCGTTTTTCTGTATTTGCCAGCCTGCATACCTGGAGCCGTCGTATTCTATGGTGAGTTTGAATTTAAGCATGGGTGGTGTTTTCGTCATTATTGTCATTGGGATGAATAGGGCTGCAAAACTAGGTAGGATTTTCTACCAACCAACTTTCCATTTCCTACCAAGCAACCCGACATTCAAGCCGCCAAAGCAACAATGACAACAATAACAACAATGAAGGCAATGTCGCTATAACGAAATCCCAACCCTTGTTTGGATTTTCACCTTTCGTATTGTACCTTTGCCCGCCTTTTTAAAGAAAGGCATATCTTTTTCACCAAATTTTTGATTATCAACATGTTCGCAATTGTTTCCATCGCCGGTCAACAATTTAAAGTTGAGGAAGGTCAGCAGATCTTCGTCCACCGGCTGGCAGCTAATGAAGGAGAGAAGGTTTCCTTCGACGCCGTGCATCTCATCGAGAACGACGGCAAAGTGACCATTGGCACGCCCAATATCAAAGGCGCAGGCATTCGGGCCAGCGTACTCGGCCATGTGAAAGGCGATAAAGTCATCGTATTTCACAAAAAACGCCGCAAGGGGTACCGCAAGAAAAACGGCCACCGCCAGTCATTCACCAAGATCAAGATTGAGTCCATCGCGGGCTGATATTAACCACTCACAATTCACATTCAACTCACAACTGATTTGAGTCATGGCACACAAAAAAGGTGTAGGTAGTTCAGATAACGGCCGCGACAGTAAAAGTAAACGGCTCGGTGTAAAATTATTCGGCGGCGAACACGCCATTGCCGGCAACATATTGATCCGCCAGCGCGGTACCAAGTACCATGCAGGCGAAAACGTTTACATGGGGCGCGACCACACGCTTCACGCTGCTATCGACGGTATCGTGACGTTCAAGCGCGGCAGAAAAGACCGCAGCTTCATCAGCATCACGCCGATGGAGGTTGTTCCGGAACCGCCGGTTGTCACCAAACCCAAAAAGATCTCTTCGGGCGTAAAAGACCTGCCTGAGGCAAAACCGGATAAAAAGCCGGCTGCCAAAAAGGAAGCAACAGCACCTGTAGCAGAAGAAACGCCCGTTGCACCGGTTGCTGAAGTGGTTGAAACCGCAGCACCCGCAAAGGTCGCTGAGAAGAAAGCCGCAGCACCGAAGAAAGAAAAAGGCCCGAAACTCGACGACCTGAAGGTGGTGGAAGGCATCGGTCCGAAAATCGAAACCCTGCTGAAAGAAGGCGGTATCGACACCTGGGAAGCACTTGCAGCAGCACCTGTCGAGCGCATCAAAGAGATTCTCGACGCCGCCGGTCCGCGTTACCAGATACACGACCCGAGCACCTGGGCCTCCCAGGCAAAATTTGCCGCCGAAGGCAAATGGGAGGAATTGAAAGAGTACCAGGAAATGCTAATTGGTGGCAGAGACACGACAGAATAAAACAAAAAGAAAATGCCGCCTTGCAAGAGCGGCATTTTCTTTTTACACTTGCACCGTCAACCAAATCTCGACATAAGAAGTTTTTGTTTTCATAGCTTAATTTTTTAGTTGTTGCCCCGGCTGTAATGAGTCGGGGTTTTTTATTTCCCGCCGGGCTGCCGCATTCTTCCATTGCAACCCATCCGTTACTTTGTACGTCCAATTTCCTTAGAACTTTTCCAAATACCGCTGTCGCGAACCCGTTTACAAAAGCGTGACAGTAGCGCGCATCCGCGCATCTACATTTGTTCTGTTGAATTGAAAACGCTGCCTTATTCAAGACCATGCTTGACGGTTATCACGTACTCACCCTGACACATCGCGATGCTCCCCTGGAAACCATCGGCCGGGTTATTGTGCCCGCCGACCAAACGGAGCCGGTACTCGGAGCCCTGAAGGCCAGCCTCGGCTGGAACGAATTGTTTTACCTCGCGACCTGCAACCGGGTGATGTACCTGTTTTACGACCAGTCGCCCGTCGAAGAAACCATCAAATCCCGTGTTCTGGACATTATCCGGCCCGACATGCCGGCGTCAGAGGCCGCTCCACTCGCCGGTCAGTTGCGCTTGTTGCACGGCGCCGAAGCCATCCGGCACCTGTTTGAGGTGGGCGGCTCGCTCGACAGTCTGGTAGTGGGCGAAAGGGAGATCATTCGCCAGTTGCGCGAAGCCTACGACCACAGCCACGCCCTCGGCCTGACGGGCGATCATATCCGGCTGTTGATGCGTTTTTCGATCGAAACGGCCAAGGAAATATACAGCACAACGGCCATCGGCGAAAAAGCCCTGTCTGTTGTGGCGCTGGCGTTTTCTGAAATGCAAAAAACGGTTAGCTCCAAAGACGCCCGCATCCTGATGGTCGGCGCCGGACAAACCAATGCCTTGTTTGCCCGGTTTTTGGCAAAAAAGGGCTTTCATCACGTAACCATACTTAACCGCACCCCGGAAAAGGCGGCCGCATTGGCCGGCGCATTTGACCATGGCCGCGCATTTCCGCTCGATGTGCTCGAATACTGGTCGGAAGGTTTTGATGCACTGGTTGTCTGCACCGGGGCGACCGAGCCGGTTGTCACACCCCATGTCTACCGCAGCCTGGTTGCCGGCGACAAAACCCGTAAAACGGTAGTCGACCTTTCCGTGCCCAATAATGTGGACAAACGTATTCTCGCTGAACACGCTGTAAATTTTATTGAAATAGAAGCCCTGCGCGAGACCGCAGAGCAAAACCGCAGCCACCGCGAACACGAAAAAACGAAAGCGGAGGCCATCATCACCCGTCGGCTCTACGAATACCGCGCCCTTTGGCATGAGCGTCAGGTAGAGCGCTCACTCGCTTACATCCCTGATGAAGTGCGTGCCGTAAAAGAGCGTGCCGTACAGGAGGTGTATGCCAAGGACTTTGCGCAACTCGACCCCGCCGCACAGGAACTGGTGCTGAAAATGCTCGGTTACATGGAAAAAAAGTGCGTGGCTATCCCGATCAAAGCCGCAAAATCGATCGCTTTACACGCCCTGAAACAACAGGGCGGCAGAGCAGACGGAAGCCCCGCGATGCGCCTGGAGCAGGATGCCGGCCGGTAAACCGCCCCGATCAGAAACTTTTTCCATCCGCCATTTGGGCAGGATAAGCCGCGTTCCGGTACGATTGATCGAAAAAAGACACCCGCGGCTCAACGACGGGCCTCATATTTTGTTTCTTCGGGGAATTTTGGCGCCTGTTTGTTTAAAGCAGAGCCTCCACAGCAGCCCATGAATTTTATCCTTAAAATGGCCTGGCGCGACAGTCGCCGCAACCGCGCCCGCCTCTTCCTGTTTATTTCCGCGATCACAGTCGGTATCGCCGCACTCACCGCCGTTCGTTCCTTTTCGGTCAACCTGACCGGCGATATCGACCGGGAGGCCAAAACCCTGCTCGGCGCCGACCTGCTGGTCGATGCCAATCAGGAAGCGCCCGATTCCGTGCTGCAGCAGTTAAACATGCCCGGAACCGAGCGTTCCGACGTGATCAATTTCATGAGCATGGTGCGTTTTCCCGGCAACGGCGGCACCCGGCTTTCCCAAATCAGGGCACTGGAAGGCGATTATCCCTTCTATGGAAAATGGAAGAGCAACCCGGAAAATTCCTGGAAAACATTTCGAAGCGGTAAAGCCGCACTGGTGGATCATGCGCTGATGCTCCAGTTCAATATCCGCCCCGGCGACAGCATACAGGTCGGCAATGTCACCTTTGCCATCGAAGGCGACCTGCTTTCGTCGCCCGGCCGCGCAGGCATTGCATCCAGCATTGCCCCGGTAGTATTTATTCCCGCCGCCTGGCTCGATAGCACGGGGCTTATTCAGCGCGGCAGCCGCGTGGATTACCAGTATTTTTACAAAATGCCCGCAGGCACCGATCCCGATGCGCTGATGAAGCCCCTCGAAAAACAGTTCGAAAAGGCGGGTCTCGGCTGGGACACGGTGGAGGAGCGCAAGCGCAGTATTGGAAAGGCATTCGGCAACTTCGGCACCTTTCTCAACCTCGTCGGATTTATCGCTCTGCTGCTGGGCTGTATCGGTGTGGCCGGCGCCGTTCATATCTATATCAAAGACAAATTGCCGACCGTGGCCATTCTGCGCTGCCTGGGCGCAAGCGGCCGGAAGGCGTTTTTCGTTTACCTCGTACAAGTGGCCGGTATAGGCATGCTCGGCGCATTGGCGGGCGCCGCACTTGGTTCCCTGATTCAGAAGTTTCTGCCCTGGGTAGTACGCGACCTGTTGCCTATCGACAACGTGAGCACCGATCTATCCTGGTCGGCCATGGCACAAGGGGTCGCCCTGGGGCTCTCGGTAGCGATCCTGTTTGCCTTGCTGCCGCTATCGGGAATCCTGAAAACATCGCCGCTGCGCACCTTGCGCGCGTCATTCGGTGAAAATGAAAGTTCCAGCCGGCCCCTCCGCTGGGGAGTATATGCACTTATCCTTGCCGCTATTTTCGGGTTCACCTGGTGGCTGATCAAGGACTGGAAAGAGACCCTTTATTTTATGGGCGGCATTGCGGCGGCATTCCTCATCCTTTGGGGGGTAGCCTGGCTGCTGACTTTTTTATTGCGCCGGTTTTTTCCAAAAAAATGGAGCTACGTTGCACGGCAGGGTATCGCCAACCTGTTTCGCCCCGAGAACCAGACGGTGCTGCTTGTCGTGACGATCGGACTGGGCACCATGTTGCTCTCCACCCTTTTTCTGATCCAGAACCTGCTGCTGAAGCAGGTCGAGTTCTCGGGTAGCGGCAATCAGCCCAATATGATCCTGTTCGATATCCAGACCCGCGACCGCGACAGCGTGGCTGCACTGGTACGCGCACACGACATGCCGCTGATGCAGCAGGTCGCGGTGGTGACCACCCGCGTCGAGTCCATCGACGGCATCACCAAAGCGCAATACGAAGCCGACACCCTGAACAACCGCCCCCGGGATGCCGAAAAACCGCCGCGACGCGATGAACCCGACGACTCGGGCCGGATACGCGGCTGGGTGTGGGACCGCGAGTACCGCGTCACCTTCCGCGATACCCTGATCGATACCGAAGAAATTGTGGATGGCGTATGGGAAGGCAAACACGTGCCCGGCGAACCGATCAAGGTGTCCATTTCCGACGGGTTGCAACGCGGCATGAACGCAAAAATCGGCACCAAAATCGTATTCAATGTGCAGGGCGCCCGGCTAGAAACAGAAGTCGGCAGCATCCGAAAAGTGGATTTCAATCGCGTTCAAACCAACTTTCTGGTAGTATTCCCGACGGGGGTGCTGGAAAAAGCGCCACAATTCCACGTAGTTATATCACGTGTCGGCAACGCAGAGCAGTCGGCCCAATTTCAGTCGGAACTCGTGCGGCGCTTTCCCGGCGTGTCAGCCATCGACCTGACGCAGATCCTCAAATCGGTGGATGAGGTGCTTGGCAAAGTGTCGTTTGTGATCCGCTTCATGGCCCTGTTCAGCATCCTGACAGGCCTGTTGGTGCTTATCAGTTCGATCTACCAGGGCAAATTCGCCCGCATCCGCGAAAGCGTGCTGCTGCGCACCCTCGGCGCCAGCCGCCGCCAGATACTTGCCATCAATGCGCTGGAATATTTTCTGCTCGGCGCTCTGGCCTGCCTGGCCGGGGTGGGATTGTCCGTCGCAGGCGCCTGGGCGCTGGCGGAATTTGCGTTCCACATACCCTTCGAACCGGAATGGTGGCCCCTGCTCACAACTTTCCTCGTCATTACGTCGCTGACGGTCATTATCGGGCTGCTCAACAGCCGGGAAGTGGTGCGGAAACCGCCGTTAGAGGTGTTGAGGCAGGAGGTTTGAAGAGGGGGGAAAGGTTGCGGGTTACGCAGGTTGCGGGTTGCGCAGGTTGCGGGTTATGCAGGTTTCGGGTTGCGCAGGTTACGGGTACACAAAACCTCTATACCCACTACCAATCTTTCTATATCATCAGGCGGGTTTCAAATCACAGGTTTGAGCAGATTAACCCGCAACCCGTAACCCGTAACCCGCAACCCGTAACCCGTAACCCGAAACCCGTAACCTGCGTAACCCGTAACCTGCGTAACCCGCAACCCGCAACCTGCGTAACCCGTAACCTGCGCAACCCGCAACCCGCAACCCGTAACCTGCGCAACCCGAAACCCGTAACCCGCAACCTGCGCAACCCCTCAATAAACCAAACCCACTTTTTCCCGCACCGTATCCAGCGTTTCTATCAGGTCCAGCGTGAAATAAAGCGGCACCTTGTCGCTTTCAAGCAATTCGTTATCAAGGCATTGCATCACGTGTTCGGCTTCATAGGCGTAACCCCAGCCTTCATAAGGCATTTCGATATCGCGTTTGGTTTCCTGCCGGAATTCGTACCTGGAGAGCGTTAGTTTTTGCGTGTGGTGCCAGCGCGGGTGCAGGTAAATGGAGCCTTCCCGTCCGTGCAGCCAGGCCTCTACCGGTGTGTTGGCCGCGATGGTACTGTGGTTGATCGCAAGCCGGTTTCCGGGGTATTGAAACATGAATGCACAGCTCTCATCCACATCTGTCGGAGTGAAGGTGGCTGCCGCCTGGATGTCTTCAGCGGCGGGCTTGCCGAACATAAACAGGGAGAGCAGGGCAGGATAAATACCGATGTCGAGCAACGAGCCGCCACCGAGCGCCTTGTTGAACACCCGCGATGCCGGATCAAAAGGCATGCTGTAGCCAAAATCTGATTTGACGGTATGGAGTTCCCCGATCGCGCCGTTTTCCACCAGGTCGAAGGCATGGGCCACCGCCGGGATAAAGCGCGTCCAGAGGGCCTCCATGAGGAAAGTGCGGTTTTTGTGCGCGGCATTCACCATAAGCCGGGCTTCGGCGGCATTCATGGCAAAGGGCTTTTCGCATAATACCGGGATGCCGTGCTCGAGGCAAAGCAGTGTGTTTTCGCAGTGCAGCACATGCGGTGTGGCGATATAGATTACATCGAGGCCGGGGCAATGCACGATGTCGTCGTAGCGCCCATAGGAATAACTGGCGCCGAACTCGGCAGCAAAAGCCCGGGCGCGGTCGATTGAAGTGGAAGCCACAGCGTGCAGGCGCGCATTGGGCAGGCGCCGCAGGTCTTCTGCAAATTTTCGGGCGATTCTGCCCGGTCCGATGATTCCCCAGTTGTATATTTTCATATCTCGTCAGTTTTTGAGCGGACAGGATTTTGCTTCTAATGTCAGGATCGACAGGTGTGTTTTGACAGTATTTACGGGATTTAAAGAGTATTCTTCATGTTGAATATCTGGGCATAAATCAAATAGATCATGTCGGGAGAGTCAAGATGAATCATCCTGCCCGTTTGCAAAGTAATCGCGCGGGCTTTGCCCTGTCTCCTTGCGGAAGGCACGGTTGAAGG